>JGI2171J19970_10001068_pt1 | contig 15274 bp, 20 predicted proteins | sample DeeMarSWOR324_28_FD_19970 | JGI IMG/M metagenome (IMG submission 19970) | reverse complement strand
TTGAGAGAACTACCAACGATTGGACAACGTAAAAAAAGCGAAAAGTTTATATTGTAACCATACAGTATGATTGCAGAGAGATGAACGAAATCTTGCAGTGACTAAATTCAACACGTGTGAGAAATCGACCAATCTCAAATGAAAGGAGGTGTATTTATGAAGAAGCTGGTAATAAAACTAACTCCCGAACAGGAGGAAGGCATTTATAAAGCACTTGGAATAGAATATCCCCAAGATTGCGGGTTTTTACAAGTCGTACTTGACGAAAAAGATATTGAACTCATTAAATCAGGCCGTAAAACTGAAGTTCTGGTATATCTCTTGCCTCCTGAAATACCAGATGATCCAGTTTTTGTGGTTTAGTTAGGAACTGGTGACCTTACAAGAGATAGGAGACGTGCCCACTACTCCTGTGTGGTATAATGGGTTTTTGGCAATGACTTCACAACCCTCTTCGTGCATAGAGGAACTATCTCCGAGAGTGTACAAGCTTGAAATTGTAGGCTGGGAAATCACGTTGAGGTGTAACCTTCAGTGTTTACACTGCGGCTCTTCAGCAGGACCTTCGAGCACTCGAACCTGCGAGCTTGATTTAGAAGAATGCAAGTCTGTGGTAAGACAATTGGTTGCACTTGGCACAAGTAGAATCGTCTTATCTGGTGGAGAGCCATTCCTCTGTAATCACTGGGAACCTCTCGCCCAATTTATCTGCGATCAGGGCATATATTTACAGTTTGTTTCCAATGGCACATTAATTGATGATAATCTGTCAAGGAAGCTACAAAATTTGCCGGGAAAAGTTGCAGTTGGGCTGAGTCTCGATGGTGCTGTCCCTGAAACTCACGAGAATCTGCGGAACAGCCCGGGCCTCTTTCAGAAGGTTTTGAGAGCTATCAAGCTCTTGAGAGTTCACGGAATCCCTGTCGCAGTAATAACAACTGTACACAAAGACAATTTGGCAGAATTACGTGGACTATATAAGCTTCTACTACAATCGGGCGTATATGTTTGGCAAATACAATTGGCAATGCCGTCTGGTCGTATGTCTGATCATCCAGAGATGGTTTTGAGCGGAGAGGAAAGCTTGTCTCTGGCACGGTTCATTGCCCGCGTTCGTGATGAAGGTAACCTTCGTGTGGTAGCAGGTGATAACCTTGGTTACTACAACTCTCTGGAGATCAAACTCAGAGAATCTCTGTGGACTGGGTGCCCGGCAGGAATTCGTGCTTTGGGAATTCGCAGTAATGGCGATGTTACAGGTGTCTCTCTCTGCAGGAAACTGCTGCAGAGGGCAACGTACGCGAAAAGTCATTGGCTGAGATCTGGTTAAACCCTGAACTTTTTTCCTACAATCGTAAGTTCAAGATCAGTGATTTGGAGGGCGAGTGTAAGGATTGCAAATTTGGATCTCTATGTCGCGGAGGATGCTCCTTTCTTTGTAAGAGCCTCACAGGCGAGTACCATAACAATCCTCTTTGCCTCAGACTATACGACAGGGGTTCTGATTCAGTGATATTTGTGGGTTAACTTCAGATTTTGTTACACGTGTAACAACTTGTTGCTCTTTTCTATTTATTTTCTTTTTGGTTAACAGTTCAGTATGAAAATTCCTAACCATAGGCACCTGTTAAGCTTAGATGGTGACTCGTGATGGCGATAACCCAATCAATCCCACTTAGATAGTAAGTAGAGAATGAGAGGTGACAACAAGAAGAGAGTAATATAAATGGCAATGAGGACAAAATAATACTTGAAAAATAAAAGTAGTAACACAGCACAAACGATAATGATTGATCCCATAATTATTTTGCCTCTACTGGTCAAAGTGAACATTTTAGTACTGAATTTTTTCTCGATGATATAACCAAAAACGATACCTACGCCCACACCAATTACAATGCCAAAAGCTAGACTATCCAGTACAAACCCTACGAGAATACCCAATCCAAACCCAATTATAATTCCTATACAGATGCCAGCTCCTGTAGGGAGTTTTTCCTCTTCAGGAGTTTTTTGGTCATCTGTATTCATGATATAAGTGGATATGTGACCATATAAATGTTGGTGATTACGTTTTCTTCATCAGCTCTCAGTCAAATTCGGAAATGTTACACATGTAACAAATTGAAATCCACAGTTGACAGTCCCCTATACTGAAGAGGATTTTATGCTAAAATATAAAAAAAGAGTTATTCTTTAGATAGTCCGTTGAAAACTTTTTTCATGCTCTGCACATACTCTTTGAAGGCTTTTCTCCCTTCATTGGTGAGGCGAAGCATGGTATGAGGTTTTTTGCCCACAAACTCTTTTTCTACTGCAATGTAGCCTGCTTCATCAGATCACTTTCTTTGCTGTATAGCAAATATCTGCTGCTTGCCACCCGCCTCCTGCATGCTGATCCTTTTCTATTATGAGTTCATTTATTCTCTTCTCTTTTCGAAAGATTTCAAAGTTTAGAAAGTATTCGTCTGGCTCCTCATCTTCGTAGTAGCTGCATACGTGCCCTTCCTTGATGATTCCTGGGTACCAGTCCTCTTCCTGGATGAATTCTCCTTTGCCCACTTTATGTCCATGGCCAAAGTATGTGTCATCTACTGATACAAAATTTATGAAACATAACCCGTTTGGCTTTAATACTCTCCCTATTTCCTTCATGGCGGTGGTAGTGTCTTTTTTTGAGAGATGACAGAGTGTGTTGATAGAGTATACAAAACTTAACGATTCGCTGTCAAAGGGAATATCACGTATGTCTCCTTTAGTAATGTTGAGTTCCACGTTGTTCTCTTTGCTGAATTTGTGAGCCAACCCTATCTGCTCATCAGATGTATCAATGCCGTAGGTCTTATACCCATTCTCGTAAAAGAGAGCTAGTGGGGGTTTATTACCTCCTGCACCGCAATCTAAAACTTCTTTTTCCAAGGGACTTGCATTGCATTCTTTTAAAAATCCGTAGAGGGGTCTTACCAAGGGGTGGGATAAGATAAAGTTCATTCAGATCACCTGTGGAGTTGATAGGTTCGGGAAAGAACTGCATGAGAGCTTTTCATTGATGTGTTCCTCAACATCTATATAAACCTTATTCAGACAAAAGTGATTGCCTCCTCATTACACCACACCCAGCACAAAAGATTCAATATGACCACTTCCGCATTCTTGCCATACTACTATCTTTGCAGATTGCTGGGTTAGATTTTTATCTGTATTGGATTTCTTTCTTCTATGAGGCTAAAGAAAACTTCTAAGAAGGAGCAAGAGTGACACCCACCAAGATGACTCCTTTTTTCACTATTTTCACTGTTTTTTTCAAAAAATTTATGTGTGGGGAAAGTGCAAGAAGAGTATAAGAATGAGTTGAAAGAAACACGAAGGAGAGGATGCAGGTGCTGGAAGGATAACTCTTAGGACAGATAAGTGGCCTTACTACTTGGAACTATCAATGGTTCAACCGTGAATTCTCAGCGTCCTTTCGTCTTGTACATTGAGTATGGATGCATTTTACCAATAAAAAATAAAGAATATGCAGTGCAAGGCAGTTTAAAAGTGATTGCCGTCTGGAAAAAAATTGATTCTCAAAGAGATCTTTTAGGACGGATCCACAGAGTCAATTTCCTTCTTCTTACCGCGCCTCTTATGGGTTGTTTGGATTGGATATATGGAGGTGAAAGTATGCAAAAAACAATTTTAGAATACAGGTATAAACACAAGAAAGGAACAGCCAGCAGTGTAGAACGCTTCATAGAAAGCGCTGGAGGTCCTTACATGGTGATCCCTGTGTACTGGAGGTGATAGTACGGAGTGGTTTCCAAAGACCATGGAACATCTGGAATTTCCCAGGTTTTTCATTGATACATTGTTTGCCTTTGAAGAAAGGATTCAAGAGATTTCGCAGGGATCTCTGTTCAAAGGAACTGTTGTAGATTTTGACAATTTTGATTTGAGAGATGGAGGTGAGAGCTGTGGTTACAGGAAAATCAACAGGAGGGTTGGCGGAAACGGGTAGCACTCTGTCACAGGTAGTTGTCTATTCTGAACGTTGTAAGAGTTCTTGTTATACGGGGATGATGGATACAGAGAGGTTTTCAGAAAAATGGGTTACCTGCAATCTGAGAGAAATTCTTAGTTCATATATGGTGAATCAATTGTGTATTCTTTGGAAGAGCTCCAGAAATCCTGTTGTGTGGCTGGTAAAAATCTTTATTCTTTTTGTTTTTTTATTGGATTCTTGGAAAGGGACATTTAAGGCTTGGATTCGGATATGATGAACATCTTTGACTATGAAACGTTTCTTCCTTTCAAAAGTCAGATAGTTTACCCTGGGAGTCTGTTACCCGCTTAATCTCTGTCGCCTAATGGAATCATCCTGCTGGTTAAGAGAAGTGGAGTGGTTCAGAGATACTGTTGTTACACGTGTAACAAATAAATGTAACCAGATGAGGAGACAACCTTTGAACGCCAGGACCTTTTGGAAGACTTTAATCCTAGAATCGTAGTGATGTATTCATATGCAGGTGCCAGAGTACATAAAACGACAGGAAGAGAAAGAAAAAGAGAAAAATTAGCACTGCCTCTGTTATCTTAAGCCTTTATTTGCCGTCGTTTGAATCGAAGATTTAAACAGTCACCACTGGCAATGGTAAGGCCCTCCCATACATCCCAAAGACCTGCTGGCAGAGAGGTTGGTACAGCATTCTTCAACAGCACAGGGGTGACCAATTCTGCCAGATTGTCAATGAATGAGGTTTGTGCACATTTAGCATCAATCCAGTGCTCCCAATAAACCAGGTAATCATTCCCTGCGCAGATGATGGCACCACCAGGGTTAGCATGATAAAAGGCAGAAAATTGTTACACGTGTAACACTTGTGAGACCATCACCCGACAATTTTACAACCCTAAGCAGGGACAACAATTAAATAGTACAGCCCCTATAACCCTGCGTGCATGAAATTGAAAGAATCCTCAAAGAGTTCAAAGAAAAAGTTCAAACTCTTTACGGCAGTAGGCTGAAGACTATTCTTCTCTACGGCTCATGGGCACGAGGTGACGCTGGAAGAGATTCTGATATTGATGTCGCAGTGGTACTGAAAGGGGATGTTGCCCCTGGAAGAGAAATAGATAAAATGATAGATACAATCACAGAGATAAATATGAAGTACAATGTATTATTGTCAGTATATCCTGTTTCTGAAACCGCATATAATACAGTAAAAAGTCCTCTGCTATTGAACATCCAAAGAGAAGGGATGCCTCTATGAAGGAGATAGAATCTCTCGTCAAAAGAGCACAAAAGTATCTTAAAAGTGCTAGAATTCTTCTCAATGCAGAAGATTATGAATCCTCAGTTTCACGAGTATACTAGGCCATGTTTTATGCTGTTGAAGCTCTCCTCCTCACAGAAGGATTATCTTTCTCTTCCCATAGAGAATGATCTCTTTTTTTGGATAGAACTTTATTAAATTGGATATTTTTCCAAGAGAGATGGGAAAAGAACTTAATCGAGCCTTTGAAAAAAGACAATTAAGTGAATATGAATACACCTTTGTAATATCCCAAGATGAAGCTCAGAAGATGCTTGAGAAAGGCGAGAATTTCATAGAGAGAATAATTGCATGGTTACAAGAAAAAAGACATTATGAAGGTTTGGAGAAATAAAACCGTTAACCTGAATCCATTTTTCTTGTACCTAAAACAATAAGTGCACATACACCAAAGTGAAGGCCATCAGCATATTTGTACACCTGAAGTCCTTCGAATGCCTCTTTTTTAAATTTTTCCAAGTGCCCAGGCCCCATGTTCTCTATTTTCTCTACATGACTACGCCAGCCAGAATCCAACATTTCCTCCCACCATTGTTCTTCATTTCTGTAGACAAACTCTACTTTTTCTGTAAAAACCCTAATATTTTTGAATCCCGCTTTTTCCAGTCTGTCTTTCACCTCTTCTGCACTGTCATGATGGCACACATCTCGAATATCAACAGGTATATACCTTTTAAGAAATTCAGCCATCCATTCCATGTCCTCCAGGGTTTTCCACGTAGTCAATCCAAATCGCCCCCCTTTTTTTAGCACGCGAAATACTTCTTCCATCGTGGTGTAAACGTAGGAAAATCCACTGAGCACATAATCAAACGTACTATCTTTGAAAATGAGGCTTTGAGCATCTGACCGTATCACTGTGGCATTCTGTACTCTGTATTCCTGAATTCTACTATAGGTTTCTCTCACCATTTCCTCAGATATATCGATCCCAATAACCCATCCGTGGTCACTAACTTTCTTAACTGCTGGAAAAAAGGTAGCAGTACCATTACCCATTCCTATATCCAAAATGGTGGCTCCACATTCAATTTTTATCAATTCAACAAGTTTGTTCCCAAAAGGTCTGGAAAATTGAAGGATTTCTTCTAGGTTTTCATCATTCATTGTATCTCCTCTTTGTTAATTTTTGAATTTGGATGATCATTGGACGGTATTTCCGATTTTCACAATAATATAAAACCATTACCTAGAAGTATCTATTGTATCATGTTACACGTGTAACAATTCAACATATATTGGAGGGAAAAGCATGGAAAGAATTAATCAAGACCACAGAAAATCAAAAGACAAAGGCATTAGTTCACAGATTAGTTGTATCAACAATTTTCGGTAACGTTGAAAGTATCTCACAATTGCTCGCATCTTCTTCAACGAATGAAAGAATTACAGAAATCACAAAAACTGTTCAAAAATTTTCTACCTGCGATTCTGCTGTACTCACCGAGGTTGTCAACTCTTCAGATGCTCAAGATCTCAAATCTCTTTTAGTATTATAGTATCCCTGAAAAAGCTAATAAAAACCAACAGTTTGTTACACGTGTAACAAAAGTGAGAGAAACGCCAATGTTAACAACTTTTGTTACCGCAAAGTATTTATATCATGAACCGCATATACTGACCGACCGTCGGTCACTTCGTGTACGTGTGAGGTATGACTATGACACGGATTGTTAAGGAACCAGAAGAAAGACGTAATGAACTCATATATATAGCAGAAGCCCTTTTTATAGAAAAGGGGTACGAGTACACAACAGTAGAGGAAATTGTGACGAAAGCACAGGTAGCCAAAGGAACATTCTATCACTATTTCAAATCCAAGAGTGACCTCTTAGATGCGCTGCTTGATCAGTACATTGAAGAAATAAAGGAGTTCATGGAAAATACAGCTTTGATGGAAGGAGTGGATGCTGTTGAGAAGATAGTAAGGATTCTTAGATTCTTTGGTGAATATCGCAATAATCATGACAGGTTTATCAGTTATCTTCACGAGGAGAGGAATGCACATTTACATTTAAAAGTTGAAAAAAAATTTGTGCCAGTATTTGTACATCCATTTGCTGATATTTTGGAACAAGGGATAAAACAGGGGTTGTTCAGCATAAACTATCCTACAGAGGCTGCATTGGCAGTTGTGACGTTGAGTGTTGAATTTGGGACTACCCATCAGTTTTATATGGATGTGGGAATCGAAAGAACTGTTGAAGCTGCTCTTGATATCTTTGAGCGGATAGTGGGGGCAAAGCCGGGAACTTTCTTGAATTCATTTAGGAGGGATAAAAATGGATAATAAGGTTATAAACTGGTCAAAGGAGTATTTGGCAGCAAAGTTGGATGTACCAACTATTGGCTGGTTAGTGCCTGGGTTTTGCCAGAACCCTTTGCCAGTCATTATGCACAAAAAGAGGTGTTTTAATGAATACACACTACGTTAAGTCATTACAGAATGTAAGCCAGGAGGACTTCACATCTGCGGGAGGTAAAGGTGCCAACCTTGGGGAGATGATCCAGGCTGGATTACCTGTACCGCACGGGTTTGTAGTGTTAACATCTGCTTACCACGATTTTGTGAAAACCAATAGACTACAAGAAGAAATTGACCAAATTGTGGAGCATCTCCGTGCAGACGACATGACAGCCTTACAGGAAGCTTCAGAAGCTATTACTGAACTATTTGAGCAAAGTATAATACCAGACACGATCGTTTCTGAAATAACTTCACTGTATGAACAATTGGAAGGTGAACCAGTAGCAGTGCGTTCTTCTGCCACAGCAGAGGATTTACCTGGAACTTCTTTTGCTGGCCAGTACAATACGTACTTGAACGTTACGGGTCCTGATGACGTGTGCAAGGCTGTTCGTCGGTGCTGGGCATCTTTGTGGAATGCTCGTGCAATTTCTTACAGGTTAACCCAAGGTATACCGCATGATGTAGCATTTGCAGTAATCGTTCAAGAATTCATCGATGGAGAGAAAGCAGGCATCCTGTTTACAGCCAACCCAGTCAATGGGCGTCGCGATCAGATGGTTATCAATGCCTCCTGGGGGCTGGGTGAAGCAATAGTGAGTGGTACTGTTTCTCCTGACCAATGGGTGGTAGAAAAGTCGGGTACTATTGCAGAAACTCATATTTCTAAAAAGGAGGTCATGACTGTACGGAAAAAAGGAGGTACTTCCACAGTAGAGACGCCACAAGACCTGCAGGAAGCCCCAGTATTGACCCAAACAGATATTTTAGCCCTCAGCAGTCTTGCACAAAAAACAGAATCTTATTTTAACTCTCCCCAAGATATTGAATGGGTATTTGACCAAGGGAAGTTCTATCTTGTGCAGACGCGTCCTATTACGTCATTATTCCCTGTGCTGCAGCCGGAACCTGACCCAGAAAAAGGTCTTCGGGTTTACATGTCTTTAAATTTTGCAGGACAGGGAATTACAGAACCCTTGACTCCCATGGGGGTGGAGGCTTTCAGGCTCTTGTACTACGGATTTTCTGTTATTGCATGGGGGCCGCGTGCTCGAAAATATCCAGATTGGGTTAAAGTTGCTGCTGGCAGAGTGTATCTTGATTTGACAGACCTCGTGGGCACAACAACGGGAAATATGTTTGTTGAATCAATTGCTGGGAAAGATCCTGTTACAGGGCAGGCACTTAACCAATTTTTGGAGAGAAATAAAGATTTATTTGTCAAAAAGGGACGTCTCAAAATACCTTTGCGATTAATTTTGCTGGTACCGCGTCTTGTGGGGTTAATATTGTATGGGATGGTTAACCCGCAAAAAGTTAGAAAAAAGATGGTAGCTGCTGCTGAAAAAGAGATTAATCAATTGGAAAAGGCTGCTGCCACGCTGCAGGGAGTGGAGGAACGGCTGCAGTTTATTGAAGAAGCTGCTGTCAAAGTGATGGTGATGATGGTTGAACAGAGTACAACTTTTTCTGTTGGATTTATAGCACTTGAAAGAGCAGAAAAGTTAATAGAAGACTGGCTGGGAGATGCAGCAGTGTTAGACCCAGTAAGGCAATCGCTCCCGTACAATCCAACCACAGAGATGAGCATGGCCTTGCTTGAGATTTCACAGAAATTCAAAGAGAGAGGAATTGAACCTTCACCTGATGATCCTGCAGTAATTGATTTTCTAAAGAGATTCGGTCACAGAGCAGTGTTGGAGGTCGATATGGGCCTTCCGCGTTGGAGAGAAGACCCCTCGTATGTCATTGACATTCTCAACTTATACAGGGAGGGTGATCCTTCTAAAAAAATTGAAAAATTCCACGAAGGTGCAGTTAGAGCAGAAGAAACTATTAAAGATATTGGTTTGCAGGTCCGCCAGAGAAAAAGTAGAGTGAACGCTTGGGTCATTAACCATTTACTCCAATGTTTCAGGGAGATAGCAGGTCTTCGTGAGCGCCCCAAGTTCGATTTGGTTCGTTCATTCAGCATCTTTCGCAGTGTATTGCACGATGTGGGAGAAGAACTGGTCTCTCAAGGGAGACTTGACACAGCTGATGATATCTTTTTTGTCACTTTTTCTGACATTGAATCAGGTGGTGACCTCCGACCAGTAGTATTAGCCAATAGAGATGAGTACTATCGAGAGTTAGAACGAAAGTTAGTTCCCCGGTTAATGACCAGTACTGGTGAGAGTATTTACACAGTAAGGGAACAAGAAGAAGCCAAATTAACAGGGATACCAGTTTCTCCAGGAGTTTACGAAGGTAGAGTAAGAATCATTCACCATCCAAAAGGTGCTCAATTAGAACCTGGTGAAGTCTTGGTGACACGCAGTACGGATCCAGCGTGGACGCCCTTGTTTATTAACGCGGGAGCATTGATCATGGAGACTGGTGGGCCAATATCTCATGGGTCAATCGTTGCCCGAGAGTATGGGATTCCAGCAGTAGCGAATGTGGCAGAAGCCACCACCCGGTTAGAAACAGGTCAGCATATTCGCGTTAACGGGGTATCAGGAGAAATTGTGGTATTAGATTAAGGTCTTTTGTGCTCAAAGAAATCCACATCCTTTTAATCCTTCCACGATCTAACTGGGAACTGCACAAAATTGACAACCCCTTGGAAAAATCAGTAAGGCTCTAATTCTCTTTCCAGCATCTTGATTTGGGCCTTGGAAAGGATCTTTGGGCTCAAAGGAAGTAATAAAATAGCATTATGCAGAGAAATATAATCTGCTACTGAATAGACAAATTTCAGTACTGTCTCAAAGTCATTCTGCAGAATCAGATATTCAAGGCCATCCAGAAGGATTGTACTCCCCTTGTTATCCTTTACAAAGTGGCTGATTATGAAAGCTAACTTACTTAACTGGGTGGGTTCAATCGTATTCTTCGTCTCTACAGTGGACAGCCACAAAATCTTACTGGAGATACCGAACCGTTTTTTCACCCTATGAGGATGGATTCTGGTGATAATCAGCCCACTTCTCTGACTGGAAAGTTCTAAAAAAGCCTTATAACACTCATAGGGTTTTTCCTCTTTGACGATGTAGGCAGTTCCTGCTTCCAGTTCATTCTTTTTCTGCACGGCGAAGGGCATGAATTTGAATCCGCGTTTCAATAACGTGGTGACCATGATATCACTAATCATTATTGGCGGCGATACTATTTAAAGGTTTCGGTCACCAGCAGAAGCTGTTCAAAAAGCTTATAAGTGCAGTGGAGGAGTAAGAGGTGCTGGGGCCGTAGGGTAGCTTGGTCCATCCTCCAGGCTTTGGGAGCCTGACACCCGAGTTCAAATCTCGGCGGCCCCATTTCCAGTTTTTATAGCGTTTTGATGAGCTTTTGAAATTGTAACGCATTCTCATACATTGTGATATTGTTAAAGAGAACGTACGTTTTGTCTCCACAGAAGGAATACAGCCTCTTTAAATCCTCATCTGTATAGGTGTACGAATACATGTGTTTTCCAGGTGGAGAACCGTGCAGCCTGAAATACAACTGTTCTGTTACAGGTGCTCTCTTGAAGGGGTCACAACCATCAACCAGGTTCAACTCTTCGCAGATACCCTTGATGACAGTAGGGTTCCAGTCACCTCTGGATTCCCAGACATACACAAATTCTCTGTTAACAGAAGAAAAGAACTCTTCCATGTTTCTAATATTTTCACCTGTGGGCTTGAATCGAGCAGGAGTTTGAAACACAATAATTCTAGCCTTTAGCAGTCTGGAAATAGTGACAATTGTATCAAAAGCATCAAAAACTTCTTTTGTTGGCTGAAAAAATCCGCAGTTTTCCTTGTTCTTTAAGGCTCTGGTTAACTTTTTGTAGGTGGGGCTGGATGCAGGATGAGTAATTACTTGCCACGCTTTGACTGTGAATTCGAAATCTTCAGGAGCTCTTTTTCGCCATTTTTCTACTGTTTTTTCCAATGGAGGATTATAAAATGTTTTTTGAACTTCTAAAAGCCTTATTTTTTCAAAAATTTCCTTCTGCGATTTGCAGAACCCGCAAATACCTGGTTTGATCATACAGATTATAGGATGAGGAGCTAAAAAAAGGTTGCAGAAACCCACAAAGGTATGACCACTCTTCACCTCGTTGGTCCAAAAGTACACAATGGATCATTCTCACCCAAATCTATTTAATCAGCGAATCTTTAATCAACCCATGCACGTGGCCATTATCGGAGCAGGGCCAGCAGGGCTCTTTGCAGCCCTGGAGTTGGCACCTCACTGTACAGTGACAGTGGTAGAAGAAGGGTTAGAACCGTTAAAGAGGAGCTGCCCTGTATCTACCAAGAACAGCTGTATTAACTGCAACCCCTGTCATGTGACCTCTGGAGTGGGAGGAGCAGGTGCTCTTTCAGATGGGAAGTTGAACCTCACCTACAAAATTGGGGGAGATCCCACATCGTTGAAGAGAACACCAGGAGAGATACAGGACCTCATAAACTACATTGACCAGATCTTTCTGAGATTCGGGGCAGATTCGGAGTTGTATGGTGTAAATGCGAAATCTCTGGAGTGGCTAAAATGGAAAGCCGCTTCTCATGGTATAGAATTCATATCTGGAAGGCAGAGGCACATGGGCACAGATAAGACTCGGATGATCATATCCACATTTTACGAAAACTTAAAGAGTGAAGGAGTTCAATTCCATCTGAAAACCAAGGTGGAAGATATCACCAACGTGAATGGAGGATTTCTTCTCAAGACCTCAAAGGGAGACATAACCTGTGATTACCTTCTGGCAGCCCCTGGCAGGGCAGGAGCGTACTGGTTGAGAAACAGAGCCAATGACCTGGGAGCTGCATCCAAGTATGGCCCTATCGATGTGGGAGTGCGGGTGGAATTCCCAGCAGAAATATATGCACGCGTTGAAAAGGTCATGTACGATGCCAAATTTCATCTGTATACCAAGACGTACGATGATTTTGTGAGAACGTTCTGTACCAATCCCCATGGGTTCGTCACTGTAGAGAAGTACGAATCCTTCACCCTAGTAAACGGGGATGCATACAAAGATGTAAAGAGTAACAACACCAATTTAGCAGTGCTGTCCCGCGTCGAATTAACAGACCCTGTAGAAGATACTACCGAATACGGAAGATCCATCGCCCGGCTCGCCAACACCATAGGTGGAGGAAAACCCATACTCCAAAGATACAAGGATTTAATCAGAGGAAAACGGTCTACCTGGTCACGGATTTCCAGAGCGTTAATCTCGCCCACGTTGAAGGATGTCACCCCCGGCGATATAGCTATGGCTCTGCCTAACCGAATTGTCAAGAACATGATTGAAGCTGTAGAAAGACTGGATGCAGTCATTGAGGGAATTGCTTCAGACAGCACCTTACTGTACGCGCCTGAAATCAAATTTTACGACACCATGTACGAGGTAAACGAAGATTTGGAGACCAAGGTGCCTGGATTTTTTGTGGCAGGAGATGCTTCTGGATTCTCCAGAGGGATTATCTACGCGTCAGTTACAGGGATTATTGCAGCGAGAGGAATTATCAAGAAACGAGGGTAGATGCTTTCTGATAGCAATTGATCATTTGAAGGAATTCCATATTATGTGGAGACGTCATAATACAGTCAGCATAAATAAATCCCGCTTGATATCATTTAATTTCCAGAAACTCTTTTACATCAGCATTCTTTTTGACCCGAAGATTTGGTTACTTAAGACAAAGGTAACATTTATATAGAGGAAATCGCATATATTTTTATAGTGTAAGGGGTGGAACTGGTCGCAGGTAGTTATTCAGATATGAAAAGGAGAGGAGGTGTCGAGTTATGAGCAGAAGACCGAAATATAGAAAAAGAAGACCCCCAAAAGAGGATTCGGAAAATCTCCCGGAAACATACTCTGTGTTTCCTTAGAATTTTTGATTCTTCTTTATTTTATTATTTTTTTTTAAAGGACAATTTTTCAATTTTTCTCTTATTAATATGTCTTGAAGAGGGAAAAAAAGAATATGTCACATATCATAACTTATTTTTTTGTACAGAGGTTGTCCCATAATTCAAATTTCCATGAAAAATAGGTGTTTTCTTATCTTTCAATAAGATTTACCAAATCTAAAAGAGAAAAAAAGACACTTATTGAATGTTAAAACACTTTCTGGGACAGCCTCTACATATCTTTTTTTGAGCACTTTTCTGGAGGTTAAACCATGAACTTTAATCCAAGGTCTGTAAAATAAAAATGAAATTACAGGAAAGTCAGTCAGTGTTTGGGGCAGTGTCCAACCACAAGCTACACCACAGGAAGAATACAAATACAAAGGTAGTCATTACCACACGCATGAGTCGCAACTCAATTAATGCCTGCCGCCATTTCGTACACCTGTCACAGATGAAATGTCCACATAAGCTCCACGTACCAAACTGACAACAAGGTAAAAGTCAACAAAATCTCTGTATGGGCAAAAAAAGGAAAATACAATTAACCCTGCAGAGAGTGTGGGGCTCACTTTTTTATTCAATTCTTTCGCGAACACTTTCTCCATGAAAAAACTGATGACAAAGATACCAGGGATAATGCATCTCAATCATTGTGAAAAGTATGGAGTCCCACAACTATTTCGTCATCGAAGTTCCCCAGATAAAGTGATGATAAAGCTGACAGACAAAAAAATCAAATGGGCCATCAATCAGGTGGTAAAGCACAAAAAGAATACAAAGAGTGTAGCACGTTTACTTGACGTGTCTCAGAGGAGAATTCAACAATTGGTCAAAATTTACAGAGAAACAGGAGAATATCCACAATTGAATCCAAACAAAAGACCAAAAACATACTTAACAGAGGAAGAAAAGGACATAATAGAGGAAGCATACACAAAATCTCGGTTGTGTGCTCGACTGTTAGAGTATCACATCAAGAGGTACTATAAAGTGTCTATCCCTCACAACAAGATCCACAAGTATTTAAGGAAACGAGGATATGCACACCCAGATCCTAAGAAACAGAAAAAAAGGAAACGGTGCAGATACGAAAGGAAGCACAGTCTATTACTGCTTCACACTGACTGGTTTGAATACAACGGAAAGAAGGCTATTGCCTACATGGATGATTCCTCCAGGTACATCCTGGCTATCGGTGAGTTCGATGAGGCGACCGCAAGAAATACGATCAAAGTCTTAAAGAAAGCAGAATTAGTGGCTGAATCTGTCAATGCGGTAATACACTCCATCAACAGTGACAGAGGGTCCCAGTTCTATGCCAATAAATGGAGTAAGAAAGGAAAGGGTAAATCTCAGTTTGAGAAGTATTTAGAGAGAAAAGGAATCAAACACATATCCTCACGAAGGAATAATCCAGACTAATGGCAAAATAGAACGATGGATCAGAGAATACAAAAAGCACAGAAAAAGATTTGAAACAGCAGAAGAATTTGTAGACTGGTATAACAACAGAATCCACGGAGCACTCAACTTAAAAATAGGAGAAACACCACAAGAAGCCTTTATCAGAAGATTAAGGCCGCAATCCCTT
>JGI2171J19970_10001066_pt1 | contig 15277 bp, 13 predicted proteins | sample DeeMarSWOR324_28_FD_19970 | JGI IMG/M metagenome (IMG submission 19970) | reverse complement strand
ATATGGAAACTGTGCTTGGCTTAAAGCCCCTGGAGGTTACTTTGCTTCCCCAGGGTGCCTTCTCCAGCTATATGGCTCAGTGGCAGGCTGAGAGCGCCGATTTAGGTTCTCTGGAGCCATCACATATTAACCCTTCGGATGAAATGCTTGCCTTACTGGGAGTACCTAAGGTTGTGGTGGAGGCTGCGCCGGTAGCTGAAGCTGAGCGTGCGCCTGCTCGATGACACTAGCATAGTTTTAGAGACATCCAGTACGCCTTGCCAGCGCGAAAGGGGCGAGTTTTTAACCTCGCCCCTTTCGCTTGTCACTATACGCCCTTCGCAGGTTCTCTGCGGGCAGTTGAAGCGACCAGGGTGGACCTTCAAGTCGTCTTATGGTGGGAGAGCCGTGACTGAGAACACCTGTACCTTTGGGGGATTACCATAGTCATTCTTGACAGTTTTCAAATTTATGCCGATAATAGCTTTATAGTAAAAGAAGGAGAAATGGTGACATAACAGTCGTTGCGAGGCACAAAGTGCAGAAGCAATCCCATGAAGGGGCTCACAATGACAGGTAAAATTATGTCGGAATTTATGTGTTTGACTATATAAGGTTGATATTATGAATTTCTATGATCTGGTTCCCTTAATTGCCACGATTGCTTATATCCCCTTGTTTGGTATTTTGCTGTCCAACCGGCCATGGCAGCGAAGGCAAAAGCTTTTCATTTTGTTTCTGATTCCTGCCGTACTCTGGAGCCTCATCACCTTCCTTAGTCGCAGCGGCTTGTTATTTCAAGATAGCCCGCTTGAAGTTAAGATTGTTCTTTGTATTGCCGTCTGGATGCTGGTCCAACTTCATTATTTTGTCTGCTCTTTCTACCAGCCTGGACGCGTCAAGATTCCCTTGGCTTATATTTTCTTGGTAAGCGTGATTGTTTTAGCAGCGTTGAACCACATCCCCCAGAGCGTTGAAGTCACTGCCAGCGGCATCAATGTTGATTATGGCCCCTGGAGTATTGCTATATTTTTGGTTTTTTTCCTTACTGCGGGCGTCAAGGATATATATTCTTTGATACAAAGGTACAGGCTCTCACCCAACCCGGAAGAGCGTAATCAGGTTGTTTATTTACTTGCTTCTATTGCTGTCCTAACGGGGTTTATGTTTGGTTCCCTTAGTCCAAGTGGAGGCGAATTTCCTGTGAGCCACATTGGCAACCTTGTTGTTGCCTGTGTCTTAACCTATGCCGTTATGGCCCACCGTCTGCTGGATATCGGGGTTGTATTCCGCCGAGCCTTGATATACGTGGTCCTTTATGGCGGTAGTATTGGCATTGTGGTACTGTTTTTCTGGCTCGCTTACCGACTCACCGGGTTTGAGCTTAACTTTGCCTCTTTAGCGATAACCATCGGTCTGGGAATTCCAGCTATCCTGTATTGTGTTCACAAGGTGCATGACTTTTGGCGGAAGAAGGTGGAGGAAGCCTTTATTGGGGCAAGATACTCCTATCGCAGGCAGTTAGCTCAGTTTATCACCGGGATACACGATTTCCCCACTCTGGAGCAGTTGGGCAGCGAATTTATATCACTGCTTGCTCAGTCCCTTGACTGTCGGAGGGCTTGTCTGCTTTTGCCCCAGGCTGAAAACGGAGGTTTTAGCGCCCAGTTTTGCTACCCTCCTGTGGAGGATAATCCTATAGTGAAGTTGAAATTAAGGCAGGATAGTCCTGTTGCGACTTGGCTGGAGAACGAAAGCACCATATTACCGGAAAGGAATCTCGATATCTTTCCTGAATTCCAATCTATATGGGAAGAGGAGAGGAAAGAAATCCAGTTGGCAGGGGTAAATATATTCGTGCCCTTAATGAACAAGGGGAAGCTTGTGGCTGTTCTGGCAATAAGCGAAAGGCGAGATGAGAAGCTTTACACCGTTGAGGACATTGATTTATTGGAGTTTATCACCGCTCAGGTGGCAGCGAGCATGGAAAAAGAGTATTCCCATGAGCAATTGAGGGAACAAGACGAAGAAATAACCCTGGTTAACCGTTTAACCGCAATCATAACCTCCAGCGTGAGCATTCAGATGATATTTGAAGGTTTCGCCCAGGAATTAAAGAAAGTGGTGGATGTTGATTGGGCAACAATTGCTTTAATTGATGGGGACGAGCTTTATTTTCTGGCTCTATCCAGCACCATAGGTTCTGCTTGGCAGCAGGATGAGAGGATACCGCTTGAAGGGACGGCTACGGAGTATGCATGCCAGGAGAGGCAAGCCATATATGAATCTGATCTGAAACGGCACCATAGATTCTGGACCTGGGAGAGTCACTTGCAGCTAGGGATTCGTTCTGTTGTTTACCTGCCCTTGAGTGTCACCGACCGTATTATTGGCAGCCTGATTTTGGCCAGTCGCAAACCTAACGCTTATAGTAGCCAGCAAATAAAACTTCTGGAAAGGGTGGCTTTGCAGATTGCCGCGCCAATTGAGAATGCTCAACTTTATGCCATGGTGGAACAAAAGTCTCGTATTGATGAGCTTACCGGGCTGTTTAATCGACGTCATTTTGAAGAGCGACTCAAGGAGGAGGTTTCCCGGCATTCTCGTTATGGTGATGTGTTCTCTATATTCATGCTTGATTTGGATAACTTTAAGACCTATAACGATGTATATGGACATCCTGCCGGGGACATTCTCTTGAACCACGTAGGGAAAATTATCAAAAGCTCTATCAGGAATGCTGACCAGGCTTTTCGCTATGGCGGAGATGAATTTATTGTTATTTTGCCCCAGACAAGCAGGGAGGATGCCTATGCCGTAGCTGAGCGAGTTCGAGAGCAGATTGCCGGGGAGATGGAGAAGAAGGCACTTACTGTGACTTGCAGCATTGGTCTGGCTAGCTATCCTATAGATGGAGTGATATCTGGAGAACTTGTTACTGGGGCTGATACTGCCCTTTATTATGCTAAGTGGACTGGAGGTAATCGAATCTACCTCTCCTCCAAGGTCCCATCCGGGCCGCTGGACGAAGGAGGGATTTATGGCAAGCGTAACGGTTTGAGTGCTGTTTATGCCTTAGTCTCGGTAGTGGAGGCTAGAGATCCATATGTCTATGGTCATTCCAGGAGAGTTAACACTTATGCCGTGGCTTTAGCGGAAGCGATTGGGCTATCGCCTGACGACGTGTCTAAGGTGAGCACTGCTGCTTTGCTTCACGACATTGGCAAGATTGGCGTTCCCGATAAAGTGCTTAACAAAAAAGGGAAGCTTAACGGAGAAAATTGGGAAGCGATTAAGGCTCATCCCAGGTTAGGGGCAAATATCGTTGGTAATATACCCAATCTAGTTTCCTGTGCAAGTGCCATTTTACATCACCATGAGAGGTGGGATGGTGGTGGCTATCCTGAAGGGCTGAAAGGTGAAGAAATTCCCATGGAAGCTCGCATCCTCGCCATAGCTGATGCCTTTGAGGCTATGAATTCTGCCCGTCCTTACCGTCCTGCCTTGTCTCGTGAGGAGGTAATAAAAGAGCTTAAGAAAGGTGCCGGGGTTCAGTTTGACCCGAAGTTGGTGGAGGCCTTCATTGGCCTTATCGAGGCTGGATTTCCTGAGGAGGTGAAGATAGGTCAGGACTCATCCAGTGAGTGAACGGATCCGTAGTACAACTCGAAATCTTAAACCAACATCAAAAATTAAAAAGCAAAATGGCAGGTCAGAATTCGAAGATGGATTCACGGGGCATGTCTTTGAATTTGCGCTTTTCTTCGCTTGCACACTGAAGTCGGCAAATGAATGCAAGTTTTGGTTAGGATTGCTCGGGGCTTCAGGCAGAGGTGACATAGACACTGTTAATAAACTTCCAAAGGAAGCCACTTTGACTTTTATCTTTGACTGAAGATTTGTAATCTGAGATGTCATTCTGGGAAATATACTCATATTTTTATAGTTTGTCCTTAAGTAATTTGTTTCCTTATAAGCGACTTTTGGAAGACCTGAGTAATACCTTGGAAATCAAGGAAGGGGAGAGTATTTTAGATGTCGGTTGCGGACCGGGATTTGTAATAGACAAGGTTGTTAAAGAAAATGCGGGAAAAAGAATAAGCGTTATAGGTCTGGATTTCAGTAGGGGAATGATAAAGCACGCTCGCAAGAGATGTAAAAATTTTTCTAATGTAAAGATTCAAGTTGCCGATTTAAATAAAAACTTAGAGTTCCCCGATAGCTCTCTTGATAAGGTGGTCTGCTCTAATACGCTTTATGCCTTAGAAAACCCGCAAGGAGTTATTTCTGAATTTTACAGAGTTTTAAAGCCGGGGGCAGCGGTGATTATTGCCAATCCCAAACCGAACGCCGGAATAAAAGAGCTTCTAAGAGAACACCTAAGAATACTTAAGAAACTCACTCCTTTTTACAAGAGGGTTTATCATATTCTTATATTTGTTTTGCTTATTCCTGTAAATTTTGTTGTTACTATAATAAACAAAATAATTATTAGAAAAGGGAAAAACAGGGTATATCACTTTCTAGACAAGGAAAACTTACAAAAAATTCTTCACGAGGTCGGTTTTAAAAATATTAACGTAAAGTCTTGCTACGCTGATCAAAACTGGTTGGTGAGAGCGGAAAAATAGGAATATGGGCAAAATGGGCGAAAAAATTCAATACTTCCTTTCAGACATGGAAGCGAGTAAGAATAACTCTAGTTCTTTACCAGAACGCATATATTGCGTGAGAAATTCCTTATCGGGAAATGGTAGGATTTCTCTGGTGACATGGCAATGATGTCCCAGCCGGTTTTGACTAATAGCTTTCTAAGCTCGCCATAAGAGAAGAGGTGATAGTAGCGGTGGATTGTTTTTTCTTTTAGCCTCCAGGGGACCTGTCGCTCTTTTGGTTTGAACCAGAACCCTGGTTGTCCGTGGTTCCATACGGTTAAAAAGGCCTCGCCCTGGGGCTTTAACACCCGCTTTAATTCTACGAATGCTTTTTCCCTTTCCTCTCTGCCTTTGATGTGGTGGTAAGTGGCCACTGATATTGCCCAATCGAAGGTATTATTGGGAAAGGGCAAGGACAAGGCGTCAGCGGATGTTAAGTTGACATAAAGCTTAAACTTGGCAGAATATCTCAGAGCTTGCTTGAGCATGGCTGGGGAGGAATCTATCCCCCAGAGTTCAAAGCCCTGGCTGAAAGGCAGGAAGTCCGGTCCGTGAGCGCAGCCCACATTTAGCAGCTTTCCGCTTTGCCATCTTGCCGCCAGTTCCTCTAGCTCTCCTTTTAATAAGGGCCAATGCCTCACCCGATACCAGCTTTCAGCTATCTGGTCGAAAACTTCTCTATTTGTGGTCATAGATACACTCTGCTAAACTTTAGCATATTATGGTGGAATGCTCATGGAGATGGCATGAAGAAAGCATCCCGAACTATTTCTGGTGTAACCCCGGTGGCAGTTATGGCCAAGCCATTTCCTTGCCCCGGCAAATGTGTTTATTGCCCTACCTCTCCTGAGGCGCCCAAGAGCTATACTGTTGAGTCTCCAGCGGTGCTCCGAGCTCGAAGTTGCGGCTTTGACGCCAAAAAGCAGGTGGAGGTCAGGCTCAAGACATTGGCTGAAATGGGACATGCCCAGGATAAGGTGGAGCTTATCATCATGGGGGGCACCTTTCTATCTTATCCCCGGGACTATCAGTATCGGTTTGTTAAGGATTGCTATGATGCTTTGAACGGCATCTCCTCTAGCAATTTAGAAGAAGCCAGGAAAGTGAATGAAAGTGCTGTGCATCGCTGCGTGGGATTGTGCATCGAGACCAGACCTGACTTTTGTGGAAAAGAAGAGATAAAGAGCATGCTCGATTTTGGCACTACCAGGGTGGAGCTTGGGGTACAGACCTTGGACGATGAGGTCCACTGCCTGACAAAGAGGGGACATGGGGTAGCTGAAGTTGTCTCTGCGACCAGGCTATTACGGGATTATGGCTTTAAGGTTTACTATCATTGGATGCCTGGTTTACCAGGGGCAACACCTGAGCATGACCTGGAGCTATCGCGGCAACTGTTTGAGGACGAGCGCTTTCGACCTGACGGGCTCAAGCTTTACCCCACGCTGGTAGTTCGGGGGAGCGAGCTAGAGACTTGGTATCGGGATAATCGCTACCGGCCTTATGGTGATGAGGAAATGATTGATTTGCTTATAGATATTAAAGCTCTAATTCCCAAATATGTAAGGATTTCGAGGTTGATGCGGGATATTCCCAGCAAATTTATCCTTGCCGGGAGCAGAGACTTAGCGCTCAGAGGAACTATTAGAAAGAAGATGGGGCAAACAGGACTTCGCTGTAGCTGCATTCGTTGTCGGGAATATGGGCATCGCCTGAGAGATGGCTGGGCAATCGGCGAGCCCTGGTTAACCAGGATGGATTATGAAGCTTGGGGTGGGAGGGAGGTCTTCCTTTCCTACGAGGATGAGAATGAAACCCTGTTTGGCTTGCTGAGGTTGAGGATAAACGGGGAAAAAGCGGTGGTCAGGGAGCTACACGTTTTTGGTTCCGAGGTTCGCCTGGGGGGGAGGCTAGAGCGAGCCGCTCAACATCAGGGTCTCGGTGAAAGTTTGCTTCGGGAGGCAGAGAGAATCGCCCGGGGGGAATTTAAGGCTGATAAGTTATCGGTGCTTAGTGGTGTCGGTGCCAGGGAGTATTATCGCTCACTTGGTTATGGTCTGGAAGGCTCTTACATGGTCAGGGAGCTGCAGCCTCGACCTTCTGTCTAAAGACTGCGGCTGTGACGTAATCTGACTTTCTCAGGTATTGACAAGGATAGGCTGCTAAGGGTATATTTCGCTAGCTAAAGGATATAAAGGAGGTAATACAAGATGAGACTAAGAATTGGTGCAATGGTTTTAGGTTTTATTGGGGCAATAAGTGCATATTTTGCATTTGGTCTTGGTGGCTCACTTCTGGAGCAAATTGGAGAATTATTCGGGGGTGGAATTGAAGCTTCAACGGCAGGGATCGTAATTTTTCTTATAGTATTAATATTGGGGCTTATTGGAGCTGCCATTGCTCTAGCAAAACCCACCGTGGCCGGTATTTTGATGCTTGTCGGGGGTATCACTATGCTTGTCATGGTGATAATAGCTATGAGAGAGGAACTGGATGCAGGAGTGGTTGGCACCGAGATGATTCTTTTTGCACCTGGTAGTATTCCACTGATTATAGCTGGTGTTTTGGCAATTATTGCCAGAAAAGAAGAAGATTGACACTTCCAATGGTCAACACTTCTCATCACCATCTCAGTTGAAGGGATAGTGAGAGGAGCATAGCAGTGGATAAAACGAAAGCCAGCGTCGATTGAAGACAGAATCGAGGAGCTAAATATCACTTTTGGGGTCTGTTTGTTCTCTTTTCCGCGTTTGGTTTTTGGGAATATCAGCAATTATATTCGTAAGTTTGGTGAAGGACGAATTTGAGGAAGGTCCGAGGTTCTGCAAGTTATGAGGTGATTGTGCCTGAGGAATCAGGCTACTATATACTATATAATGTTGTTTGAAAAGCTTTAAAGCAAGAAGGAGGCAAGATGGAAAAGTATCGTTTTCTACCCTTCGCAGCTAGGGTTTTGAGAGTTGTAGCGTGGATAGTACTGGTGGTTGGTGTTATTGGTTCAATTGTTTTTGGAATTTCGATGGGTAGTGCTGCAAACGGAAATGGAGGTATAGGTGGGCTTTTGGGTGGGCTTGCAGGTGTAACTACAGGTGTTTTCACGGCTATCGCGGGAATAATTGCCTCATTCCTGACCTGGGTATTCTTGCTTACCGTCAGGGAACTCCTTTACCTGTTTATGGATGTAGAAGAGAACACCAGAAACACGGCTGAGCGCATTACCGTTACGGAGAAATCAGACCGAGATTAAATTTATGCCTTAGGTGGGTATGTGAATGAAGGCAGTAATCCTTTCCTTGTTCGGAAAACTTGTTCGGAGATGGTAGCTATCAGTGCCTGCAAGGTAGGTAGGCGATGTTTTTTTGCAGGAATTGCGGAGAAGAGTTAACAGGAACTCCAGAAATCTGTACGAATTGTGGGGTTAAGCCGATAGCGGGCACCAGTTTTTGCCCTTGGTGTGGTGCCCCGACAACGCCACTGGATGAAATATGTACCAACTGTGGTGTGGAGTTAGCCAAGGCAGTAGAGGAAAAGACCTGGAAGCCGACAGCTGCGGGCATTCTGAGTATTATTTGTGGGGTTGGTCAGGTGATTGGGGGTGTGCTATTTGCCGTAGGCAGTAGCTTTTTAGCCCGATTCACCGAGATGGAATTCATTGGTGGGGTCATTGAACGGTTTAGTGCGTCTTACACCCTAATTGGCATCCTGTTAATTGTTTTGGGGGTGATTGCGATAGTAGGTGGCATCTGTGCCTTGAGAAGGAGGATTTGGGGACTGGCGCTTGCCGGGTCTATCTGTGCACTCCCTGCCGGGCTTATTTTGGGGATGCTCGCCATTATATTCGTCATCAGTGGGAAGCGCGAATTTGGGTGTGGCGCAAGGATGACGAAGGAGCCGGCAGAGGCTATATCACCAAAGACGGAGGAGCCGGCAGAGGCTATATCACCAAAGACGGAAGAGCCGGCAGAGGCTATATCACCAAAGACGGAAGAGCCGGCAGAGGCTATATCGCCAAAATCAAGACTCGCTACTACTTTGTTTGCCTTTTCCCTTGTTGGGGTTTTCGGTGCTCATCGATTCTATATTGGTAAGACCAGAACTGCAATCGTAATGCTTCTCTTAGGCATTGCAGGTTTGGCAACTTTAGTTTTGGCAATTGCGTGGCCGCTCGATGCTAAGTGGTTCTTTGTGGGCATCGCATTTATTATAGCGGTAGGGATTTGGGCTTTTGTTGACTTTATATTTGCTGTTACAGGACGTATGAAAGACGATGAAGGCAGGCTCATTCAGCAATGGGAGCTAGTAGTGCCTGCAAGGGCTATATCACCAAAATCAAGACTCACTACTACTTTGCTTGTCGTTTTCCTTGGGTTCTTCGGGGTACATCGGTTCTATCTCGGAAAAATTGGAACAGCGTTTGCAATGCTCTTTACCTCAGGTGGAGGAGGGATTTGGGCTCTAATCGATTTCATATTTGCTGTTTCAGGAAGTATGAAAGACAATGAAGGCAGGCTCATTAAAAAATGGCGGCCAGTAGTAGTGCCTGCAGAGTATATATCACCAAAATTACGGCTCGCTACTGCGTTACTTGCCCTTTTCCTCGGGGTCTTCGGTGCACATCGATTCTATGTTGGCAAGAAGGAAACTGCAAGCGTAATGCTTTTCTTTAGTATTTTGGGTTTGACAATATTAGGTTTGGAAGCTATGGCTCAGCTTAGTGGTGCGTGGTTCTTTTGGGGTATCTCATTTATTATAGCGGTAGGGATTTGGGCTTTTGTTGACTTTATATTTGCTGTTATGGGACGTATGGAAGACGATGAAGGCAGGCTTATTCAAAGATGGTGGCCAGTAGTAGCGCCTGCAAGGGCGCCGGCGTATTATTATATAAAATATACGACTAGTGCTTTGAGGGTTGTAGCATGGATGGTGTTAGCACTTGGCTTTATTGGTTCGCTTGTTTGGGGAATTAGCACGGGCGGAATTGAAGGTGGGGTTCTGATTGTAATAGGAATGGTTGGGTCATTCCTGGCCTGGCTACTATTGCTTGCGGCGAGGGAACTTATTAAATTATTTATGGATGTAAAGGAAAATACCATAAACTCAGCTGAGAGCGTTATCAAGAAATCACACTGAGATAAATTTATGCCTCAGCAGGTTATGTGAATCAAGTCAGCAATCCTCTTCTTTTGTTCGGCAAGCACGTTTAGCCTGGCTGAACCTGTGAGCTTGGATTCTTTCCAGTAGCCAGTTTTGCGCCCACTTAGCGTGCCATCGGCAAAAATCAGAACATCCTGGCGATGTTTCTTACTTCAACTATTATAGAGACAAAGGTAAGTACACCTATGTTAGCCACGGGATTTACCCTTCCTTCCTCTGATTCCCTTGCCGCCCTGCAAATCAAGTTTTTGTTTGCTGTTCCGCTTTATTGCCCGGCCATGCTTGAAACGATTTAGGTTTACAAATCCTTTTGACACTATCCCACCCCTTAGAGGAAGTTGTCCTTAAGCCTGATTATCGTCTCCTCAACATTGCTACCCTGTGCTCTGAGATTTTTTATAGCTTGTTCTATTTTATCGTGTTTGTAGCTATCATTGAGGTCGGCTAGCCTATTATATAAACCAGCCCGGCTGCCAAAGTTGAAATTGAGTCTTTCTTCATCTGTCGAGGATAAATACTTATTTATGATATTGAGGCATTTTTCTTTATCCTCGGGCATTTTGCCTTCGACCTCCATCAATAAGTTAAGTGTATGGTCGCTCTTAAGATGGCTGGTAACTTGCAGGTTTTCGATGAAAACACCTATTTCCTTTACTACTTCGTCCTCCGGTTGTAGCTCAAAATCTCCGTCTTGCAACCTGGTCCACAATGGCATAGCTGGAGTGATGTGGAGGCTGCGCAGTCTGATATAATCAGGGTCGATCTTGTTTAGCACCTTGGCTGTTTCCTGGGCGTGTTCTTGGGACATTTTCTTGCCCCCCAGACCAGGCATTACATATGCGCACAAAGAAATGCCGGCTTCTTTCACCTTCTTTCCACCATCAATGTGGTTCTTAGCAGTGCATCCCTTTTCCATATAAGCCAGCAGAGGGTCATAGCCAGTCTCCAGTCCAATGTGAATCCTGTCTAACCCGGCATCCTTGATTTCCTTTAACTCCGCTAAAGACTTTCTAGCTGCCGTATGGGACCGAGCATATGTAGTTACTCTATTTAAGCTGGGGAAGGTTTTTCTCAGGAAGGTAATAACCTGAATTAGCTCAGGGGTACGCATGATTAAGGTATTGGAATCCTGGAGGAAGGCTGACTTGCCTCCTGTCCCAAGCCAGAGGGCAACATTACGCACACATTGTCCATATTGAAGTTGATTAGAGAGCATTGCCGCTACCTCTATTACTTTGTTGCCATGGCCCGTCTTCCAAGCTATTTCCTTTAAACCCTCGCTGATGGCCTTAGCCGCCTCAATATCTTTTATAATCTCCTCCACTGACCTCAGCTCGAACTTACTGCCTTTGTATATATGGCAGAACTGGCATCTATTCCAGGGGCAATTCCTGGTTGCTCTTATCAGGAGGGAATAAGCTTCACTAGGTGGCCTTATAGGCCCCAGCTCAAAGGTATGGCGCAGTTTCTCTGTGACTGAATAACTTAACATTCTGTGTATTTTAGCGCTGTTGGGGGAAATAGACAAATAGACTTTAGCCTCCTTACCATGTTAATATCAGCATTTCAAATGAAACAAGTTGGATTTATCTCTTTTGATGCTGAAGGGACACTGGTAACGCCTGATTTCAGCCAGACTATATGGCATGAGGCTATCCCTGCACTTTACGCTCAGAAAAAAGGATTTGACCTTGCTCAAGCCAAGAAGCGTATTGCTGAGGAGTATGGCAGGATCGGCGACCAGAGGCTTGAATGGTACGATATCGAATACTGGTTTAGTTATCTTGGCTTGGGTTCTTCTGAGCCGGTGATACAAAGCTGCCTAGTTAAGATAGGTTATTATCCTGAGGTAACCGAGGTCCTTTCTTCCTTAGCCAGTGAATATAAGTTAATTGTTGCCTCAGGTACACCACTGGAGCTACTGCATTGCTTATTGCGAGATATCAAACCTTATTTTGTTCGAATTTTTTCTTCCGTTTCACATTATAGGCAATTAAAAAGCCCTGATTTTTACCTCAGTATATGTAAAGAAATGGAAGTCAAGCCGAGCCAGGTCATCCATGTAGGTGATAACTGGCAGTTTGATTTTCTTAATGCCCGACAGGCTGGCGTAGATGCTTTCTATCTTGACAGGTCGGGGAGAAACCATCAGGAATCTATTAGCGATTTGACTCAATTGAAGCGCCTACTCCCACCCCCGATGTAATGTGTTCCCTTTTGGTCTGCGGGTAGCCTACTTACTATAGACATTGTAAGCCATTCTGGTTTACAATTTAGTCTTTGACCGATGCCAAATCGTAGCGAAGTATCCCCGGGAAGTGCCTCTCCAGGTAACAAATTCAACCTGTCCACGGCAGAGCTCAAGGAAATGGCTAAAAAGCTACGCCGTCATGTAATCACCATGACAGCTACGGCAGGCAGTGGGCATCCTGGCGGCTCCCTATCGGCGGTGGACATCATCGCTGCCCTTTATTTTAAGGTTTTGCGCCATAACCCCGAAAATCCCCAGTGGGTAGACCGTGACCGATTTATATTGAGTAAGGGACATGCCGCTCCAATTTTGTACGCTGCCCTGGCTGAAACTGGCTACTTCCCTGTGGCAGAGCTGGCAACATTGAGAAGGTTGGATAGCCGCCTCCAAGGACACGCTGATAGGAAGTTCACCCCAGGGGTAGAGATGTCAGCAGGTTCTTTAGGTATGGGTTTGTCCTTTGCCATTGGCGTCGCCCTGGCCGCCAGGCTGGATTCCAAAAGTTACCGGACATATGTTCTTCTTAGCGACGGAGAATGTGAGGAGGGACAAACTTGGGAGGCGGCCCTCTCAGCAGCCCACTTCAAAATAGATAACCTAACGGCCATAGTTGACTGCAATGGTATGCAGCTTAGCGGACGGACTCGAGACATCATGAACCTTGAGCCTTTTACCCAGAAATGGAAAGCCTTTGGCTGGCATACCATTGATATAGACGGACATGACTTTGACCAAGTCCTGTCTGCTTGCCAGGGGGCTGGAAAGATAAAAGGCAAGCCAACTGTTATTGTCGCTCGCACCATCAAAGGCAAAGGGGTTAGCTTCATGGAAAACAATGCGGCATTTCACGGCAAAGCACCTACCCAGGAAGAAGCTGAAAGGGCACTAAAGGAGTTAGGGTAAGTATGGCTGAAGCATCTACTCGGGAAACATACGGCAAAACTCTGGTAGAACTGGGCAGGCAAAACAAGGACATTGTTGTTCTGGATGCTGATTTATCGCCTTCAACAATGACCAGTTTTTTTGCCCGGGAGTTTCCTGACCGCTTTTTTGACTGCGGCCTAGAGGAACAAAACATGGTCAGCATAGCTGCTGGATTAGCTGCCTCGGGGAAAATCGTTTTTGTAAGCAGTTTCGCCATCTTCGTCTCATGCCGCTGTTTTGACCAGCTAAGGCTCTGCCTTTCCCAGCCAGAACTAAATGTCAAAATTGTCGCCACTCACGGAGGCATCACTGTTGGTGAAGACGGCGCTTCCCATCACGCCATTGAAGATTTAGCCTTGTATTGTGCTCTCCCCGGCTTCACTGTTGTTGTTCCTGCTGATGCTATAGAGGCTGCTGGGGCAATACGAGTGGCGGCAATTGATTATGGACCTTTCTACATCAGACTAAGTCGCCCTAAGACACCGGTTGTTTACCCCGAAGGCTATCAGTTCACATTAGGCAAAGCAGTAACCATGAGACAAGGCATGGATGCAACTGTTATAGCCGTGGGCATCATGGTCGCTAAGGCTCTGGAGGCGGCAGATATCTTAGCAAGGCAAGGTATAGATTGCCGGGTAATCAACATGCATACCCTTAAACCTTTGGATGAGGCAGCCGTAGTCAAAGCAGCCTCAGAGACGGGAGCAATTGTCGTTGCTGAAGAGCACTTAGCCCAGGGTGGTCTGGGCAGCCGAGTTGCCCAAACGACAGCCAGAGAGAAGCCAGTGCCTATGGAGTTCGTCAACCTTGGTGACAGGTATGCTTTGTCAGGCAAAGCTGAGGAACTGCTTCAAAGATATGGATTGACCGCCAGAGACATTGAAGAGTCGGTGAAGTCATTGGTCAAAGGGAAGTAGGATTGCCAAGCCCGGCAGTGCAATTTGACGAGGAATCAGGAAGCGATTGACGGTGTGTAGATGTGATTATATAATATTAATATAGGGGCTAAAAACTACAATTTTGGAGAAGTTAAACTGTTGCAAAAGGAGGTGGGATATGGGTAGATACATGAGAGTCATGCTGGCAACTTTGCTTATCGTGACCGGGGTTTTGGTCTTCTTGCCCTCCGGCTATGTAAGCGCCGGAGGATGGATCGCGAACCCGGGCTTCGAGGAGGGAGCGGGGGGAGTCCCGACTGCATGGACCCTGACCGGAAATGCTACGCGCGTAGATACTGGCCCTATCTACACAGGCAATTGGACCGCCCAGATCACGGGTAATAATGATACGCTTACCCAGTGGTTGTGTTTCGGGGGTATTACCCTGCCGGTGACATTTGAGGCTTGGGGATGGATATATGTTTCCGGCGAAGTAACCGGTGAAATCGCTATCGATTTCTGGGCAGGAGTGAATGGGACCCAACTGAGTTCGACGACAATACTGTCCACTAACGACACGAACGGCGACTATGTACAAGTAACTGGCCTGATGCAGGCGTCAGTTGGGGCAAATATTACAAGAATCCGTCTTCTGGGGACTGGTTGGCACGAGGGGGCGGAAGTGCGGTTCGATGAGATTGGTTTATACTCGCCGACGGGGGGCTACTGCTTCATCGCGACAGCGGCCTATGGCACAGAAACTGCCAGTGAGCTTGACATATTGCGCGATTTCCGAGACCAGGTATTACTGAAGAATGCTCTGGGTTCGCGATTTGTAGAAGCTTATTACAGGCTCAGTCCTCCTGTTGCTGACTTCATAGCGAGGAACGATTTCCTGCGTGCAGTTGTCAGAGATGTGCTCATCGATCCGGTGGTAAATCTCCTGCGATGGTCGCAAAGTCTATGGAGAACTTAGCCGGACATACCCTGAGTCCATGTCTTCTACGGTGTGCTTGTCCTTGAACTGACGTAGAACTCCGATAGAAATCTGGAATTCCCGCCTGTTGCTGCACCTGTGAATACTACCTTTAAAGGAAGTACGGCTTAATGGAGCCAAGTTGGGATTCTAAAGCATATATGATGCGAATATTGACAAACTTTCAAAGACGAGTTATTATGCAGCCTCAGGGTGTTTGCCTGTCAGTGAACGACAGGTAAATTTCCCCAAAAAACCTGACGGTTTTCTAGCTTATAAGCTTGCTATTATGAGTTGGTATGAGAGCCGGCATTCAGATCCTATCACCAGATTTACTGAAATTTACTGAATTTTTTACCAATCCGGCGAAAATCCTGAAAAGTCCCGAAAAACGCTTGGCAGTGCGGGGGTGATACACTATGGACTAACGTTTTGGAAAAGCTAAACTATTACGTCAGGG
>JGI2171J19970_10001059_pt1 | contig 15332 bp, 12 predicted proteins | sample DeeMarSWOR324_28_FD_19970 | JGI IMG/M metagenome (IMG submission 19970) | reverse complement strand
CCGCCGCCCACCTGGGGGAAGCGGCGGGGGTCGCCGTGATCGCGGGAGCCGGCGCCGTGTCCAGCATCTCGCGCCGCGACTTCGTCGCTCGTTCGGCTACCTGGAGCGGGTGGCCGACGGTGTCTGGGCGCTGATCTCGACGCCGCTGACCGGAGCTCGCGCGAGCTGACCGGCCGTTGGCCCAGGCACGTCGCGCTCACCCACTACCGTGCCGACCACGCTGGTGTATCTGGGCGCCGGCTGGGCGCTCATCCAGGCCGCCGACGTCTTCCCGCTTGGCAGCGGCGTCGTCCGCTGGTTGGGCCTCGCGCTGGCGACGTGCGCTCGCGGAGTCGCGGCCAGCGCGTTAGCGCAAACGAGTGGCGCCGGCGGAGCCCGGCACGCACCGCTGGCGGCGGCGACTCCACTCCAGCGCACATCTGGTGAGGCCGCTATCCAGCGTGTTAGGTTTGGGCCATGGACGCGCTGAGACGGCCTCTCGAGCTGCACCCTCGGATTGCCTACGCGCTCCTTTTCGGCTCGCGGGCGCGCGGTGACGCCCGCGCCGGCAGCGACCTCGACGTCGCGATCGGTCTCGAGCCGGGCGCGCACCTGACCCTCCAGGAGCTGGGCGAGCTCGCCGCCGACATCGAGCGCCAGATCGGGCAACATGTCGACCTCGTCTTGCTCGACGAGGCGCCGCCAGGCCTGGCCTACCGCGTCTTCCGCGACGGATCTATCGTCTTCGTCCGGGACCGGCGGGCACTCGTCGCGCGAAAGGCGAAGGCGATCCTTGAGTACCTGGACTTTCAGCCGGTCGAAGAGCTCTGCGCCCGGGGCGTCCTCGCCGCCGCTGCCCGTGGTCGATAGCGCGATTCTCGCCAGCAAGCTTGCGGCCATCCGCGACGCCGTCACGAGGATCCGGGCGACTCTGCCGGAGAGCCCTGGTCGGTTCGAGTCAGACCGGACGGCACGAGAGATCGTCACTCTCAACCTGTTCGTCGCTATTCAGGAATGCCTCGCTCTGGCCACGCATTGGCTCGCCGACGAGGGCTGGGATGTTCCGAAGACCTACGGCGAGGCTTTCAGCGTGCTGGCCGACCGCGGCATCCTCGAGCGGAGTCTCGCCGATAGACTGAGAGCGGCCGCCGGGCTGCGTAACCTGATCGCGCACCGGTACGGGATCCTGGACCCCGCGCGGCTCTTCGAGTTCGCTTCGTCCGGCACGTCGGATCTTCTTGCCTTCGGCGAGCAGCTCGCACGGCACGCCCAGCGCGGTGGGTCGAAGGACAGCGGCGCGGCTGACTGATTTGGCCGCTCCCAGCCGGGCTGGGATCATGCGGCGCATCACAGGGCTCAGACTCGCTCTTAATCTGGCCTTCAGGGCGCTGCTGGAGCGATCATGAGCGACCCCGCCGGCTCTAGCCCGCCCTGGGAGCGGCTTGGACGGCACCCCGCGGTTCAAGCGCCACTCGTATAACTCGGCGCCGCCCGGGCGCTCGTCCTGGCGGCCGACGTCTACCTTCCCAGCACCGGCCTCGTCCGTTGATTGGTCCTCGCCCTGGCGGCGGGCTGCGGTTGTTGGGCCCGTTGATGAGAGCTTGCTGAGGTTGCATCTTGTAAGCGACAGGTCACAGGTGACACCAATGTCCCGTCTCAGGCGGTTGACTGATGAGCTGAAGCGGCGGCGCGTATTCCGCGTCGCCGTCGTTTATGCCGCCGTCGCCTTCGTCGTCTGGCAGGCGGCCGAGATCGCCGTTCCGGCTCTGAGGCTTCCCGACTGGTCGCTCAGTCTGGTCGTGTTCCTGACCTTGCTCGGCTTCCCCATCGCACTGGTGCTGGCCTGGGCGTTCGACATCACGCCAGAAGGGGTGAAGCGGACGGAGCCGCTCAGCGGGGACGCCGCGCTGCCGATCATGCGTGGCAGAGTAATGGGGATGGCAGCCGGCCTGGTCGTCCTGGTGCTGGTGATCGGGGCCGGCTGGTTCCTGCTGCGCGGGACCGGCTCGACGGCGGATCGGAAGTCCATCGCCGTCCTGCCGCTCGAGAACCTGAGCGGTGACGCGGCTACCGAGCCCTTCGTCAACGGCATCCACGACGACATCCTGACACACCTCGGCAAGATCGCCGACCTGAAGGTGATCTCACGTACCTCGGTCATGGAGTACCGGGACACACGGAGGAACCTGAGGCAGGTGGCCGAGGAGCTGGGCGTGGCGACGGTTCTGGAGGGCGGCGTGCAGCGCTCGGGTGACCGAGTGCGGGTCAACGTGCAGTTGATCGACGCGCGGACGGACGAGCATCTCTGGGCGGAGAGATACGATCGCGAGCTGACGGCGGCGAACATCTTCGAGGTGCAGAGCGACGTGGCGCTGCAGGTGGCGGCGGCCTTGCGGGCGGTGCTGAGCCCGGCGGAGCGGGAGCGGATCGAGAGTCGGCCGACGCAGAATCTCGAGGCGTACGATCTCTACCTGCGCGGCAACGACTACCAGAGACGCAGCGAGGATCAGCGCGATTGGCTTACGGCCGCGCAGCTCTGGGAGAGGTCGGCCGAGCTGGACCCGAGCTTCGCTCTCCCGTATGCGAAGCTTGTCCAGACCCATTGTTATATGCGCTTCGGGTACGGTGACCGGTCGAGGGAGCGGTTGTCCCGGGCCGAGGCTGCGGTGGCAAGACTCCGTCAGCTGGCGCCGGATCTCAGCGAGACGCATGTGGCGCTGGGCTGGTACTACTACCACTGCCTCGTTGACTACGATCGCGCCCTGGAGGAGTTCGGCCAGGCACTGGCGACTCAGCCCAACAACTCCGATCTCTACGCCGGCATCGCGTCCGTGCGCAGGCGGCAAGGACGCTGGGAGGAGGCCGCCCAGGGTTATGGTAAGGCGATAGAGGTCGATCCGCTGTTCTACAGATGGGTGGCAGAGCTGGGTTTCACTTACACGTACTTGCGCGAGTACGCCAGAGCCGACAGCCTGGTGGACCGTTCTATTTCTCTGGCGCCGGATGACCCTACGCTTTACGCCTACAGGTTGGTCAACCTTCTGAGCTGGACCGGAGATACTGACAAGGCGAACTCCGTTCTCGAGCGAGCGCTGGGGTTGAGCGGCTGGATGGACAGCATCGACCTTATCGACCGCCTCTTGCTGGTCAAGATCTGGGACCGGGATTATGCGGGGGCTTTGAACTTGCTCGTAACAGTGTTCCCGGCCACTCTGGATACGCACTTCAGGGTTCTCAGCAAAGCGCAGCTCATCGCGCAGGTCCACGCGCTGCAGGGCGAAGGCGATCTGGCGCGTGCGTACTACGACTCGGCTCGTGCCTACCTCGAGAGGAGAATCGAGGAGCAGCCGGATGACGCGAGGCTCTACAGTTCTTTGGGCATCGTGTGCGCCGGCCTCGGGCTCGACGAAGAAGCCGTTCGGGCCGCAAAGACGGGAGTGGATCTGTTGCCTGTGAGCCGGGATGCGGTGGTGGGGCCGGAAGGTCTTGAGGCCCTGGCGCGCGTCTACGCGATGACTGGTGACTACGAGGCGGCCATCGACCAGTTGGACCTGTTGCTTTCGATCCCTAGCCTGGTTTCGGTGCCGCTCTTGCGCATCGATCCGACCTGGGACCCGCTGCGCGATGAGCCGCGCTTCCAGAGGTTTCTGCAAGGCGGTCGGTAGGGTATGAGCGATTCGCCTTCGGGCCTGCAGGTCGTCCTGGCCGAGCTCAAGCGCCGCCGCGTCTACCGCGTGGCCGTTGTCTATGCCGTCGTCGCCTTCGTCATCTGGCAGGCGGCGGAGATCGCCGTTCCGGCTCTGAGGCTTCCCGAGTGGGGGCTCAGTCTGGTCGTGTTCCTGACCCTGCTCGGCTTCCCGATCGCGCTCGTCCTGGCCTGGGCGTTCGAGATCACGCCGGAAGGGGTGAAGCGGACGGAGCCGCTGGCCAGGGACGCCGCGTTGCCGGTCGCGCGTGGAAGAGTGATAGCGGCAGCGGGCCTGGCCGTCCTGGTGCTGGTGATCGGGGCCGGCTGGCTCTTGCTGCGCGGGACCGGCTCGCCGGGCGACCGCAAGTCGATCGCCGTCTTGCCGCTCGAGAACCTGAGCGGTGACGCGGAGACCGAGCCCTTCGTTAACGGCATCCACGACGACATCCTGACGCACCTCGGGAAGATCGCCGATCTGAAGGTGATCTCGCGGACCTCGGTGATGGAGTACCGGGACATGCGGAAGAACCTGAGGCAGATCGCTGAGGAGCTGGGCGTGGCGACGGTTCTGGAGGGCGGCGTGCAGCGCTCGGGGGAGAGGGTGCGGATCAACATGCAGTTGATCGACGCGCGGACGGACGAGCATCTCTGGGCGGAGAGGTACGATCGCGAGCTGACGGCGGCGAACATCTTCGAGGTGCAGAGCGATGTGGCGCTGCAGGTGGCGGCTGCGTTGCGGGCGGTGTTGAGCCCGGCGGAGCGTGAGCGGATTGAGAGTCGGCCGACGCAGAATCTCGAGGCGTACGATCTCTACCAGCGCGGCAACGACTACGGGCGACGCAGCGAGGATTCGCGCGATTGGCTCACGGCCATCCAGCTATGGGAGGGGTCGGCCGAACTGGACCCGAGCTTCGCCCTCCCGTATGCGAAGATGATCCGGGCGCATTGTTACATGCGCTGGGGCTTCGGTGACCGGTCGAGGGAGCGGCTGTCCCGGGCCGAGGCGGCCGTGGCCAGGCTCCGTCAGCTGGCGCCCGATCTCAGCGAGACGCACCTGGCGCTGGGCTGGTACTACTACCAGTGTCTCGTCGACTACGATCGCGCCCTGGAGGAGTTCGCCCGCGCGCTGGCGACTCAGCCCAACAACTCCGATGTGTACGCCGGCATCGCCGCCGTGCGCAGGCGGCAGGGACACTGGGACGAGGCCGCCAGCAACTGGGAGAAAGCGTCGGAGCTCGATCCACTCTTCTACAGATGGCTCGCGGAGCTGGCCGACACATATGGTCACCTGGGCGAGTACGCCAAAGCCGACAGTCTGATCGACCGCGCTATCGCTTTGGTCCCGGATGATCCTACCCTCCACTTCCAGAAGGCCGGCAGCTACCTGACTTGGACGGGAGATACGCGTAAGGCGAGGGTGATCCTGGAGCCAGCGCTGCGCTTGGCCGGCTCGGCGGAGAACGCCTACCTCAGCTACGGTCTGTTCCTGATCGACATCTGCGACGGCGACTACGGGACAGCGTTGGACCGGGTGTCCCTGGTCGGCTCTCCGGCTCTTGAGACGCACCTTTGGGTTCTGACCAAAGCGCAGCTCATGGCGCAGGTCTACGCACTGCAGGGCGAACATGAGTTGGCGCGGGCGTACTACGATTCGGCTCGTGTCTACCTCGAGACCAGAGTTCAGGAGCAGCCGGATGACGCGAGGCTCTACAGTTCTTTGGGCATTGCCTACGCCGGCCTCGGACGCCATGAGGAAGCCGTTCGGGCAGCGAAGACGGGTGTGGATCTATTGCCTGTGAGCCGGGATGCGCTGCTGGGGCCTGTGGGACTCGAGGCGCTGGCACGAGTCTACACGATGGTCGGTGACTACCCGGCTGCCCTGGATCAGTTGCAAGTGCTGCTTTCGATTCCAAGCTACGTGTCGGTGCCGATGTTGCGCATCGACCCCACCTGGAACCCCCTCCGTGACCACCCGCGCTTCCAGGAGCTACTGGAGGAGTACGAGTAGCCGGACTGACCGCTGCAGCCACCACCACATCGCAGGCACCTGCGCCTACGCTGACTGAGCCATGTCTGCCAGCACAACCTCCACTCTTCGCTCCGTGCTTCCGCCGCCCACGAGATAGCCAGACGGCGCCTTGCGGGAATCCAGTAATAACGCTTGACGTTAATAACGCGATGCGTTATTATCGGGTCGTGATGAGGAGCTTCCGGGATAAGGATACGGAACTCGTCTTCAACCGGCTCCCGGCGCGGCGCTTTACCAGCGACATCCTTCGGGCAGCGCGCCGCAAGCTCCTGATTCTCAACGCTGCGGAACGGCTGGTGGACCTTCGCATCCTGCCAAGCAACCGTCTCGAGAGACTGTCAGGTGGCCGAGAGGGTCAGCACAGTATCAGGATCAATGGTCGGTGGCGGATCTGTTTCAGGTGGTGCGACGCCGACGCCTACGATGTAGAGATTGTGGACTATCACTAGGAGGTCACGTGGCCAGGAAGAAGGCGCCGCCAATCCATCCGGGTGAGATTCTTCTTGAGGAGTACCTCAAGCCGCTGGGAATCAGTCAGTATCGGCTGGCCAAGGAGATCAGTGTCCCACCGCGGCGCATAAACGAGATTGTACATGGGAAGCGCTCGATTACCGCGGATACTGCGTTGCGATTGGCGCGCTACTTCGGCACCTCTGAGCGTTTCTGGCTCAACCTACAGACGCACTACGATCTCGAGGTGGAGAAGGACCGGCTGGCCGACCGGCTAGAGGAAGAAGTCGCAGTGCTTTCGTGATCGCGTCGTGTGACAACATGAGCGCGAATCCCGCCTCCACTTTGCTCTCTCCTGACACGACTATTGGGCCATGACGGTCGAAGGCCGCTTGTATGGTCGTCGCGCTCGTTGATCCGGGCCCGGAACCATCACATCTTTCCGCCGGAGCCGGGTTGCCTGCGATTCCACACACCTCAGGCTGCAGGTGGCAGCTATGTCCCGTCTGAAGCGTCTGATCCTCGAGATTCACCGCCGATCCCTCTGGCAGGTATTGCTGATCTACGTCGGCGGCGCCTGGGTCTGCTACGAGATCATCGACACGATCACCGACCGCCTGGCCCTGCCCGAATGGCTGCCCGTACTGGCGATCATCCTGTTCCTGATCGGGCTGCCCGTGGTCCTGGCCACGGCCTTCATCCGCGAGGAAGCAGGGACGGCCGTAGCTCCTGTCGAAGCGACACTGCCGACGGGCGCCGAGGAGCAGAGGCTGGAAGCCCAGGCAGCCGCGGTACGCCAGCAGGCCAGACGACGACATCGGTTGCTGACGTGGCGCAATGCGGGGTTGAGCTTCCTGGCCGCACTCGCGCTGTGGGGAGTGATCGCGACGGGTTGGTACCTTCTAGCCGACAGGGCGGAGCTCGAGGGTGTGGAAGCTGCGGACGAGATGCGAAAGTCCGTCGCTGTGCTTCCTTTCGAGAACCTGAGCCCCGATCCCGAGAACGAGTTCTTCGCTGACGGGATCCACGACGAGATCATCGCCCGGCTCTCTAAGATCACCGACCTCAGAGTGATCTCGCGTACCTCCGTCATGGGGTACCGGGGTAGATCGGAGAACTTGCGGACCATTGCCGATGAGCTTGGCGTCACGAATATCCTCGAGGGGACGGTGCGTCGCGCGGAGGACAGAGTGCGCATCACGGCGCAGCTCATCGACGCGCGCGCCGACGAGCATCTTTGGACGGAGGTCTACGATCGCAATCTGAGCGATGTGTTTGCCGTGCAGAGTGACGTCGCGCATCAGGTTGCTAGCGCGTTGAGGGCGGAGCTGACATCTGCCGAAAGAGAGCGTATCGAGGAGAGGCCGACCGAGAATCTGGAGGCGTACGACTACTACCTGCGCGGGCGGCTGTTCTGGACCCAGCGTTCGCTTGCCGCGTTCGATTCAGCGATTGACTACTACAACCGGGCGGTCCTCCTCGACCCGGACTACGCCCGCGCCTACGCGGCGCTCGCCGAGACCTACGTGCTGCTCCCAGAGTACGGCGGACCGTCCATTCCCGAGGTCCTGCCTATCGCCAGGGCGGCGACCGACCGAGCGCTCGCACTCGATCCCGATCTTGCCGAAGCCTACACGGCTTCCGCTTACTTAAAGGCAGTGTTCGAATGGCGTTGGGATGCCGCCGAGCGAGACTACCTGAAGGCGATCGAGCTGAACCCGGACTACGCGACCGCGCATCAGTGGTACGCCGAGATGCTGGGTGTAACCGGTCGCTGGGATGAGGCGCTGGCGGAGGCACGGAAAGCCATCGAGCTGGACCCGCGGTCCCCCGCGGCCAACGAGATAATGGCAGTTCTGTTGACGTTCGCCGGCCGGCCCGACGACGCGATCCCGATGTACGAGCGCGCGCTGCGCATCGTCCCGGATTGGGTCGATTGCATCTACGATCTGGCCATGGCCTATGTTCTAAGAGGCGACTACGCCAATGCTGCGCCCCTGTTCGACCGCCTGGCCGAGCTAACCGGGAGCGATCCCGAGGCCTATCGCGCCTACCTCGCCGCGCTATCCGACCCGGCAAAGATACCGGCGGCGGTCACGGCGCTCCAGGCTCCCAACATCTTCAGCACTACCGCCCCCAGCGAGTATCTTGCGCATCTGGGCCGCTACGAAGAGGCGCTGGCCGCGCTCGAGCAGGAGTACGAGGCGCGGAAGCCGCGTCTGCCCTGGATCAACGTGCATCCTATGTATGAAGGACTCAGGTCAGACCCGCGCTTCCAGGACCTGCTGCGCCGCATGAACTTCCCCGACGGATAACGCTGCCCTGCGCGACCACGCGCGCCTACAGGCGCGGCTGGCGCAGGCGGTGCCCACCGGTTGCTGGTGTGCAGTCAGAAAGGCAGCCCGGGGTTAGCGCCAGCCTGACCGTGATGCTCGTGCTCGTTGATACGGGCCCGCCAGCATCACATCTTTCGAGCACGGTTTCATTCGAGGAGAAACGACCATGTCGAGATCACTGCGTCACGTCTTCGTGTTCGTCGTCTTGCTGCTGGGCGCTCACTCTACCGCTGCTCACGCACAGCGAGCTGACCTGGAGCGGTCCGTGGCCTTGATGGCCAAGATCGGCGGCTGTTGGTCGCCCAGCTTCGCGCCAGACGGGTCACGCCTCGCGTTCGTCTCCGACCTCACGGGAGTTCCCCAGGTCTGGACCGTGCCTGTGGAGGGCGGTTGGCCGACGCTGGTCACCGCGCTGGATGATCCGGTCGGCAGCGTGCAGTGGTCGCCGGATGGTGACTGGCTGGCGTTCACAGTGGCGCCCGGCGGCGGCATGAATCAGCAGATCTACCTGGTACGGCCCGACGGAAATGAGCTGCGCCTTGTAACCGATGGCGGGAGGGAGACCAACTGGCTGGGCGGGTGGAGCTACGATGGGCGGTGGCTCAGCCTGGCCTCGAATCGGGACGGGCCTCGCTCGATGGACGCCTGGCTCTACGATATCGAAGCCGGAGAGCTGCGCCTGCTGGCGAAGAATCCCGGCGTCGGCCTGCCGGCCGATCTCAGCCGGGACGGCAGCCGCGCCGTGCTCTGGCGCATGGAGAGCCGCAGCAGCGACAACCTGGTGCTACGCGACCTGAGCGACGCATCTGAAGAGCTGCTGACGCCGCACGAGGGCCCCGGGACGTTCGCTGGCGGGCTGTTCTCACCGGACGGCTCGACTGTCTACCTCACCTCGAACCAAGGCCGGGATCTCATCGCCTTCGCGCGAGTGCGGCTCGCGGGCGACGGGCAGCCGGGTCCGATCCAGGTGATCGCCGAGCGCGACGACGCCGAGGCTGAGGGCATCGTGCTCACGGACGACGGCAGCACCGTGGTACTGCTCTGGAACGTGGCGGGACGGAACGAGATCGTGTTCCAGGACCTGCGAACGCTGGAGATCTCGCCGCTGCCGGCTCTGCCGGCGGAGATCGCCGGCGGCCTGACGTTCTCGCAGGACGGCTGTTACCTGGCGATGGTGCTCTCAGGCTCGGCGGCGCCCTCGAACGTCTGGGTTCTGGATCGTCACTCGGGTGAGCTACGGCAGGTGACACACAGCCCGCACGCCGGCGTCGACCTCAACGCGTTGATTCGACCCGAGCTCGTGCGTTACCGGGCGCACGACGGCCTCGAGCTGTCCGGCTGGCTCTACCGACCGCAGGGGGTGGACGGGCCCGCGCCCTACGTGCTCAGCTTCCACGGTGGACCCGAGGGGCAGGAGAGGCCTGCGTTTCGTGCCGGGTATCAAGCACTCCTGTCCCGAGGCATCGGTGTGTTCGCGCCCAACGTGCGCGGCTCGGCCGGTTTCGGTAAGCGGTTCGTGAACCTCGACAACGGCGAGCTGCGGTTCAACGGCATCAAGGACATCAAAGCATCGGTCGACTACCTGGTGGAGAACGGCATCGCGGATCCCGATCGATTGGGGATCATGGGCGGCTCTTACGGCGGCTACATGACCATGGCGGGCCTCACCTGGTATCCCGAGCTATTCGCCGCAGGCGCCAATCTCTACGGGGTCGTCAACTTCGAGACCTTCTTTGCCAATACGGAGCCGTGGATGGCCGCCATCTCGACGGTCGAATACGGCGATCCGGAGACGCAGCGCGACCTGCTGCGCGAACTGTCACCCATTCACAGGGTCGATAGGGTCATCGCCCCGACGATCGTACTGCACGGAGCGAACGACACCAACGTCCCCGTCGTCGAGGCGGAGCAAGTGGTGGAGGAGCTGAAGCGGCGGGAAGTGCCGGTGGAGTACATCCTGTTCCCCGACGAGGGCCACGGCTTCAGGAAGACCGCGAACCGGATCACCGCGACCGTCGCTACGGTGCGCTGGTTCGAGCAGCACTTGGGAGCGGGCAGTTCAGGCGCTGGTAGACCGCGTTGAGCCCGCGCCCACGGCTCTGGTCTCGTCAGGACCCGATAGCCGACACCCAGTATCCAAGGCACTTCAGATTCGATACTGGGTGTTCTCTACGTCGCGGGCCGCTTCTTCAGCGGGAGGGGCAGTACTCCGGCGGCTCCGGACCGGCGCAGCGGGCCTCGACCAGGCGGCGCAGAATCCCGTAGTACTCGTCCCAGGGCGTCTGGCGGCGCGGCGGCACCGCGGTCTTGTGGGCGATCACCATGTCTAGTGCGGGGAGTACCGTGATGTACTGGCCGTAGGCCCCGCGCCCCGTGTATGCGCCCCTGAACGCGGGGTGGGTTCGCTCGCCGTCCCACACCCACCACATGTAGCCGTAGCCGAAGTCTTCGTAGCGCAGCGCGGGCGGGTTCATCTCCTCCAGCGGCGTGACGACGCTGACGATGCGCCGGGCCCACCAGATCGGCACGACCTGCTCGTCCTCCCAGCGGCCCTCGCGGAGCATGAGGTAGCCGACGCGGGCCATGTCACGCGTGGAGAGCCACATGTGGTAGGCCGGATACTGCGATCGCTCCAGGTCACCGGACTTCCGTTGCTGGGAGCGGTCGAAGTCCTGCATCCCGATCGGCTCGGCCAGGTCCGTCTGCAGCGCGTCGTAGATGTCGCGACCCGTCATCTTCTCGAAAGCCGCGCCGGCGGCGTTGAAATCCCAATTGTTGTAGAGGAAGTATTGCCCGGGCCGCTGCGATCCGCGCTCCGGCGCATCCGCCGTGTTGTCGCCCGCGTTCGAGGCCGGATGGTAGATCCCGGAGCGTGCGGTGATCAGGTGCTCCACGCTGGCCGGGCGCTCGATCGGTAGCAGCCCACCGTGGTCGTCCATACCCAGCTCCTCCAGCGTCAGACTCAGGTTGATCGTCCCGTCGGCCACGTATTTCCCGTACAGCATCGCCAGGATGCTCTTCCGTACCGAGGCGAGGTAGCTGAGCTGTTCCACATCACCGTGCTGCAATAGCACGCGTCCGCCCACGACGACCATCAGCCCGGTCGTCTCCAGGGCCGCCGCGTAGGTCCGCACTTTCTCCAGAATCTCACTGGAGTAGCCCGCCTCCTCGGGAACGCTGATCTGCTCCCATTCGGCGCCCGGGTAGACGCACGAGGGTTCCTGCCCGACGACCGCGACGGGCGAGGCCGCGAGCAGTGCGAAGATCCAGGCCAGGAGCAGCAGGATGGGCGGAAACCGCCTCGGACGAGGCCTGTAGGCCCTAGTATTGCCATTAGACATGAGCACCGTCCAAACGTTGTGCGCCAAGCTTGCGCGTCGGAGTTACGCCCAGAGGCTGAACGGCTAATCGCTGGAACAGACTGAGGTTTGGATTCACTACAACATGCCCTCCGCGCAGGCGCGCTGCAACCAGTACCGCTTGCGAGGTACTAGACCTTGTCTGTCGATCGAGATCGGCGCATCTTGCGCCACTCGTTTCCGGTCGGGATGGCTGGTGCGCGACCGGACCTGGCGGTCCCCGCTGCGGGCGGAGGTGATGAGCTCTTGAGTTCGACTGTGGCCGTGCGAAGCCTGTTCTGGGTTCTGGCCCTCGGGGTGTTTCTCGCTTGTCGCGGCAGGGAGCCGAAGGTACTGGCCACCATCGATGGCGTGCCCGTCTACATGTCCGAGGTCGAGGAGGTCATCGGTGACAGGCTCGCCCAGCTCGACCACCGCTACCAGCAGCAGCGGCAGCAGTTGATCGAGTCGAGTCTCGAGCGCCTCGTGCAAGGACGCCTGCTCGAACAGGAGGCGTCGATGCGCGGCATGACTACGGCCGAGCTAATCGCGACCGCGAGGAGCGAGGCGCTGCAGACGAGCGAGCAGGAGGTGGCCGACTGGTATGAGCGCAACCGGGCGGCGATGGGAGGCAGAAGCCTGGAGGAACTGTACCCCTTGATCGAGGATTTCCTGCAGGACCAGAAACGGGAACGGGCGTATGCCGACCTGCTGACGCGGCTGAAGAGAGAGAAAGAGGTGATCTACTTCTTCCAGCCGTTTCGCGCCGAGCTGGACAACGAGGGAGCACCGGCGTTGGGACCGAGCGATGCGCCGATCACGCTGGTCGAGTTCTCCGACTTCGAGTGCCCCTATTGCCGCAGTTTCTTCTCCACGCTGATGGAGCTGCGGGCGAACTATGGTGACCAGCTCCGCATCGTCTACCGCCACTACCCGCTGGCGAGTCATCGGAACGGCTTCAAGGCGGCGGAGGCCTCGCTCTGCGCCCAGGATCAGGGCCGGTTCTGGGACTATCACGACCTCGTGTTCAGCGAGCCGGGCCGGCTGGACGTGCCCGGTCTGAAACAGAGGGCCCAGCGGCTCGGTCTCGATGAGGACGAGTTCGCGGACTGCCTCGACTCGGGTGGCCAGGCCGAGCGGGTCCGCCGCGACATGCGTGAGGGCGACCGCGTGGCTATCGAGGGGACGCCAGCGCTCTTCGTGAACGGGATCCCGCTGCCCAGCGGCGCGGCGCCCTATGAGGCCGTCGCGGAGGTGATCGAGAGGGAGCTGGAGCGAGCAGGGTTCCAGTAACCCGGCAACACCTGCGCTAGGTGATAAGAGCGAGATGTCTCACTCACCGGTAAGCCAGGACCAGTAGCGTACGGCTGGCTCGGGACGACAGCTGTCCGGGCCCTTACACGACGCTGTGCCGTCGGTGATCACGCTCAGCAGCACACGCCCGTCCCGCAGGAACTCCAATCGCATGTAACCCTGCTCGCGCTGCTGTCTCCCTGCCGTGAAGGCGGCGTTGCCCTTGCCCAGGTCTGACAGCTTGCTGCCCGCACCGCTCACCAGGATGTAGCCGACGCCGTGACCGTCGCCGCTCAGCACCTGGAGGTTGTGCTCATGGCCTGCGCCGTAGACGAGCGGGTCATTGGGGAACTCCGAGAACACGGCCGCAAGCTGCTCCCGCATTTTCGCGTAGCGCGGGTTCGCCAGGTCCTGACTGGACGTGCCCAAGCGGCGAACCAGCGGGTAGAGCAGGGGAACGGGAAGGTACAGAGGCGCCCACAGGTTCGTCAGCGGGAAGAGATAGTCCCTGGCCGAGAAGTAGCCCCCGTGCGGCCCGCGGCTGCGTAGCGGATGATGCGCCAGCACGATCACGTGGCGGCTGTCACTCGCCGCGTTCTCCTGCAGCGCGCGGCGTAAGGAGTTGACTGCATCCTCCGTTGACGCGTTGGGACAACCTTGCACTGGGACCTGGTCGCGCAGCCAGAGATCGGTTTCGAGCATCACGAGGAGCACGGAGGGCCCGACGCGCAGCAGCGCGGGCCCGGGGCATCCGGCGGTCGGAATGAGCGCGACATCCACCCCGCCCTCTGCGGCTGCCGCCAGGTAGGCGCCCTGCCGCTGGATCTGCGCGAGTCCACGCTCGCCGCTGTAACCCCAGTCGTGGTTCCCCGGGATGAAGATCCCCGTCGCCGGCGTCCCCCGCAGCACATCGATCTGTGCTTCCAGGTGCTCGACGTCCTCTCGATGATGCGGGTGCGTCGGCTCATGCAGGCCGCTGCTGTAGATACTGTCGCCGAGGAACGCGACCACGACCTCGGAGTCCCGGGAACGTTGCGCGACCTCCCGCTTCAGCTGGACGATGACCGGGCTCTCGCGGGTCGCCTTACCCGCGTCGCCGATCAGGTAGAGGACGATGCTGGCCTCTGGGATTTGAGTCGGGGCGGGCGCCGTCTCGGGGAACTGCTTGGCGGCGCACCCGGCTGCCAGCAGGACCAACGGGATGAGCCCCAGCGCACCGCGACCGGACCGCGCCAGGACCGCTTCAGAGCATCCGCCCAGAACCTCTCCCAGCACTCGTGTCTCGTCCGTCTTCTCGTGGTCCAGTGCAGGCATTACCCTTCGCGCCAGGTGTTCAAGGTCTGGGCACGTTCCCCTGTTTCGCAACTGGTCAACTAGCTCCGGGATCCGGGCTCAGCGGATCAGCCTATCCCAACCGAGGAAGACGAACAGGAAGCCGACGGTGTCGTAGAAGCCGTGCGTCAGGATCGGCGCCCAGAGGTTACGGCCGCTGACCAGGTAGACGAGCCCAAAGCCAACGGCGATGACGCCGGTGAGGATCATGCCCGTCGCACCCTGGTAGGCGTGCAGCAGACCCGAGACGATCGAAGTCAGCAGCAGCGCGACGGCCCAGGCGACCCGGTCGCTCGGCTCGCGGCCCGGCATCAGCTCGCGCAGGTAGTTCATCAGCAGGCCTCGCAGCAGCATCTCCTCGCCGAACGCGGCGATCGTCCAGACCACGAGCAGGCCTCCGATCAGGACCGCGACGTTGCCGCGCAGCACGTCGAAGCGTTCCAGGTCGGGCGGCTCGCCGGTCAGAGCCTCGACCGGCGGGCGCAGCACGTAGCCCAGCACCAGCAGCGCCAGTGTGGCGGCCGCGGCGACGGCGAAGCTGCGCCGCCAACTCTCCGGTCGTCGCAGCCCGAGTGCCGGCCAGCCGCTGCGACGCAGGGCGAGGATAGCGGTCGCCAGCAACCAGCCGACGACGACGCCTCCCAGGGCCGCGGTGCCCAGTCGCTCGACCAGCGCCACCGCCAGACAGACGGGGAGGAAAACGATGATCAGCGTAGCGAGATGCAGGACGCGCCGCCGGCTGGTGCTGGCGTAGCCTTGCGATTCCACTTCGTTGCCTGCAGTCATCTCGGAACCTGTGCTGGAGGAACGCCGGGTGAGCCGCTCAAGCGCTCTCAATAGACGAGCACAGCGCGTCCGGCAAGAGGCGGGGCATCTCGACGAGGCGG
>JGI2171J19970_10001055_pt1 | contig 15354 bp, 15 predicted proteins | sample DeeMarSWOR324_28_FD_19970 | JGI IMG/M metagenome (IMG submission 19970) | reverse complement strand
TGGAGCACCGGCGTGCCTCATGTCGGCCTCACCAGCTCGAGGCCCAAGGAGCTGTACGACCCCCACGTCAACTACTCCGGCGGGGGCTGGTGGTGGCACACCCCCTACGCGACGATGGAGCACGGGGACGTCGAGGTCCTCGCCATGGACGTCAGGGTGGAGCTCAATTACATCTGGAGGATGACCAACTGCCCGGTGCTGCCTTACAACTTCGCCCCATACGCCGACCACATTGTGAAGGTGCTGGAGGACTACCAGGGGAAGGCCGACAAGGTGAGGGGCTACTTCAACCTGCTACCGGTCATCGAGCGGGCCAAGGAGTTCAGGGAGCTCTCCGGGGAGCTGGAGGAGAAGGCAGCGGAGGTCATCGAAAAGGGGGCCCCGGAGGAGGAGGCCGAGGAGCTGAACCGGTGCTACCTGCTGGTCTCGAGGCACGTCAACCCCGTCGCCCACTCGAACGCCGGGCCCGCCGAGCAGATGTCCATGGAGACCTTCGGGGCCACGCCGTTCCCCAGGATCCACGAGGTCGTGAAGCTCGCAGAGATGACCCTACACCAGTCGGGGGAGTTCAAGCTCCTGAGGACGAAACTCCTGAGGCAGAGGAACGCGGTGGAGGACGGCTTCTACCAGGCCAACGAGGCCATCCGGGAGACCCTGGCGAAGCTGACCGGCTGAAAACCTGTTTCACCCATACTTTTTTCAAACGGGCCATAGGGGAAACTGAGGGATTGGTGGACACCTTCCGAGTCGGGCTGCTTCTCACGGAGCGGTGCAACATAGCCTGCGGCCACTGCTGGTTCGACTCGGGGCCCGACAAGACGGCGACCATGACCCCTCAGGAGGCCCGATGCTACATCGACCAGGCCCGTGGGGTGCCGACGGTCGAGTGGATAAGCTTCACGGGGGGCGAGCCCTTCCTGCTGCCCGAGATGCTGCTTGACCTCGTAGGCTACTCCTCCGAAGGGGGCCTCCAGACGGAGTGCGTCACCAACTGCTTCTGGACCGAGACCGAGGAGAGAGCGGTGGAAATCCTCGGCGGGCTGGTCGACGCGGGGCTCGACGTCATTAATATCAGCTCCGATGACTTCCACCAGCGCCACATCTCCTTCGACAGGGTCCGCAACTGCTACCGGGCAGCTAGGACTCTCGGTCTCAAGACAGTCATCATGTGCGCCCCGTCTAGGTCCAGCGCCCTTAGGATAGGGAGGATCGTGGAGATGCTGGGCGGCGATGGAATCCACATCCTGGGGGGAGGCGAGCCGGAGGCCCCGGTCTCCGCCCTGGCCGTGGAGACGGGCTTCGTGCCTGTAGGGAGGGCCGCGTCGATCCCGAGGGAGGAGTGGCTAGTCGGGGAGAGCCCCGTCGATGGCCCGTGCAGGACGGTCCTCCGCGACGTCGGGATAGCCCCCGGGGGACGGGTGCTCCCCTGCTGCTCCGCGGCGAGCCTGGTCGAAGACGTGACGCTGGGGAACGCAGGGAAGAGAAGGATCGCCAGCTTGATCGAGGAGGCTGGATGCCGCCCCGTTTTCAAGGCCCTCACCACAATTGGGCCGGCCAAGCTCGCCGAGCGGCTGGGCATTCTAGGAGAAGGGCGTTACGTGAGCAGGTGCCACCTCTGCTACGAAGTGTTGACCGACCCCAGGCTAGGCAATGCCTTGAAGACTATTGCTTGAGGCCGCTTCAGGCGAGGGAGCGGAGGAACCCGACCTGCCCCAGAAACGTGCCGTCCAGTAGGTAGACGTCGAAGTCCTCAACGTCAACGGCGCCGGACCTGAACATCGGGCCCAGCAGGCTCTTCGGGGTCTCTGAGTTCACCGGGAGACCGCCCAGGAGGTCGTTGAAGGCGGGCATTATTACCATCTGGGGCTCGCCGACCCCGACCTTGAATCGCTCCTCGAAGGCCCGGACGGCGTNGCCCTCTACCTTTACCCCCTCCTGCTCNAGGAATGCGAATGCCAGCCTCGCCGCGTCGCACCTCCCCCGGACCCACACCCTCTCGGTTATGCGNACACCCAGCGGGGTATTCAGCTGCACGGCCGGGTGATTGTGTCCCATCACGATGAGGTCGGCNCCCATAATCCGGGGGTGGGGCCATGCGTGGCCGTGGAACGCTGCAACCCTGAAGCCCTCGCCGAGAACGAAGCCCCTGGAGGTGTGCATCTTCACACCCTCGGGGAGGAGGTTCTGGAGGTTGCCGTCGTGGTTCCCTCTGACCACATCCACGTGTTCGACCTCCCCCAGCAGGGCGTCGAAGAACATCGGGATCTCCCGCTTCTCCTGGAAGGAGGTGATGGGGACTCCGTGCTTCACGTCGCCGAGGAGGAGTAACCTGTCGGGGCGGTGCTCCCTCACGAGCTCGAGGAGCTCCCCGAGAAACCGCTCCGTCTGGTAGGGGATGTTTATCCCCATCTTCGCGAGCTCGTACTCGAGGCCGAGGTGGAAGTCCGTGGCGAGCAGTATCCTCTCCCCGGCCTCAACGAGCATTGCCGGCCACGGCGTCAGAAGCCTGATCACGGGGTATCCCCAGGGATGATCCGCGCTCGCGGTAATTAATTGTCTTCTATGAGGAGCGCCACGGCCAGGGCGAGGTCCCAGCCCGCCATGATCGGCCCAAGAAGATACAGGTCGCCCGCGTAGCAGATCCAGGGCTGCAGGCCCGAGAAGCTCAGCATCGCCGCCATCCCGTAGAAGCCTGCGACCACCCACTTCATCGAGGAGAGCACCCTTGACGTCAGCAGCAGCAGGAACGCGACCAGGTAGAAGCCGACCTGGAGGTACAGGGGGAGGAGCCTTGAATCCATCACCGGGTAGCCTATCAGGGTCGCGAGAGCCGCCGCCAGGTAGCTGAAGCTCGAGGCGTAGATGAAGGCGTCGTTCCACCTGACAGGCCTCTTCATCCCCCAGAATTTTCCTTTGTCCAGCAATTCGAGGCGATATCTGGGAGTATCCAAAAAAGCATTATGTATTCGAAATAAGTACCCGCGCGAAACCCGTTTAGGCGAGTAGTGAGCGATCCTCCATGGGGGCGGGGTTGGCTTCCGAGGAGCGGAGGGTCCTGGAGGGCGTCTGCGACGAGCTCCGCACCTCTAGGGAGCTGACCCGGGCCCAGTGGGAGAGGCTTAGGACGGCCCTTGGCGAGAGGTTCGACAAGGCCTGGCGGGCCGTCGAGGGGCGCAGGGTAAAGCGGTACGTCTTCGAGCCCTCCAGCCGGATCGCTTGGATAGTCGTCGGACGCGAGAGCGAGTACCAAGTCCTCCCCGCCTCGGGCTACTGCGACTGCAACGACTTCTACTTCAGGGTTGTGGACGGGGAGGCCGGGCTCTGCTACCACCTCACGGCCCAGAGGCTCGCGGAGGCCCTCGGCGCATACGACGAGGTCCGGGAGGACGATGAGTTCTACGAGGGGCTCATGGCCGAGTGGAGGCGCCTCTCCAGGGAGCAGGCCGAGGAGTAGCCCGGGGCGAGGGCTTATATATCGGCCGGGGCGTGATCATCCCCGTTATGAGCCTCAACGCTTTCTTCGAGCTCCTCAAGCAGCTGTCGATATTCCTCGCTATCATCACCCTGGGGATGGCTTTCGTCTACCTCTTCACCTCTGGCGAGGAGACCAGGGCCTAGCGGAGACATTTTAATCAGGTGCTGAACAGATATTCTAGGGGTAGCCCATGTCGGGGACAGAGGACATCGTGAAGAGGATTCTCGCGTTGAAGCCAAACCTCACGAGGGAGGCCGTTGAGAGGCTCATAGACGAGGAGAGGGCGAAGGCTGCGGGGCTCCTGACCGAGGAGGCGGCCGCCCACCTGGTGGCCTCGAACCTGGGGCTCGACGGGGCCGGGGAGCGGATCGAGGCGAAGCTGAGGATCGGGGACCTCACCTCCGGTCTCAGCGATGTCTCGGTGACCGCGAGAGTGATCCACGTCTTCCCGGCGAACACCTTCAAGAGGCGGGACGGTCGGGAGGGGAAGGTCCTGAGGATGCTCATCGGCGACTCGACGGGCTCTGTCGCCGCCGTCTTCTGGGACGAGAGGGCCGACCACGTCGCCGCGAGCAAGATCTCGTCCAGGAAGATAGTTCGGATACTGCACGGCTACACCAGGGAGCGCCGGGGGGAGGTGGAGATCAACGTCGGCAACCGGGGCCAGATATACATGGAGCCCCTGGACGCCGTGGAGAAGGACTTCCCACCGGTGGAGAGCTTCTTCAATACCCCCGGCGAGGTGCGCCGCTCGGGCACGGTCAACCTGGAGGGCGTGGTCGTCGACAGATACCCGGCGTCCACCTTCACGAGGAGGGACGGGAGCGAGGGAAAGGTGGCCCGCCTCGTCCTCGAGGAGGGGGGAGGGCGTGTGAACCTGGTCATCTGGGACGACATGGTCGACGAGTTCGGTGAGACGGCCGCGGGCACGAGGATGAGGCTCATCGGCTGCACTGCGAGGGAGAGGCCCGACAAGAGCCTTGAGGTCCACGCCAACAGGGCCACGGTCATCGATGTGCTGGAGGTGGGGGTCGAGCCTCTGGAGCCCGTATCCCCCTGGACGAAGCTCGCGGATCTCCGAGAGGGGATGTACAGCGTCAGCGTTGTCGCCCGGGTGGCCCAGATCAGCGAGGAGAGGGAGTTCACCAGGCGGGACGGGAGCCCTGGGAGGGTCGCCTCGGTCCTTCTAGAGGATGAGACGGGGACGGCAAGGCTCAGCCTCTGGGACGACGACGTGGACCTCCTCGGGGACCTGGAGGTAGGCACACTGCTGGCCGTTGAGAACGGATACACGCGGATGAGCCTGGGGTCCGTTGGGCTGAACGCCGGGCAGAGCAGCAGGATTAACCTAAACCCCGAGGACGTCAAGGTCGAGAAGGTCCGCGTGGAGGACAAGCTCGTCGAGATCCAGGCCCTCAGGGAAGGGCAGACGAACGTCTTCATCAGGGGGAGGGTGCTGGAGGCCCCGGAGGTGAGGGAGGTGGAGACCGCCCGGGGGCCCGCCACGGTCGCCTCCTTCAGGATCGACGACGGCACAGGCGAGGCCAGGGTCTCCGTCTGGCGGGACCTAATTGGCCAGGTGGAGGGGCTCGCCCCCGGCGCCCTGGTCAGGGTCGAGAACTGCCACGTCAGGCCCCCCTTCGATGGCCTGATCCAGGTGTCTTCTGGGATGTTCACCCGGATAGTCGTTGAGAAAAAATAGGGTGAGGGGTCAGGCCCCGGCCTCGACCTCTCCTAGGCACTCTAGGAAGATCTCCAGGGACGCGTCTACTAAGTCTCGGGTTATCACGAGGGGCGGCATCATCCTTATCGTCGAGACACCGCAGTTCACGATGGCGACCCCCTTCCTGAAGCAGCGCATCATCACATCTACGGTCTCCTCCTTCGCCGGCTCCTTCGTCCCCTTGTCCTTGACGAGCTCCACCCCGACCATGAGGCCGGCGCCCCTAACGTCGCCCATCATCGGGTGGTCGTCCATCGCCTCCTCGAGCCGCTTCATGATGTAGGAGCCCTGCTTCTCCGCGTTCTCCAGCAGCTTCTCCTCCTTGATGACGCCGATGACTGCCTGGGCAGCGGCGCACGAAACGGGGTTGCCCCCGAATGTGCTCGCGTGGCTGCCGGGCGTCCAGTCCATCAGGTCGGCCCTGGAGGCCGTGACCCCGAGGGGTAGGCCCGCCGCAATGCCCTTCGCCATGCACACGATGTCCGGGACGGCGTCGAAGTGCTCTATGCCGAACCACTTGCCCGTCCTCCCTATGCCCGTCTGGACCTCGTCCATCGCCAGGAGTATGTCGTGCTCGTCGAGGAGCTTCTTCAGCTCCCTGAAATACCCCTTGGGGGGCACGATGTAGCCCCCCTCGCCCTGGATTGGCTCGGCGACCACCATCGCGACCTCCTCGGGGGGAACGAACTTGTGGAACAAGTAGTCGTCTATGTAGCTCACGCACCTGAAGCCGCAGTCGGGGCACTCCAGGTTGAAGGGGCACCTGTAGCAGTACGGGTAGAAGATGTGCTCGACGCCGGGGACCAGGGGGGAGAAGTACCTCCTCTGGGCCGGCTTGCTCCCCGTGAGGCTGACGGCCCCCATCGTCCTCCCGTGGAAGGAGCCGATGTAGGCGAGGATTCCCTGCCTCCTCGAGTGCCAGCGGGCAAGCTTTATTGCCGCTTCCACGGACTCGGCGCCGCTGTTCCCGTAGTAGAACTTCTTCCTGAAGTCGCCTGGGATCAGGTCGTGGAGGGTCTCACCAAGGTTCAGGTAGCTCTCGTAGTAGAAGTCCGTGTACGAGTAGTGGAGGAACCTGTCGACCTGCTCCTTGATTGCCGCGATGACCTTTGGATGCCTGTGACCGACGCTGCAGACCGCGAGCCCCGCGTTCATGTCGATGAACTCGTTCCCGTCGACGTCGGTTATGATGGAGCCGAGGCCTGACTTTATCGCCAGGGGGTACGCCCTGCCGAAGGAGGGGGAGATGAGGGCGTTGTCCCTCTCTACGATCCCCCTCGCCTTGGGTCCGGGCGGGGTGACAACTATCTTGGGATAGCTCACACTATCACCTCAGACTATCTGTCAGTTTCACCTTAAAAAACTACTTTTCAGGGTTTGCTCAGGCCGATCTCGATTGTTGAGACGCTTGCGTCCCTCCCGTCCGGGGCCCTGTGGACCTCCGTCCCGAGGTCTATTCCGGCGACGACGATGTCCTTCATGAAGACGCGCCTGAGCATCTCGACGACGTCCACCGCCTTGCTTATGTGGCGCCCCCTGGCCCTCACCTTGATCGTGGGGACGCCGGCGTTGAAGAGCGTCATGCAGGCCACGATATAGTTCATGATAGGCTTCATCCCGACGATGACGGAGTCCCTGGACGATGAGGCTTTGGACATCTTTTCATCCCAAGAGATCGGGCTCCCTATTATAAAATGCTTGATGCCCCCGCGGGNGTCACAGAAAGCAGAGCAAGGAGGCCGCGAGCAGGAGGGATGCCGGCATTATGGTCGACCCNGCCCTCCTGAAGAGCTCGAAGCCTGACTCCAGGACGTGGCTGAGGGCTNCCAATCCCCCCGAACCGAGGACGGTTAGGCCCGTGATGGTCGTGTGGCTGTGACGGGCNNTGCCCCCCCTGAGCTTTTTGAGGGCATTTTCGACGGCCTCGATTGCGTAGCCCACGATCTTCCCGCCCTCCGTCTTCACCCCGATGGGGAAGTAGCCGCTGGTGGTCGCCCCGATCCCGTTCACGAGGTGGGTGTCGGAGGTCACGACCTCTGCCTCGTCGACTCCCCTCGCCTTCACGGCCTCGACGATCTCGTCCCTCAGCCCGGGCGCCATGTTGTTCCCGTCGATCACGATATAGGCTGAGGCCTGGCCGCCATCGAGACGGACCGCGAGGGCCGCGATGCCGTCGGGCCCCATCCCCTCGTCGAGGCCCCAATCTCCAGGGACGACGCGGTCCATCCCCACGGCGAAGGTCAACCGTTCCGTCCCCAGGGCGATCCTCAGAGCCTGGACGGCCGCCTCGTACAGGTCGTCCGGGTCGTACTCATCGAATCCGCCCTCTAGGTCGATGCTATGGTGAGAATCCACGACGCAGGCGCTCAGCCCCATGTTCCTCGCTGCCCCGGCGATCCTGTCGTGAAGCTCCTCGGGCAGGTCGTCGTAGCTCCTGGGGGAGAGGGAGAGGGTGACGAGGGCAGCCTCGCCGAAGATCTGGCACGAAGCCCGGGCCCCATTCCTCTCGGCCCAAACCATGGGCGTCGCATGCTCCGAGCCCACGCCGGCGTAAAGCCCCCCGGCGACCGCCTCGGCCACCCTTTCGTTGTCCGCGCTCCTAGTCAGGTCCCTGGAGTGGGTGGAGACGCCGTGGACTACCAGGGCCTCACAGCCTGACCCTCCGACCCTGTCGACGAGGACGGAGGGCAGCCCACTGCTCCCGACCTTCCTGAAGGGCCCGGGGTGGACGTACGGCACGATGAGGGCGGCGTTACAATCCCCATTCTCGTCCTCGAAGGTTATCGAGTCCACGCCGAGGTCCACGGTCTCCCCGACCCGGGTGATCTGCTCCTCGAGGGGCCCGTTCACGTCCTCGGCCCACGCGAGGACGAAGGCCCTGAACAGCGGTATGAGCTCCAGCCCCGGGTGGTCCCCCTCCCACCTCCTCATGGTCGTCAAAAATATCTGAGTGCCCCCTATGGCTATCAAGGCGGCCAGCAGGCCTGGGCCGAGCGCTCTGACTCCATCGAGAGGCAGCATTACTGATGCAGCGACGAAGCAGAGGGCGGGCTGCGTGAAAGAGGCGACGAGGACCCTGGAATTGTCGGTCGCCGCGAAGACCCGGATTCCGAGGTAGCGGAGGGCGGCGTTGACGGCGACTCCTAACATGGCCCCCCTGACGACGGCGTCCGTGCGCCCGGTCAAGGCGCCTACGGTTGAGGAGATGAGAATCGCGGCCGCGTACACGATTGCCGAGGCGTAGGTGATGATGGTGAAGCGCCTCGGGTTCAGGAACGCGTCACACTCGAACAGGGGAACGATCAGGAGGTCCGAAAGCAGGAGGGGGAGGGCGAGCCCGAGGGGGCCGTAGAGGAGCGCCCTGACGCCGCCGAACCCTCCGAGGCCCACGTAGAAGGCAAGGGCGCCCGCGACGGTCGAGAGTGCAGCCACAGCTAGGGCCATGGCGGTCCTGGACGGGAAGGTGAAAAGGTACGAGAAGTATCCGACCATCCTCTCGGACGCATCTCTCCCGTCGGACATATCTGGCCGCTCTCCTAATACCGAGATCGCTCAGTGATACTTCATATTTTCAGTGCGCGTGATCCGGAAACGGACCGGTGTGCGCAACGGCAGGAGGACGCTAGGCCATGGGGAAGAGGACGCGGGCCGTTATAACGCTCACGATGAGGGTTATGGCCGCGGCTATGACGAACTCTGGCTTTATCTTGATCCCGTGGGCCTCGTCCTGGAAAAACCTTATCAGCCCGGCGCTCGAGGCCGGCATCCCGGGGCTACTGCTGTCCCTCTTCTTCTTGCTCACCGATGACCCTCCACATCACCTCTGCGCAGACTCGAAAAAAAGGTTTACTGATCACAGATCCCCTTCGGGTTCAATGGTTTGGGCTTGCCCGAGCGGAGGGAGAGGGTAAAGATAACGGCAGAGCCAAAGCTCTGTGATTGGGGTGATTCGAGGATGTCTTCGGGCCGTCATCGCCTCATGAAGGCCGTGAGGCTGATCTGCTTGTCCTCGGGCTCCTCTTCCTCCTCCCCGGGGAAGAGGGAGGAGATCTCGTCCCCGATGAGCTTCAGCCTGTCGGCGTAATAGTCGTCGAGCTGATACCGCTCCACTAGCTCCATGGCGGGCTTCAGGTACTTCTCGATGCCCCCCTTGTGGACGGTCATCGCGATGTCGCCGCCGCACCTGACGCAGGCGCCCTTGAGGGGGGGCCTCCTGTACTTCCGGTTGCACCTGACGCACCTGAACTTCTGGCTGGTGAAGGCCCTCAGGTTCCCAACGATGTCCTTCATGAAGTGGCTGGTGAGGACCTTCTCGGCCACCGCCCTGGCGTCCACCGCCCTCACCTTCTCCGAGAGCTCGAGCTGGCTCTCTAGCTTGTCGAGCATCGTCCTCAGGGTGTTGTAGGCCCCGTGGTGGGAGCCCATGTTGATGTCCGAGCACCCGTGGGTGTACCCGAAGCCCTGGAACTGGGCCTCCGTGCCGAGCCTCCTCCCGATGGTGTCGATGAGGGCCCCGTACTCTGACGGGTCGGCCCCCTCCCCGCAGAGCCTGTAGAACTCGGGCGGGTAGCGGGGCATCACGTCGACGTTGTGGGCCTCCTTGTCCACCTCGCTCGGGATGAGCACCGGGATCACGTACAGGGGGGCGTCCATGAGGCCCCCGCTCTGCTCGGGGAGGAAGGAGCGGCTGAAGTTGAGGAGGGGGTCGAGGCCCAGCATTATGGCGTCCTCGTCCCCGTCGCAGTTCCTCCGCTTCGCAGCGTGCCAGAGGGGGTGGGCGTAGCAGACCCGGGCCTTCGTGTAGCCTATAACCCTCCCGATGATGGTCGCCGAGGTGTGAGGGGCGAGGCCGTGGATGAGCAGCCCTACCGTCTCCTCCGGATCCTTGATGTTGTAGAACGGCTCCAGGTTGTAGAACCTGGTCAGGAGGTCGTCTGTGAACCTCGAGGCGTCGACGAGGTACTTCCTGCAGTCCTCGGGGAGGACGACGTCCTGGACCTTGAGCTCGAGCATCTGGTCCGGGGACTCGAGGGGGGCCCCTTCAACGTCGTGGGTGTAGCCGAGCTCCCTGAGGCGCTCCACCGGGACCCCCACCTCCCCAGGCTTGAAGTGGGTGAGGGGGACGTCCGTGATGTCGTACCTGAGGGTCCCGTCCTTGAAGACCGAGAGGTCGTACCGGGCCCTGAGCAAGCCCTTCTCCAGGGGCTCGGGAACCCTCTCCTTGTTCATCAGGCTCTTCACGCACTTGACCCTGCCCGGCAGCCCCTCGCCGAGCTGGTCCCCCACTACCTTCCACGCCGAGTCGAGGAGCCCCCTCAGGTCGACGGTCTCGGTGGCGTAGCTCACCGCGTCCACGTTGCAAACGGGGCACCTCTCGCTGTCCAGCTCCCTGTCGCACCTGGGGCACCTCAGCCTTGTTACAGTCTCCTCACCGCATTCGGGGCAGATGACCCCGGAGGACCTGGTGCCGCACCTGGGGCAGCGCCTGTCGACGATCTCCACCTGCGTGGTCCTGCCCCTCTCGGCCTTCAGTATGTCCCTCTGGGGGCCCCCGGCGTTCCCAACAGGGAAGAGCACGTGGACGTAGGGGGACATCTTCCTCTCCTTGGCCTTCTCGGGGCGGCCCATCCGGGCGCCTATGTGGACAGGCGCCTTCTCCCTCACGTCGACGCCGGAGATGCCCCTGACCAGCTCCAGCGTCGGCTCGTCCTTCGCCTCAACATACAGGCGGTCCAGAGCCAGGCACCGCTCCAGGATCGGGGCGGCCTCGCCAAAAACGACCTTCTCGTCGACGACCCTGTGCGGGATGAGCAGGTCCTCGAGGGTCTCCTTGTCCGTCTCGTCCAGCCTCAATTCCTTTGGCCCGGTCTTCGGCCAGGCCCCGGCGAGGTTCTCCCTGAGCCTCAGCAGGGCCCCCCTCGTGATCTTTGACCAGAGGTAGGTGTACCTCGGATGGAGGGTCGCGCCCAGCGCCGCGACGCCGAGGGCCTCCTCGGGAGTCGGTTTGATCGACGGGTCTTCCTCGAACGCTCTGATCCTCTCCGGGGGCAGCCCGCTCTTCGCGGAGGCATCTTCTATCCCAGTTGCNTCAACGGACCTCTTCAGGTCGCTCAGCCACTGTTCCTCGTCGTACCCCGCCGGAAGCAGGGACTTGTTGTTCTGCAGGAAGTCGCCGGCGTTGATGAGGACGTCGCCGAGGGCCAGGATGGATTCGACGGAGCCCAGTAGTCTTTCGGCCTCCTCCTCGGTCTCCACCCTGACCACGCTACCCCCCTTCAGCAGCACCACGGGCGGCTCGATGGAGTCCACGGGCGTCACGGACGCCGACTTCCCGGGCAGCTCTATCCTGAGCTGCACCCCCGATGTGAGGAACCTATTGAGGATGAGCATGGTCGCGGGGTGGACCCCGACGGCCGCCAGGCCCGTGTTCCGGGCCCTCCCGTACCTGAGCCTGAAGCCCCCGACCCTGCTGGGGAATGAGAAGACCGGGCGGCCGACTATTATCTCCTCCATGAAGCTCGCCGTCGGCCTCGAGGGCTCCAACTCGGATTCGGATGCCTTGTCCCCGAGCCTCCTGAGCCACTCCCAGCCGTCGAGGCCGAGCTTCTCGCAGATGCCGCAGAGCTTAAGGGCGCGGCCGACGACGCCGTCAACGACGACGATGAGGGCGCCCCCCCTGAGGCGGTTCGTCTCTATGCCGGGGATGTTCCTGAAGTTGGAGACCTCGTAGGGGTCGGTGGAGACCCCAGTCGCCTCCACGGGGAGGTTCCTGAGGGCGAGCTCTATGTCCTCGTCGGTGACGTGGTACTGGAACCTCCTGACCTCCTGCTCGTAGAGGCGAACCTCCTCGACGAACCGGCCGACGGTTCCGTCCGAGGGCTGATATCTCTCCAGGCCGAGCCTCTGCCTCACGAAGTCGGCGACGACGAGGGTGAGGGCCTGGGCTGTGCCGCCCGCCGGCCTTATCGGGCCCGCGAAGTAGACGGCGAGGTACTGGCTCCTGTCGGGGTTCTGCTTGATCTTGATCTCGGGGATCCCCTGGATGGGGGCGATGGTGACGCCCTCCGTCATGATGGCCAGGGCCGTGCGGATGGCCTGGTCGGCCGCCGCCAGCCTCTCGAGCCTCCCGAAGCGGCCGAGGACGATCTCCTCGGCGACCTTGAAGGCCATCTCCCGGCGGTCCATCTCCTCGAGCTGGCGCATCCTCGCCCCGATCCCCGGGGGGCCGATGAGCTTCTCTATGCGCTCGGCTATGTCCCGGGTTATCTGGGGCTCCGGCTCCAGTGCCGGATCCAATCCCTTCCCGCGAGCCCGCCTGGCGACCTCGTAGAGCCCCTCGACTCCTTCCTCTAGAGAACGGAAGTACTCTCGGTACTCTGGGGACATCCGGAGCTCGTTCAAGCCGCGGTCTCCGCTACTCGGGACTGTGGATCCTGCAGAGCATGATGGTGGACCACTTCGCCATCTCCCTTCCGGTGGCGGCCGTGTAGGCCTCCCCGGCTATACCGCTCCTCTTCGTCACGCAGGCGTCGCACCGAGGGTGCCTCATGTCGGATGGGCCGTCGCACTCCCCGCAGTTGAGGAGGAGGGTCTCGCCGAGGCCCCTCAGCGTGGTCCAGGAGTACTCGTTCTCGTCGTATACTGGCTCAAAGTCGGGCCAGATGTCGTAGAGCTTCGGCTTCATGAGCGCCTTCTTGAGGGCGCTGAAGAAACTCTCGAAGGAGGTCAAACGCTCACCTTCTCACGGACTCTATATGTGTCACCATCTCGTTTATTATATCCCTAACCCTGCCCGTCTCCTCCACGAGGTTGCCCGTTACGATTATGTCGGCGCCGGCCTCGACCGCGGTGCTAGCGGTCTCGCCGTCGCGTATCCCGCCCCCCACTATGAGGGGGATGGAGAGCTGGCTCTTGACCAGCTTTATCATGGCCGGGGGGACCGGGGCCTTCGCCCCCGAACCGGCCTCGAGGTACACAAAGCGCATCCCCAGGGTCTGGGCTGCCAGCGAGTACGCCATCGCCAGCTCCGGGCGGTCGTAGGGTATGCCCCTCGCCTGTCCTATGAAGCCCACGGTACCCCCCTCTCCAATGATGATGTACCCAAGGGGGATGGCCTCCAGGCCGTAGCTCTTCACAGTGTAGGCGGAGAGGGCCTGGGCGTCTATCACGTAGTATGTGAGACGCGAGTTGAGGAGGGACATGAACCAGATGGCGTCGGCGTGCCTGCTCACGCCCACCGTGTCGTTGGGGAAGAGTATGACGGGTATGTCCACGAGGGACTTGATCTTCTTTACGCCGTCGTCCAAGTCGTCCCTCGATGCCAGGGTGGATCCCCCGACCATTATGGCGAAGGTCCCCCCCTTCTCGGCCTCGGATGCTATCTTTGCGCATTTTGTGGGCCCCATTTTCTGGGGGTCGAGCAGGGTCATGTGGATCGCCCCCCTATCCTTTATCCCCTCGAGGATGTACTCTTCGATGGACCTATTCAACCACGGGCTCCTCCCTCGTTTCCCCGGCGTAGAACTCGTCGACGAAGCGGCAGTACGCGTCGACCTCCCCCATCTGGGACGTGTACTGGAAGGCCGCGTTGAGGCCACAGTTGCTGCATATGACGATGGCCCGGCCCCTCTTCTTGTCGATCGTCGCCTTCACCGTGTTCTTGCCGCACCTGGGGCACAGGTAGAGCTCGGGCAGGGTCCTCCTGACGATCTTCACGACCTTCCTGCGCCTGCGCCCCATACGCCTTACACCCACTATTTCGAGTTTGTATCATCCTTTGGCGGTACTAAGTCTTAAGATTAGTGGAGGCCGCCTCTTGTGCTCGTTGGTCGCGACCCGCCGGTACATCCTCCGAACGAGGCCCGTGTCGATGTTCAGATCGTCCGCGACCTCGTCCTCTGACATTCCCCTCTCCCTTCCGAGGAGGATGAGGTCTAGGACGTCGTATTTCACCCCCAGCTCCTCCTCATCGGACTGCCCGGGCCAGAGGCCGGCGGTTGGCGTCTTCCCGATTATGTCCTCAGGTATCTCCAGATGCCTCGCCAGCTGCCTCACCTGGTTCTTGTAGAGGTCCGCGATGGGCATTATGTCCGCAGCGCCGTCGCCGTACTTGGTGAAGTACCCCGTCAGCCACTCGGTCTTGTTGCCGCAGCCCATGACCATGCTCCTCAGGGCGTTCGCGTAGTAGTAGACGACCACGATCCTGGTCCTCGCAGTGAGGTTTCCGGCGGACACTCTGTCAGATGGGTCGTACAGCGGGATCGCGCCGTACATCACGCGTAACACGGGCGTGATTTCGACAGTGTCACACGTTACGTTGAGCGCCTCCGCAAGCCTCGTCACGTCCGTGATGTCACTCTCTGGCGTGATGTCACGCTCGGGCATGGTTAGGGCCCTCACCCTCGAGGAGCCCAGGGCCCTCGCCGTCAGCGCGAGGACCACGGATGAATCCAGTCCGCCGCTCACTGACACCACGGCCCCGTTGAGCCCCGAGATCTCGACCTGCTGCCGTATGAAGGAACTGATTTTCTCCGCCGTTTTCGCGGTGTCTATCTCCAGGAGCTTCAGGGATAACATGTGTCTAGAATTGGTCAATCCCGGTATAAGCGTTTTTCAAACACAATTTGTTATAAATTTAATATAATTTATTTTATTTTTATGATAATGTGAATAATTGTCCTTTTAAACTCTGGGTTCATCTTTGAAAAAGATTATTTTGTAGGGTATACTGTTTTGTATACGGACGCACGAGCAATCGTGTCTGCGCAGAGTGACCGAGGATGAGAAAATGTCCATGGAAAACGACCTTAAAATATCAATAGAACGTTCATTTAAAGATCCAATCGCTGCTATTCTATTAAAAAACAGCAATATTACAACCATTCAATATGAAAGCCTAATAATAGATTATATTTCAGATTATATATCGGATAAAGAGCTTACTTATGATAAAAAGGCGTTATTAAGGTCCAAAAAGGTCAGCAAGGGTTCATTTAACCGTACTTTGACCCAGGCCAGGGCGAACATCATATCGGCCATATACACCGTCCTCCTTTTGTACTACATCGGCATCTTCGAGACACCGCCCTTCGAGGAGTACAAAAACCTGACCGAGAAATTGAGTGAATACCTCGCATTGATCCGAGTCTCTGAGGAT
>JGI2171J19970_10001054_pt1 | contig 15355 bp, 19 predicted proteins | sample DeeMarSWOR324_28_FD_19970 | JGI IMG/M metagenome (IMG submission 19970) | reverse complement strand
TCTCTCTCTTATTAGACCCCCTACCCGGGGGGGGTCGTGGCTTCTGTCGGAGTTGCTTTTTAGGTTTGTTTCTCTGCTTATTCGATGATTGCGTGATTTTCTAACGTGGATTATGTGAGAGTTTGGGTGTCGTGGTTTTACATGTGGCCGTGTAGTCTTTTAGCTTACTGTGTGTCTTCAGCGTGAATATTGTTAGTTCCGCGTTTTCGAGTAGTTGCGTAAACGTTTTTTCCGTGAACCTTTTTTTTAGCGCCGTAACCGCTATGATACCTTTGTCTCTGCTTATTCTCTTGATTTCACGGAGCGTTTCTGCCGGGTTTGGCATGTTCTGTAGGAGGGTTATGGCGAAGATGGTGTGGAATGTTTTGCTTTTGAAAGGTGTGTGGTCGGCTTCGGCGCGGATGACGGCTATGTTGTGGTATTGTTTTGCTTGTGTTTTTGCTTTTTTAAGCAAACCGAGTGAAGTGTCTAGTCCTATGAGGAGTTTTGTTGAGTTTTTGATGTGTTTGAAGAGTAGGCCTGTTCCGCATCCTATGTCTAGTATGAAGTTGTCGGGTTGAAGGTTTATTTCATCTAGCACTGCGTTGATTTTGGCTTCTTGTTCTTCAGCGTATTGTGTATCGTAAACGGTTGCTATGTTGTCGTAGTGTTGCATGACTTCGCGTTTTTTGTTCCAGTTAGCCATGGCTGTTCAGAAGTTTTATGTGTGTTTGTTTATTTGTAAAGGTTGTTGGCGGAGATGTTGAGAGGTCAAAGACCTGTTGTTGCTTTAGAGAATCCGAGTGTGAAAAAAGCGGTGGAATTGGTTAGAAAGGCTCTTTCAAAGCGGAGAGTGCTTGTTATTGTGGGAAATTGTTGGGTCGATTATCGGGGGAGGGCGAGTTCTAAGTTGGAGCCTGGTGAAAGAATTGTTGTAATAAAAGAAGATGGGTCAGTGTTGGTTCATCGATCGTCAGGGTATGAGCCTGTGAATTGGCAGCCGCCTGGCTGTTTGTTTCACACTCATGTAGTGGATGGTGTTTTGCAGATTCGAGCTGTTCGTAAGAAGCCGGCGGAGTCGGTGAAGCTGTTTTTTGATCGTGTGTATTTGGTCTCCGCCTTAAGCCTTGTGGATGCTGGAGAGTTTTCTCTTTATGCGAGTGAGGAGGATATGCAGAAGGCGATTTTGCTGGAGCCGAGCCTCCTAGAAGCGGGTTTTAAGCCTATTAGTTACGAGAAGAAGGTGGAGCCTGGGTTTATCGACGTATATGGGGTTGATGAGGCTGGAAGGTTCGTTGTGGTGGAGATTAAGCGTAAGACGGCTGGGCGTAAGGCGGTTTTGCAATTATCTAAGTATGTGGAGTCGATTAAGAGCATGGTGAACCGTGAAGTTAGAGGAGTCTTGGTGGCTCCTCACTTGGGGAAGGGAGTTCAAAGGTTGTTGGAAACGTTGGGGCTGGATTTTAAGCCTTTAGATCCGAAAAAGTGTGCGGAGATTTTAACTCGGTTCAAAACCAAGAAACTTGAGGAGTTTCTATAGATAAAACTTCTAGAACAAAATTCTAGTATACATGCATGCTAAGAAAGAATGGAGAGCGGTAGTAGAATTTGGAGGTTAAGAGGTTGGAGAACTGCAGAACGTGTGAGCGATGTCACAAAGAAGACAGAGATCTCTACACCTTTTACGAAATTAACAAGCAAGATGAAAGGCGTAAATTTGGAAGTTTCTGTAGCGAGTGTACAAAAGAACTTGTAGATGAGTTAAAGGGTAAACTTGAATGGCTCCGTTTTGAAGGAGGTTGGAGAGGTTATATTCATCCTAAAGCGAGGATTGAACTTGAGAAGTCTGGATTTATCCAAGCAAGGCATAACACTCAATTCATAGAGATAGTTGGAAGAAAAAGGAATCTAGCTGGTGAAAGCGAAGTCTTAGAGATTTTGAGGCTAGAATACGCTTGGGGTCTTGTTTCAAGGGAGGAGTATGAGAAGAAGTTGATAGAAATTCAGAAGAAATGAATACACAGATAAGAATATGGAATCAGAGCAGTTTCTTCAAAGCGCCATAAGATATTATCTCGGAAATTTCTTCCACGAACCTAATGTGCTCCGCATTATCAGATGCAAGGGAACCCTTCAATATTATGGGTGTAAAGTCAAGGTCTTGTGCACCTCTGTATGTAGATAAAACGCAATACTCTGCACAAAACCCTGTTACAATAACTGTGTCAACCTGAAGTTCTCTCAGTTTTTCTGCAAGCCCTGTCTTCGTGAAAGAGTTGCCATAGGTCTTAACTATACGTATGTCTTCAGGCACAACCTTAACACTCTCAGGCACATCAAAACCTGAATTGCCTGGCACAAGACCTCGCTCCTTATTCTTATGCTGTATGACGACGACGGGAAGATTCTTTTCTCTGAAAAGGTCTATTGCTGCATTTATGTACTCAATGGCTGACTTCAAGGAATCTGAGCATGCCTCATTGACGTTAATGAACTCATTCTGTATGTCTATTACAAGTAAGGCTGGTTTCATTTTAGTACCCCTTCTTTACTTCACCTCTTTTACTTCACTATCCAACCGTCTTAGTAGGCCTTAGTATCGAGGACAGATAGTAATTGCTCCTTAATGCTATCCTAACTATTTAAAATACTGCGTGATCTTTCTCTGAAAAAGCGCATCTTGCAGAAGTTTACTCCGTCCTATCCACAGCTCTATGGGAATTTGAAACTGGCTGGCGACCCTAGCGAGTGCTTCATCCAACGTATTGCACTTGAAAGGCTTCTCCCTCATAGCATTTCTAACATTCTCTCTTACTTGCCAGACGCCTACAGGCATGATATAGCCTGGATGTGCCTCTCTAAGCACAACTACTGCCGCTTGGCGCCGCTCTTTCGTTAACAACTCGCCCACAGCCAACCTTGCCGCGTAATAGCAGCCTCCAATATTTGCATAGGTGGTTCTGCCTTCGAAGCCCTCCCAATCCGAAAACATAATTATGCTATTTTCACTCGGGTTCCAAGCAGTTCCGGGATACCATGCCTCCATAGCCTCGTAACTCCAAGCCCTTGGTATCATCAGAACCTCAAACTGATTGTCCAAGTACCGAGACTCATACACACGATACTCGTTGATTTCTGGAAACGTCTTAATCTGCGCCATCATATCCTTCGACACGATGCTGTCCACTGCTGTGATGCTCCAACGTGTAGGCACCAAACGTCTGTTGTCCTTTAGTCCAAAGGAGCCTACGCTGAAAGCTCGCTGAATTTTAGTGACCAGCACGCCTCTCTCGTAGAGTGTGGTAACCGCATCCGCCGCCTTCAAATCCGTGTCTCCATAAGCTTTCTCAATCTGATGATTCCAACGAGAGGTTCCAACGTTCAGGTCTCGGACAAGTGCAGACGGCCCAAACGGCTGAACCGCGTCGTCCAAAACAAAACGTCTCTCAGGTCTCTTTTTTAATGCCAGCTCCACGTCCACTGAACCCTCGGACAAAGCCAACTCACGAGTTCGATCCATAATCTTCCCAGCATCCTCAAACCGTCTCACGTGAACACGATGCTTTCCCCGAACAAGCATAGACCGGAAACCCACAATCTCATCCATGGACTTTCCAAACCACAACTCCGGCAAATCGTACAGGCTCGTGTCTTCATGGACGGGTGGAACAAGCGGTCCTGCATACACGTATGGATAGCCAAATCGACCCACAAACACTCCTGGCGGAGAAGCTCCATCTATATCTGTGCCTTGGATGAGAGGCACTGTTCGAAAGTAGTATTTCAACCGAATAACTAGAGGACAGCGAGTTTTCCCACAGAGAAACTTAGATCCCTTGCAAACAACACAGAGACCCTTCCCCCAAGCCACCCCAGAAGCCTTCGTACCCAAATAGTCCGCGTTAAAATTCAGGTCTGCAACAATTTTTGAATCATCAATTAGCTGCAGTATCCAAAGGTTATCCTTACTAGTTCTACTTGGCTTTCTTGCCCCCACATCAGTCTTGAACTTTCTTATCCGTCCAGTCAGCTTTTTCATGTTTGCTCCGCCGAATGTTCATCTGATAATTAGTTGTATGGCTTAAAAAATAACTTGATCAAACAGAAGTTGTTACTTCATGGTAGTTTGCTGAGTTATGCACTTACGCAATTACTGCTTCTATGTACGCCTGAATGTTCAAAGCTGCTTTTGCAGCAGCATTTGCAAAACTTATGAAAGGAGCAGGATAGACTCCTATGACTACGCATAATGTTGCCAAAACAACCATGACGGCTAACATAGATTTTGGAGACTCCTTGATTCCTTCATAGTTTATCGTAGGCTTCTTTACGATGAGGTTGTGGATGAGGAGAAGGTAATACGCTATGGAAAATAATATGTTCAGCAACATTAGAGCGGTGGGTATGTACCACCCGACATCTATTCCAGCTATGATTATCGTAATTTCACTCATGAAACCGTTCAATCCAGGAAAGCCTGCTGCTGCCAATGCTCCAATCGCAAAAAGAGCCGTAGTTACAGGCATTTTCCTGCCGATTCCAATTAATTTTTGTAAGTTCCTTGTCTCTGCTCGATAAATGAATGAACCAACGCACAAGAACAAGAGGGCTTTTATGACGGCGTGGTTCATGATGTGAAATAAGCCTCCGGTTAATCCCTGTTCAGTTCGGATGGATAATGCGAAGATGATGTAGCCCATGTTGACAACGCTGCTGAACGCTAGAAGCCTTTTAATGTCCTTCTGAAGCAAAGCCATAAAGTTCCCGACGAACATGGTGAAGATAGCAAATATCGCCAAAACGCTTTGCCATGCAAAATTTTCTGGTATGAAGAGCAGAAGTAGGCATCTAATGAGGGCGTATGCGCCAGCCTTAATGACAATTCCAGAGAGTAACGCGCTTATCGGAGTGGGAGCCGCCGCGTGAGCATCTGGAAGCCATGTATGAAACGGAGCAATGGAGGCTACAACTCCGAATCCAACGATGATCAGTGTGAGAGCTAAGTAAAGCCAAGCATTGTTAGGCATTAAACTTAGTGTTGTTGAAAGATATGCAAAGTTTAGTGTTCCAGTCATTCCGTAAAGGAGCGACATCGCGTAGAGCACAGTTATGCTTCCAGCTGAACCCATTATGAGATATTTGAATCCTGCTTCAACGGGCTCCCATTTCCCCTTCCTGAAAGCAACTAGCGCGTAAGAGCTTATGCACATAATCTCCCAAAAGATGAAGAGCGTAAAGAAGTCTCCAGCAAATGAAACTCCTACCATTCCGGAAACGGCAATCAGTAATAGAGTATAATATTCAACGAGTCCTGTGTCATGTTCCATAAAACGGATGGAATAAATGCATGTCATCAACCCTATGAAGAGGAAAATTGCTGTCATGAATATGCTTAACATGTCTATTTCTAGACAAACCGCTATCGGACGCATGAATAATAACTCGGACGTAATCACGATAATGTCACCGTTGTTTAAAACTTGATTGTACAACAATGGAAGGAAAGCCAGAGAAACCATGAACCCAACTGTGGCAAATATCGGTGGAAATCTACGAAACCCAATCTTACGGCCTAATAAGCTCACTAACGGAGTTATGATAATGAAAAAGAGCAGTGCGTCCAGTGCGAATGTGAACATTTACCATCTGATCCTTTTTAGTTTTCTTACATCTAGAGTTTTGTAATGTTTGTATGCATGAAGTGTAATAGCTAATCCTATGGCAAGTATGCATCCTCCGATTGCGATAGATAAAATGACGAGCGCATGAGCCAGAGGATGGGTAGATCCGGGAGCAGCATAAGCAGAGAAGGCTATGAAATTTATGTTTGCCGCACTTATCATTATTTCAAGACTGATCAAAAGCCTAACCATGTTGCGCTTGGCTATGAGGCAGTATAATCCGATGATGAACAGGGCCACTGAGCATGCGAGGTAGTAGGTTAATGGGATCAAGCTTTCTCCCTTTCCTCAGCTCTCAACATAGCTCTGCAACAAGTTGCCGTCGCAAACAAGACGAGCGCTAGAACAATCAGGTCAAGTTGACGCTGTCCCCATAGAGTTCCACTAACTTCGTGACCCACATTTTCCTCAACAGAAACCAACGTCATGTTTATCGGAAACTGCTGAAAACCTTGTTGTGGGAAGTCATGTTGAACCACTATGAGAAACACAGATGTCAGTACAACCACAACTGCTAACCCGAAAACAGGCAACCATCCGATCTTCATTCTTCGAATTCCCTCCTCGTTACCATGACGACTGAGATAAATAAGGCAATGACTGCGCCTGCGTAGATTAATAACTGGAAGACCGCAACATAGGGAGCATTCAAAATCGCGAACAACATCCCGATTGTGATGCCCATCCCGCATAAACATACAATTGCACGGAGCATGTCCTTGATCTCGATTGTGAGAATCGCCAAAACGATGGTAACCACAATGAGAAGTACCTGTATAAAGTCGATAACCAATTTCAGACCTCCATTCTGCATATTTCGTGATCTTAATTACTTCTATCTTATCGATTTTAAGAATTGCCTTTGAAATATTTACTGCAATCTAATTGATTGAAGTTTTATGTAAAGTTTTAAGTGATGCAGAGTCTAACAGTAGCAGACGGAGGGAATCTTATGGCAGGTGAGCTCGGCTTTTCAATTCCCTTGATATTCGTCCTCTCCATATTATTAGGTGTTATACTGTACATTCTTGGAAGCATAATCGCTCCTAAAGTTAAGAAAAGAACGGAGAAGCTTGCTCCATACGCTTGCGGAGAAGACCTACCACCAGAAAAGCTTCAAGTGAACGCTGAAGAATTCTTTATCTATGCTACTTATTTCTTGATCTTCGATGTCGTAGCATTCGTGCTGGCAACATCCTTCAGCAACCCAGGCTTCTTCCCTATACTGTTTATTGCCATAACTTTGGTTGCCTCAGTCGTACTGTTATCGGTTCGGGTTCGGCGGGTAGAGAAAGATGGGTCTGATCAAGTGGGCTAGAACAAAGTCTCCATGGCTTCTCCATTTCAATAGTGGAGGATGCGCCGGCTGCGATATTGAAGTTGTCGCTACTTTGAATCCTAGATTTGACATTGAAAGATTCGGCATGCTCCTCAAAGGAAGCCCGAGACATTCTGATATTCTGGTTTTAACTGGGCCGATTACATTTCAGATTAAGGATAGGCTGAAAAGGATATATAATCAGATGCCTGAACCAAAATTCGTCATAGCAATTGGATCATGCGCCATAAGCGGAGGCGTGTACAGAGGATGTTACAATGTTCATGAAGGAGCCGATGAAGTTGTTCCAGTCGATGTCTATGTTCCTGGCTGTCCACCGAAGCCTGAAGCCATGATCGATGGAATCATAAAGGTTTTAAGGAATTATAAGGAGGCAACGCCATGAGTTCTTTATTTAAAGATTATCGAGACATTGTTGAAAGGCTAAAGAAAGAAATCGGCTCGGAAAATTTAGTTGGATATGAGATACCTAGACCGCGGAGGATTTGGTTCTCGGTTCGTAGAGAGAAACTCATTGATGCAATCGCCTACCTGGTTGGAGAGGGATTTGTCCACCTTTCAACCATAACAGGTTTAGAAGGCGAAAACGGACTTGAGGTTATCTATCATCTGAATAAAAAAGGTTTAGAGGCTTCATTGAAGGTTGAAGTCCCTGTCAAGAACCCTGTTCTTCCGACCATAACCCCGATTGTTCCCGGTGCAATTTTGTATGAACGCGAAGTCCATGAGTTGCTAGGTGTAGTCTTTTCTGGGCACCCCAATCTATCTCCATTGATCCTACCTGAAGATTGGCCAGAGGGAGTCTACCCGTTGAGAAAAGAGTGGACACATGAAGAGATTAAGAAGAAATTGTTGAGGAGAACGTGAAATGTCGTCAATTATCAAGATACCGTTTGGTCCTCAACATCCCTCGTTTAAAGAACCTGAAAATTTCATGTTCAAAGTTGACGGCGAATACGTGGTTGATGTCACTCCTAGAATCGGATACGCCCACAGGGGAATCGAAAAAGCCCTTGAAAACAGAACGTATATTCAGGACCTATACTTGGTCGAGCGAATCTGTGGAATATGCTCCCACGCGCATACTACATGCTACACACAAGCTGTTGAAGAAGCTTTAGAAGTCGATGTTCCACCCAGAGCGAAATACATCAGAACTATTGTAACTGAGCTTGAGAGAATACATAATCACTACTATTGGCTTGGAATAGTCGCCCATGAAATCGGATTTGAAACCCTCTTCATGTACACTTGGAGAGATCGTGAAATCGTCATGGACCTACTTGAACTCCTCTCAGGAAACCGAGTACAATATGCCATGAATATGATTGGAGGAGTGAGACGCGACATCACACCTGAAATCTCCTCTGAGATTATGAAAGGAGTGACAGTTTTGGGAGAAAGAATGGAATACCATAAAAGAATATGCTCGGATGAGAGGACAATACTTACGAGATCTGTGAACGTTGGAGTCTTGAAAACTAAAGACGCCATATCACATTGCGCTGTCGGGCCCACTTTACGTGCAAGCAATGTTAAACGTGACGTTAGAGCTGATGATCCTTACGCGGCGTATGATGAAATACCTTTTAATGTAGTGACTTACGATGGGTGCGATGTAGCAAGTAGAATCGCGACCAGATGCGACGAGGTTATAGAGAGCGTAGAAATAATCCGATATGCCTTGGAGCATTTACCAACAGGGTCTATAGAAGTGATAGTTTCGAGAGTAGTCCCGCAGGCTGAGGTAGTCAGTAGAGTAGAAGCTCCCAGAGGCGAAAACATTCACTATCTAAGGTCAAATGGAACAGACAAACCAACAAGATATAAAGTTAGAGCTCCAACACTGGCCAACCTTACTGCGTTATGCAAGATGTTGATCGGCGGATACATCGCTGACATCCCGATTGTGATAGCAGGAATCGATCCATGCTTCTGTTGCATGGATAGACTCATCTTCGTTGATGTGAACAATGATGAGACCTGGGATTGGAAAGGTGAAAAGCTTAGGAGATATGGAATTAAATGGTACAAGAAGCAATAATTTCTATACTCCAAATAGTCATCTTCCCAGGATTCCTCTTCCTAATGTTAGCCGCGTTTTTCTACGAGTGGGTTGACAGAAAGTTTGTGGCTCGTCTTCAAAATAGATATGGTCCACTGCACACGGGACCCATGGGTTTACTTCAGCCCTTCGCGGATTTTCTTAAGCTTCTCTCTAAGGAAGACATTATTCCACNTGCTGCCGATAAACTTCCCTTTTCCGTTGTACCAATATTTCTGCTGTCACTTCCGCTAACAGCTCTCTTCTGCATTCCCATGATCAATTCTACGGCTCTTATCTCCTTTGAAGGGGACCTCATTCTAGTCATATTTGTAACGACCCTTATCGTCATCTCGGTGTTCATAGGAGCCTGGGCCTCAACAAACAGGTTCAGCACAGTCGGTGGCGTGAGAGCATGCCTTCAAATGCTTGGATACGAGATTCCAATGACAGTTGCTATGGCTGGACCCGCCATAGCCGCCAAAACCCTAAGCATAAGCGGAATCGTTCAATGGCAAACTACACGATTTTTGTTCATTCTCACGCAGCCATTGGGGTTCATCATTGTGGTCATATGTTTTTTGGCTGAGCTTCAAAAAATCCCATTTGACATTCCAAGAGCTGAAACCGAGGTGGTGGCTGGCTGGCTTACCGAGTTTAGTGGCAAGAAACTGGCGTTGTTAAGGCTTGCAGAAGACCTTGAACTTGTCTTAGCAGGTTCGATAATGACATCATTATATCTAGGAGGACCAGTTGGATTCTGGTTTATGCCACCATTCGTATGGTTCATTACAAAACTAACGATCTGCATATTGATACTCTCTAATCTGAGAGCTTTATTTGCCAGATTCAGAATTGACCAGTTGATGAGGGGTGTGTGGAAATATCTAACTCCGCTTGCTCTCCTTCAAATAATCTTGGTTGAGCTGATCCAGTGGTGATCCTATGAGCATGGAGGAGGAACTAATTAGGCATCTACTGAGAAAGCCTATAACCCTGCGTTACCCATTTGAAAAACTTCCTCCAGTTAAGGGATTACGTGGAAAGCATGTTTGGGACTCTGAGAGATGCGTCGGATGCGGGTTGTGCGCCACAGATTGCCCAGCTTTCGCCATCGAAATTATAGGTAAAGGCCTCACAGCAGAACTCAGAATTTACCTTGGCAGATGCTTATTTTGTGGGCAATGCGAGGAAGGTTGTCCAAGAGACGCTATAAGACTNACTCAACTATATGAGCTAGCTGAATCCGATCGAAAAAACCTCATTTTGGAGTTCAAAAGAGAATCCACATGAAAACTTCATAAAAGTTAAATAACTAGGATACAGAAATTGAAAATCGGAGGACCTTTGTAGGTGCAACAGGGCGTAAAGCGGCTGGTCCTAGACGTCTTAAAGCCCCATGAACCCGACTTACCTGAACTTGCTACGCGTTTAAGCTCCTTAGACGGTGTAGACGGAGTCAACATATCCCTTGTCGAGATTGACCAAAGCACAGAAAGCGTGAGAATCACGATAGAAGGCAACAGTATCAACCTTAACCATCTTAAGGACGCCATGAAAGATTGCGGAGCCGTAATTCACAGCATCGACGAAGTTTCAGTCGGAAAAAAGCTTATCAAAAAAATATCAACTTAAGACGATTAGGCATATTCGTTTACGATACGCAAAATCGATAGTTGTCTCAACATTTACAGGCCTATATTTTAGTGCCTCAGAGGCGATTTGATCAGTGAAGAGATTAAACGCCACCTAGAAGAACGACTATTGCTACAGTTAGTAGTCCTGCGGCGACCATCTGAGCGCCGTATAGTAAAATGTTTTCCTTTGCAATTCTGCCGAGGTAGAGGCCTAAAGAAAACAATGTGGCTAGCGTGAGGATGAGGGAGATGGTGTAGGCGTCCCAGATGGTGAGCGTTTCCGTTAATGTTAGGATGAAGGGAAAAAGAGAGACAACGGCTGTCAACATAGGTGATACACCATCTATTATTGCAGCATAGAAGGAAGCAAAGTTGGAAGCATCACTTTGTATAGAATCGCCAAGATCAGTGAGCATTGAATCCTCAAGCGTCTTAAGATGTCTCTTTCTCTCAGCTTTCTCAGCCATGTAAGCTCCGAAAATGCCGGACACTCCCATGGCCAAGCATGCCCCAAATCCTGCGGTGACAATTATCTTTGGCTCCGTGTTCCCTACAATCCATGAGCCTATAACAATGCCTAGCATAGTCATTGAACCGTCAAAACCGTTCATGACGAAGTATCTTCTGGCGATACTACCTACATGCGTAATTCGCAGATATGATCTGATTCTTTGGAAGAAGTTTCTAACTTGCTCTGTCAAACGTTAACCACGCCGAGAAGGCTATGCTTCTCACAATCGCCGCTCATTCACATCATTAAACTAGTACGCTGTTAGGAAATATAAACCTTCAGATGCTCCTTAATTGTTGGTTAGAATGGTCTACGCTTCAAGAAACGAGTACAAAGGACTCAAATGCTACTGATTAACCCTAGGAGTAAATCTGGCCATATCCCCAACGCAACAGTAGCAACGGTTAGCACGACTATTGGAATGAGCAACAGCCACGAACCCTCTTTCACGTTTTCCAAATTTTCAGGAGTTGCTCCAAAGAAGACTCGCCATACGAACCATAAGTAGTACCCTGCCGTGATTACAGAACTAATAATTGCTATTAGGGTGAGCAAAACTTTTCCAGCGGCGATTCCGCCTCCGAATATCATCCATTCACTCCAGAATCCACTCAGTGGAGGGGTTCCAGCCAGAGACAAGGCGCCTATTAAGCATGAGATGGTAGTTATAGGCATTTTTCCAGCTAAGCCACCTAGTTTTCTGATGTCTCTTGTTCCAGTTTGGTGTAGGATAACACCGGCACACATGAAGAGAAGGCCCTTACAAATGGCATGGTTTACTATGTGAAATAGTCCACCCATGACCCCGAGTTCGGCGATGACCCCGATGCCGAAGAAAATGTATCCCATCTGACTTATGCTAGAATAAGCCAACAATCGTTTTATGTCGGTTTGGGCGAGGGCCATCAATCCCCCATAAATTATTGTGACTATTCCGATGATGGCTAAATAATCTGAGGTTTGGAGCATTGTTGAGCCAAACATGGAGAGAAAAATCCGTATCATGGCGTAGGCACCACATTTGATCATGGCTCCAGAAAGCATAGCACTTATCGGCGCAGGTGCTTCAGCATGTGCATCTGGCAACCATGTGTGAAGAGGAAATATCGCCATCTTGACACACAATCCGATCAGCAGTAAAGCGAAGATGAGCATTATCATGTTTGGTGGTATCATACCAAATCGTTCAGGTAGCGTAACTAGGTCAAAGGTGCGAGTGTACGTGGCTATTGATAAGATTCCTAAAAGCATACACACCGCGCCAATGTGCGTGAATATGAAGTATTTGAATCCGATGGTTAATGCTCTTTTAGCTGTTCCCCAGAAAGCTATTAGGAAATAAGAGGGGATCAGCATTAGCTCCCAGAAGAGGTAGAACTGGAGAAGGTTCGAGGAGAATATTACTCCNAGCATGCCAGACGTGAAGAGTAGTAGATTTGCGTAGTAACCCGCTTGTCCATGTTCATTTTCCATGTATTTGGTGGAGTAGAGACAGGAGAAAGCGCTGATGATGGCAATGATTAAGCCGATGGGAAGGCTAATATTGTCTATGTAAAAGCCGAATGTAACCTCAATTGGAGATGTTATCCACTCGTACGTAACGTAAATAGACTGTCCCCCATCTTCGTGGTATCCAACAAAGTCTGGTAGCATAGAAAGAATCAAGAGAACAGACAGAAAAACGATCAAAGTCGCTATCCATCGGACTTTCTTTCCAACACTTCTTCTAAAGAGATACAGAATTATTCCTAAAATTGCGGGAAGAAGCGTTGCCAACAGGGGTATGTGATAGAACATGGCCTTCACCTAGGGGATGAACCCTCCAAATATAAATATTAAAACTATCAGGAACACGATTCCAACGGAAACTGCCAGCATATTGTAGGACAAAACTCCCGAGTGAGTCTTTCTGAAGTGCTGACAAAATGATGTCGTAACATTTGCTACTAAGTAATTAAGGGTGTCGATGCCTCCAAGTTCAAACCGTTCATGCGCAGCCTTGGATATCCGCCTGAAGAAAATTGCAACGTAATAGTTGAATTTATCGATTCCTCCAAACTCCAATCTTTTATACAATCTTTTTGAAAGTGTGATCGTTGGATAAGCGAAGAATTTGTAGTAGAGTGCGTTTATGTAGAATCGATTCCAGAAAAACGCATGAATCTTCCTCAGAAACGAGTGTTCTCTAATTAATTTGGCTGGATCAACTCGGTGTGCTATGTACAACTGGTAAGCAGGATATCCTCCGACCGCTACGGCCACACATGTCAAGACTGTACTTAGTGAGGGAACAATGTATACCAGAACATCGACAATAGTGGGAAAAGTCAGGGTAGGCAAGAGAGGTTGGAGAAACTTGTTGAAGCTCGGGATTAGAAGAAGCGCTAAGAAGTCCAAGAATGCAGTTACTCCAAGAGTTGCAGCAAGGGAAATGCGCATCAAAGGTGGAACTTTTTTGAGGATCCTTCCTTCCGAACCGTGATTCCCTTTTCGAAAGATAAGCCCCATCATTCTAAGACTGTAGAACGCAGTTATCCCCCCTCCTATTATTAGGAGAGCGAAAATTGCGTAGCCAGACATCATCAGCGTGGATTGGCCTTTTATGCCAGCCTCTCTTGCAAAATCCAAGGCGACTGCTTGAGTCCAGTTCGTGCACCAAAAGCCACTTAGTGGTGGTATACCTGCGAGGGCAAGGGCGCCTACTTCCATGCTTCTATGCGCGATCCGACTCTTGAATCCACCCATGTGGTGTAAATTGTCTGAGCCAACAGTATATGAAATGTATGCCGCAGTCAGGAAAAGTAGTGCTGAGACGAAGGCATCTATTGTCAAAAGGAAGGTACTAGCTAAATACCCCCCGCTTATGTCGGTCATTAATCCTGCTAAACCTAAAGCCGCTATCATGTATCCAATCACGCTCGAGATGGCGTATGACAGAACTCTGAATATGTTGGTTTGAGTACTTGCTATGAGAGCGCTAATCACTGCTGTAAATGCACCTACAAGCGCCACGACTAGAAAAAAGTTAGCCATGCCATCGTATTCCACACTGTGAAAGATTGGTAAAACTCTAGCCATAATGAAGGGTCCAGCCAAACATTCAGTTAAGGCGTTAAAAGAAGAAGGTGAGGCAGCCAGTGCATCTGGCAGCCATTCTTGTAAAGGAAACTGGGCCGCCTTTCCTACAGCTCCCGCGAAGAACATAAAAACGGTCACAAACAATAAACCAGACTTTGACAATTCTCCCATCCAATTGCCGTTTTCTGCGAGTCTCGCAATGTTAAGGGTGTGAGGAGGCGTGGCATATATTATCAAAATAGACGCAAGTAGAAATACGTCTGCAAAACGAAGAAGAATGAAAGTTTTCAACCCCATATGCGCCTTGTTAGGGTCTTTATGCCAAAAAGCTGCAAGACCAGTGCAACATATCCCAACTATTTCCCAGCCTATGAACATGAAAAGAAGGTTATCTGCCATCACTATTACTAAGTATCCACCGATGAAAAGTTGTATGAGAAACCAGAACCTAGCCAAACTTGGCTCTTCTTGCATGTAGGCGACAGAGAAAACTGTAACTAGAAATCCTATGCAAGTAATCACGCTTGCCATAAGCACGCTTAAAGGATCAATGTACACGCCGACTTGAATAAGGCTGTTAGAAGCCCATGGAATCGTCAAATCGGACTGAGTTGTTCCAACCGTTCCAAAATAGATGTCAGGAATCATCGAAAAAGAGAAGAGAGCACTTATTCCGATGGACAACACTGCTAGATAACTGCTGAATCTTCGACGAATTGCACTAACTAATGGTGTAACTGTGGCTCCGAAGATTGGGATAAGCCAGCAAAGCCATGGCGCATATGGAAGCAATGAAGCATCCTCCTTCAGAGGAGATAATTAAGAAGACTATTAGAATAAAAGAACTGTGTCGGAAGTTTGTAAGGCGCTCTGTAAAACAGTCGTTTTATTCGCGCTTGTCACTTTTGATCGAACATTACGCACACACATATTTGGAAACAGCATGAACAATGTTAAACTCTAACAATTCCCTTTTTGAATGGGTAGATAACTGGCTTCTAAACCATCTTGGAGTCCATTCCAAAACCTCAAACTAGGCTTCTTCCATCAACGCACAAGTGCTGTCATCAATTTAAATATCTATAT
>JGI2171J19970_10001053_pt1 | contig 15357 bp, 15 predicted proteins | sample DeeMarSWOR324_28_FD_19970 | JGI IMG/M metagenome (IMG submission 19970) | reverse complement strand
GGCTCGCGCCTGAACCGGAAAAACCTTATGCCCTTCTTCCCGCTGACGTGGAACTCGACTTCCACGCCCGCCTCGCGAAGCTCGTCCAGGGTGACGCGGGCATGCCGGATCAGGTTCACGTTGAAGCCACCGGCCAGTCCGCGATTGCTCGTGAGCAGGACCAGAGCCGACTTGCGGATCGACTCGGGTTGCCGAAGGATCCGGTGCCGCTCCGCCAGATCGGGCGTGAAGAGGCCTGCAACGACCTCAGACAGCTTGGCCGCGTACGGGCGTGCTCCCTGCACGCGCGCCTGCGCACGGCGCAGCTTCGATGCCGCCACCATCTCCATGGTGCGAGTGATCTGGCGCGTGTTCTGAACGGAGCGTATCCGCCGCCTGATGTCCCGGGCCTTCAGCATACTCTACTCGGCAACCGCAGCTCCCTGGCTCTCCGCAGCCCCCACGCCTTCCCGGTCCGCAGCGTCGGCCTTTGTCCGGCGAGCGGCCGAGAAGAACTCCTTGAACTCCTCGATCGCCTTCTTCAGCCGGTCCTCGATCTCCCGCGTCAGCTCCTTCTGCCCGCGGATGTCTCTTCCGACATCCGGATGATTCGCCTTCATGAAGGCGTGGAAGTCGGTCTCCCACGCCCTGATATCCGCGACCTCGACATCGTCGAGGTATCCCCGGATCCCCGCGAAGATGATCATCACCTGCTGCTCGACACCCAGCGGTTGGTGCTGGCCCTGTTTCAGCACCTCCACCATCCGCTCACCGCGGGCCAGCTGCCGCTGCGTTGCCGTGTCGAGCTCCGCAGCGAACTGGGCGAAAGCCTCGAGCTCCCGGTACTGGGCCAGGTCCAGCCGCAGCCGACCGGCGACCTGTCTCATCGCCTTCAGCTGCGCGGAGCCGCCGACCCGCGACACCGAGATGCCCACGTTCATCGCCGGTCGCACGCCCGCGTAGAACAGGTCACCCTCCAGGTAGATCTGCCCGTCGGTGATCGAGATCACGTTCGTCGGGATGTAGGCGGTAACGTCGCCCGCCTGGGTCTCGACGAGCGGCAACGCGGTCAGCGAGCCGCCCGTCTTCTCGATCTCCGGGTGTCCCTTCAAGAGCTCTTCGTTCTCTGTGACCTTGACCGCTCGCTCGAGCAGCCGGGAATGCAGGTAGAAGATGTCACCGGGATAGGCCTCGCGACCCGGCGGCCTGCGCAGCACCAGCGACAGCTGGCGGTAGGCCTGCGCCTGCTTGGAGAGGTCGTCGAAGACGCACAGCGTATGGCGGCCTTCCTTGTAGACGAAGTACTCGGCCATCGTGCAGCCGCAGTAGGGAGCGATGTACTGCAGCGTCGCGGGATCGCTGGCGTTGGCCGCCACGACGATCGAGTGCTCCAGCGCGCCTTCCTGCTCCAGCCGGTCCACGATTTGGGCGATCGTCGAAGCTCTCTGGCCGATACCCACGTAGACGCAGATCACATCACCGCCGCGCTGATTGATGATCGTGTCGATCGCGATCGCGGTCTTGCCGGTGCGCCGGTCACCGATGATCAGCTCGCGCTGACCACGACCGATGGGGGTCATCGAGTCGATGGCCTTGAGGCCCGTCTGTAGCGGCTCCTTCACCGGCAGCCGACAAACGATCCCGGGCGCCTTGCGCTCGACCTTCATCCGGTGCGTCGTCTCGATCGGCCCTTTCCCGTCCAGCGGCTCACCCAGTGGGTCTACGACGCGACCCAGCAACTCCGGCCCCACGGGGACCGAGAGGACCTGGCCGGTCCGCCGCGCTGGATCCCCCTCTTTGAGCGCGAGGAAATCCCCGAGCACCACCGCGCCGATGTTGTCCTCCTCGAGGTTGAGTGCCAGCGCTACGACGGTCTCGCCAGTCTCGCTCGATTCAATCTCGAGCATCTCGTTGGACATCGCGGAACCGAGGCCCCAGATGCGGGCCACGCCGTCGCTCACCTCGAGGACCTCGCCGACCTCTTCGGCGCGTAGCTCCTCCTCGTACCGCTCGATCTGCTGAACCAGCGCCTTCTTGATCTCGCTGGCGGAGAGTCGTCTCCCTGTCCTTGCCATTTGCCCGGAATCTGGTTCTAGCGCGTTTCTCGCTCCGGTTCCCTTGAGCTCGCCTCGCGGGCCCCGGTCACTCGAGCTCCGCCTTCATGAGGCTGCGCCTCAACATCTGCAATCGATGGCGGATCGAACCGTCCAGTATGCGATCCCCCACTCTCACGATGATCCCGCCTATAATCCGCGGATTAACTCGGTAACGCGGGAGCACTTCCCGCTCGAACACCTGCCCGAGCCGTCGACTCAGCTCGGCCTGGAGCGCTTCGTCCGGCTCCGCCGCGGTCGTGATCTCGACCCGCACGCGGCCGCTGTGCTCATCAACGAGATCGCTGAACTCCGCCGCGATCGAGGGCAACAGCCGCTGGCGGCGCTTGTCGATGACAACCAGTAGGAACCTCAGAAGCCGATCCGGTATCTTGCCCGCGAGCACTTCACTGATTACCCGCTTCTTCTCATCCGGCTCGATGCGAGGTGTCTCGAGAAAAGCACGGATCTCCGGCTCCGTCTCTAACAACCCGACGAACTGCCGCAGCAGCCCGGCGTACAGCTCAGGCTCGCCGTCAGCGACTGCGAGGTCGAGTAGAGCCTCCGCATAGCTGCGCGCGACCGTCGTTTCCTGCATCAGCTCGCCTTGCCCCTCTCGACAGCCAGTCGCTCCAGATACTCCTCGACCAGCCGGCGGTTGTCCTCCGCGTCCAGGTTCTTCTGCAGAACCCGGCCCGCAGCTGCGATGGACAGGTCCACCGTCTCGCGGCGCAGCGTCTCGATTGCCTGGTCCCGCTCACGCTCGATCTCATCTTTGGCGCGCGCGACGATCTGCTCCTTCTGCGCCCGCCCTTCATCCAGCAGCTCCCAGTGCAGTCGCTCTGCAGCCTTGCGACTATCCGCCAGAATGTGCTGCGCTTGTTCCCTCGACTGATCGAGCAGCTGACGCTGCTGCTTGAGCAACCGGCCGGCTTCCTCTCGCTCTCGGGCCGCGCCCTCGAGCGCCTGCTGTATGCGCTTCTCCCGGGCCTCCAGCGCCCCCAGTATGGGACCCCAGGCCCACTTGCGCAGCACGAACAGCAGCAGCAGGAAGATCACCCAGGTCCAGATGATCAGACCCGGGTTGATAGAGAACAGCCCACCGCCACCTGCCCCCTCTTCTGCGAAGAGAGGACCCGTGGTCAGAGCCAGAAGCGCGGCGAACGTCCCCACCGCCGCCCAGCGCCGAAACGGCGGTCGTGAGAGGCGCCGAGCCATCGATCCCTGCGACATCACGTAGCGCCCCCTGCCCTAGGGTCCTAGCCGAACCTGACCAGTAGTGCGATCACCAGAGCGAACAGTGCGATACCTTCGATCAGCGCCGCCGTGATGATCATGGCCGTCTGAATGCTGCCGGCCGCCTCCGGCTGCCTCGCGATGCTTTCCGTCGCCGCCTTGCCGATGCGACCGATCCCGAAGGCGGCACCGATCACAGTGAGGCCGGCCCCGATCGTCGCTCCCAGCAGGCTGTAGAGATTGCGTGCCGCTTCCGCTTCTATCCCGGGCGTCACCGCCTGAATCGCTCCCAGAAGTGTGTCGAGCATTTTCTCCCTCCCATGAGGAACTGCAGTTCCGACAGGAACCGACAAAGACTAATGCGGGTGTCTGACCAACCCGATGAACACCGATGTCAGCATGGTGAAGATGTAGGCCTGCAACAGCGCCACGAATATCTCCAACAGCAAGATACCCACCGCCATCAACACCGGCCCGACCCACACCACCCACTTGATGGCGCTGGCGCTCGCTCCCGCCAAGAAGATGAGCCCCAGGAGTGCCAGGATGACGAAGTGCCCGGCGGTCATATTGGCAAATAGACGGACGGCCAGCGCGAAGATGCGTGCGAGCTTCGCGGTGGCCTCAACCGGCGTCATGATGATCGCCATGGGGATCTGCATATACCATCGCAAACCCTCGGGCACGTAGACGATCGTCCTCAGATAGGGGACAGGGCCGAGATGCAGCAGGCCACCGATCTCGATCACAATCAGCGACAACAGCGCCAACGCGGCGGTTACCGAGATGTTCCCGGTCGCGGTGGCACCGAACGGTACAAGGCCGAGGAGATTCGTGAACAGAATGAAGAAGAACACCGTCAGGACGAACGGCACATACCGCTCGCCGCCCTTGCCGATGTTCCGCATCGCGACCTCGTCCCGCAGGTAGATCACGAACGCCTCGATGACGTTCGCCAACCCCCCAGGGGCCCGCTCCGCCCCTCGACCGTGGGTACGCCGAGCCACCCAGACCATCGTAAGCGCGCAGAGCGTCGCTGCGATCAGCAGCCAGATCACGTGCTTGGTCGGCGAAAGATCGATGGTCAGCGACCCCAGGTGCAGAGGTGGCCACTCGGGCAGGTGGATCTCGGTGCCTAGGAAGGGGACCGGAAAGTGATGGGCGTCCGCAACCTCCTCGATCATGTGAGCATTCCAGGCGGCCCCCACATCCTGCTCGGCCGCACCGCCGTGAGCCGCCTGCGCCAGCAGGCCCCAGATCCAGCCGATCGTACCGGTCATCGCGCTCCGAGGCGGTGGCGAAAGACGGCAGACTCCAGCAAGAGAAGTGCGAACAGGCCAAACGCCAGGGCGAGCAACGTGGGCTCGGCGGGCAACCCCAGATTCCCCCCCAAGCTCAGCCAGGCGAGCAGCCCCAGGACCACCAGCCGCAACACCGTCCCCGCGGTCCAGCCCGCGACGACGAGCTTGGCCCGCCGCCCAGCGGCAGCGAGCAAGATCGCGAACGCCGCCAGCTGCACCAGCCAGGCCGAGCCGAGGCCGGCCCAGATGCCCAGCCGCACCTGAGGTTCAAACACAAAACCGACTGCAAGGGCGGAGAACCCCACGAGAAGCGCGGAGATCGCCGCGTAGAGGGCCCAACGTCTCACTGTGCGTCCGGAGCCTGCGCAGGTGGCTCTTCGCTCTGGTTGTCCGGCTGTTGCTTGTCAACGTCGCCCTTCTGGATGGCGATGGCGTGGCGATACAAGCTGTAGAAGCCAGCAGCACCGCCCACGAATGCGCCCAGAAGGGTGAAGACCGGCGTCGCCCCGATATGTCGATCGAGGAGATAACCTAGGCCAGCGAAAGCAAGGGTGCTGAGAGCAAAGCCAAGACCCAAGCCAAGAGATGCGCCGACCTTGGCGCGATCATATTCGCGTCCGTTCATCTCGGCTTCGCTCGACCGTCCCGGCTAAAACACGGCGCGGAAGATATTCCACTATAATAGGAGGCGCAAGCCACCCTTGACGCCGCTTTTGAGCCGTATCTACCTTGTTTTAGTGGACGTTGGCAGATATCCCTGTCTTCCCGGCGTGGCTCGCCTCAGCGAGACCTCGTGATCGAGAGCGCGGGCGTACAGCACACCGCCTGATCCCCAGCCTGTGGGCTCTACCACGTCTTGCAGACCGAGACCCGTCTGCGCCCTGGCAGCGCAGGAGCTATCCCGTTGAACACTGACGACGCCACGGTCTACCCCGCGAGTGCAGAGGACCCGCCAGCCGCCCGGTCCGCTGCAGGTTCAACCGCCCCCGCGATCTCTGACCCCGACGTCGCCCTGCTTGAGCGGCTCGCCGCTGCCCGAGAGCGCGTCGAGCTCGAGGTCGCGAAGCAGGTGGTCGGGCAGAAGGAGATCATCGAGCTATTGCTCATCGCCATCCTGGCGGGCGGTCACGCGCTGCTCGTGGGGGTGCCGGGGTTGGCCAAGACGCTGCTGGTCTCGAGCCTGGCACGCTCGCTCCGGCTCAAGTTCAGCCGCGTTCAGTTCACTCCCGACCTCATGCCCTCGGACATCACGGGCACCGAGATCATCGAGGAGAACGTCTCGACGGGCCGGCGCGGTTTCCGTTTCGTGCGCGGTCCCATCTTCGCCAACGTGGTGCTCGCCGATGAGATCAACCGGACGCCGCCGAAGACGCAGGCCGCGCTGCTCCAGGCGATGCAGGAGCTGGAAGTGACGGTGGGCGGCGTGACCTACCCCCTGGATCGCCCCTTCTTCGTACTCGCGACACAGAACCCGATCGAGCTCGAGGGTACCTACCCGCTGCCGGAGGCGCAGCTCGACCGCTTCATGCTTGAGGCGCGTATCACGTACCCGTCCCCGGAGGAGGAAGAGGAGGTGGCGGGCCGCACGACGAGCGACCAGCTGGAAGAGGTCGAGCCCGTGCTGTCGGGGGCGGAGTTGCTGGAGTTCCAAAGGCTGGTCCGCCGAGTCCCGGTGCCGCCCAGCCTGGTTCGGCTGGCCGTCCAACTGTGCCGGGCCAGCCGACCGGAAGCCGAGGAGGCCCCGGACTTCATCCGGCGCTGGGTGAACTGGGGTGTGGGTCCACGCGGGACACAGCACCTGGTGCTCGCCGCGAAGGCGCGGGCGGCTCTGGACGGGCGTGCCATGCCGGACTACGAGGATGTGCATGCGGTCGCGCTCCCCGCGCTCCGCCACCGCATGGTGACCAACTTCGAGGCCGAGGCGGACGGCCAAACGGCGGAAGACATAGTCAGGCAGCTTCTCGACCTCAGTCAGGAGTGGGTATAGCTGATGCTCGTCAGCACGACCGCAGACGACCCTCCGAGTAGTACGCTCAGACAGCCGTACGACAGCCGCTCGCGGCAGGAGTCGCTCGCATGTTAGCCCTCGCCGCCCTTCTGGCCCTGGCGATCCTGCTGGTCGGGACAGCCTCCGCCGTGGAGGTGGCCGTATTCGCAGTCCCCTTCGCCCGCGTGCAGGAACTCAAGTTGTCCGCTCGGCGTGTCGGCCGCTCGTTGGCGGCGCTCCGCTCGCGACCGGCGACCCTGCTGGCCACCCTCTGGACGGTCCGCACGGCCGGTGTCGCCCTGGCGGCTCTCAGCGCCTGGTGGTGGGCAGGTTTGGCTACCGACGGATTGCCGGAGGCGACCGTTGTCGCTGTGGCCCTGGCGATCCTCTTCGCCGTGTTGGCCGAGTTCGCCGGCAAGACCCTGGCCCAGCACAACCCGGAAACACTCGCTCTCGCGGTGTCAGTGCCGACCTGGATGCTCTCACGGGCGCTACTTGTCCTCAGTCTGCCGGCAGAGCTCATCGTGCGCTTGCTGGCACCGAGATTCGTCCAGATCATGCCGGGGATCTCGGACCGCCAGATGCGCGACCTCGTGAATCACGGCACCAGCGAGCCGGTGATCGAAGAGCACGAGCGCCGCTTGATCGAGCGGGCCCTGCTCCTCGATCAGACTACGGCGTACGACGTCATGACGCCGCGAGTGGACATTATGGCCTGGCCGGAAACGCTCACGCTCGCCCAAGTCGCGCCGCAGCTGCGCGCCGCCCGCTACAGCCGGGTCCCGTTGTACAACGGGAGCATCGACAAGATCACGGGCGTAGTCCACGTGCGTGACGCCTATCAGGCACTCATCTCGGGCCAACGCGACGTTCAGCTCAAAGTGCTGGCGCGCGAGCCGTTCTTCGTTCCAGGATCTGTGACCCTGGACAGGCTGCTGGTCGACTTCCAGGCACGGCGCATCCACATGGGCATCGTGATCGACGAGTACGGAGGCGTCGATGGATTGATCGCGCTGGAGGACATCCTGGAGGAACTCGTCGGCGAGATCATCGACGAGAGCGACGTGGCGGAGGAGCCGATCATCCGGCTGAGCCGCAGCGAGATCCTGGTGGACGGGACCGCCGATCTGCGCGAGATCAATCACTTCTTCAACACCACGTTCCCGCAACTCGAATACCGCTCGCTCAACGGATACCTGCTGGACGTGTTAGGGCGAGTTCCGCAGCCGGGCGAGAGAATCACGAGGGAAGGGGTGATCATTGAGGTGACCGCGGCAACGGACACGCTGGTGCTCCGCGCGCGGCTCACACGGCAGGCACCCAGCACGAGCGGCACCGAGAGCGAGCGGGATGCGCAGCTGGACGAGCGCGCCCTGATCGAGGGACAGAGTGCCCCGCAGGAGGGGACACCCACCGGCGAGCGCCGATCGGCGCGGTAGCCGCAGCGCCCCGAGCCCGAGCGACCCCACGCAGTCGCGCGCTGGCAAACGTCTACACGCAGCTACAGACCGAGGATATGAGTGACGTACCAGCCCACCAGCGCGTCACCCCAGAGAAAGACGACCGCAGAGCCCACGGCGAGGAAGACCCCGAACGGAACGAGCCGGCCCGTCTTTAGCGCGATGGGCCCAAAGATGACGGCCCCGACCACAGAGCCCACGAAGATCGTCAGCACCGCGTGAAGCGGCCCGAGGAAAGCTCCGATCATCGCCAACATCTTGATGTCGCCACCGCCCAGCGCCGGCTTCTTGAACGCCCACTCGCCCACCACCGCCACTCCATACATGAGTGCGAAGGCCAGGGCCGCACCCACCACCGACCAGAGTGGCGTCGGTCGGCCGGGGGCAAAGGACAGGGCAAGCCCCAGAACCAGACCGCCCAGGCTGAACTCGTCGGGAATGATGTACTCACGTGCATCGGTGACAGCGATACCCAGCAGGAGCGTGCCGAAGACGGCAGCAGAGAGTGCCTGCCATACGGTCTCGAAGTACAGGAACGATCCCACCCAGATCAGACCCGTCGCCAGTTCGATCAGCGGGTAGCGAACGGATATCGGCGCCTTGCAGCTCAGGCAGCGACCACGCAACCCCAGGAAACTGAGCACGGGTATGTTCTCGTACCAGCGGAGCTGCCGACCGCAGGCGGGGCAGGCCGAACGTGGACGGAAGATCGACCGACCCGCCGGGAGACGGACGATGCAAACGTTGAGGAAGGATCCGATAGCCAGTCCGACGACGGCGATGTAGGTGAGTATGAGCGGCTCGGGCATTCCTCGCCTTCGCGTTGAGTCACGTGTTGCCGTCGGGCGGTTCCGCTGCACCGGCGAGCAACCGGTCGAGAAGGAGGGCGCCGGCGATCGCCACGTTCAGCGAATCCATGTCCCCCGGCAACTCCACGGCGACGCAGCGATCGCAGTCACGCCGAACCTCATGCGCGAGCCCGGAATGCTCGTTTCCCAGCACGAGAGCGAAGCGGTCCTCCTGAACGCCACAGCGCGGCACTGGCACGCCTTCGGGGTCGGCGCACAAGATGGCGAACTCTCGCTGACGCAGCCAGGTCACCACTTCCGGCCAGGACTCTTGCGAGACCGGCAAACGGAACAGCGAGCCGGCAGAGGCACGCACCGCCTTCGGGTTCCACGCGTCCACGCTGCCGGGAAGAGCGACTGCCCAGGCCACCCCCAACGCATGCGCCGCACGCACCAGCGTCCCCAGGTTGCCGGGGTCGGCGAGCCGATCGAAGACGAGCAAAGCGGCCCTTCCCCGTGGTTCGAATTCCGCCAATCGCAAACGCGGTCGCCGAGCCACCGCCAGCACTCCCTGCGGCGTCTCCGTGTCAGCCAGGCGCTCAAGCTCGGCGTTGGAGACCTCAGCCTCCCTCCACCCAACGGCTTTGATCGACTCGAGCAGCCGGCGGCCGCGCGCTGTGTCGGCGAGTGCCGGTGCCGTGACAGCCAACTCCACCGGCCAACCGCTCGCGAGTAACTCCTCGACCAGTCGGACGCCCTCCAGCAGGAAAGTCTCCTCCTCGTCGCGCCGCTTGCGCGACTTCAACCTGCGAATCAGCTTGGCCTGACTGCGCGTGATCATCTGCGTGCCCGTTGCACCATTGTGGTTCAGTAACGCGGAGAATCCTGAGGCCAGAGCGCACCGACAAGGTGTCGCATCGGGGGCTGCGATGGAAGGGAGGAACCATGACAACGCGGCGCATCGCCCTCACGATCGCCGGGAGTGACAGCGGCGGGGGCGCCGGGATTCAGGCCGACCTGAAGACCTTCCATGCCTTCGGTGCGTTCGGCACCTCGGCGATCACCGCCATCACGGCGCAGAACACTTTGGGGGTCCGGGCGATACAGAAGATCGACCCGGCGGTGGTCGCCGAGCAGATCCGCGCGGTTGCGGAGGACCTGCGGCCTGTCGCGGTCAAGAGCGGTATGCTCGCCGATGCGCCGATCATCGAGACGGTCGCGGCCACGATGCAGGAATGCGGCCTCGAGCACTACGTGCTCGATCCTGTGATGGTCGCGAAGAGCGGACACCCGTTGCTCGAAGCGGACGCCGTGAGCGCGCTAGCCAGCTCGCTGCTCCCCCTCGCCGAGGTCATCACCCCGAACCTGCCGGAGGCGGCCATACTCGCGGAACACCGCGTCGAGACTGTGGACGACATGAAAGCCGCTGCGGAGGCCCTCCTGGAAAGAGGCGTCCAATCGGTCCTGATCAAAGGTGGCCATCTGCCGGGCGACATGCTCGTGGATGTCTACTTCGACGGGCACGAATGGCGGGAGTGGCGCGACCTACGGCTCGACACACGGCACACGCACGGCACCGGCTGCACCCTCTCAGCTGCGATCTGCGCCGGACTTGCCCTGGGATGGCCCCGGGTTGCCGCGGTCGAGGCCGCTCGGGCGTTCACTCGCCGCGCCATCGAGACGGCACCCGGCTTGGGCGCCGGACATGGACCGCTGAACCATTGGGCCGAAACTGCGGGCTAACGCGCGTGGGACGCTGATCACCACCAGTAGTGGCGTTCGCGGATCTCGCGCCGGTCCAGACGCCGCCCCTCTCGCTTCGCACCCACCAGCTGCGGCCGCTCAAACAGCTTGACCAGCACCAGCCCGGCGAAGAAGCCCCCGATATGGGCCCACACGGCGATGCCACTGCCCTCGCGCGCGCCCAGCTCGCTGAGCCCCATCAGGATCTGTATCACGATCCAGTAGCCGAGCACGACGTACGCCCGCATGCTGAAGAGCCAGAAGGGGGGCAAGAACACGTGCACGCGGACCCGCGGATACAAGACGATATAGGCGCCCAGGATACCGCTGATCGCCCCGGAAGCCCCCACCGTGGGCACCCCCGAACTGGCGTTCAGCGCGACGTGCGCCCCCGCTGCCGCCAGCCCCGCCAACAGATAGAAGACTATGAAGCGGAAATATCCCATCGAGTCTTCGACGTTGTTCCCGAAGACCCACATGAAAATCATGTTGGTGATGAGGTGGATCCAGCTACCGTGCATGAACATCGACGTGAACACGGTACCCCAGATGAGACCCCCCGGCGGGCAGGGTCCCAGCACTGGACGGTTGGTGAGTTCGGCGGGAATCAGCCCAAACTCGCAGACCGAGGCCTGCAGGTACTCGCGCGCGCCCATGCCCTGCAATAGGACCCAGGCGGCCACATTGGCGATGATGAGGCCTACCGTCAAAACGGGCGTCAGCTCGGTTGGATTCTCGTCCTTGTAGGGAATCATGCGGATGGCAACCTAGGGCCGGCCTGCCTGTCCAGTCAACAGAGCCTGCCGGCGGGTCCTCGACTCTGCCGCTTTGGCATGGACAGCCGCGAACGCGCCAGAATGTCGGTAGTTCGCCGCGCTTTCGGCACGGGCGGCTGGCACGGGGGTTGCACCTTGCGCCGCCGGCAACAAGATAGCCAGTGCGTCCTTGCGAACGGGGCCCGGAGGGCAGTTCGCGCGAGGGCGTCTCAATCCATCTCAACAGGCAAGAGTGAGTATGGCCAAGGGTAACGGGAAAGTCATCGGGATCGATCTCGGCACGACGAACTCGGTGGTCGCCGTGATGGAGGGAGGCGATCCCGTCGTGATCCCGAACCAGGAGGGTTCGCGGACCACACCGTCCGTGGTCGGGTTCACGAAGGACGCAGAGCGGCTCGTCGGCCAAGTCGCGAAGCGGCAGGCGATCACCAACCCGCAGAGGACCGTCTACTCGATCAAGCGCTTCATGGGGTGCACTTGCGACGAGCTGCAGACAGAGATCAGGCGGTACCCCTTCGACGTCATCTGCGATGAGAGGAACCGGCCGTTCGTGAACATTGACGGCACCCGCTACTCGCCGCCGGAGATCTCGGCGATGGTCCTGCAGAAGATGAAGCAGACAGCCGAGGACTATCTGGGCCAGCCGGTGACGAGGGCGGTGGTGACGGTGCCGGCCTACTTCAACGACTCGCAGCGCCAGGCCACCAAGGACGCCGGGAAGATCGCCGGACTGGAAGTGCTGAGAATTCTCAACGAGCCGACGGCGGCGGCGCTGGCCTACGGTCTGGACAAGAAGAAGGACGAGACAATCGCCGTCTTCGACCTGGGCGGTGGGACCTACGACATCACGATCCTCGAACTGGGTGAAGGCGTGTTCGAGGTCAAGTCGACCAACGGTGATACACACCTCGGCGGTGACGATTTCGACGAGCGGATCATCGAGTGGCTGGTCGCCGAGTTCAAGAAGGACCAGGGAATCGACCTGTCCCAGGACCCCATGGCGCTACAGCGACTGAAGGAAGCGGCCGAGAAGGCGAAGTGCGAGCTCTCCACCGTGACGGAAACCGACATCAACCTCCCCTTCGTGACCGCCGACCAGTCGGGTCCAAAACACCTGAACATGCGACTGACACGCGCGAAGCTGGAGCAGCTCATCGACGACCTGATTCAGAAGGTGAGCCCGCCGATGGAGAAGGCCCTGGCGGACGCCAAGTTGAAGCCGGAAGACATCGACGAGGTCATCTTGGTGGGCGGCTCGACGCGCATGCCGAAGGTGCAGGAGGTGGTGCGCGACTTCTTTGGCAAGGATCCCCACAAGGGCGTGAACCCCGACGAGGTCGTTGGCGTCGGTGCGGCGATCCAGGCCGGAGTGCTGGCCGGCGAGGTCAGCGAGGTCCTACTGCTCGACGTAGAGCCGCTCTCGCTCGGGATCGAGACACTAGGTGGCGTGATGACCGTGCTGATACCGAGGAACACGACGATCCCTACCAAGAAGATGGAGGTCTTCTCCACTGCCGAGGACAGTCAGACCACGGTGGATATCCACGTTCTGCAGGGCGAGCGCCCGATGGCGGCGGGGAACAAGACGATCGGGCGGTTCCAGCTCCACGGCATCCCGCCGGCGCCCCGCGGGATACCCCAGGTCGAGGTCACCTTCGACATTGACGCCAACGGTATCCTGCATGTCTCCGCCAAGGACCGCGCCACCGGCAAGGAGCAGAAGATCCGTATCGAGGCCACGTCCGGGTTGATGGAGGGCGAGATCAAGCGGATGGTGGATGAAGCGGATGAACACTCCAAAGAGGACAAAGCGGCCCGCGAGCTGGCTGAAATCCGAAACAAGCTCGACAGCCTGGTCTATCGCGTCGAGAAAGACTCAGCGGAGTGGGCTGACAAGCTGGACGAGGGAACCCGAAAGCGCCTCGACGAGGCCGTGGAGGGCGCCAAGAAGACCCTGAAAGAGACTCAGGACCAGAAGGAACTCAACCGGGCTCATGACGAGCTGATGCAGGCCTTTTCCGCAGCGGGTCAGAAACTCTATGAGGCGCAGGCCGCCACGGCCGGCGCGGCGAACGCGAGTCAGGACGCCGGTGCCGAAAGCGAGGCTGAGCCCGAGGTAGTGGAGGCCGATTACGAGATCGTCGAGGAGGACAAGGAGAGCGGAAGCTGACAACGCTCGGCTCGCTCCTGCGCGTCTAACACAGCCGGGGCCCCATGCGGGGCCCCGCTGGCAAGCCGGGCGCCCTGGCACCGGAACGCGCCAGGCGGCCGCGTGTAGCAGAGGATTAACCGCTTCTCAACAGTTGGCTGGGATGCCAGAGGAAGGTGCTCGCAATGAGTGACCCGCTTCGTACCAAGCTTAGAGTCGTCATGTTTGCTGCCCTCGCACTGCTCCTGAGCCTGGGGCTGGCCACTGCTCTCAAGGTGGTTCAGGGGGGGCAGGTCGCCACGACCGCCGTCGCTCAGACGCCAGCCGGCGCAATGGCGCAGCCCGCTGCCGCAGTGACCGCGAGCCCAGGCAGCTTCCAGACGCTTCAGGACGTGAGCCAGGCCTTCGTATCGATCGCCGAGACGGTGACACCCGCCGTGGTATCGATCGACACCCGGGGCACACCGCAGCGCACGCGCCTGCCCGAGCGCTTCGAGGAGCTGTTCGGGCCATTCCAACGTAACCTGCCCGAGCAGTCGCCGTTCGATATGCCGCTCGGCCGAGGTTCCGGCTTCATCGTCTCGGACGAGGGCTACGTTCTCACCAATAACCACGTGGTCGCGAACGCCGAAAGGATCCTGGTCGAGCTCCCCGACGGCCGACAGTACACGGCCGAACTGGTGGGGCGTGACCCGACCACGGACGTCGCGGTCCTCAAGATCGAGGATGATAACCTGCCTGTAGTCAGGCTCGGCGATTCCGAGGCCGTGGCCGTCGGCGAGTTCGTGCTGGCGGTCGGCAACCCGGGCACCGAGTTCGCCTCTGCGCTGCCGTTCACGGTCACGGCGGGTATCGTCAGCGCCAAGGGACGCAACCTGGGGATCATTCAGCGGGCGGTTGCAGCAGGCAGTGAATACGCCATCGAGGACCTGATTCAGACGGATGCGGTCATCAATCCGGGCAACTCCGGTGGCCCGCTGGTGAACTACCGTGGCGAGGTCATCGGGATCAACACGGCGATCCAGAGCCTCACCGGCTACTACCAGGGCTACGGCTTCGCCATCCCCATCGACCTGGCGAAGGACGTCATGGAGGACCTGATCGAGTACGGCCGCGTCCGCAGGGCCGCGCTTCGGGTCCAGGTGTCACCGGTGAGCACTACGGATGCGATCGCGTACGGGTTGCCCGGGCCGAGGGGTGCTGTCATTCAGGACTTCCCGGACGACAGCCCTGCCGAGAAGGCCGGCATCCACCGCGAGGATGTGATCGTGGCCGTGGAAGGGAGGCCGGTGGAACGGGTCGGCCAGTTGCAGCGGATCATCGCCTCCTACGAGCCCGGCGACAGGGTGGACGTAACGGTGATCCGCAGAGGCGAGGAGCTGACCTTCAAGGTGCGGCTGGCTGAGGCCGACGTGCCACAGCCGGAGCCGCGCACCGCCGAGGTCGCCAGCCGCCCGGCGACCATGTTGATCGGGGTTAAGGTCGAGGACTTAACCCCGCGATTGGCCAGGGAGGCCGGATTCGAGCCCAGCGCCGACCTCGAGGGCGTGATCGTCACCGAAGTAGCACGCTGGGGACCCGCCTGGAACGCCGGCCTCGGGCCCGGCTGGCTGATCCAGCAGGTGAATGGGAAGAGCGTCACGAGCGTTGCCAGCTTCGACCGCGCCCTCAGCGAGGTCGAGGCCGGCGATATCGTGTCGATCCAGGCAGTCTACCCCCGCGAGCGAGGCCAGGTCTCGCATCGCACCTTCAACCTGGCCGTTCCCGAGGAGTAGCCGGCCCGGCTGGTGGCGGGCCGGGGCTCGGCCCGCCACCAGCACCCGCATTTTCCTTGACCTTTTTGGC
>JGI2171J19970_10001050_pt1 | contig 15387 bp, 19 predicted proteins | sample DeeMarSWOR324_28_FD_19970 | JGI IMG/M metagenome (IMG submission 19970) | reverse complement strand
CCAGTCTCTAATCTGCTCAGCTCTTTGTAGATTCATGTCAGCAAGCCTTACTTCTTCAACTTTTGGGTTTTTTGTTAGCTCCGAGGCAATTACGATTCCAATAGCTCCAGTTCCTACAATAAGAATTTTTTTGTACATGTTCCCAACCATGAAGTTAGGGATTGTGCTTTCGCGTAACTTAAACCTTGTGCTGAAAAGATTGTATTCTCTAAAGCAACTAGTCTAAATTCACAATTTTGAGCGCTTCAACAGACTGCTCAACCATTTCTTCTATGTTTAACGTCTTTTCCGCCTCAACCACTTCCTGAAGTTTCACCTCAGTCACGGGCTTTCCTGAAGTTGCAGCGCGCACCTTCCTCATTTGAATCGAAACCTCGTAGGTTCCTATCCTACGCGCCATCTGTTCCCTCTCAGCCTTTTCAAACCCCAACAGTGGTCGATGTATTGGATACTTGGTTAAGGCTGAATCTAACACTCTCAGCTTTCTCAAAGTCTGACCTGCAGGTTCCTCTATAGCTTCTCCTGTAACGATTGCCTCCGCCCCCACCATATCCGCAATCTGCTCTGCAATCCGATAAATCATACGCTTGCAGAGGATGCCTGTCAAGTGCTCAAACCGTTTTCTCTCCTTAAACTCTTTGATGTTTGGACCATTCGGCACCACGCGTACTTTTTGTGGGAAACCAATTGCCCAGTTAAACAACTTTCTAACAACATTCAACATTCGTTCAGTCGTGTGCTCCTCTGTAAACGGCGCATTATCAAAGTACAATGGCACGATAGGGCAACCTCTCTTCATAACTAGCCAACATGCCACTGAAGAGTCTGCTCCTCCATTTAGCAAACCTACTATCTTTGGTTGAGTGCCTAATGGCAAACCACCGAGGCCGTCAACAACCATTGAATACACAAAGGTTTTATCATCTCTAATCTCGATTCCCAACGTCACATCTGGGTTCTTCAAGTTCACTTTTAAATGTCGTTCAGGGAAGGCATTCAACACTTGGCGTCCCACTTCTATGCAAACATCTCTACTCTTGTAGGGGTGGCGTCCCACTCTTCTGCATCTAACTGCGAAACTTTCTTCTTCGTTAAGCGTTAAATCAGCCAGAAACACGGTTTTATCAACTACGTCGCTAAGTTTGGAGGTGGTTTCTAAGGCGGGAGAAAGAGATGTGACACCAAATACTTCAGCCAGTTTGGAAGAAGCCTCCACCGCCAACGAAGTTTTCAAAAAAAGTCTTCCATGCTTTCGAATAACATCATCACATGGAATTTCGTAATGTTTCAACACGTTCTTAATGTTGTCGCGCAAACGGCGCTCATACATCTTTCTTGTCCAAACCCGTTTTATCCCCATCTCTCCACCATATCGAACAATTACAGAATCAAAATTTGCAGACTCAGGCTCTTTACAGCCGGTGGAAGTGGATAACATAAAAAACCCTGATATGCGGGCGGTTAACTCTTATTTATGTGTTACAGCGCACAAAGGCTTATGCTGTTTTTGGAATGTCTAAACACAAGTCGCAAGATTCGGGAACAATGAGGAAACCCTTGTGTAACTCGCATACTATGTTTTGAGTTCTAAGGTCCTTACACAACCCGCAAAACTTCAGCATTGCATCAAAAGGTGAAATCTTCTCGGTGGCGATGCTAAGTGCAATTTCGTTGGCAGCGGACTGAATAGAAGGGATAGCTTCCAGTTGCTTAATCCTCTTGTCTCCGCGCTTTGAATAAAGGTAGTGGCTAATAGCGGCTTGTGTAATTCCCAGTTTTTGAGCTGTTGTAACCTGAGAAAAATGGTATTTCTCAATAAGTGTTTTCGCTACCAGAGAGCGAAATGCTGGTAGCACAAGCTTCACGACAAGTTCGCATGGAGTTCTCATTTGCATCCACATTTTTATAACAATGTTATATCTTGTAAATAAACCTTCTTTTTCCCACAAAAACGTAGAGAAACGCTGAGAAGTCATAATTCTTAACTTCGGCTTGCCGAGGATAGTTAAGGTTCCATCGTTACCCTGGAAAGGCAGGAAATATTTATAAGTTTGATAACGCGTTTCTTCTATATCATAACAGTGTTATAGGAGACTGACGCAATGCAGAGGGATCATGTTTGTTTCCCCGTCCAAAAACTTCAGCGACCCAACTCAAGAACCGAAAACCTCTAAACCCCTTAACGCATTTACACAAGCCGCTAGTGAAAGAATTTTTTCATCTCCTATTAACAGCAACTTTTTCGAAGGCAAAATATCAAACAGAATCCTTAAGTGTGATGTCCATATTTTCATGAAAAAACAGAAGGGTGCTCACGTAGTAAAGTAAAAATGTTGTATGTATGGAGGAAAAAAGTTGTCAGAGCCCCATGGAGGAAAACTCGTTAATCGAATACTAGAGGAGAGCCAGCTAGAAAAGGTAACCGCCGAAATAAAAGAACTACATAAGATAATAGTGCCAGACGACACTGTGAACGATGTTTGGAACATCGCCACTGGAGCCTTTAGTCCTTTAGAAGGATTCCTCGAACACGAAGACTATCGAACTGTACTTTATGGAAGGCGGCTGAGAAACGGTGTACCCTGGACAATTCCCATAACTCTAAACGTTTCGAAAAGAGACATCTCAGACACAAAGGAAGGCGATACTGTGATTCTCGTCGACAAAACGAAGCAGCCTCTAGCATCACTTAACATCAGTGACATCTTCAGTTTCGATAAAGAAGAGATGGCTAAACAGGTTTATGGAACAAAAGATAAGGCTCACCCAGGCGTTGTAAAAACTTTCCGCATGAAGGAACTCTTGCTCGGAGGCAAAATAGATTTAATCAATGAACCTCCAAACCCGTTTGAAAAATATCGCTTAAAACCCATAGAAACCAGAAGAATGTTTAAAGAAAAAGGTTGGAAGACCATAGTCGGATTTCAGACAAGAAATATTCCTCACTTAGGCCATGAATATATCCAGAAAACCGCTCTCAGCTTCGTGGATGGCCTATTCATTCAACCAATCCTTGGGAAAAAGAAGAAAGGAGACTTCAAGGACGATGTCATTATTGCTGCGTATCAAGCTCTTATTGATAATTACCATTCAAAAGACCGTGTTATTCTAGGAATTCTGCAACATGAAATGTGCTATGCAGGTCCTAGAGAAGCAGTCTTTCATGCTATAATCCGAAAGAATTTCGGTTGCACACATTTCATAGTTGGAAGAGATCATGCTGGAGTTGGAGATTTCTATTCTCCATATGCTGCCCAGCAAATCTTTGAAGAATTCCCCGATTTAGGCGTAACAACATTAACTTTTCCTTCTGTCTTTTTCTGCACAAGATGTAACGGCATGGCAAACGAGAAAATCTGTCCTCACAGCGTTGAGTGTTGCTTAAAAATTAGTGGGACAAAAATAAGAGAAGCTATTAACAAAGGAGAAGCATTAACTGATCTGATTAGACCAGAAGTAGCGGAGGTTGTGAAAAGTTGGGAGACCCCGTTTGTATGAGCATAAAGAGCGTGGATGCATTGAACCATTCTAGGGTTGAAAAACTTGGATAGTAAACGAAGATCTCTAGTTAAATCCATTAGCTGGCGTTTGCTTGGCTTCGTAGTACTTGGATTAATAGCATGGATATGTACAGGAAACGTCGAACAGACATCGCTCATCACGATTACGTTTAATGGAGTACAACTAGTCTTCTACTACTTTCATGAGCGCCTATGGGAAAACTTTGAATGGGGCCGAAAAAACTGAAAGACCATGATTACCGTTGCCTACCGAAATCTTGAATCTTAAAGGGTTTGTATGCCCTTATACACAAGTTAAAGCCTTAGAAACAATCTCTAAACTGCCCCCGGGCACGGTGCTGAAGATACTCGTTGACAACCCGGAAAGCGTAGATTCCATAGAAGTGGCAATTAGAAACGCAGGACACAAAGTTGAACAAGTGGCACAAAATGAGTCTATATTCACCATTACGGTTAGGAAAAAAGTGTTGGTGAAAGGAAATGAGTAGTAAGAAGACTAACTGGAAGAGAATGGATGAAACCATAAGAGCGTACCTCGGTCTTAAGTATCATCTTGTTGGAGTAAAAATACGAAAAAAGGACATTGAAGAAGAGGAAAAACGCCTTAAGCCTGAGAAGCCTTTGGCCTACTGCCACATGGTTAGAATCGCCTCTTTACACGGAAAAACTTTCATTTACGACAAGACTGATGAAGCTTGTCCCACTGCGGAATTCATTTTAGGCTTTCGTGAGCCAAAATACTCGAAATTTGAACATAGAATAGAGCCTTCAGTTACGAAAAGTATTTTGATTGCTCCTTTAGATCAGATGGATAGCGACCCCGATGTTATTATAGCTACTGTGACTCCTAAACAAATGATGGACTTGACCACAATTCTACAGGCTGGAAAAGCCGAACTCTTATCAGCAGGGTTTAAAGGAGAAGCCGCTTGCGCTGAGTTCACCGCTAAACCCTACATGGAACATGAGCCGAACGTGTCATTCCTATGCAATGGTGCCCGAGTGGTATACTCAGACTTTCGAGATGCTGAGATTCTTTTCGGAGCCCCCGCTCATACATACATTCACGTCGCTGAGACCATGGATAGGATTAGCAAAACTGGAGGAGCACTTTGCGGATGCCGCACAAGCGACATACCTATGGAAATCATAAATGAGTTTGAAAAAGCAGGGTTCTCAAAGGGCACAGACTATTTCTTTGGAAAAATTAGTGGTCAAAATCTTAAAGCATATCTAAACAAGGATTTTCAAGGGAGGCTCAAATTTATTACGTTCCATCTACCCGTAAAGCTGTCTTCTGCTGAAGAGGCGGAAAAAGTTGTTAAAACGCTTCAAAAAATGCTGGTTAGACCTTACAGCGTCAACCGACGTGGTTATTGGCTAGATTTAACTATGACCGCGACTGAAGATGAATTGGCTATAAACCTTCGAGATGGGGAAAGCATTAAGAAGGTTGCACAAGAATTCGCTAATAAAATGAAACGTTACTTGAACAGGATAGAAATTAAAGCGTGAAACAAAAATGATCAAGCCTGGAGACATTCAAAGATACATGCAGATGCAAAATCAGTACAAAGGCCACCTTATAATTAATCCAATCATGGCTGGAGGAATAGTTCCAGAAGAAGTTCAAAAGAGAATTTTCAGAGAAGAATGGACTAAAGTCGGTTATGCCTTATGCTCCGATTGCATCGAAGGCAGATCAGACTTGATCACAAAACCACCCGTGAAGGTTTTTCTTCAGAACATTGCAGAGTTTTTTGGAGGAGATGTCGCTGAACACACTTTTGGATGCCGAGTAGCCCAGTTTGCAGTCATGAAAGCAATCAGTGATTATGTAGAAAACGAGAGACCGAAAGACTACACAAAGGTTGTTATAGCTGATCCTCTTTGCCATTACACCACTGGAATTGCTGCTGAGATGACGGGTTTCCGTTTGACTGAACCCCCATACAGCGGATATCCCGAGTACAAGGTGGAGGCGAAGGATTTTGCGGAGAGAATAGAGGAGATACGAAAGGAAACGGGAAAACTGCCTGGGTTAATTGTTGTGACCCATGTGGACCCTTACTACGGTAACATGAATCCTGTTGAAGAGGTTGGAGAAATAGCTAAGGAATATGACATTCCCTACATGGTTAACGCAGCTTACACTGCTGGTGTCTTGCCAGTTAACATGAAAGATTTTCAAGCTGACTTCCTCACGGTTTCTGCTCACAAATCAATGGCATCACTTGGACCTCTAGGCTTTCTTGTTACAACTTATGAGTGGGCAAAGAGGGCTTTCAGGAAATCGGTTATTTCGCCTGAGTGGAGTGGACGAGCTTTCGGAAAGAAGATTCCCAACTTATTTGGCTGCAGTGTGGGAGGGATACCTCTCATTTCAGCAATGTACTCATTTCCATACGTGATAGAACGCGTGAAGAAATGGGATGAAGAATTGAAGAAAGTGCGCTGGTTCACTGAGGAAATGGAGAAGTTAGATGACCTTATGATGATTGGAGAGAGACCTCACAGACATCATCTTACACATTTCGAAACTCCTCTTTTCTGGGAAATTTCAAAAAACCATAAAAGAAGGGGTTTTTTCTTAGCTGAAGAAATGATTAAACGGAACATAGTTGGGCTTCATAAAGGATTAAGCAAACACGTAAAACTTTCAGTGTACGGACTGGACTGGAATGAGGTTAGGAAGGTAAGAGACGCATTTTATGAAATTGCGGAGAAATATGTTAAGCAGTTCAATCTGGAATACAGCGTGCCCAGCTCATTGGCTGAAACACCTGCATCGGAAAGAGAAGAAGCAACCTCGTGATGAAACAAAAAAGTTTATGCTGCTGTCCTGCTTTTTAACCTTGATTTGCCGGGGTGGCCGAACGGCTTAGGCAAGCGGCTGCAGACCGCTGTATGGGGGTTCAACTCCCTCCCCCGGCTCCAATACATTAAGAGAAGGAGAAAAAATAAGCTATCACAACAAAGCAACCCTTGATTGAGGCTGTAACGTAGTGACTGAAAGAGCGATAGAGCAAGACCTTTGCAACGTTGTTTGTCTAGTCTCCGGCGGCATAGACTCTCCAGTTGCAGCTTGGCTATTCATAAAAAGAGGATGTACACCCATATTCGTTTTCTATGACAATTACCCCTTCTCCGATGAAACCACAAAGAAAAGAGCGTTAGACATAATAAAAAAACTAAGCGAATTTGCACCACAACGTCCAGCCAAAGTTTACATAATTCCTCACGGTGAAGACCTTGCAGACATTTTGAGAAATTGCCCGCGAAACCTGACCTGCGTACTCTGTAGACGCATGATGTACAGAGTGGCTGAAAAAGTGGCGTCTCTGGAAGGGGCAGAGGCAATTGTAACTGGAGAAATCATTGGAGAACATGCCAGTCAAACGTTAAGAAACCTTCGTGTAGAAAACGATGCCTTGACAGAGTTTTCAGTGTTACGACCACTAGCAGGTATGAATAAACTGGAGGTGGAGCGTTTAGCTAAGAAAATCGGAACCTTTGATACATCAGCGAGTCCAGCTTCGTGTTGCAGTGCCTCACCTAACCGTCCTAGAACTCGAGCTAGACTTGAAGAAGTGAGAAAGGCGGAGCGTAAACTTTCCATTGAAGATATGGTTAGACGGGACATAGAAAACGTAGAAGTCATCCTGTTTTAACTGCTATCTCCTGAGTTTTGAAGCTTTTAAAGCCACTTCCAGTACGTCGCAAGCTAACTCTTTCGCTTCACTTTCACCTGAAACATTTTTTAACAGCATCCTTCCGTCTTCGGAAAATGTTACTTCGCTTCCTCCTTTACTTTTCAAAACAATGATGTATGGCGTGTACATTAGAATTTGATAGTTATCAACAGTCTCAAACAACTTCTGCAGTTTATTCATGTTAAATGAGACTTTCCGTTGTGGTCGAGCTTCATAAGCAGCTTTATCCGAGCACAACTTTACTAATAGCAGTATTGACTTTCTCCTTTTATCTGTCATTAGAGCTCAACCACAAGGTTTTACTTCAATTAATGTTTAAGGGCTTCTGGAAGGGTTTAAACCAACCTCCATTTTTTTGAGTCTTGTTCAAATGTGCGCGCAATACTTTTTAGTGCTCTGCCTACGATCTTAGGGATGTAAATTTTCTCGTGTCTGTATTTTTGTTAAGATCATCTAGATCTTCCCTTTGGGAATCGAACCTTGTCTGGGTGTTTATTGAACATTTGCAGAATGTCTTCCGTTATCTCGGTCATTATTACATGTTGTTCCTTTGGATCAACAGGGAAAGTAACCCGAAACTCAATCCAACTCCCAGCAGGTATGAGATTAAAGCTGACATCAATGAAAGGTTCATCCTTCACGTGGTACGTTCTTACAGCTTTTTCATATCTTTCTCGAATGGTCTCAAGTTTTTCTTTTATGCGGTTACGAATGATTTTTTCTACTTCCGACTTCACGAATTTGAAATCAGTTTCGTATGTCAGATCAAAAGGTACATCCACCCAAACGTAAGGCACATCCTTCGTGAAGTTAGAAACTGGTTCTGACAACAGAAGAGAATTCGGCAAAGTTATAATTCTCCCGCTTGGCAAATCACTTGCCGTGAATTCTCCTCCTATTTCAAAAATTTTTGTTCGCATTGGGTTAATGTCAACGACATCTCCTTTGAAGTTGCCTACTCTAATCCGGTCTCCTTCCCGGTAGACTCTTCCCAATGTAATGTACACCCAACCCACCAAGTTCAAAATGGGAGATTGAAAAATCAGGGTGAAGGCAACTGCAATAATGCCCAGAGAAATGCCGACAGCAACCAAGTTCTCTTGGAATATAAAGAATATTGTGATTGCAACACCTACAAAAATCATGTAATGAATAATTTTTCTTATGGTCGTGTCCTCAACTACCTTGCTGGTAATGTAACTCAGAATTAATCCACAGACCACAACAAAAACAGAATTAACTAAATGTGTTACTGTAACTGTCCAATCAAGGAATTCTTGCAGTAATCCCACTACTTGTAGAAGAACCAGTGCAAAGACAAAGAATGTTATGAACAAGAAAAAACGCTTTCTCATCATAATCCCCAAGAAAAGTGGTCTCGATTACATTTTAAATTTTCCAATACCTATTTTGATAAGTCTAAATAAACCTTTAATAGGCTTAAGCCTCTTTCGCTTCGTCAATGCTACAACTCTGTTTTTTGTGTACCGGTTATTCCTTGAATAATCCTCGCTATTTCATTGAGCAGCAAAGCCAGAGAACTATGCTACAAAACGGGAAACTGTAATGGGGTATCCTCCAAAGACCCAAACCTACATGCCATANCTNCAATTAATGTTAAGCCTAAAACGTTAATATTTTCTGGCTTTCTTTAACCCAATCGGCTAGCATTTAAATATGTGTGTTATGTCTCTCANGCAATATGCGGNGAGAGCCGTTTTGAAAGATAAAAGAGGTGCTTTGTTTTTAACAATTTTAGCGGGAGTCTTGTGGGNCACTTCATTTCCTGCAATAAAAATTGGCTTAGAATTTGTTGACCCTTACATGTTTGTTTTTTTTGAGAATGGCTCTAGCTTCTGCTTTGGTCCTGTTAATAGTTTTCATAACAAAAAACCTTAATGTTTCATTAGCAAAAGAGAAACTAATTTGGTATTTAGGACTGCTGAATGGCTTTTCCTATCTAATTCAATACGTCGGTATGAATTATACAACGGCGTCTAAATCCTCTTTGCTTGTTAACCTGAGTGCTGTATGGGTTGCAGTTTTAAGTTGGTTAATCTTGAAGGAACGTTTTTCGAAGAAAAAAATGTCTGGAATAGCTTTAGGAATCATCGGAGTCTTTTTTTGTCACTACCAACCTAGACCCACTTANATTAACTCAAGGTATGATCTTAGGAGACGGACTTGTTTTCTTAGCTGGAATAATTTGGTCTTTTTTCATGGTATATAACAAGANACTNGTTGANNCCTACAACGTCATTCAATTCATGCCATGGCTTTTCTTNGCNACAACTCTGCCTTTGATTCCGTTTATNNCTTTNTCTACCAATATTTCTTTGATGAATTTCTCAATTGAAGCATGGATGATAATCATATACACAGCGGCATTTTGTTGGGTGGTCCCTTATTATTTGTGGATAAGAGGACTGAAACACATTTCTCCTGCCACTTCAACAGTCATCCTGCTGATAGAAGTAATCACCGCAATTGCTATCTCCATTTTCTTGTTAGGTGATCCCTTCACACTGATATCCGGGATAGGAGCTTCTCTAATATTGTTAGCCATTATTCTAGTTTCGATTTATTAATCGCGCATATCAAAAGGCGCACGTAGAAAAAACTGCTTAAAAATCAAAAATGTAATAGGTTTCATCCACCTAGAACCTTGCTCTTGATCAACTCGATAATTTTTTCTCCTTGATCTTTGAGGTCAATGATCGGTGTCGATATTTCTGGCAGAACAAGTTTTTGTTGAGTGATTATCCCTGTGATCGCAAGTATGGGTTCGACAGTTCCTTCAAGAGTTCTTCTTAGGTCTTCCTCGTTTTTTGCAGTGATGATTTTGAAAATGTTCTGTCTTTTAGCGGTTAAAGAGTGAAAGCCTTCAATGATAAGTAAATCTAGTTTCTCATCTTTAACCAAGTCCAAGATTTCATCTAGTTCTTGATAGAAGATTTCACCTTTTTTTATTATAGCAATCTCTTTTGGCGCTACGGTTACAACTATTTCGGCTCCAGCCTGTGAATGTCTCCAAGTGTCCTTTCCCTTCACATCTATGGAAAAGCCAGCGTGATGTACATGTTTGACCGTTCCTATTTTTAACCCCTCTTTTGATAGGTGAGAAACCAAATATTCAATCAAAGTAGTTTTTCCAGATTTAGAGGTTCCCACAACTGCTATGGTAGGAATCATTCAAATCACCATTTTTGCGCTGAGAAGGCATTGGATACGTAAACTTGTATCTGTCATACAGAGCAACTTGTTTAATAAATTCTTTCGTTATCGTATGCGTATTGTTAGACAGTAATCTATAAGTATTTAAAAGAGAGTTTCCTTGTAGCATTAAGTCCTCGTCTAAACTTAATCATTTTGTGAGGAGGTGCAGCGCTGTGGGTAAACGAATTCGCGTTCAGAGACGTGGCAGAGGTTCATCCACCTTTAGGTCTTCAACTCACAAAAGATTGGCTCAAGTTCATTATCCATCTATGTCCAAAAAAGAACGGGAAGGAGTTATTCACGGTCAAGTTTTGAATATTGTCCACGAGTCTGGCAGAGGTTCACCTCTAGCCTCGGTTAAACTTGAAACCGGCGAAATCTACCACACCGTGATTCCTGAAGGAGTTTACGAAGGTCAACCAACACAGATGGGAAGCAAAGCGTCAGTGGACATTGGCAACGTGATTCCTTTAGGCGAAGTTCCTGAAGGCACCATGATATGCAACATCGAATTGTCGCCAGGCGATGGAGGAAAGATTGCTCGGTCATCTGGCTCTTACGCAACTGTGGTGGCGCATACACCTGAAGGAACAATGGTGAAGCTTCCATCAGGAAAAACAAGGTATATCAACGATCTCTGTCGAGCAACTGTCGGCGTAATTTCTGGAGCTGGTCGTGTAGATAAACCGTTTCTGAAGGCTGGAGCCAAGTTCCATTTGATGAAGGCTAAGGGCCACACGTATCCAAGAACACGGGGAGTAGCTATGATCGCGGCAGCGCACCCTTACGGTAGTAGTAAGAGGGGAGCACGAAAGGTTACCACAGTTTCGCGGAATGCTCCACCTGGCAAAAAGGTTGGTTTGGTTGCGGCTAGAAGTACTGGAAAACGGAAAAGAAGAAGATAAAAAATTCTGCTGAATTAAAGTAGAAATTTAAGCCCCAAACTCAAACTTTGAATTCAATTTTTAAGTCTGACTAAAACATAGAAGTATGCGGTAAGGCTTAAATCTTGACTGGTTTAAACTAACTTCGTGGCGTAAGGACATGGCTTCAAGAAGATATGCTGCTTTGGGCATCACGTTTGGGATAATTTTCGGTGGAGGCTTCGGGATGACCGTTATGGGCAATATTGCGTTGGGTGGTCTTACTGGTTATGTCTGTTGAGGTGAAAAATGTAGTAGCTTATGTGTTGATAAGGGTAGTACATGGTGCCAACGAAGAGGTTCTCGAAGCTCTAGGACAGCTCGAAGAGGTCACAGAATCTTCTATGGTGTTTGGGGAATTCGACATCCACTGCAAAATAGAAGTGGACGATATGCATAAGCTGGCGGAAGTAGTAGAAAAAATCAGAAAACTTAAAGTCATAACTACAGAAACCCTTATCACTCACAAAAAAAGAATAAAAAGGCTTTCAAATAGACGACACAAGGAAATCTGGAGAACTCGAACTCAAAGACAATAAAAAGAAGAAGAGTTAAATTTTAACCCCCAAAACCCACGAAGCTCTCTATGTAAAAGATGCAAACTGCGCATGTATATTTAGCTACATAAAAAAAGAGGTAGTGATTGAGTTTGGGCGCATTATCTCTTCTTTATTGTGGTTAGCAGTAGCAATGTTATGGCAACGAGGATCAAACTCGTCAATATAGGTGCATAAAATCCCCACGCATCAAATAAAACACCACCAATAAAGGGGGCTGGGAAGGCGATTAGTCCTCCGAGAGCGTTTAAGTCGCCAATATGTCTAGCTCTCTCTTTTTCAGGCACAGCATCTGATATGTATGCTTGAAATGCGGGAATCCAAGCTGATACAGCTATGCCCATCATTCCATGAAATATTAAGAACTCGAAGAAGGTATTTGAGAATATGTAACCAATCAAGGGACCAATCCTAGCTAATTCGGAAATTATTAGGAAGGTTTTTCTTCCATATCTATCTACGAGCCATCCAAATGGAATTTGTGACAGGCTGGCTACTGCACAGAAAACGGCTTCAAGAATACCCAGCTGAAATAGCGTGAAATGATAGGTTTCAGTAAGCATTCCTAAGAATATCAGAGACCCTAATGCCCAACGAAGATTGTGAAGAATTACTGCTACATAAAATCGAGACAATCCAAACTTGGGTCTAATAAGATCTTTAAGTGAGTTTAAGATGGCGTGAAAGTCAATGTTCTTTTTTTCACTAAGAGTTTCCTTCACGAAGATTGCAAATATCAGCAAGGATAGGAAATCGGCAAACAAAATGATCATCAAGGTTAAGGAGAAGCCGTACAACGTAGCTAAGTAGCCTCCTATGATCGATGCATAGAGACCGGGTATAAACCAGGTAAGAGCTATGATACCATAAGCAATTCCTCTCTTACGTTCTTTAACAGATTCTGCTATCATGGACATATTTGCCGGTTCCATGAAAGCGGTTGATAAACCAAAGCAAATGACAGCGGGAATTAAAAATGGCCAAACACCAGCGGTTAAACAAATTGTCACCGCTACAATACTAAACACAAAAGATACAATTTGCATGCTTTTTCTACCTATGGAATCAGAAAACCTTCCCGTCATCACCTGGAGACCTGAACCAACGACTGTATTTATGCTGCTTAGACCACCGAGAATGGAAACTGTAGCTCCAAGACTTAGTACAAAAGGCTGCCAAATCACATCGAATATGCTCCAACCATTGGATGAAATAAAGTCACTTATGGCCAGAACTGGAATGTTGCCTTTCAATACTGATAACTTTCTGAGCTTTTCCAATTTCATAAGTTGCATCCACACGCACAAACACAAACGAAATGTACCCGATAAAAGAATCTCTTGATATTTAAGCCATGTGCGCGCCCCACTTGTGTGGGATTGAAGGAGGATAGCGTGCCAATACGTCTAATATTTCTTCAGTGATAGTCTTTTTGCTTAGTTGTCGTGCAAAGTCTGAAGCGACGATTATTCCGACCAATCTATTTTCCTTTATTACAGGAAGCCTTCTGACCTTGTTCTTTAACATCAACCTCGCCGCGTCTCTAAGGGAGGAATCGGGATCAATTGTTATGAGAGGTTTTGACATTATCTCTGAGATCTTCATATCTGGTGAAAGGTTTCTGGCCACTACTCTTCTAACAAAATCTCTTTCGGTAGCTATTCCAACGGGCATCTTGCCATCCGTGATTACTACACAACCAATCATTTTCTCACTCATGAGCATCGCTGCGGCTAAAATGGTCTTCTGTATGTCTATGGTGATAATATCCTTGGTCATAAAATCTTTAACTGACGGCATTATCCCACAAACCTACGTTGTTTTATGTGATTTATAAGTTCATTCGTCAACTCTTCCTTGCGCGCGCTGCTAAAGCCCATGGTCAAAAGCATTTAACTAAATGAACATTTCTTTCCAGCAGTTCTGATGGTAACTACATGATAGTTACATCGGTATCCGAATTTTGTGACTCTATGGGCTATTGCGAAATGAGAATTAAACACTTTTTGAAAGGTATAAAAACGCCTCAAACAGAGATAACCATCGAAGGAACAAAAGCACATGAAGAAGAAGAATTAAAATTTAACCCCAAACCCAAAAACATGCAGAGTTTGTGCACTAAACTAAGAGACTTTAGAGGCATCAGGAGTCTACAGAGAGCTTGTTTGTTTAGGTTTGAAAGGTAAAGATTTAAGTGTTTTAATGTTGATAGGCAATGATTCTGAAAGACAGTTTCGGGTGAAGAAGACTTGACAGAATGGATATGCTTAAAGTGTGGATACAAATGGACGGACGAGAGCGCGGTTGAACCAAGATACTGTCCTACATGCAAGAGTTCCATGATATACGTTAAGACGACCGTGAAAATACCGGAGTATCATACTTAAACTCATCACGAAACATCGCTCTCTACTGTACAGTTTCATCTAAGTGACTACTGCATACAACGAAGCAGAGAAAAACAACACAGCGAATTCTCGTTAGAAACGTTTAATAAACCCTAACAAGCCAAATGAAGAATAGGCGAAAAAAGAAAATGCCCAAAGAATTCATGTATCGCGGTTACAATCTTGAACAACTCCAAGCTATGTCTATGGATGAATTCATTCGTATACTTCCATCACGCCTGCGGAGAAGCTTACAAAGAGGGCTCACAGGAGAACAACGTATCCTCCTAGAAAACATCAGAAAAGCAAAACAAGCCCAAGAAAAAGGACAGAAAACAGTTGTCAAAACTCACTCCCGAGACATGGTTATTCTTCCAGAAATGATTGACACCATAATCCTCGTCCACGACGGAAAAACGTTTTCATCCGTGGAAATATCACCAGAAATGCTCGGCCACTACCTAGGCGAATTTGCCATCACTCATAAAACCGTCAAACACGGATCGCCAGGCATAGGCGCGTCAAGATCATCAATGTACGTTCCATTGAAGTAATCTTTTAAGCTCTGTAAGTAGGTTCAGAACGCTTCTTTTCATTAACTGGTGGGATTTTTGGCAGAGGAATTGGAGGCGGGATATTTAAGGTTCGAGCGATAATCACCGACTCTACGAAAGCGGTGTTAGAGATAGACTGTATAACAACTGGCGGAGGAAGATGCTTCTTCGTGTATTCATCATGAATTTTCTTAAATTCATTCTTCGATCCTGTAACATGAACCAATCCTCTTACATTAATCTGCGCTACAGCCGGTCTATAATTTACTGCGAAAACAAATTGAATCTCTAACAAGTCTTCACGCTTTTTGTTTATTCCTACAACATTGATGTTGGTAGCCACTTGGACAGGAGGAAAAGTTTTTTCAACATCCAAAAAACGCTCCGCAGAAATATTGTTTACAAAAACCCTTACTTGAACCATCTTCTATACCTCATCCACCTAGTCGTATAGAAGTTTCAAGATTTAAGCGTGTATCACGTGCTCGTTTCAGCCTGTTTGTAACGCGTGAAGCC
>JGI2171J19970_10001046_pt1 | contig 15422 bp, 17 predicted proteins | sample DeeMarSWOR324_28_FD_19970 | JGI IMG/M metagenome (IMG submission 19970) | reverse complement strand
AAAAGAAATTGTAGTATGTCGAAGGTTTGGAAAACTACTACTATCAGGGGTAAGGGTGCAAGGATTTTGAATGAAGATTCAAACATGGCTCCTTTAAAGAATTTTAGAAGGCAGTATCCGTAGTAAGACAGTCCCAAAGAAAAGACGATTATTACCAGATTGAAACCTACACGTAATAACTCAATCATTAACTCGCCACCAAACAGTTGTTTTTTCTTTATTGTATAAATCAGTGCGTGCATAAACAAGCGATACACACCATTAAATTGCGCGCGCCATGAAGTAACTGTTTAAGTATTAAATGAAACCCGACTGTTTCAATTTTTTTATTGTAAGCCTTCCGTTATGTAGAGCAGTAGCTACCAGCACACCAGACACTCCCATACTTCTCAACATTTCCAAGTCTGTAATGTCTCGTACGCCTCCACCAGTTAACACTTCAACTCTGGTTTGTTCAAGAATCTCTTTCACTATTTTCAGATCAAGTCCTTTATTCATTCCAACCCTTGCTAAGTCTAAAACAATAATTTGGGCAACATTCATCCCTTGGAAAGTCTTTGCGAGTTCCACTGGACCTTTCTCCTTTATGTAAGAGCATCTGCTTATGACTTTTCCTCCCTTTAAGTCAAGGCTAACGATGACTCGGTTCTTACCAAAAAGCTTGACAGCTTCTTTAACAAAGTCTAGTTTTTCTAAGGTTTCAGTGCCTATTATGATCTTTGAAACCTCGTTTTCTAACACCTTTCGCGCCTTTTCAAGATCACTTATGCCCGCGTCAACCATTAAATTTACATCAGTTACCGCCTTAACCTGTTTATAGAGGGAAAAATTTGCATTGTTGTTTAATATCGCATCTAAATCCGCCACATAAAGCTCATCAAACCCAAGTGACCTAAATGTCGAAGCTATGTTCACTGGATCAGAAGATGCGCACAAAACGCTTTTTACAGGATAATACTTTTCTCTTTTACCCCCAACACCATGAACCACTACACCATTTAAAACGTCGAGGACCGGAATAATTTTCATGGAACCCCTCCCAATATTAGATAATGCAGAGGTAAAAATTTGAAACTTCTCATTTATGAACATATCACCGCAGGAGGATACCGCGGTAAAAAGATTTCGCCAAGCATCCTAAGCGAAGGATATGGAATGCTGAGAACTTTAATCTCAGACTTCAAAGCCGCTGGACACTCTGTAACAACTCTACTTGACTCTAAACTCACAACCCTCAGCCCATCGCTTGACGCCGACAAAATAATCATCACTTCTCATAAAGAAGAGTTAGAAAAAACTCTAACATCGCTCTCCAAATCGGTTGACGCCGTTTATATAATCGCGCCAGAGTCAAGTCAAATATTACAAAAACTAGTGGAGTGTGTTGAGGCGGCTGGTGGAGTCTCCCTTAATTGTGCGGCTATCGCAATAGAGAAAGTCTCCAACAAATATACGCTTTACAATGAGTTGAAAAGAATTGGAATACGAGTGCCTGACACGTTGATGATTGACTCTTGTGAAGATTTTAAAATGATTAAACAGACTGTGAGTGAATTAGGTTTTCCGCTTATCTTTAAGCCTATCGATGGTGTAGGTTGCCAAGGATTAAGCATTGTAAAGAATGAACGCCAAATAAAAAGCGCCCTTGCCAAGCTGATGGAAGAATCTTTAGGCAGGTATTTCTTAGCCCAAAAGTTCATTAATGGCACAGCTTCCAGCGTTAGTTTAATCTCAACCGGAAAGAAAGCATACCCGCTAACGTTAAATGAACAAATAGTTACTTTATCGCCCCCCAACTCTAATTCAGCTTATACTGGCGGAACCGTTCCTTTTCACCATCCTTTGCTAGAGGAAGCCTTAGAAACGGCGCAGAAAACAGTAGAATTGTTTAAGGGACTTAGAGGCTACATTGGAGTAGACATGGTTCTAACAAATGATGAACCTGTGGTTATGGAAGTTAACCCCAGACTTACCACATCCTACATCGGCTTGAGAAAAGTCGTAAATTTTAGTTTAGCCCAAGCGATAGTCAACGCCGTGCTAAAGCATGAACTTCCTGAGAACGTGCAAAGCTCGGGATACGCCTTTTTTTCAAAAATAACAGTTCCTACAGTGCCAAGCAAAATCCTCCCTAAAATATGTGAGTCAGAGAAAATCATCTCACCTCCACTCTCCATTGAAGGTGATGAAACAGCCTATGCACTCATCATTGCCCATTCCGCCAAATTAAAAAGCGCTAAAACAAAGCTGTATGAAGCTACAAAACGTCTCATAAATATGTTGCCAGAGGATTGAAAACGTGAATGTTCTAGGTTGGGACATAGGAGGAGTAAACACTAAAGCAGCTTTGATAAAAACCCGGAAAGGCGCGGTTAGAGAACTTAAGACTGCAATAAAATATTTTCCAATCTGGAAAAAGGACAAAGAAAAGCTTCCACCCGTTCTTGGCAAATTGAAAAACCAGTTGACAGGTTCCGCTAAGTTAGACGGAGTTGGAGTTGCCATGACAGCTGAATTATCCGATGCGTATCAGACAAAAAGGAAAGGAGTCAATCATATCCTCGATAGTGTGGCACAGGTTTTCCCTAATACACCAGTTTTCGTTCTGGATGCAGAATCAAACCTGAAGTCAATTGAGAAAGCTAGGCAAGAGCCTCTTAAAGTCGCAGCTGCCAATTGGCCAGCCACAGGATGGATGGTGTCCCAATCAATTAAAGATTGTTTTATAATTGATGTTGGAAGCACCACAACAAGCATAATTCCAGTGATCAATGGAAAAGTTGTTGCAGCTGGTAAAACCGATCTCGAGAAGCTTATAAACGGAGAATTAGTTTACACAGGAGCCCTGCGTACGAATGTCGCTACTATTGTAAATTCCATCCCTGTTAAAGGCGGAATCGCACGGGTTTCATCTGAGTTATTTGCCTTGTCTGGCGACGTACATCTAATCTTAGACAACATTAACGAGGAGGACTACTCTATAGAAACCGCGGATGGTCGGGGAACAACAAGGATAGAAGCTATGGCTAGATTAGCGCGNGTAGTTTGCGCTGACATTGAAATNCTGAACGAAGAGGAAATAGTTGANATGGCTAACTACATTTATGAGGCACAGATCAAACAGATTGCTGATGGGTTAAGTCAAGTCTATGACAGGATGAAGTCTCGTATAAAAATGAATGTTCCTGTTGTAGTCACGGGTTTTGGTAGAGACTTTTTAGCTGGAAAAGCAGCTCAGAAAGCAGGTTTCAAAGAAGTTATCGACTTAGGGGAGCTACTTGGTGTAGATGCTGCCGTTGTCTCCACTTCGGTTGGTGTTGCTTTGATGGTGGCAAGTAAACTGGAGGGTAAAGTCGTAAGATGGTAGAAGTCGTAAAAATTGGAGGAAGCTTGGCTGAAGACTCTGAGAGTTTAATTGCTTTATGTGAAGAATTGGGGGCACTTGCAAAATCTTATAGAATGCTTGTGGTGCCTGGAGGAGGCAAATTTGCTGATGTTGTAAGAGAGTTTTACCGTAATTTTGGCCTGTCAGATACTGTTGCGCATAAAATGGCTATTCTCAGCATGGACCAGTTTGGGCTGTTCCTCTCAAGTATTACGCCGAACTCGCAAACCACTTATTTTTTGGAAAAGGCTGAGGGGCTTTCTTCTACTGGAATTTTACCCATAATTCTGCCTTCCAACTTAATGTTTCAAAAAGACCCGTTGAAACCTTCATGGGATGTGACTTCCGATTCCATAGCCGTCTACATTGCCAGTCTGTTACTTGCGAAGAAACTGATTTTAGTCACTGATGTAGACGGAATTTTCACAGAAGACCCTGAAAAGAACCCGAACGCTAGAATGATAGAGAAATTATCGGTTAATGAACTGTTAGATTGGAATAAGAGAACAAGTGTTGACCGATTCTTACCTAGAATACTTTTGAAAACAAAGCTAGATTGCTACGTGGTTAATGGTAAACATCCTGAAAGAATTAAAGCAATTTTGAAGGGTGAAAAAACCCTTTGTACACAAATTATATTCTAGTCATCTACTTTCATATTCGTTAATTAGTTTAGTAAACTCCATTACCGCTGTGCTCTGAACCTCACCAGCCACTCGATCCTTATGACTAAGAACAGCCCTTCTAATCCCAACAACGTCTGCTCCTAAGTTAAGGAGCCTCGGTACATCTTCCTTGTCTAAACCTCCTGCCAGAGCCACCATTAAACCGTGTTTATGCGATTCCTCAACAAAGTTTCTCAGCAGGTCGTCACTTAAGAAGTCAAACAGTTTTTTCTGACTTTTAACTTTCATGTCTATTAACACACCGTCTGCCTCTGTCTTACGTGCAACAGCCGGGAGCTCTAGGGGATTNAAACAGTTAACTTCTTGAAAATCAGCGTAACCTGCCGCAATCACCTTTAAGGTGGCATTATAATCTTTAACAGCCCTACAAACCTCTTTCATTAGACTCACTGCTTCTTCCACTTTTTTCACACCAAAAAGTCCCGCTTTAACATAATCAGCTCCTGACGCAGCAGCGCCCAAAGCGGCTAAGGAGGCTGTTCCAGGAAGGTTCGGTAGGTCGCCTATTGTTGCGCTCATTTCTATGTTGTTTGGCACGATTTTTTTGACTTGTCTAATGATTCTGGGGAAATTGGCGCCTAAGGAGCCTTCTTTCGGATTTTTGACGTCGATTATGTGTGCTCCTCCTTTGACTGCTTCTAAGGCCTCTTTCTTGTTCGTTACGCTGACTAAGAGTTTCAACAACGTCACAGCACCATTTAGTCGCGGTAATTTACATGTGTAATCCAGTCTATCTTCAACATTTTTTGAGATAAATCCTTCGTTTAGGTGTTTATTTAACCTAACTTCTTGGTTATTTCCCTTAGGTCGTCAAGGAAAGCTTTAATGTGGGAAGGCTTTGTATGCGGCATAACTACTATCCGAATGTGGTGGGGGAAGCGGGAGATTGCCCAACCTTTCTTTCTCAGTTCTTTAGTTATTAACTGAACATCTATAACGTCTGATTTTATTCCAACAATGTTTATGGTGGGTTGAGTTACAAGGCTTACTCCATCAATTTGTCGAACTCCTTCGGCAAGCATCCATGTTAGCTTCATGCAACGTTTAACCACAGCTTCATAACCCGCTCTACCAAGATGCATTAGTAACGCCCACACAGCTATTGCAGAAGCTCCTGACCGAGTTCCCACTAAAGTGGTTAGATTCGTTTCTCCACCAGCCAAATAAGAGACTTTCATGCCTATAGGCTCCACAATCGACGAGTCTCTGAACAGTATCCCTCCAGCGGGGATGGGTGCAAATCCCATCTTATGTGGATCAATTGTAATTGAGTGAATTCCTGAAAATCTAAAATCGAAAGCTGGAGCTTGGAGCCTTTGGTTCTTAAGGAACGGAAGCACAAAGCCTCCGAATGCGGCGTCTACGTGGAGGTAGATGTCATTGGTTAGAGCAATTTCTGAAAGTTCAGGGATAGGATCGACCACTCCTAGGTCGGTTGTGCCTGCGTTTCCTATAATTGCAACTGTGTTTGAAGTGATTGACTCTTCAACAGCTTTGATGTCAATTTGAAACCGACTGTTGAGTCCTATTTTGATTAGTTTTAGACCTAGCAAGTCTGCTGCTTTATCGATGGAGAAATGTGACGAAACAGAAGCGATGATTTCTCGTTTTTTTCTTTTGGCAAGGTTTCGCGCCGTCCATAAAGCAAGAATGTTTGCTTCAGTTCCACCTGAGACAATGTGTCCATGCGCATTAGGGTTGGAAAGTAGCGAACCGAACATTTGTATAACTTCTTGCTCTAGCTCCGCTGTGGCGGGAAAAAGGTATGGGTCGCCCAGGTTCTTCTCTAAACATTGCATGTAAACTCGTTTGGCAAGAGAGTGCGGTTCAGTACACATGGAACCAAGAATTCTTCCAGACTTGTAGGTTGAGTCTTGCCGAAGTTTAGTCTTGAGTTTTTGAAAGAGCACATTTTTTGGTAAGCCTTTTTCATACAAGTTATTCACCCGGCTCTATTACTTTCTATAATTGTATTAAAGCATCTTGATGCCTCTGTTCTCTGCAATGCGGCAGAGTGTGTTATGCGTAGCTGAAGGGAAAATTGTTTGGTTTTACTGAAATCTGAAATTTTTTCTGTCTGACACTAAAAGTTTATAAGTTGTTTCTTTTCATCAGATTTCTGAGGAACAAGTAAATGAGCTTATGGAAACTACGATTCTCAATACTGGGAACACTAGCTATTATAATAGGTCTCTCAACCCTATTCTTCACAGTCCTCCTCAGCCTAACCGGCGCATTCAGTCTCCTAACACTAATCATCTTCGTTGTACTCTTCAACATCGCCCAATGGTTGTTCGCCCCCTACCTCATAGACGCCATGTACCGTGTGAAAAAGGTGTCAAGATCAGAGAACTCGAAACTGTATGGAATGGTGGAGGAATTAAGCAGAAAAAGCGGCATCAAAATGCCAAAAGTCATGTTGGCTAACATTCCTGTACCCAACGCCTTCGCTTATGGTTCACCCATAGCTGGAACCAGAGTAGCAGTGACAAATGAACTGTTGAAAACACTGGAAGACGAAGAAGTTGAGGCAGTGATTGGACATGAGCTTGGTCACCTGAAGCATAGAGACGTTCAAGTGATGATGTTCATCTCCATTTTACCAGCAATATTCTACTTCATCGGCTACTCAATGCTGCTCTCTTCCATGTTTGGACGCAGAGATGAAAGAGGCGGCGGCGAAGCAGCTGTAATCATAGGCATAGCAAGCATGGTCGTCTACTGGGTTCTCTACATATTCACTCTTTACCTAAGCCGACTGCGCGAATACTATGCTGACCGCCACAGCGCCAGCATTGTTGAAGACGGATCACGCAAACTCTCTGAAGGCTTAGCAAAAATAGCGAAATCCTCTAAGAGAATGAAGAAAGTTCGCAAAGACGTTAGCAACTTCAGCTCGTTCAAGTCTCTCTTCATTGCGGACCCGGATCGTGCTGAACTAGATTCAGCGGCTATTGCTCAAACGGGCGCACTCGCATCTGATCAGAAACTTGTTGAAAGCACTCTCAGACGAAAAGTGACCACACTTGACAGAATAGCAGAGGTTCTTTCCACACATCCCAACATAGTGAAGCGCTTGAGAGCATTGCAAGAACTGGCGTGAAGTGTGACCGTCTGAGTTTAACATCTCCATCTCTTAGACTCTTCTCCAAATAAGGTTAAGAGCAAACGGAGTTTCCAAATAGTAACGTTTATTATTTCCGTGGGCGTTTGAACTTTGATACTTCGAAGTGGAGCCACATGAATAAACAACAGCAAGAGCTCGCAGAGAAAATCCTTAAGCTGAAAAATGAAAAACGTGCACTCTTACTTGCCCACAACTATCAACGCCCAGAGATACAGGAAATCGCTGATTACATTGCAGACAGCATTGGACTTTGTCGAAAAGCCCAGCAAGAAAAGGATGCGGAGCTTCTGGTTTTTTCAGCAGTGAATTTCATGGCTGAAAGTGCAGTGATATTGAATCCAGATAAGAAAGTGGTGGTTCCTGATAAGAATGCGTTCTGTCCCATGGCAGCGATGCTTTCAACTGAAGAAATTAAATTAGCGAGGAAAAAATATCCCGACGCAGCGGTGGTGTTGTATGTTAATACTCGGGCAGAGGCTAAGGCAAGGTGCGATGTGTGTTGTACATCATCAAACGCTGTTCAAGTTGTAAACAGTTTGGATGAAGAACGAGTCATATTTGGTCCAGACAACAACTTAGCATGGTACGTTCAGCAACACACTGACAAAGAGATTATTCCTATACCCAAAAACGGATTTTGTTACGTTCACAAACTGTTTTCAGAGGGAGACATACTCCTTGCGAGAGAACAACATCCAGACGCGGAAGTGCTGGTGCATCCAGAATGCAATCCAGAAGTGCAGCGCATCGCCGATTTCATTGGAAGCACAAGCCAAATGTATACTCATGCTATAGAATCGCCGAAAAAACAATTTGTAATTGCAACTGAAAATGGACTCATCGACCGAATGAAGCGAGAACATCCTGAAAAAGAATACATCCCAGCGTATTCAGACGCCATCTGCAACACCATGAAACTTAACACGTTGGAGAAAATTCACTTGGCGCTAAAAAATGAAGAGCCTACAGTAACTTTGCCTAAACCAATTATGAAAAAGGCGCGCAAAGCAGTTGAAAGAATGACTGAAATCACTGGCCAATAAGACGTTTCAAAAATTAGATTACTATTACTTATTCACAAAACAAATAAACCAATCCCGCCAAACTATTGCTGATGCCATATGCGTAGAACAATATTAAAGAAAAAGCCAGGTTACACTATTGCTTTAGCGCTCTGTATTATAGGAGCACTGATGCTTCTTATTGTCATATGGAAAACGTGGGAAGATGGAGTTTACAGTGATCCCAATATTATCTCAGCCTTCAGTAATTCTCTTTTTGCAGCAACTCACTCCGACATTTCCCTAGGAGTTGGACTGCAACTAATACATTACACGATCTTGGGGTTCGTGTTGCTAATCGGAGGCGTTGCAATCTTAGTTGGTAGAAGAGAAAGAGTTACTGTCGTTGAAGAAGTGCCTGCTGTACTAGAATGCCCCTTCTGCAAGAACCAATGGAGAGAATCCCTGTCAAAAGCACACTTAGAATCTATGGGCTATCCAAAAGTTCGAACACTTTCCCGACGAAAATGTTCCAGCTGCGCCAAATTCATGCGTCCAAAAATCGTGAGCACAAAATAAACTCGGTTCACATGCTGAAGCGGCAAGGCTTAAATCACTTCACCATTCTACTATTTTCGCTTCTGTTGGAGAGAAAACAGTTTGAATTCAAAGTTAGAGTTTGAAATCCCCTCGTGGGAACAAATCTACGAGGAACTCTTACATCTTGCCAACAGAATTCGAGAAAACAACTTCAAAGCCGACGTGATCGTGAGCGTTTCCCGTGGCGGATGGCCTCCAGCACGAGTCATGTCTGACCTGCTTGAAAACCCAGAACTTGCAAACGTTAGAGCTGAATTCTATTTGGGAGTTGCCAAAACCAAAGGCGACCCAGTGATAACACAACCAGTTTCTACATCTGTTAAAGGTAAGAAAGTTCTCATTGTGGACGAGGTTGCTGACACTGGTAAAAGCCTTCGCCTTGTGAAGTCGCATTTAGAGGAGCAGGGTGCAACCGAAGTAAAGACCATGACAATCTACTATAAACCTTGGAGCATCGTAGTTCCAGACTGGTATGCAAAGGAAACGAGCCGTTGGCTTGTCTTTCCATGGGAAAGAAAAGAAACCGTTAGGAAAGTTCTTGAAGAGTACAAAAATCAGGGAAAGCCTGTTGATGAAGCTGTGGAGAAACTGGTACAGTCTGGGCTAAGTCGAAAGCTGGTGGAGCGATTTATCCAAGAGATATTTGAGGAGTAGACTTGATCAAAAAACTGGAAGACTTTGATAGATATGTCGCCGCAGCTGGGTTCCGAAACGTTAAGGTTAATGATATTAACGGTTTTTTCAATGTTATTCGAAAAAAGGTGAAGGGTGCTAACGTTCAGTTTTTTGACGCTAGGTTGATCGCAGGCTGGAAGCACCTGTATTTTGCTGCCCTGAATGCCTTGAATGCCTTCAAAAACAAAACAAACATCTCAAACAGTGTAGCTGTTGAAACGCTTCTCTATGCTTCTGCTCAACGACAGATCAATAAAGCTGTGGAGCTACTGGGAATCAAACCTGAATCATCACAGGTAGCGGTTCTTGTAATAGCAGAAACAAAGCAAAAGACAGCTACAATTCTAGAAACAGTTTCCGAACTAATGTCAGGTAAGCGTGACGATAGTGTCATTGAATTGACCAGCGAAAAAGTTAATGGTGTCAAGAGATTGTTTGGCATTTCCAATCTTGAATTGGAGGCTAAGCTGGAGAAGAAAGGTTTCGAAAAGGAAGCGCTGCTGAACTTGGTGATTGAACATGTGGCTTTGTTAGCAACTCAACGTTGAAGGTTACATTCTCTCCTTCATCACAGACAAGATATCCGTGGATTCTACAACAGATATGCCGGTGAACCCGCCTATAACTTCAATGAGAACAATCTTGTCCGGACTAGTCATATTTACTTTTCTTTCAATGTTCGCCGCCGCAGCCTCCACCATATCTTTAGAGGAAATCTTAGTGAACCTTTTCTCCACAGTCACGCGGAATGTTTCATTTTCCTTTATTTTAGAAGCCAACTCAGTAGCTATTCTTTCAATTTCCCTCAGATCCGTGGGCACAACCTTTTCGATGGGGATAACTCTAAGCGTATAGCGGAAATCCCATGGACGTTCCTTTAATATACCTCTAAATTTCTCGATGATTTCGAAGGGACTGAAAGCTGATTTGACTACTATTAACCCCGTGATTCCTGTTTTGTCAACTGTGACGGCTGCGTTCCCGACCTCCCCCAACAAATTCAATATCTCAGCACACGTGTTATCCTCATTTCCCCGCGACGTGGTGATGAGCAGATTGAAGTCTTTCAACACTTTCTTTTCACCAAAGCATATTTTATGCATCATTTAATAAAAAGAACTTTCGAAATTGCACATCAACACTAAACCTTTAGAATCTCTTCCAAACATGTGGGACCTTCACGCAAAATTTTCGGCTTTTGCTGAGTGAAATCAACAACAGTTGATGATACACCGAGAGGAGTAGTTCCCCCGTCCAGAATCANATCCACCTCTTCTCTCAGCTGTTCAACAACTTCCTGAGCCGTACACGGTGGCTTCGCTCCTGTTTTGTTGGCGCTGGTTCCCACGAGCAACCCATTAGACAAACGAATGAGTCTTAGCGCCACATCGTGCTTAGGAATCCTAACGCCCACTGAGTTGAGGTTACAGGTAGCAGTTTCTAGAAGAGCGGGCTTTTTAGGTAAAACCAAAGTGAGTGGCCCTGGCCAAAACCTTGCTGCAATTTTTCTAGCTTTTTCCGACAGAAACGCTATTTTTTCAATACTTTCAACATCGGATGCCAGTATGGGCAACGGCTTGTCTCTCTCGCCCTTCACTTTGAAAAGTCGCTTCAACGCTTTGACGTTAAAAGGGTTACATCCTAACCCGTAAACTGTATCAGTTGGATAAGCAACTAATCCTCCATCAGCAAGTATTTGTGAGGCTACTGCAAGATTATCTGCTGTTGCCCTCAAAATTTGCATGTTCTTCCCCGTACATTTTTTACTCATAAAATATTTTGGAAGCAGCAGTTTCAGCAGCCTTCAAGATCGGTTGTCGACATTGGGCAACAGGACATGCAGAGACAGGAACATTAACTATTTTTTCAACAGTGGTGCTGACAATGGGGGCACAAACAATGGCTTTAGCTCCTTCCTGTTGCGCCCGAACAGCTGCAACTATAACTTCCTCTAAGCTTGTAGCAGCATACTCTTTAAGTCGAATTTGGTGATCTTGAATTTTTATGTATCTTGTTTCGAGAACGTCAAGTGTGGGCCGAGCAGCGATGACAGCGATGAACGGTTCGGTCTCCTCAGCATCTTCTAACCTCCTAAGGGCCTTTACGATTTTGCGGTAGGTGGATAGACGCGGATTGGCTCTTTCACCTGAGAGTATTTTGTAAAGTGAGCTTTCTGAGACTTCGGAAAGTTCGCTGAACCTTTTGGTATCCATGCGTGCTTCTTCTAAAGCTTGCTTCAAACTCTTTCGAAACGCTTCATCAGACTTTAAACTCGACTGAACCAAATCTTCCCAAAGAGATATTTTACTCAAATCTTATCCTCCTATTGTATAATGAACAGCATTAAATTATCCTTATTGTACATCAATACAACACGTTTATAAAGTTTGTTGAGAAGATAAACAAGAGGCAACACATCATCACATGCAACTGTTGAAGTTAACAGGTGAAAAAATAATGGCTAAAACACTTACAATCGCTCACAATTATCAAGACCCTATTGTCCACCAAATAGTGCGCAAAACAATGGAATCATCGGAGGGACAACCGCTATTTGTAGAGCTGGAAAGGAAATGTGTGATAAGAGCAATGAAACGGCTGTCATCTGCTCGGTGGCATTCATGATTGAAGACTTTGTCACGTTATCTGGTGGAGGAGTAAAGGCTCTCACCCCGATTGCTCAGATCAAGGATGGAAAATACTGCGTGTCGAGATGCCCAATGATAAGTGAGCAGGGAAGTAGCTTAGGAACATTAAAGCCTGAAGTAATAAAAAATGTTGCAAAGAAATATCCTGATGCACCGATAGGAGTTAACATAAACAATTGTGTAGCAATTAAAGCTCGTGAAGAAGTGTCATTTGTCTTTAATCCCACCAAAGCCATTCATGTGTTAGAAGAGGTTGCCAAGAAAAAAGTGTCAGATACAGTTGTGTTAGTGGGAAACACCAACGTTAATTTGTATGTACAGAAAATAATTGAATCAAAATTTCCCAACTTTAAAATTGTATCAGTGCCCAATAGTCTGCAATGTCCGCCACATTCACAAATTGGTGCTGGCGACCTCATGTTAGAATGGGAAGATGCTTTGCAGGAATATGGAAAAGAAAATGTTGGCATAGTTGCTCATGCTGAATGTGACTCCTACCTTGTCGACTGGGTTCTAAAAATTGGAGGCGAAATTAGTGGAAGCGGAGGAATGTTTTCAGTCATCAAGAATTCTGAAAAACCCGTGCATATTGTGGCGACCGTGGAAGGGTTTCCGCAAAGGATGAGGAATGAAATTCCCGGGAAGACTATGTTATCTCCTAACGTCTTGTGTCCAAACATGAAATTTATTGGGCGAGATAACGGTTGGTGGGTCAAGAACGCTGTAAAAATTGCTAAAAACGATGGGGAGGTAGCTGGAAGACTGGTTGTCAAGAATTTAAGTTATCCTTATTACGAGTTTGAATATGTGGGCGGGGGGCGAGTGATAGAAAGAAGTGATGACAGTTTGATTCTGGGTCCGTGCGAAATAATTGTTGATCAAGCTTTTATTGATAAAGCTGCTGAGTCCATGCAAACACTTTTTCAGTAGGAACTGTGAATCTTGTGAGTGGAGTTGTTGAAGTCAGATAAAAGTCTCATATGAATGAGGGAGGGAAATTCTACAATTGTTGATTATGCCTTCTCACTGTCGTCAAGTAAGCATAATGGAAACTAGTCAGAACATTCTCAACAATGAGGAAGCTCTTAGAGGAATAGCGTTTGATAATGAAGTTTACGAAACCACGCAGTATCTTTTGGTTGGAAACGAAAAACAAGGGTTTGCAATATTAGAAGTGAAGAAAGAGAAGTCCCACAAGCTTTTTCGAAGAATTGTAAATGTTAAAGTTTTAGCCTTTGGAAATGAGTCTATTCTAATTGTTGATTCTAACGTAGATGTTTTAAACCCGAATCAGCTGGTGCCTTTAGCTCTTAAAACGTGGCAAGAGAGCGGAAAGAAAGCTACTATTGTGTTAGGTAAACATAGCCACGTTAGCTTCACATTGGTTAGCGGAGAACCGCAACTGAACAAAATTGAAGTTGTAGATGTAGTGCCGCCTAGACCCGGCAAACTGGTAAGCATGATAAAAGACGCTATGAAAGTCGGGTTGATAAACAGAGCAGTAGACATAGAAGTTAGAGAAATTAATCTGGTCGAATTAGCTAAAAAAACACTTGACAAAGGAGCTGAAGTCGTCGTTTTTCCATGTAGCGCGTCAGGTATAACTCCTCAATCTGTTGGTGCGGAGACTCTTTTTCTAGATAAAGAAATACTTCCCGCCTTAAAGAAGGGATCTGAGAGACTTGGTTTAGTGGGTTGCAATGTTTCATTTAAAGCGCTTCAACATCTTTTAGGAAGAGATTTTGATAGGTCAAAAATGATTTTTGAACAGATTTGTCCGGAAAAGGCTGTTCCAAACAAGCTACCATTCATTACGAAATGTTGTAAATTGAGAGAAGGTTACAAACCTATTCTAGAAGGAGGAACCTTAGGTGTTATCGTTCCTTGGGGAGCAAGATTAAACGAAGTTAGTGATGCCTTGAATTGGTTACTCCATGAAATGGCAAAGAACACTAAAGACTAAGATGCCTCGTTAGTTGGTTGCAACGTATAAGCCGTCTTCTGAGGTTAGTGCAGGCTAGTGGTGTGTGTTATTGTGGATGCTTCGGTGTTCTCTAGAGTTTTTCTTGGGGTTACAAAAGTATAGAAATGCTTAAAAAAGACTGTGTGGTCTTCACTAGAAATTATTGAAGAATATAACGTTGTAAAGGAGGTGAAACGCTGATGGAGGAGGAAGAAGAATGGGAAGAAGAGGAGGAAGAGGACGAAGAAGAGGACGAAGAATGGTAGTTTATGAGATGACGAAAACCCGATGACTTTTTTCTGTTTTTAAACAATTTACCAATTAAACTTAAGTTTATTATCTGCTTCTTTCATTTTAAATTAAAATTAACAAGTGAAGAGCAGCATGGTACGCGTTGCAGTATTAGATGAGGATCGATGCAAACCTAAACGTTGTGGAAGGATATGCTATCGATTTTGCCCACCCGTAAGAAGCAGAATAGAAGCTATTCGATTTGAGAACGACAAACCAATAGTGGTGGAGGCTCTCTGCGTAGGATGCGGCATCTGCGTCAAAAAGTGCCCATTTAACGCTCTTTCCATCGTTAACCTTCCAGACGAACTTGAGGAGGAATGTAGCCACAGATTTGGCCCAAACACCTTCAAACTGTTTCGCCTCCCCATACCCTCCTCAGGTGTGGTGCTGGGGCTACTGGGGCAAAACGGAATTGGAAAAAGCACGGCACTAAACATCCTCTCCGGAGAGGTTAAGCTAAACCTCGGAAGCTATAAAGAGCCTCCTAATTGGCATGAGCTTGTTCACCATTTCCGCGGGTCAATCCTTCAAGAATATTTTCAGAAGTTAGGCGATAACAACCTTAAGGTGATGCACAAACCGCAGTATGTAGACAGGATTCCGCGCATAATTTCAGGGAAGGTGGGAGAACTCCTCGAGAAAATTGACGAACGGGGCAAGTTGAAGCTTCTTTCTGAAGAACTGCAGCTTCGCACTATCTGGGATCGCCCCATCAACGTTTTAAGCGGAGGTGAACTTCAGAGGGTTGCGATAGCCGCTACCATCTGTCGAGATGCAGACGTTTATCTTTTCGACGAGCCATCCAGCTACCTAGATGTGAATCAACGTCTTCAAGCCGCTAGAACCATTCGTCACCTCAAAGAGGACGAAAAAACTGTGATCGTAGCAGAGCATGACCTCGCTATCTTAGATTACTTGTCTGATCAAATCTGTATTTTTTATGGGGCGCCCGGTGTCTACGGNATTGTCTCTAATGTCCATGGAGTGAGNGTGGGAATTAACATATACCTAGAAGGATTTCTCCCAGATGAAAACGTTCGCTT
>JGI2171J19970_10001042_pt1 | contig 15439 bp, 17 predicted proteins | sample DeeMarSWOR324_28_FD_19970 | JGI IMG/M metagenome (IMG submission 19970) | reverse complement strand
CAGGAACACTTGGAAGAAGTACCAGAAGGACAACCCGGACGTCGTAGATGACGAGCCCCCGGAGGACCCCGAGGTTGGAGGCGAGGACGAGCCCCCCACCGAGGAAGAATTGACCGAGATACAGGAACAGCTTGTCAAGAGGTTCCAAGATGTTTTAAATGAATCCGTTAAAGAGATGTTCCTGTTCTACAACGACGTCGAGGGCGACTTGGACCCCGACGACGCCATGAAGGCCTACAACGCGCTGATCCACGCCGAACAGAAGCTCCTGCGGATACAGGAGAGGATAGCCGCGGGCGACATCGGAGGCGCCATCGACGGCCTTGAGGATGCGGGTGAAAGCCTCGACGACGAGTTCGACGAGATGGACGACCCTCAGTCTGCTCAGCTCTTTAAGACGGCGGCCAAGCTTCAGGTGAAGATACAGAAGATGATCGATAAGAGGGATCGGAAGGCCGCCAACGGCGAAGACATCTCTGGCGATGATGATCTGATAAACCTGCTTAAGGGCAACATAGACAATGCCAAGAACGATCATAAAGAGAACAAGGGTAAAGGCAACGACAACAGTAATGGTAACGGCAACGACAAGGACAAGGAGAAGAAGCCGAAGAAGGAAAAAGACAATTAGTACCTTCTTCCATCTCCCCTCCCGTTGTTTTGTACATGTTCGATTTATTATCGATTCTAATTTGTCTCATTTCCCACATCGGAGTCAGGTCTATCTGTAAACCATAATTGACTGTTAACAATGGAACTTGAGTCTACCTTATGATAAATATTTAATGGCTTACCGTGGGTAGAAGATGCATCAATCAGGGTCGAAGATTTTATTCCCACTTCATCTTATTAGTTACTAAAAATGGGTAGTTTTGCAGAATATTGGAAAATAATCCTAGGAGTAAGTATTCTAATCACAGTACTTAGCCTCATATCTCTGCCAACCTTATACGAAAACATTAGTGGCGATAGTATACCAAATAGACCTCAGAGAGAACCTCCGATTGAGTATCAGTGGGATGCAGCTCTTTCCAGGATCTTAATAGCCTTATTTTCCCTCGCAATCAGCATCTATTCCTACAACAAGATAAGAACAACCTAATCGATGATTTTATCCTCGCATCCCACTAAGTATTTCTGAATTACAATGAGTTATGAAGAATCTTACAATAAAAAGATGGGATTGATGACAGTATTCGGAGGCTACATCAAGGCTGTAATAGAGGATCAAGGAACAGAAAAAGCAGTTGAATATGTCACTAAATCAGCTCACATTCACTGTGATGTAATGATGAAAAATTTTGTAGAGTCTGAAACTTACTTGTCCCCAGTTGAGGCTAGAGATAGATTAAGTAACGAAAACCCAAGTGTCGGAATAGATGGAAACGTAGAGTATGTAGATAATGAGGTTATTTCGAGTAATGGTAGATGTATTTTCTATGATGGGTGGTTGGCTGCTGGTTTGGTGCCTGATGAGATCGAGAAACTTTGTAGTGCTCGTTTCAAGGTATATGGTGAGCGTGTTTGGAGGGCTCAGAATCCGAGTATAGAGGCTGAGTTAAGACAGTTTAAAACTCATCCAGAAGGTCTATGCTTAGAAGTCTTAAAGTTTAAAGAATAATCAACCCTAATCGATAATTAAATAATGGAATCCATGATAAAACACCAGTTTTGATTTATTTATCTAACTGGAACTAATCAATGATTTTATGGGGTGTAACCAAATCCCTGATTATATCCTAATATAGATGATTTTATACTCAAACCACAATATCCCTATGCTATGATTATACCAACCCCAAGCTCTTACAGGCCAACTCTAGAGGAATTCAAAAAGGCATCTGAGAGAATCAAGGGAATAGCCATTAGAACCCCACTTATCCCCCTTAGATTCTACGACGAAAACCCGGAGATACTCTTAAAACCAGAGATACTTCAACCAATCGGAAGCTACAAGATAAGAGGCGTATACAATTGGGTATCAAAACTCGCCCCAGCACAAAGAGCCAAAGGAATATCAACAGCTAGCTCTGGCAACATGGCACAAGCAGTCGCGTATGTAGCAAAACTCTTCAACATACCAGCGAGAACAATCGTATTCGATACTACCCCCCAAACGAAGAAAGAGTCAATCAGGAAATATGGAGGCGAGGTAGTTTCGAAGTCTTGGGATGAATGGGTTCAATACACAATTAACCCTGAAGATGACCGCTGCTTCATCAACCCTCTTGAGGAGTATGGGTTAATCGACGGGCATGGAACAATAGGGTTAGAGATAATGGAGGAATCTCCAGACACGGAATCAATCTACGTTGCTCTTGGCGCTGGATTCCTCGGAGCTGGCATAGCGTTTGCAGCAAAGGCATTGAAGCCTTCTGTTAGGGTAATTGGGGTTAACTCTGAAAACTCGCCACACTTCTATGAGGGCTTTAAACATGGTAGAGTGATGGATACTCCAACGAAGCCGACACTTGGCGATGGATCAGCTGTAAATCTAGCCGCTTTTCCGAATACCGATAAACTTCTGGAGATGGTTATGGAGGCAGTCGATGAGGTCGTACTTGTTTCTGAGGATGAGATAAGGGATGCTATTCGGTATCTTGCTCTCGAAAATAAACTGGTTACCGAAGGTTCAGGTGCGATGAGTCTAGCTGCTGCGCTCGGAGTACCTAAGGATGAGAGGGGACAGACGGTATGTGTTTTAACTGGTGGCAGTATTGACGCTGAAAAAATCACCAAAATATTATACTAATCGATGATTTTATGGGGTTTAACAGAGTCCCTGATTATATCCTCGTATCGATGATTTTATCCTCGCTTCAACGCGTGCGTGAGTACATGAGGAAATGATGGGAGAATAACGCTCCTCAATTTTGATCCAAGTCTATTTGTTCTTTTATCCATGCGGTCCATCGTCTGTCTACGTCGCGTTGGTGGACTGGGTCTTGGGGAACGTGACCTTCGACTGGGTATGCGATGAACTTCGTCTTCACACCATTGTCCCTGAGGGTGTGATAGAGGAAGAATGACTCCGTTATGGGGACACGTTGATCTCCTGTATCGCAGAGTACCAGTGTGGGTGCCTTAATATTTACTGCATAGGTGATGGGAGCCTGTTCACGGTAAGCTTGGAGGAGCTTCGTATCTGTGAAGGGGGAGCCGCCAAAGTAGGTGGCAACTAATGAATGTATGTCACTGAGAACATACTGATCTAAGTGGTCGGTGACTGGAGCCCCAGCAACACCAGCCTTCCAGCGGTCAGGATAGTTACCTAGCAGCCATGTAGTCATGTAACCCCCGTAAGACCAGCCTGAGACAGCCATCCGTGAGGAATCTACTATGCCCATATCAATGAGCAGTTCAACTCCGGACATCACGTCCCGCCCAGGTCCGTCACCCGCATCATTCCATATGGCGGCTGTGTACTCGTTCCCCAAGTTGTCGCTTCCACGGTAGTTGGGCTGGAAAACAACCCATCCATGAGAAGCGAATAGCTGGGTGCGATTAGAGAACCCCATATTTGAGGCTGCTCGCGGACCTCCATGTATGTATAGGACAAGAGGATATGCCTTGCCGGGCTGGTAGTCCGGAGGAAAGGTAAGCACTCCATCCATCTCAAAATCGTCTGCCCCACACCATCTGAAGGTCTCTTGTTTTCCCAGGTCAAGAGCCGCTATGTCTGCGTTAAAATCTGTTAGGCGTCTTGGAAGGCTATCGGGTGTTTCCATATAGTAGAGCTCAGTTGGATGGTCTGTCTCGTTTGCTAGCAGAGCTATCTGACTTGAACGTGATACCGTTATTGNTGGATTCGGGATCGCTTTTCCCATGTCCAACCGTTTTCTTGAGCCATCGATGGACTGAATCCATAATCCAGGTATCGTGCTATCGTTGGCATGGATTATGAGGGAGTTACTCTCTGGCATCCACCTGGATAAACCGATGTTTCTGTCCAGATCAGGAGTAAGACTCTGTCCCTCGCCCCCATCCGCTGGTGCGATGAAAAGTTCATCGCCATACCGGCTGTCACCCTCACGCGGATAATGATAGGAGATGTATTTACCGTCAGGAGAGACAGCTGTATCACTCATTCGATGATTAATATCGTTTAGCCTGCGGATTGACCCAGTCTCTACATCGAGAATGCGGATACTGATATCTGTCCAGTACCTTGGACCAGGTCTGGGCTGCCACCCAAAAGCTATATCTTTACCATCTGGAGACCATGCATACGCACGCGTGACGGCTACCGACCATTCACCTGATGTCAGCTGTTTAGCCTCTCCACCCTCTACAGGTAGGAGCCAGAGGTGGTGGGGACGCGGAGTCTCTTTGAGAAGGTAATTTACATCTGCCTCGAAAGACTTGTTATGACGCTCTGAGCCCTCAACTTCGACTGGTTTCTCCTTTGAGATGTATGCCAACGCCTCTCCATCTGGACGCCACGAGTATGAGTCTACTCCCATGGGGGCATCCGAGACTTGTTTCGCCTCACCGCCATCGATGGGCATAATGAAGACTTGGGATTTACCGTCTACTTCACAGAGGAAGGACAGTTTTTTACCTGATGGAGACCAACGGGGTTTCGAGGCATTTCGACGAGTTAAAACCTTCTGTGCCAGTGTAGTCACGTCTACCTGTACTAATTCGATGTCGAAACGGTTTTCTTCGTAATTTGTACGGGATACACGTACCACAATGGAGCTACCATCAGGGGATATTCGGGGATCAGAAAGACCCACGACTTTACCTATGTGGTCAAGATTGAATATCTTAATATCAGAGCTGTCAGCGTAAATCTTTTCAGGTGATTCATTGGCATCTCCACTTGAATTCAAAAAACATCAACATCCCATTTAGATTAGCTACAAATATTGTAGATTTGTATAAAAGACAAACTCACAATTTGAATTACTACGCTCGAGCATAACTTGCATCCTACAAGCACCCTTCTCAAAGAGTAATCGATGATTTTATGGGGTTTAACCAAATCCCTGATTATATCCTCTTATCGATGATTTTATCCTCACACACCCCCCCATACTCTTTTCTTCACTAGAATCAGCATCTAAGTGGTTTAAAGAAAAAATGGGAACAGTTCCTCTTCCTGTTATCAGATTCGAGGTTTAATATCATGAGCAAAGAAAGATCAATAATGAAATGATACCAGACGCTCTATTTTGACTGTCAGTATAAAGTCTGTCTCTTTTAAGAATCGGTCAATAGTTACCTTCGCATCTTCCTTGGATTGATATTTCTCGTTTACCGAGATAGCCTTAGCAATCACATCGACATCATCGAGCACCGCCGTACCATAGAGCATAACCCCTCTTGGCGGGTTCACCATGTCAACTAGGATCGTAACATTCTTGTTGCGTTTGATGTTACTTGCTTTACGGCTATCGCTCATTATTGGATTCTGACAATTCCGTCCTCATATCTGAACCAAGTAGGAGTCGCATGTATGGTTCCATCTTCGTTATGACAGCATACTCTGGCAATCCTAGCTTCTTTAAGGAGTGTCTCAATTTCACCACTTTCTAAGTATCTTCCATCCCATCTAAGTATACCAATTGACATCCACTACCCCCATTTCATGATACTTCTATAGCTGCCTACCTCGGAGCTTGGTTAGTAGAGCTACACTATCGTCGTATGAATAACCTTGAATGGCTAAACAGGACAGCTATTTATGGATTTAGCCTTCAATGAACGATGTTGATAACATAATCGATGATTTTATCAAGGATTCCTTTATTTAAAAATGAATGATGGATGCGATGGTCTACCGCTATGGCGAGAAAACCTAGTGTCCATCACTTAATCGATGATTTTGTAAAGGTTTCTTTAAAATGAAAACAGAGATATGTCTTCATTTCATTCGCGCAGGAGCATTAAAAGGTGGGTTTATACCTCACCGCACATCTGCATGCTAATGAAAAAATTTCGTCGTCTTATATACGCTATTCTTATAATCCTCCTACTTGGGACGGTTGGGCTCGTTGGTTGGGCAACCTTGAGTGCTCAGGAAGCGACAGAACGTGCAGTTATCGTGTTGCAAGAAAACAGTGTTCAGCAGGAAAATGGCAGGCTCGTATTTCGACCAAGTTTTCCCACAAATAGAGGTCTGATTTACTATCCAGGTGGACTGGTTGATCCAGAAGCATATGCCGTTACAGCACAAGGCATCGCGGACGCGGGATACCTAGTTGTGATTCCCAAAATGCCTCTCAATCTTGCGTTCATGGGTATCAATCGTGCTGATGGAATTCGGGCAGACTATCCTGAAATTGATTCATGGGTAATTGGTGGGCACTCGCTTGGTGGCGCGATGGCGGCCGAATACGCCAAAAACAATGTGGATAGCATTGATGGGCTTATCATGTTTGCCTCCTATCCCGCAAACTATGAGGATTTTACTGATTTCCCAATACCAATTCTCACGATAATAGGGTCAAGAGATCCAGGGGCTCCCAAACAAAGAGGGTTCTTTGAAGCGATTTCCGATTCAGCCAGACTCTTTGTCATCGAAGGAGGCAACCATCGCCAGTATGCCGACTATAGTTTTCAAAGGGGTGACGGCGTCGCAACGATTTCTGCGTCGGAACAACAAGTACAAATCATAGCCGCCACAGTCCAATTTCTGGACACAATTAATTAGCCTTGTACAAACTCATACGACCTGCATGCTTAAAGTATAGCCAATAAGTAATATTAACTAGATATATCATGTTAGAATTTCACTAATCGATAATTTTATCCTCACTTCACATGTTTATACGTTCTTTTCGAAAAAGAATGTTATAGTCAAACTGAGTGCTGGCCTTTCCTTTTTTGATATAACTCGATGGCTTGATAACCATCTAAAATTGGCTGGAACTTTATTTTCACAGTTGGAGCATAGTGTAGAATATTGTTCATTAACTGCCCTGAATTTGATGCTTCTACAACATCGAATCCCTTGAACTCATCACCGAGAAAGTAAGGACCAAATATCAGCTCTGGATACTTTTCTGGATTCTTCGTCTTATTCTCAACGAACGTTTCGTTTATCTCGATAACCTTGTCGAAGTCTTCAGGATTAAACTCAAAGAATAATATGAATTTCATTTATTCACCTCTATCTTTGATAGGATAAACACGTCACCTATATGGATTTAGTATTCAATAAAAGAGGTAATAATCGATGATTTTATAGGGTCTAACCAAATCCCCGATTATATCCTCATATCGATGAGATTTTCAAGGATTCCTATGGAGCTTGAATACCGTGTCCAGACTCCTCTTTCTACTAGAGATAAATGGTTTATCACACATGTAAGATATTCATTAGTCTTCATAGCCACTTATTTATAAAAAGTCATCATGATATCAAGGGCACAGAATGGTAGATACCTTTGGGTTAGCGCTCATGGCTTACTTCGATGACCCTACTAGCGTACACGTCATTGAGCGTGACGACGGATACCTGGACCTCATCGAGACCGAAGGATACTATAGAGAATACGATGAATGGAACCCCGTAGAGCGGGAACTAGCCAGACTCGTCCAAGGCAGGGTCTTGGATGTAGGCTGTGGCAATGGAAGATGCATGAAGTATTTTCAGGAAAACGGCATAGAGGCAGTTGGGATAGATNTCTCCAGGTACGCTGTGGACGCATCGAAACGGTTTGGGGTCAAGAACTGTGTCGTGATGGACGCGATGGACCCCGAGTTCCCTGATAACTCTTTCGATACTGCCGCCCTGTTCGGAAACGGTCTTGGACTGTGTGGATTGGAGGGTAGCAAGAAGATGCTGCGAGGCCTCGGTAAAGTCGTTAGACCCGACGGTTTGCTGCTGGCTTCGGCCAGAGACCCGAGTAAAACCAGTAACCCCATCCACTTAGCCTATCATCAACGTAACAGAGAAAACGGTAAACCGATCGGGTTGGTTCGAATCAGGATTAACTTTGAAGACTCGAAGGGTGACTGGTTTGATCTCTACATGCTTGAGCCAGAGGATGTTGAAGGTTTTATAATTGGCACCGGGTGGCGCCTTGAGAGAATTATGGAGCCTGTTGACCCGGCTAATCCCCTTTATGGAGTTATTTTAATAAACTCTTAAGATTCCCCTTAGGTTCAGGGTAATCTATTAGCAGTATAATTTTATAGGGTTTTACCAAATCCCTGATTATATCCCAAGTTTACCAATATTTTTCTCAAGGAAACCTAGTTTACTTAGAGTCGAAGATTTTTTCTTCACTTCGCTGTAAGTGTTGCATTGAGGAATATATGGTTGAACAGAGCTCATAATTGACCAAGATCATTGGTAAAGCTCAAGTAGATGTCATCCTCGCGTAATCCTTCGGTCGCCCACCTATACCTGAAACCAAAGGTATCGATAAACCTGACAAGGAGGCCAGCTACGTTCATCTTCTCACGACAACTTCCCTTCAATTTTCTTGTGAGTTTTTGTCTGGTTCTACTATGACTTTTGCGTGCCCAAATGCAAGTGGTGGTGGAATGTGGGATATGAGTTGTTACGCAGTACAAGGGTATTCAATACCTTTTCCGCTTGTCAATATCCAACCATTCTTCCCTTTTCGGAAGCTCTACAATCTCTTACCGTCCTTGGTAGTTATGTAGATTGTAACCTCGTTATTCCTCACGTGTTCTTACTCTCCCCTGGGTGTAAGGCATCCTCACTATTTTATCATAGTGCACAAGTCCTCTTTGTATAATCAGCCCTGTTCAATACACAAACACAGGTTAGATTAGAACCCTAAACGGGTGGCGATGTCACCATATTCTTTTAATCGAATGTTTTATCAAATGTACAAGCATACGGATTCTTGAACTGCCTTGGTGAGGTTGGGTAACTGTCCGGAATGCAAAACCGTTCTCGAAGATACTGATGTAGAAGATGTTCATTTCAGGGGAAGCGTGGTCAGACACATTGCATATCGATGTAGACACTGTGATACTGTAATAGGTTTCTCAAGCCACAATAGACTATCCTAGAACCATATCCATAATTCTATCCTCACCTCATGGGGTTGGGGTCAAACCCACCGCACTTCATTCCTCGAGTCGGGTTCGAACTCTACTTCTTGGGGTGATATCACCCGCAAACCCTCTTTTTATAATATTAAAGTTCCCGATGTCGGGAAATAAGCATAAATCGATGATGTTATAGGGTTTAGCCAAATCCCTTATTATATCCTGATATCGATGATTTTATCCTTACTTCACCGTAATTCATTCTATGAGTTCTCAACCTGAAGAGGTCACTCTTGACCCTGAAGACTGGGACGAGATGACCGCCCTTGGTCACCGTATGCTCGACGATGCCATGGAGTACCTGAAAACAATAAGGGAACAACCATACTTACCCCTATCAGAGGAAGCGAAAAACTCGATAATCACACAGCTACCCAACAAAGGAGACGGAGAAGCAAAAGTATACGACGTCTTCAAGGAACACATAGTTCCACACTCGGTCAAGTGGATTAAACCCAACTTTTGGGGGTTCGTAATAGGCACAGGGTCGCCATTCGGAATGTTAACCGACATGGTAATCAGTGGAACCAACTCCAGCGCCGGGGCTGGACCCATGACCTTCATCAACAATCTGACCATTGACTGGATCAAGGAAATGCTGGAGTACCCCCAAGAAGCTGGAGGGGTGTTCGTAAACGGTGGCTCCGAGGCAAACTTCACAGGCTTAGCCGTGGCTCGAAACGCGAAAGCCGAGGTAGACATGAAGGCAGAGGGAATGCAGGACGTACCAAGGAAAATGACGCTTTACTGTAGCGAAGAGGCGCATCACTGCCTCGAACGATCAGTGGAGCTTCTGGGACTGGGAAACGATGCAATAAGATGGATCAAAACAGACAATAGCGGTCGTATAGTTATCGACGCTTTAGAAGACTCGATAAACGAAGACAGAAAACAGGGATACCACCCTTTCTGTGTCATAGGGAACGCTGGAACCGTTCACACCGGAGCCTTCGACGATCTCAACGGTCTCGCCGACCTGTGTGAACGTGAAGACATGTGGCTGCACGTTGACGGTGCCTTCGGGGCATGGGTTAAGCTATCAGAGAAGCATAAGCATTTAGCCGACGGCTTGGAACGGGCTGACTCGCTTGCTGTTGATTTTCATAAGTGGATGGACATGCCTTTCACCCTCGCGTGTACTTTGGTGAGGGACCGTGAGGCTCATTTCCGTACTTTCGTGTACGGTCACACTGCCGAGTATGCGAGGGGTGTCTTGGAGCTTTCAGACGATCTGTTGAGGAATCCTCATCATCTTTGTCTCGCTCTCTCCAAGCCGGTTCCTTGGTTGAAGACCTACATGCTTCTGAGGGCTTATGGACGGGAAAGGTACAGTAAGCTGGTGGAGCAGAACATCGACCAGATACATTACCTGGCTGAACTCATAGAGAAGGAGCCTAACATGGAGATCACCGCCCCTGTGGCTTCTAACATAGTCTGTTTCAGGTACATCAAAGACGGGTTGAGTGAGGCCGATGTCGAGAAGCTTAACAGGATGATACTGGATGAACTCTGGAAGATCAACCTCTGGATGATCAGCGACACCAAGATCAAAGGAAGATACATGTTACGGGCGTGCAACGTTAATCATCGTAGCAGGTACTCTGACTTTGACATACTAATGGAGAGAATCAAATCAATCGGAAAAACACTAACCAAAGAATATACATAACCGATGATTTTATCCTCACTTATCTCTAAGCTTAATCTAGAATGAAGTTCTCATCGCCAACTATTCAGAACTATCTTAAGACTCAGAGATTGGGCAGATTAGCATCTATCACTACACTAGGTCTTCCACATATTGTAGCAGTTGCATATGTGAATGACGAAACCAATCTTTACTTCAGTACTTTCACAAAGACTAAGAAAGTGAGGATTATTCGGAAAAACAAGAAGGTAGCATTCATAGTTGATGATTCAGGTGGTTCAGCAGGTTGGCGATATGTCACTGTTGAAGGAAATGGATTCTTGATCACAAATAGCGAGGAGTTCAGTAGAGTTAGGGACATGCTTTGTGACAAATATCCTGTATTTCTGTCGGATGAATGGAGGATTAAAGAAGAGACTCATACTTTGATACGAATAGAACCAATGAAAATTCTAACAGCTAACATAGAGTGAGATAATACATCTATATACATAACAGGAAACAGCCCTGATTGAGGAAAGAAGCCCTAAATAGGGTTCTATTTTATGCATCTATGATTGGTGTCTGGTCTACAGGAGTATTTCGATTCCAGATACAATGAGTCATAACCCAAGTTTCATCATTAACTCTCTTGAAAGTATACAGACCTTTATTATCCATCATAGTTTTTTCTCCTCCACTCTTTGGCCAAAAAGAATCCTTATAATCAGACATCACGCAAGCTAGATCGGTTCCGATTTCTATCTCAGTCTTAACTACCTCATGTCTCATGTTCAACGTCTCAAACCAAGGTCCCACGAGCTGTCTAATCGATTCTTTTCCATAGAGTGTTCTCATGTTAGGTGGCATGAAAACTATGTTGTCTGACATTATTGAGAGGAATCCATCTAAGTCATTATGTCTAAACGTAGAGAACATTTCTTTTATCAAAGCTCTTAGAACTGCTTCATCTTTTTCTCTATTTGGAGTCATGAATAGAGAGAGCCAATAGTAGATTTAACGTTTTAGAGGTATCAGAAACTAAGGTATCGTTATTCAGAAATCTGTCCCTGTGTGCATATCTGTCATTTTATAGGGTTTAACCAAGTCACTGATTATATTCTTTACCCACAAATTCATTATCAAACTCTAACACTTTCCCTCTTTTTATCGATGATTTTTTCAGGTTTTAACAATAATTCTTAACTGGTCGAGTTTATGAAAATAATGATTAGCATAAGAAAGTCCAAAGTTCCATATGATGAGTTGATGGAAGCGTGCAGAAAAGATGTACCTTTAATCAATAATGAGGTGGAAATGGAATGGAAAATTTGGCTTATAAATAAAGAAGAAGGTCTTATTGGGGGGATCTATTATTTTGAGGATGAAGAGGCTTTTAAGAAATCTATGACGAACGCAAAAGCAAAGGGAGTATTACCACCTCTGATTGAAAATTTATCAACACAAGTCTTTGATGTCATTGAGGATTTGAGTAAAGTAAACAAAGCACCCCTCTAACCCTTTTTCATCGATGATTTTATGGGGTTTAACCAAATCCCTGATTATATCCTTACATCGATGATTTTATCCTCACATCACCATTATTCATCGAATGACTTTATATTAGATAATTTTACAGTTTATGTGTGGAGATTTTATCTTGAATATTAAATCTATTAAGATAGTAAGTTTTTCTCCTACGGGGAACTCAAAAAAGGTTGCTGAATCAATAGCGAAAGGGACCCAAGCTCAGATTGAATATGTCGATCTTACACCACCCAGTGCAAAAACTCAGGGTTTCGAGGAGTTTCATGACGAATTGGCGGTTATTGCATCTCCTGTATATGCTGGGCGTATCCCAAATGAAGCAGCTTTCAGAATACGCAAGCTAAAGGCAAACGACACCCCAGCAGTAATCATAATAACATACGGCAACAGGGCATATGAAGATGCGTTAGTAGAACTAAGTGACATTGTCCAAGAAGTAGGGTTCAAACCTATAGCAGCTGGTGCTTTCGTAGGGGAACACTCATGGAGCATCCCAGAGATGCCGACTGCACATGGAAGACCAGACGATGAAGATTTAAAGAAAGCAGAAGAGTTTGGAAAAAAGATTCTGGAAAAGCTTGAAGGAATAGAGGATGTTAGGAGTATTCCACCTGCAACGGGGTATGGAAAAGCTCCCTACACACGTCATATGCGTGGACAACTCAAGTGGTATAACTTTGGGGAATTAACGAGCCCATCGACAGATGAAGAAGTTTGTGTTAAATGTGGTAGGTGTGTAGAGGTTTGTCCGACTGGTGCTGTTACTATAAAGTATGTAGGTTCTAACCCGTCTCCATCTCTTGGTTTGAGTATTCTTGTGGTATCAACGGATGAGGATACTTGTATATGGTGTTGTGCGTGTGTCAAGAATTGTCCTTCTGGTGCACGAGTTATGAGTAAACGATTGCTTAGGTCACAGGAAGGACGTTGGAAAAGAGGTTCACCGAGAATAGAACCTGAGACATTTCTATAGAACTCATCTTCTTTATTCTAATCGATGATTTTATAGGGTTTAACTAAATCACTGATTATATCCTGTCTCAGATGCGTTGAGGTTCAATAAGGACAATAAGCACTATAATCAATTTGAGGGTCTTTGGGTGCTTGCTCGCAGTAAAGTATGTATCGATGATTTTATAGGGTTTAACCGAGTCCCTGATTTTGTACTAAATCGATGATTTTATCCTCATCTCACCGTAATCCTAGGTATGGCTTCATTCGAGTTCCTAGCAATCATTTTCACTGGCCTCGGATTAACTGCATCTATTATTTATTATGCAAGCATTCTGAGAAACGCAAACAGAACACAGCAACAAGCCCTTGAAACACGACAAGCCCAGTTCCTGATGAATATATTGAATACATTGAGAAGTGTAGAGTTCAGGAATCAATGGCATATCCTTGAAACCTTAGAGTGGACGAATTTTAACGACTTTATGGAGAAATATGAGAAAGATGTTGAAGCTATATCAGCGTGGACATCGATCTTAATGTTTTTTGACGGTGTTGGCGTAATGGTGGAAAAACGGTTAATCGATATTGATATGATTTACCCTTTGATACGTGGTAGCGTTAAGATGACGTGGGAACGTTTTGAACCATTAATCTTGGGAGACCGAGAATATCTTAAAAAATACACACATGCATGGGATAAATTCGAGTACCTTTACCATGAAATAAAAAACTATGAACAAGAACATCAAGAACCCGATCCATAATTTATTCATGGAATCCTTGCTCTTAATAAGGGTCGAAGATTTTATCCTCACTTCACGTTAAGTCTATTCTTGATATTCGATGCCGACTCATTGGACCGAGAAATTATTCATAGAAGACCCAGATCTTTTCAGAGCGTCCATAGAAAAACGTTTCGAGAAAACACAAGATGAGATAAATTGTCTCATAGACATCTTCGATCAAAAAAATGTCCTAAAAGATGGATTAATTCTTGACCTAGCCTGTGGAATAGGACGAGTCTCTATACCACTCGCTAAGAACGGGTACAACGTAGTGGGAATAGACATATCTCCCTCATACATTCAACAAGCTATCGGATACGCACAGGCGGAGAACGTTTCTGACAAAACACACTTTATAGTAGGGGATATGAGAAAAGTCGCATCCGAGCTCTCTGAATACTCTAGCTTTGATGCCATAGTCAATATGTGGACGTCAATGGGTTATTGGGATGAAGAAACAGACCTTAACATCCTCAAACAATCACTTACCCTAACAAAGCCGAGAGGTTTGTTTGTAATGCACACTGCTAACCGGGATGCCTTGATAAGAAGGTTTCAAGCTAGGGATTTCATATTTGGAGACAACGAGTTAATTGTGCTCATGGAACGGGAGCTTGACCTTGAAACCAGTCGTATGATTAACTTTTGGAGTTATTATAGAAAAGAGGGNGAGGATCTGCGTTTTCTTAACAGGATGGAGATAAATCACAGAGTNTATTCTCTGCATGAGTTAAGGAATCAGTTTCAAGATGCAGGATGGACTGTGATTGAATCGTATGGTGGATTCGACNAGCAACCATTAACGACTGACACTTTTAACATGATCATTGTAGCTCAACGATAACGCCCTCCCAGTAATCGATGATTTTTTACACGTTTTTCTATAATGGTAAATGGACGCATATGAGTCTGACAGACGAAGTAATCGAGGAATACGCCAAAGCGCTAATCGTAGCTGAAGATACACAAACACCGATTGAATCACTAACCAATCAATACCCCGAACTAAACTTCGAAGACGCCTACAAGATCCAACTAAAAATAATCGAAGGGAAAACAAAGCGAGGCGAGAAAATAGTTGGCAAGAAAATCGGGTTAACCAGCAAGGCGATGCAGCAACTAGCCAACATACATGAACCAGATTACGGTTTCCTAACCGACCGTATGATAGTCTATGAAGATTTCCCAGTGAAACGATCAGATTTGATAAACCCCCGAGTAGAAGCCGAGATAGCCTTTGTCTTCAATAAGGACCTTAAAGGCCCAGGAGTGACTGTTTCGGATGTATTGCAAGCTACTGATTTTGTCATGCCTTGTTTAGAGATTATTGATTCGAGAGTAACAAGTCTTGAGCGTAGAGTCGAAAACTCTATTCTAGACAATGCTGCTGTTGGGAAGGTGGTGTTCGGTGCTAAGCGAACCAATATCATGGACGTTGATTTAAGGACTGTGGGTTTGGTTTTTGAGCAGAATGGCGAGATAGTGGCTA
>JGI2171J19970_10001040_pt1 | contig 15445 bp, 11 predicted proteins | sample DeeMarSWOR324_28_FD_19970 | JGI IMG/M metagenome (IMG submission 19970) | reverse complement strand
AGTGACTATGTACGCAATCGTGGAGCCAACACCCACATCCTCGCCACGTTCTCTCATTTTTTTGGCAATATACACGTGGGGAGCCAGTGCTTTGTACTGTGATAACGGCATGGTCAATCGGGTGTAAATGATCAAATCCTTTGAATCCACCTCTCGTTTTTTCAGTCTTTGCGTGACCTTCATTATAACATCGGCAGCTTTTTCAGGGTCACCCTCCTTTAAAATAATCTCTAAAACTTCTTGTTGTGTTTTCTTCGCAATATTTGCCCAGTCTCTTCTGACGATTTCTAACCCCTTAGTAATGAAACTTTGGTTGTCATCAATCAAGGCATACTTCTTTTTGGTGACAAACAACCCCCGAGGGTAGAATCCTTCAAATTCCAACTCCATAGACTCGGGAAGACTGGCATTCACCTTCTCTAAGAGTGTTAAAGCTCTCTCCACCTTGGTGTCCTTCATCTTAATGAAAACAGAGTCTGTATCCCCGTATATCACCTGTAGGTCCTCTTCTTTTGCCATCTCAATAATATTTTTCAAGTACATTCTCCCCCAGGCAGTGGTGGATTCAGCACATTCTAATGAGTACCATCTCGCTCGTGGGTATCCCATGTACCCATAAAAAGAGTTTGCCAGAATCTTTAGTGCCCATTGTTGTACGTATAACATTTTATCGTCTTTATTTTTCATTTTCTCTTTGACCTTGGCCCTTTCATCCAGTAACGTCTTCAAAATGTCTGGTATAAACCCCTTTTTATTCAAACAGAATGTATACCCTGCAGGGGACGTATTATCACAGCAGTCGCACCCTAAGGTTAAGGGATCAATATTGTGGGTGATAATAATGGACGGATACAGCGATCTGAAGTCCAGCTGCACCAGATTCTCATGGATGCCCTTTTCAGGCTCCAAAACGTATGCGCCCTCATAGCTCTGGGAAGCTCTCCTCTGGTACTCTTTCCCTTCAGGTTGGTTGGGAGCAATCTCACCTTTTTTGTGGGATTCCCGTAATAACAACCAGTCCACCATGGCAGATGAGGAAGCCCGGGAAATATCGAAAGGAGTTTGGCCCACGATACGGGATAACGCATACTGTAATGGTAGAAATTTCTCTCCAATAACCAGAGTGGTTTCAGCATCCTCCCTGGAGTATTCCAGCAGTGCATCCAGGTCATCTCCTTCTTTGTCCCAGTACACTGATATCATTTCCCCTGGAATCTTCGACTTTTTTTCGCCAGCTAATTCCTCGTATACAGACTCCAGCGTGTAGTTCGTTAAGGTTAACAATCGCTTGGCCACAGGAAATAAATCAACGTGGGCAAATCCGGGAATTCTCACTTTTTTGGTGGCACCTCTGCCCAGAATGCGGAATTCTAGAGGATTATTCACTTTTAAAACTTTTACCCTTTCTAAAATGTAGGGAAAATCAAAGTTATCCCCATTGTACGACACAATAATATCTGGATTCACTTTTTGTATTAATTCAAAGAACCTGATTAACATTTCTTTTTCATTTTCTAAAACCTGAACAAATTCCTTTTTTGTTTGTTTGTACGTTAAAACTACACTTTTTTCTTTTGTAGCTACTGAAATCATGATAATCGGATCTTTCTTTGGATCAGGATGCGTTTCCGTGTATGTTTCTATGTCACAGCTTAAGACGGTTATTCCACTTTCATCTCCTGTCATGGGGTATACATTGTTATCGATTAAGTATCTCCTGGCAAAGGGAATGTCATGCTCGTATATTTTGCAGTACGACCGTAATTCCTCCCTGAATAAGGGCACATCCTTGGGAAAGTGAAAGATAATTTGTACTGCATCCACTTTTTTTCCCTTGTATGTTTTTTTAACTGGTTGGCACTCTCTAATGCCCTGGACCTTAGACAAATCCTGGCAAGTAGCACCAATACCGTAGATATACGGCAAAAAGTTTTCGTCATACTCGATGTGTTTTTCACCATTTTTCGAAAAGAGCCTGATAATTGCATGATCACGCCCGATGTAGTCACAACCGTAGATCATGGTCCTCTGTTTTTTTACAAGTACTTATACGTTTGGTTGAGTGTTGAGTATTTAATATCCATGTTATCCATACAACCATACAACACTGAAAATTGTTTAAAATCCAGTCCAAAAAAAATCTTGAATATCTCTGAGTATCAAGAATTTTAGCAGTCTAAAAGACAGTAATGTTACACGTGTAACAAAAGTGAGATACACTAACAATTAACCAATCCTTAACGAGAAAGTCCCCTGTGAGAGAAAAATCCATCTAGAGCTAAAATCTGCATGACAAATTTTCTTATCAGTACATTACGTAAAATTTTTCAAAAAAGCTTTTATTGTCCTGTTCTCAAAGGTTTCTCATGGAAAATCGAGAAGAAATCATGCTGAATGCATTAAATCACAAAGTCAGAAGAGACATTCTACGGTTAATCCACACTAAGGGCAGTGCCACTTACACACACATCCTGGATAGAACAGAACTCCCCACAGGGAAGCTAAACTATCATTTGAGGCAGTTGACTGGACTACTGGAAAAGACAGAGTCCGATGAGTACCAGTTAACACCGTTAGGAGAAAAAGCAGTGACAATCCTTGAATCCATACAATTTAATGGGCTGGATGAGTATTTTAAAAAGGTAAAAGAAGTCCAGACATGGAGTATATCTCCCTTAATGAGAGGGCTCCTTCGTGGTGGTATTGTGGGCACTGTGTTTATCTTGGGATTCTGGTTATACATGGGTTACCTCATGGCGACGGAAGGAGCACCCACCCCTGTGTGGATTATACTGGTTGTTCTGTATGGGTTGGGAATAGCACTCTTGATCTTTCTGATCAATGCGTACCGAACTGCACCAGCGTACATTGAACGGATAGAAAGACGAATCTTTAACAGGTGAGTGGTTAACCTTTCCAGGATTAGTACAACAGAACACTCTCTATGATGTCTTTTAAAAGGGCATTGTCAAGAATTCAATGTTACACGTGTAACAACCTGGGATAAACACCAATAGTGACAACCCTTGCCCATATTATGAAATATTTACTTTCCATTTCCAGAAAAGTGATTTTGCACCTGGTTACCACTTGTGGAAATCTGACAGCAACCTTGGATGTACCGAAAGGTTTTTATCCCAAATTTCTTACAGAACAGCATGACGGAAACCTTTTCCATAGAAATTGAAATGCCGGAATTCATGAGTTTGATGGAGGCTGAAGCAAAGAAGCGCATTCTTGAAGAAGTTAACACCAAAATCAGAGATCAGGTGGCAAAACTGGCTGTGAAGACGGCACGAGAGATCATCGCCCAAAAGCTGGATATCGTTCCTCCCACTGTTTCTGAGGAGCCTGCAGAGGCTCAAGAAATTGAAGAACCCCGTGCAGAAATGGAACAAATTGACAGAAGAATGGAAATAAAATCCTCTCTGGCGGAAGAAATACTTTCCTTACCCGAGGAGGATGCTCTCCGTAAATTGAAGCTGTCTTTGGCAAAAGGGGAAATCGACGGAGACACCTTTCAAGAGTTAAAAGCTTTGGTGGAACCTGTCACCATGAATGTGGCAATCTGTCCTCAGTGTGGTAAAGAGCTGGAGCCTACCGTGAACTTTTGCCGGTTCTGTGGTTCCAAAGTCAAATAAATAAGAAATAAAGTCAGTTGAAAAGCTTTCCTAAATCCAGTTCAAAGCAGGCTACTGGATTTTCCAAATCCCATGATGTGAGCACTTCCGGGTGCAACTCGCCGATGATGCCTACTTCACCTTTTACCATGACAGAACCACACCTCTTGGGAATGAAAGCGGGATGATCTTTATATTCCAGCTGAAATTCCTTCCCTAAATTGGCAACCAATGCTTTGAGAATTTCCTTTGCTTCAGTAAAGCTCGCTTTAGGATGGCAGATTACTGCAGCTGCATGCATCTCCTCTCTGGTTCGTTCAGGAGCAGTTTCATCTGGGGTGATCACTTCTCCTATCTCGTAGATGTTCTGGGGGTATTCGTAGTGTTTGTTGGATTGTAACGTGTACAGCATCTCAGGAAGTAACCATGAGCGCAGCACGCTGTACTCCTGCGTTACCGCGTTCTCCACGTGGATGAGCTCTTCGTTGATGCGGGTTCTCTCAAAGAATTCTTTAGAGGTCAAGTAATAGTTTTTCACTTCCAAAAGGCCAAATCCTGCCATCAAGTGGCCAATTTTTCTGGAAAATACTTCTAGCGGGTTTTCTTCTCCAATGGTGGATATTTCCGGGATAACTTCTTCTATGTTGTCGTACCCGTAGGCTTTGGCAATGTCTTCTATGATGTCCACGGGGTGCAAAATGTCTGCCCTGTAAGCAGGTATTCTCACTGTGTGACCCGACAGTTCGTATCTCATTCTCTTGAGAAATGCTTTCACTTCATCCCAGGATAAGTTTAACCCCAGCCACCTGTTAATATATTCCAGGTCCACATCCATTTTTTGAGGTGTCAAGTCAGGGTACCAGAACTCTTTTTCGCGATCGAAAACCTGGACAGAGTAAATGTTCCCCCCTCTCCTAGCCAAACTGCACACTAAAATGGTTAGCGCCTGTTCTAACGCTTTTCTGGAGTAGCCTGTAACATCCAGGAACAAGTGGTTTGTATTCTCTGTCACCTTGGTATCTTCCGAGTTGATAATGGGGGGCATGGACAGAACAGTCCCTTTACTATCGATCCACAAGGGGTACTCTGAAAACCCCTCAAGTAAGTGAGCGTACTCAATTCCTTTTTTGTGTTTGTGCAGAATTTCTTCTATAGTCAGCTCAGTGTACCACTCTAAAGGTACGAACGAGAACTCCTTGGGTCTTGTGGTGTAGGTGACGGGAAATGCTATTTTTTCCAGATCATGAACACCAATAGCCACTTTTTTTCGATTTCGACCGTGGGTGATGTGTAACTTTTCCTGGACCTGCATCAACGATTTTACTGCTCCGTCAGATAATGAAACATCCTTTACAATGGCACACACAGCGTAAGGTCTCACTTTGGCCACTTTTTCATCAATGTAAGCAGTGTGTCCTTCGTTGTGAACAGTGAAAGTGGGTAACCCTGTTCTGATGCTTAAGTACCCTTCTAAAGCCATGGCAAACCCTTCTGTGGACAACAAATCCGGTCGATCGGGAAAGATTTCCACATCAATTTCGTCTGCCACTTCTCGCAAATCAGTGCCCATCATAGAAATATTGTGGGCTAATACATCATCAGGTATTGATTCACCCAGAAGCTCTAGTAAATCCTGTTTATCAATAGTTATCAACGGCATGTTACCACATCCATAACTTGAGTTCTTTCAGCTGTTTTAAATCGTTTTTGTACAACTCTCTGATGTCTTTGATAGTGTAGTAGTCCATAATTATTCTGCCAAATCCAGGTCCCCATGCCAAAACAGAGATATCTTCTCCCAGCAAGGGGATAACTACTTCTGGCCTGAATATTCCTGACCCTATTAATTCTACCCATTCCTTCGTATACGGGTTATACACTTCTGCCTCCACAGACGGCTCCGTGTACGGAAAGTAGGCGGGGCGGAACCTGAAATTTGAAATACCCATCTTTCTCAGGAACCGGGCTAAATATCCTAATAAGTGCCGCAGGTTTACTCCTTCTCCTACTACAATGCCATCTGTTTGATAGAATTCTGCTAGATGGCTCCAATCCACTTTTTCATTGCGGAAGCATTTACCAACGGAGAAGAATTTGGCAGGTAGATCACTCTTTTTCAATGCAGCCAAGGTTTTGGCAGATAAGACAGTGGTATGGGTTCGTAACACCAACTTGCGTGCTTCTGTTTGATCCCATGAATAGCCCCAGCCGCTGGATTCTGTGTCTCCTCCGTTTTCGTGCATAGCCTTCACCCTTCCCACCAATCCTGGATCAGGTAGATCTGCTTTTCCGGAAACGAAGAAGGTGTCCTGCATGTCCCTGGCGGGGTGATCCTGGGGCTGGAATAACGCATCGAAATTCCAGAAAGCTGACGATACAATAGGCCCTGTCATTTCTTTGAACCCCATCTCCAGCCAGATCTTCCGCACGTACTCGATAGCCTGGTTAATGAAGTGCCTTTTTCCGTATACGATATCTCTGACATCAGCTTTGATGTTAAAAGGCTTGAATCCGAGGCTCATCCATTGTTGTGACCTGATCACTTCAGGGGTAACCTGCGAGATCTCTTCTGTTAACTCAATTCCTTCTTTCAGTTTTTGGAGACCTTTTGGGGTTGGCACAAGTTCTCTGGTAACTTTTTCTTTGACGCGGATAGCTTTCCTGGATTTCAAGTTTTTTACAACGTCTTTGCTGAATGTGTCTGCAGATGTTTCCCCTTGTACTATTTTTTGTAAAACCTCTTCTTCTGGTAGCTTTTTGCTCTTGAATTGGTTCCCTTGTTCAGTGATCTGTAGCATGAGACGGTCACCTTCTCTGCAGATGGTGATCAACCCTTTTCGTTTGAGCCATCCTATAGCAATGTTAACCTCTGACCTCTCTAAAGGGATCTCTGACATGTCTAACGTATCTTCTAATATGTCGAGGACTTTCCGCTCTGGTAATGTGTGAGAAAGGGTTTCTCCTTCTTTGGTCAACTCGATTACATACTGGGTATGTTCGTGGATTGTGGCTAATTCGTGGTCCTGCAGATTCAGGGCACTTCTCATGATAGCTACTTCCGGGAGCCCTGTCTTCTCTGACAACTCCTGAATACCAGTAGTATCCTCTAAAGCTTGTAACAGCTTCTTGTCTTGGAGACTTAACATGAAAACACCTCAGAATAAGTGGTTGGGTGTAATCCGGTCCGACATATCAAAATTGGCACATATCACACACCTTTGATGGTAATACCTAAAAGAGTTTATAAAGGTTTGGGTTGAAAGGTTGTCAAGTCTTTGAGGGTTTCCTCTACAATGTTACACGTGTAACAGGGAAATTGTTATAAATTTGCGCAATTCAATAGAAATGGATAATCAGAAATATGTATTCTAAGCATCCGACTAATCAGCAGCCCCATTAAGAATGTCAACAAATGAGGAAAAGACTACCCAAGTACCCTAATAGAGAATGGGTTAGGAGTATACTTCTAATATCCTTGTTCAGTTGCTCAAATTCAAGGGGTTGCTGTATCGAAATTAAATAGTATCTGAGAGCCGCCAGCTGCATATCAAAGGGAAAGAAAAAAAGAAAAGAATTATGGTTACCACTCCTTCACATTAACTCATGAAAGCGTCAAAACCTGGATTGCCACCAGTGGAAGCTACACAGGTAGAGTCTATATAGTCTTCAACTTCTGGATTCATTTTTTGCACACCATTACTTTAACTGCCAGAGGCAAATATTCTCAGGATCAAGGTACTTGTCCACGATTTCTCAACTCGTTCGCATGAACATTACGTACATTCTTAATGAGAGTTTTACGAACTGTATACGCTCCCCAGATATGCTTTGATGTCTCGTCTGTTACCTCTACTCACACATTCTCTTTTGTTCTTTTAAATTTTGGGTTTGTTCTCTTTGGGACAACCTTCAGTTCTTTCCACAAATGTTTTTGCAGTGCTAAGCATTTGATTTGTCATGAATTCACTTTTATCGAATTTTCTTTCAATCCATAGGATTTATGTGTTCTTCGAGGTATTTAATTGATGTGAAACATTATATGGGGAATTTACCTTTCTTAAAATACAAAAGAAAGCTCAAGTCAAGTGCTTGGTGTTTTTCTCAATTTTGTTACACGTGTAACAACTGAATTTTGTTCAATGTGATATCACATTTAGTGCATTATTTCTGCCAGCCTTGTCATGTCTTCCATGATTTTTAAAACATTCTTGCCATTTTCAGTGATTTCATACCATTCTCTTCTCCTGGGTTCCTTTGCTATGCAGTGTTCTACCAGGCCAAACAGAAGAAGCTTTCGAAGACGCTTATTCATGGTAGAGACGCTAATATTCAGATCAAAATCTGTGTACTGCACCTTCTCGTGTTTGTGCAGGTACTGGAGTATCTCTTTTGTATCTTTGGATCCAAGCAGCGCGAGTAATTCCATTCTTGTGATTTCATCTATTTTATTTTGCTTTTCTTGTATTCCTAAAGTTTTCACCGATTCCAACAACTCTTGTGCGCACTGCAGAACTTTCCTGCCCTTTTGAGTGATTTCATACCATTCTCTTCTTGGTTTTGTTTTATTTAAGTGATGCTCCACTAACTGGTATTTCAGAAGCTCACGTATCCGTCTGTTTAAAGTGTGGGTGTTGGTGAATTGCTTCATTTGGTTGTACTGTACTTTTTTGTGCCGATTTAAAAACTCCATTATTTGCATTGTGCCTTTTCTACCAAATATTTTTAGAATCTCATCTTTAATTTGCATTTTGTCACCTCTTTTTGTTATTGTATCTATGATTCGATGTTATATTAATTATTGTCTGCTATATATACTTTCCTATTCATCATAAGAATATTACTGTTAAAGTAATTTACCATTTCCAACCCAAAACAAAAACCTCGATATTGTCACAGTTCTCACCACCTACTAAATACCTTTGTTACACGTGTAAAATCAAGTTCAGGAGCATTTCTTTATCGACTCTCGTTTGATCTCCAAGAGATTTCCAGGCTAATCCCAGGTTGTTGAGTCTTGTTGCCACACGAGGGTGTTTCTCTCCATAGAAATCCTTATCAATTTCTAGTGCTTGTTCATAGTACTCAATAGCTTTCTTTGGATCTCCAAGAGAGTACCAGGCTGATCCCATGTTGTTGAGCGTTTTTGCTACATAGGGGTGTTTCTCCCCATAGATTTCCTTACCGATTCTTAATGCTTGTTCATAGTACTCAATAGCTTTCTTTGGATCTCCAAGAGAGTCCCAGGCTAGCCCTAAGCCGTTGAGGTCTCTGACCACACCAGGGTGCTTGTCCCCATAGATCTCTGTGTCAACTTCAAGTGCTTGTTCATAGTACATAGTAGCCTTTTCCAGATCTCCAACATCATAATATATCCAGCCAAGTTCAAACAAGAAGGAAGAGAACTTGTTATCTCTTATTGGTTCTGGAATTTGAGAAAGAATATGGTCTCCTTCAGAGAGGGCCTCTGTATAAGCAAGAGTGTTACGCAAATAAGACAGAAGCTCACTCCCTTTCTCAAGGGCAACCTCATCCATGCCACACTTCAGAGCGTGGTCGACCAACTCAAAAGCATATACTGGTAAATACTCTCCAACTAAAGAAAGGATCTTCCTATAGTATACTACAGCAGCTTTATGGCACCATGTTCTTTCCTTTTTCTCAAGTTCTTCAAAGATCTCTTCTCGCAACAAAGGAGTCACCCAGTAGTAGGCCACATCTCTGCTTTTTCCTCCTCCATTAAACTCAACTGGACCCCCAGATCTATAAATGACTGCCAATCTTTCACATCCTTACAAACTAACTGTATTCCTTCTCTCAAGACGGGTAACCTAAAGACAGCTGAATACTGCATAACCTTCTGGAAATCCTGCGGTTGACTCGTTAGTATCTCCCTCAAAACAAGATCCTGCACCAATTCTTCCTGTTCATCCTGAACTCGTAATAATAAATCCTCAACATCTATACCCTTTTGTATTTTTAACAACGTATTCAAAGCTTCCATTAATCTAGGGTTGCCACGTCCCGCCTTGATTAACTCTTTGCGAACCTCTTCATCAGGATACTTGTTGATATGAACGAGATCAGCAATCTTTTTCCTCTCATCAGCACCCTGAAAACTGGTTAATCCAATACACTCTAATCTCTCTTCAACTAGGTTTCTCCCGTCAATTACAAAAGGAAATGTATACCGGCTCGTAATGATCAATTGAGTGCTCTTACAGGCCAAAGGTAAATCATGTAATAACATCCCCAAGATAGGTGCAGCCTCATCAGAGACAACAGGTGTACCTCCTTTAAACCTTTCTAAATTTTCCTCAAAATCATCAAACAGAATAAGATAGTTACTGTTCCGAAATGAAGATGAACACAGCAACATAATCTTTTTGGGCACCTCTTCATTCGCCTGCAGTATTGCCAACCCTTTTTCATCTTCTGCTCTCATCAACCCATATGTTAACGCTTCCAAAAATGTCACTGCATTCAATTCCCCCTTAACAATCACCAGAATATGATCTTTGAACCGTTCACAGAACTTCCCAGCTAAACAGCTCTTTCCAAGACCACCAGTTCCATGTAGGAGTAACCCTACCTTTTGTTCATTTTCTTTCAAACATCTAATCCCTCTCTGAATCTGCCACCTCCTACCAATGAATCCTTTTTTTAACACTTTCACCTGACTATTTTGTAAGTATGCGTACTGAATATCTCTTGCCTTCAGTTTTTTCTCTTGTCCCTTCTTCACCAGAGGAACAGTCAGAGGAGTTCCATCCGAAGAAAGACGAAGTAAAGACCAATCAGAAAAATTATTATTGTACAACACCTGACGAGCAGAAAATACCGCATCTACAATAGATTTCCCTCTGCTCAACTCACGGTACAACTTGGTAGCAGCTATGGTAGCACCAGGATCTGACACTGGCAGCCCCCATCCCACTACTGTAGGACTGTGTTCTGCTACCAAATAGTGGGCAAAAGAGACAGCAGCACCCGGAGTTTCTCTAGTTCTGCACCCAGATAAAAAGACTAATCTCGGCCGCTTCAAACTCTCATTAAGGATATCCTGCAATTGGGATGGTGTCACCTTTTCTAGAGATCCTTCTTCATCTTCCATGCAGATATATGGTGTTCCATCCTCAATGTTCGCATGGCCAGACAAATGGATGACATCATATTCATTCTGCTCAAGACAATCTGATAACCCCTGTAGAGAACCAGTATCTTCCACATCAATTTCAATAGGTAACTCTTTGGTGACCTCTAAAATAATTTCTTCCTCTTTTTCATAATCCAAAACTGGTGTAACCCCCTCAGGTGAGCATGCCATGAATAACACCTTGAGAGGACGTTTCTCAGACTTGACTGGTTTCTTTGATCCATAGTCAGACACATGACGTATCACGTGAATTTTCAAAGGAACTAAAAATTCAGAATCATACAATAATTCAAAAGGTAGGTCAGGTATAAGATCTTTCTCTGTGTCCTCTTTTTCTATGAAGAGCTGTAGGGGTTCACCATGGAGATCTGCCTCTTTTAAAGCTTGTACCAGTACGTTGTTACCATTTAAGAGACTGAAAAGGATTTCACCAATTTGTCGGGATAACCTTTCAGAATGGCTCCAGTTAAAATGCTGGCACATCTCTTGTATCTGGGAGATTTCCTCTATTGGAATACTACTTCTTTCTGTACTCTCATTGAATTCCCGAGTTATAACCACTTCACCATTTTAGCACTCAAACAATACATGATAACGGACAGCCATACTATCCCTCTTTCCATTACTCTGTCTCTGGTATCCAGGTTCACCATTTGGTGTTACTTGGTGTGTTCGATATTTAGTTGAGTTAAATGTACTTATGCTGTTTTCCTTTTAAGGGTTTGGAGTCATTAAGATCTTGGAGCTTCAGTCAGTATTTCTTTCAGGTTTGTTATACATGTAGCAGACCTGATCCACAAAAACACTGTAGTAATGGTGATAGCGTTTAATTGCCTTTGAGATTGGGGTTGTGAATAGTTGGATGTAGATAACTTCTTAGGCTGCTAACCTAATATTAAGTAAATCAGCACAGAGGTGAGAAAAAATGAATGGAAAAAATCTCAATAAAGAGCAAGAGCCTATTCCACAATTAGAATCAATATACAGAGAACACTGGAATCATGCGAGGCATTACGAAAACGTAAGGCTGTGGTATACCAAAATCTATGTTGCTGCTGTAGGGGCCATTTTAGTTTTCATGCTGCAGGCAGGCTATAGTCATCAGATGGATTTTAGTTTGATTTCTGCGCTCGCACTCTTTGGTCTCATTTTGTCTGAAATGGGATTCCTAGTAATTATTGGCGCATCGCTAGGATATGTCCACTATATCACGGATATAGTAATGATTTATTACTACTGGGACACATTGGAATTCTACAGACATCCAGCAAAACCAGTTTATTTCGCGGTATTACTTCGATTTTTCTATGAGATTATGACTGCTCTCTTCGCAGTACTCTTCCTATTCTATGCATACCGGATTTGGACCTCTCTTGTGCCATTTCATGAATATCTGATCTTACTCTTTGTAGGATTTATCATTTATGCCGGAATGGAATGGCTTTACAAATTCAAGTGGAGAGAGTATTTCGTGGAGAACTGGTATTTCATTAAGACATTAAGAAGTGACATTGAAGGGTACTACCGGAGCGAATGGAAAGCTTGGTTCAAAGATCCAGACTTTCGGAGGAAAATAATAAAGGATGCCAGAGAAAGAGGAATCCTGCCACCCCCTTAAGAGCTTTGGGTCTATGAAGTAATTTTTTCCTTTTTTCCTTTTTACTGAATATCGTAAATATCAGATTAAGGCAAGGGTAGCAGACTTCAAGGATATTTAAAGAAATCAATCTGAATAGATTCAATCCCAAAAACATGAATGGTATAGCGCATGAATTTCTTTGCTCTCGTAGATTGTCAGTTTATATTGAACTTCTCAAAACTGAAAGAATTTATCTGTTACACGTGTAACATGACGATTAACACAGAGTTGGCAATTCATTATTAGAAATTTCTAATCTCTTTGGGTACTAAGAATTCTAGAAAAAACTAGAAAAAGACAATGATTTGTTACACATGTAACAAATTAGAGAAAAGTACCTAAAAACTGGGTAATCCTGTTTGTTCAGATTGATATGTAACAATCTTTTGTTTGTTAATTATCCACCAAATTTAGAAATTCACATATTGTACAAAATGCTTTCAAACTGCATGCGAAAACTCTATACTGTAGGGTTCCCATAACTCATGAGGTGATCAACATGCAAGAATTGAAAGGTTGGCCATTCGAACCCCTTGGAGACCCCGAAACAGAACCATGTGGTGGTCCAGGTCCAGGTGCAGGCGGACTACCTGGTTAGAATCGATAATGGTATTCTATGATTGAGTTGGTATAACCCGTTACCAACTCTTCTTTTTCAAGAATGCTAAGAGTTTTTCTTACTACAGAACGTCCTTCTGAAGTAAAGGGTAGATATGCGAGCATCAAAACCTTACCACCAATGCGATAAAATACAGTAGTAGCAGGGAGTTGTGAGAAAATATCTATTAATAATGAATCATGATTTGTGTCAATCACATATAATGAGGGAATGTATGCACTTTCTCCCCTTGGGAAAAAGAAAGTCATTGTGTCTCCAAATTCTTCACGATTTCTAAACCATGCCCAAGCTTTATCGTTATACGTTTCTGCTGATTGAACAACAGATGCAAAAGGAATTCTTAAATTGTTACATATCTCCCAATATATGGCCTCATCCTTTTCATCCCAGGGAGTGTATTCTTCATCATGATACTTCAAAGGAGATTCTCTAGGTTCTAAAACATCCAAATTCCTAAGCATGGCATCAATTCTCCTAATACTTTCTCTAAATTCCCTCTTTGGAGGAACAGTTACAAAATAATCAGATCGCTCTCCATAAAGAGCTACTTCACCTTGAGGTTCTATTGGTTCTTTTGCTACTATTTGAAAGTTACAGAAACCAGTTTGAACGGAAAAATAGCTGATAGGAAGATCCTTTATTTGGAGAACTTCAAAGAGTTTATGAGGATCTCTTGTTTTCAAGAAATAAAAGAATTCTCTAAAATTCTTGAAGGATTTTCTTCTAAATATCGGAAGGAGGATAATTCTGTTATCAATTGCGCTGTTCCACCACGTTACCAACGTATTTGGATTTACTTTAAATCTCCTGGCCATCTGTAGTTTTGTCATACGTGGATCCTCTATCAGGAGTTCGAAGATCTCATATGGATCTTTTGAGTATGGCCAAAAAGTGGATTTCACTATCCAACACCAGCTATGACTATAAATATCACTATAAAAACCTTTCCCTGAGGGTATGTAAATCTTTGATACTCTCGACGTGTATAGGCTGTGTCCTAAGCTAAAAACCTTTCGGCACAAATCTTTCACCCCCTTCAAAGAGGAGGGAGGAACTTCCCTCCTCACAACAGGGGAAAGAAAGAGGAGGACATAACCTCAAACCCGTCTCTCATCCAAACCTCAAGGAGAGATGTAAGATTGGAACACAGAACCCAACAAGAATCAGAGAAGGAGGACTGACCCCGAAAATGTTCCAAGCTACAAAAAAGGGAAGTTTCACCCCCCTTACGAGACCATTCAGTTCTCCTTCTCGAAAAACAGGTGAGATCGTGTCTAAAAAAATCTTCATAGATATATGCTACCTGCATCAATCCCCTTAATGTAGATTAAACATGAGAGCCCAGTATTCATACTCTCAATTGCCACTGATACGGTCTCACCTCCACGGGATGCCCTGCGTTTACGGAAGCCCCCCAGAGTCCTCTCAAAGGAGAACTCCTTGACACGCGGGGCAGCCCAACATAGAAGGGAAGGGAAGAAAAGAGAGCATAATGGAAGTGGATAGAATGCAAGAAAGAGAAGTATTTATAGCGAAAGGATCAAGTGAAAAGAAAGAAGTATATTTTTCTATTAAATTAATTGAAATTGTCTTTATTGTTATTTTAAAGTCTATTAAAGGATATTGCGGTTTTCTTTATCACCAAAGAAGACAGGGAAAGTGAAAGAGAGCAAAAAAACGAGAGGGGAGGCGGAGTAAGTGCCCCTGTCGGCTAACACCCTCTAGATATAGAGGTCTCCGAATAGGAGCAGCTCACACGCCTCTTTTTCTCCATGATGGAGTGATAGAAATGAAGAAAGAAGAACATAAAAACATTTCGGACACAGAACCACATAACAGTGATTCCGTGCATAGAGAAAGAAAAGGTATTGTAGTTTGTACAGAACCTGTACAAGGGTTAGCGACAAAGGGAATCTTGCAAACGATCCGGCAAAGTGGAAGAAGAGGACTGAGTATAATTGAATTGAAGTGGTCTACAGGAGCAGACATTTTCGTCATTTTAAAAGCTTTGAACCAACTGCAGAAAGCTCACCTGATTTTTGTCAGGAAAAGACATGCTGTGCACTGGTGTTATCTGCTCCATGAGGTGGCATAAAGGAGAGATCTAGGAGGCGACACTGATGGGTGACACTGGTAACGATGTGCAGAAAGCAGATTCACACAAGCACATTGGTGAGGATGATGTCATTGGGTTGTTAGGCGATGGAGTAACAGCTGCGATTCTGCACCACGTTGTAGAGACCAATGGATGTACAAAAGAAGATATCACCAAAATAAAGGCAGTCGTCAAAGAAACCCACTCGTTAATAGGAGAACTGGAGAACTGTGGATTAATCAAAATCGAAGGTGATACAGCAGAAGTGACAGAAAAGGGCAGAAGATTCCTTGAACATTTAAAAGAAATGTCGCTGGCA
>JGI2171J19970_10001039_pt1 | contig 15445 bp, 12 predicted proteins | sample DeeMarSWOR324_28_FD_19970 | JGI IMG/M metagenome (IMG submission 19970) | reverse complement strand
TGTATGCGGTGAACTCGGACGGCAGCAGGAAGTGGAGTTATCGCACCGGGCTCGGTGTGTACTCGTCGCCGGCGATCGGTGCCGACGGGACGGTGTACGTGGGCTCCGGTGACTACCTCCTCTACGCCATCAATCCGGACGGTACCGGCAGGTGGGGCTTCGCGACGAACGGTTTTGTGGTCTCCTCACCTACGATCGGTCCCGACGGCACGCTCTACATCGGCTCGTTTGACGGGCGGCTGTACGCGGTCTACGGCGCGAGCGGTGGCCTCGCGGACGAGGCGTGGCCGAAGTTCCGGCACGACCTCAGGAACACGGGGAACGCCGGCACCCAGTAGCTCGGAACGGCGCGGATGCTAGCCGGTGATCGGCGGCGATGGGTGAGCATCCGCCTTGTTTCGAGTGATCTGTTGCCGTATGATGCGGCGGTATCCTGCCCCAACCGGCTCCACAACAGAGAAGGAAGGCCACGATGCACTTCAAGGAAGTGAAGGTCCCGGAGGGCGACCTCATCGAATACCGGGACGGCAAGCTGATTATCGGGGATCACCCCGTTATCGGGGTTCTGCGGGGCGATGGTATCGGCCTGGACATCAGCCCGGTGATGCGGAAGGTGGTGGACGCGGCGGTGGAGCGCGCGTACGGCGGGAAGCGGAGGATCGCCTGGTGCCAGCTGTACGCGGGTCTGGAAGGGCTGCACAAGTACGGCAGCGAGTTCCCGGACGAGACGGTGGAGGCGATCCGCTACTTGCGGATCGCGATCAAGGGGCCGTTCACGACGCCGATCGGGGAAGAAACGCATGTTTGCCTCAACTGCTCGCACCAGCAGTATCACCCGGGGGCCTGCGAGAAGTGCGGTAAGGAGGACGGCGTCACGGAGCGCTTCCGCTCGATCAACGTGCGCTTCCGGCAGCACCTGGACCTCTTCGCCTGTGTTCGCCCGGTCCGCTACTTCGAGGGTGTGCCGGCACCCAACAAGTACGCCGAGAAGGTGAATTTCATGATCTTCCGTGAGAACACCGAGGACGTTTACGCCGGTCACGACTTCGAGGCCGGCAGTGACACGGCCCAGGCGATCATCGAGCTGGTCAAGGAGAAGACGGGCCGGGAGATTCGCGCGGATTCGGGCATCGGCGTGAAGCCGATCTCGATCTGGGGCACCGAGCGCATCGTGCGCAAGGCCCTGCAATGGGCTGTTGCCCAGAGCCTTCCCTCGGTGACGCTGGTGCATAAGGGCAACATCATGAAGTTCACCGAGGGCTCGTTCTGCAAGTGGGGCTACGCGCTTGCCTCGCGCGAGTTCGGCGACGTCACGATCACCGAGAAGCAGCTGTGGGACGAGTTCAATGGGGTCATGCCGGAAGGCAAGATCCTAGTGAAGGACCGCATCGCCGATTCGATCTTCCAGCAGATCCAGACGCGGCCGGACGAGTACAGCGTCTTCGCGCTGCCGAACCTGAACGGCGACTACCTGTCGGACGCCGCGATCGCGCTGGTGGGCGGCCTGGGGCTGGGCCCCGGCGCGAACATGTCGGACGAGGTGGCGCTGTTCGAGGCGACGCACGGAACGGCGCCCAAGTACACGGGCCAGGACAAGGTGAATCCGGGCTCGATCATATTGTCGGCGGTGATGATGCTGAACCATATGGGCTGGAACGAGGCGGCCGAGCTGATCCTCGGGGGCATGGAGCGGGCGATCACGGACGCGCATGTCACGTATGACCTGGCGCGTCTGATGCAGCGCGAGGGTCGCAAGAAGGTCACGGAAGTCTCGTGCTCCGGGTTCGGGGAGGCGATCATCGAGAGGATGTAGAGCCTTCCGAGGTATTGGTGCGCTGTCGAACAAGCAGGGGCGGTCTAGGAGGCCGCCCCTTTGCCCTGGCGCGGAACCGCTGACACAAGGGCGACTCGCCGGACGTATGGAGTAGCGATTCTGTCAACCCTGATCGGTCTTCGTGAGACACTCAGAGTGAGGTGACGATGATGCGGAAACCAGCACTGGTCATCGCCCTGTTGCCGACCCTCGCGCTCAGTGCGCTGGTCCCGCTGTCGGCGTCGGCGCAGTCGGCAGAGCAGTATCAGAGCGTTCTCGCGGCGCTCTACCTGGGCGACGAGCCCGGCGCCGCCGCGTTGGTCGCGCGTGACGGCGATGTGGTCTTCCTCGGCGCGTCGGGCATGGCGAGCCTGGAGCTCGGGGTACCGCTGGAGCCGGACATGGTGTTCGAGATCGGCTCGATCACCAAGCAGTTCACGGCGGCGGCGATCATGATGCTGCTGGAGGAGGGCAAGCTGGCGCTGGACGATCCGATCACGAAGTTCCTGCCGGACTATCCGGCCTACGGGGAGGACATCACCGTCGAGCACCTGCTGACGCATACGTCGGGCATCGTCAGCTACACCGAGATCCCGGGCTATGTGGCGAGCGAGGCGCGGAAGGATGTGTCGGTGGAGGAGCTGATCGATGTCTTCAAGGACCTGCCGGTCGAGTTCGAGCCGGGCGAGCGCTATGCCTACAACAACTCGGGCTATATCGTGCTGGGCGCGATCATCGAGAAGGCGAGCGGCATGCCCTACGCCGACTTCATCGAGAAGCGGATCTTCGAGCCGCTCGGTATGAACGACTCGTACTACGGCAGCCACAGCCGGATCATCGCGAGGCGCGCGTCCGGCTATTCGCTCGAGGGTGACACCTACACGAACGCCAGCTTCCTGAGCATGACCCAGCCTTACGCGGCCGGCGCGCTGATGACCACGGTGGAAGATCTGTTGCGCTGGAACCAGGCGCTGTTCGGCGGCCAGGTCGTCAGCGACGAATCGCTGGAGCGGATGACGACGCCATACACGCTGAATAACGGGAACTCGACCGGCTACGGCTACGGACTCGCCGTGGGCGACGTGCGCGGTCACGCGGCGATCCGGCATGGCGGCGGCATCTTCGGCTATGTGACGGACGCGATCTATCTGCCGGAGCAGAAGGTGTTCGTGGCGGCGTTCTCCAACAACACGGGCAAGAACGTCAGCATGGCGGGCAGCAAGCTAGCGGCGCTCGCGATCGGCGATCCGTACCCCGAGTTCGAGGAGATCGCATTGGACGAAGAGGTTCTGGCGCGTTACGTCGGGGTCTATCAGATCGACGAGGAGGCGCAGCGGATCGTGACCGTCGAGGACGGGCAGCTGTACACGCAGCGGACAGGTGGTCAGAGGGTCGAGGCCTTCCCGGCATCGGAGACGCACTTCTTCTACAAGGGTTCGCTCTCGCACTTCGAGTTCGTGCTAGAGGACGGCGAGGTCACCGGTATGCTGATGTACCAGGGTGGCAGCAAGGAAGCCGAGGAGGCGGTCAAGGTCTCGGACGAGGTGCCGGTGCGGGAGGCGATCGATCTCGACCCGGCGATCTACGACGATTACGTGGGCGTCTACGAGCTGGGGCCCGGGTTCGAGCTCACGGTGACACGCGAGGATGAGGTGCTCATGGCCCAGGCGACCGGCCAGGAGAAGGTCCAGCTGTTCCCCGAATCGGAGACTGAGTTCTTCATCAGGGAGGTCGACGCCCAGATCACCTTCGTACGGGGCCCCGCCGGCACGGTGGATGAACTCATCCTGCATCAGGGCGGGCGCGACATGCCGGCGGTGCGCAAGAGGTAGACGGATTCGGGTCCCGGAGTAGGGAAGGGCGCCGGTTCAAAGGTGGGCCGGCGCCCGTCTATTATCCCGGGGGCCCAGCTGCCCTTGCACTCCCCGGCTCCCGCGGGCCAGACTGGGTGAGAACGGATTCGCAGAAACATCTCCTGCGGAGCGGTGAACATGGCTAGCTCGGTCGAGACCCGTGTGCGCTCGCGACGTCGGCCCATCGCGCGGACCAGGAGCCTGCGGCACAGAGTCGAAACGCTGCTCGCACACGCGGACGTGAAGATCGGCGGTGAGCGGCCTTGGGACATCCAGGTGCACGACGAGCGCTTGTTCGCCAGGGTGCTGGCGGAGGGCGCTCTGGGCCTGGGCGAGTCGTATATGGACGGCTGGTGGGACTGCGAGCGGCTGGACGAGTTTTTCCAGCGGGTACTGACGGCCGAGCTGGATACGAAGGTACGACCTCTGCGCGAAGTCGTTTGGCTGGCCCAGGCCAGGCTGCTCAACCTACAGAAGCCGTCGCGTGCGTATGAGGTTGGGAAGCGGCACTACGACATCGGCAACGACCTCTGCGAGCGCATGCTCGACTCACGCCTGATCTACAGCAGCGGCTACTGGAAAGAGGCCACGACGCTGGAGGAGGCGCAGGAGGCGAAGCTGGAGCTGGAACCCGGCATGCGGGTCCTGGACATCGGCTGCGGTTGGGGCGGCACGGCGAGGTACGCCGCCGAGCGCTACGGCGTCGAGGTCGTCGGCATCACCGTCTCCGAGGAGCAGGCCCGTCACGCGCAGCATCTCTGTCGTGGGCTGCCGGTCGAGATCCGCCTGCAGGACTACCGGGATGTGGAGGGGCCGTTCGACCGCGTGCTGTCGCTGGGCATGTTCGAGCACGTGGGCTACAAGAACTACGTTACGTACATGAAGGTGGTCCGGGACTGCCTGAAGGAGGACGGGCTGTTCCTGCTGCATACCATAGGTGGTAACCGTTCTGTGACCCGCGCCAACCCGTGGACCGAGCGCTACATCTTTCCGAATTCCATGCTACCGTCGGCGATCCGCGAGGGCGGCAGGCCCAGCAAGAAGGAGAGGCGAGAGCTCGACCGCTTGAAACGTCGGCGCGAGGATTGGACTGCGGCGGAATAGGAAAGAAACGGGGCCGGTGCGACCCAGCGACCGGCCCCATCACATTGCGGAGTTAGTGGTAGGGTTTCAAGTGGGATTGCTGTCCAGTGCCACCTGGACAGGGAGGATTCCTATTCATCTCGAGTATCCCTTAAGTACGTCTCCTGTACTTATGTTTCGATCTCTCTTGTCTGCCTTACGATGGCCTCGGGCACCCGGTTTCAGCGCCCCTCTCACACTATTGGACGCGATAAAGCGCCGCAGGGTTGCAGCCCGTTCAGTCCGCAGCCTTCTCACCTCTAGAAACGCGGCGATCGCCGAGTAAGTTCCTTATATAGACACCAGGTGCCGACCCCAGCCGTGCGGGCTGGACTGCTTGCTGATCAGACGGGGTGCTCGACGGAGGTTACCTAGATGTCATCCAAGATGGATTTCCAGCTGGATCGAACAGTAGAGATCCTCAGGTCGACGCCGGCCACGCTGCGCGCCCTGCTGGCAGACGTTTCCGATCCATGGATCAGGTGCGATGAAGGGCCCGATTCCTGGAGCCCGTTCGACGTCGTCGGGCACTTGATCCACGGCGAGCGGACCGACTGGATCGCACGCACCCGCATCATCCTCGAGGAAGGCGAGTCACGGACCTTCACACCGTTCGACCGCTTCGCCCAGTTCCAGGATAGTCGGGGCAAAACGCTGGCCGAACTACTCGACACGTTCGAAGCACTGCGTGAGGAGAACCTAGGGATACTGGAAGGCATGAAACTGCAGCCGGACCAGATGGAGCTAACGGGAATGCACCCCGAGCTCGGCCGGGTTACGCTGCGCCAGTTGCTGGCGACCTGGATGGTCCACGACCTGGGTCACATCGCCCAGGTCGCCCGCGTCATGGCGAAGGGCTACTCGGACCAGGTCGGCCCCTGGGGCGCCTACCTGTCCGTCCTGAAGGACCGCACCTAGCCTCGCTCGTATTTCCCGACGAGCTGGCCGCGGTCTTGCGAGCGCAAGAAAGAGTGACAGGTCAGACTTTCGGGGCCGTTGCTCAGCGAGTTCCGGCGGTCAACACCTCGTCCAGGTCAACCCGCCAGAGCGAGCTTCCCCGGGACATCTCGCTGGAGTAGGCGACGTAGCGACCATCAGGCGAGAGCACGTAGCCCCAGACGCTGTGAGGGTCGTGCCCCGTGAGGGCGACCGGTCGAGAACCGGGATCCAGAGACACGAACCACACGTCAGTGTCCATCGTCCCTTTGGCACCCATACCCACCAACAGGAACCCACTACCGTCTGGCAGCCACTGGAGCCACCACCACCACTTGGGGCCGGGATCTAGCTGGAGAATTCTGGGCTCGCCTATCAGCTCGCCCGACGGCGACACCTCGGCAACAAGCACGTCCATAACGTAGGCGGCACGGGTGAGACCGGGACGGACGTAGGCGGCGGCGATCTGCTTCCCGTCGGGCGACCAGACCGGGGCCTCGATCACACCCTTGAGTGTTAGGGTGCGCCGGGCTTGCTCGTCGCCGGCAGTGGCGACGAAGAGCGAGCTTTCACCGTCCGCTTGCCTGGTGAAGGCGATCCGGTCACCACGGACCGCGAGAGATGGGACCCCTTCGTCGGCGCCAAAGGCCCAGAGGAGGCGTGAGGGGCCGTCGGGAGGGGTCACGCGGAACTCGTAGCGGTCCCCGCTCTTCTCACAATGGACCAAGTTCTCGCCATCCCAGAATGCGCCGCTGCACTGCGGGTCCTCCCAAGGCGATCGACGCACTACCCGGGAGCTGCCGTCCTCCCTGTCGAAGATCTCGAGTATCGGCTCTGCACCGGGCGTCTCTTCCGCGGCGTACAGTACACGGCGTCCGTCTCCGGAGAGGCTGGGCCAGAAGGGCGGTGTGGGCCCGACGCTCACCTGCCAGCGGTCAGGAATCCGAACCTGCTCCATCACGCCGCCGGTGATCGGTGCGAGCAACAGCACCCGCTCTCCGTTGAGCTCGGTCGCAAAGAGGATCTGCTTGCTATCAGGCGTCCAGCCTATGGGCCAGTCGTAGGCTGACGCTTCCGCCAGCTGGCGTGGTGGGCCGCCACCTACGGGAACGATCTGCAGAGGCGCCACCATATCCCGCATGACGGCGAGGATGGCGCGCGTGTCGTGCGTGAATTCCGACGGCGACATGCGCTTCGGCAGGGACAAGCGGCCCAACGACTGCCCTTCGATGGTGGCGAGCTCGATGACGTAATCCCGAAGAGGCTCGGTTATTATCTGATAGAGGTATCGGGCATCCGGGCTCAGCCGGGTACGGCCGGCGGACCACGGGGATCCGGACCATGTGGAGACGGTGTCGGGGCTACTCCCGTCAATGGGGATTCGCATCAGCGCCTGTAGCGGAGGGTCGGCTCGATAGGACACGATGTAGAGGCTCAGCCCGTCCGGTGACCAGACTGCGTTGTTCCCCATCCACTCGCGCTCAAGTAACGTGCGAGCGGTCCCACCAGTCGCTGGAAGAACTCTCAAAGCCCTGTCCGCGGACTCGCCTACCGCCAGGTAGGCGATCCACTTTCCATCCGGAGAGACCGCGTGCTCGGCTGTAAACTCTGGCTCGATGGTCACCTGACGCGGTGGGCCTGCCGCGCGACCGGTCTGCGGGTCGATGGGTAGAGTCATGACGAACAACCCGCTCTGGTCCGAGCCCGCGGCTCGCGTGGACCCGAAGGCGATGCGGTCACTGCCAGGGAACCAGACGGGATTAGAATCCACGTATCGCCCACCCGTCAGGCGCATCGGCTCGCCTCCGTCAGCCGGCGCGATCCAGAGGTTGATCCTGTCGGCCGTCTCGAAGTTCTCGAAAGCCACCCAACGCCCGTCCGGAGAGATCGAGGGTTCAAAGATGTCCAGAGAATCGGCGCCGAACAGCCGAGTGTAGCGGGGCTCGATCGTGGGAACATCCTGCCCCGAGTCGCTCTGCGCCCACAGGCGTGAATCGCCCGCCGCCACGGCGATCCCAAGCATCAATGCGGTGGAGACGAATCGGTGGGCTGTGACATTGCGGCTCACGCACTCCATGGCAAGCGCCGCAAACGCGGCAAGCGTAAGAAGTGACACGACGAGCACGCCGCCAAGAAAGCAGGACGCGCTCACTGCCACGGGCTCCAGGCCGACGAAGCCCTGCGCGACTACGCGGCTCAACTCCAACATCGTGATCCTCCCGGGATACTGGGCTCGGAGTCAGATCGAATGCTCCAGATTTCGGAGGAGCAAATGGGGTGCCAGATCGGTCAGTGGGAGGAAGTCCCTGCAGTATGAATGATTTCGCCACCGAAGGGCCTTCAAGGCAGCGTCTGGATGGTAATGAAACATTGCCACCGCGGTCACGCCTCGTTACCGCGATACGTCCAGCCCGTGCTTCTCGACAAGGCGATCCAGGCGAGGCCGAGAGACTCCGAGGATGCGCGCGGCTTGCCGCTTGTTCCCCCCGGTCTGATTCAGGATCCGCTGAACGTGAGCGGCCTCTACGGCCTCGAGGGAATCGTCCGTCGGACCCTCCGGTCTCCCCCTCTCGTCAGACGGAGCCGCTGCGGTCAGTGAGATCTGGTCGGCGCCTACGATCGGACCACGCGCGAGGACCGCAGCCCGGGTAAGGGTGTTCTCAAGCTCGCGAACGTTGCCCGGCCAGTCGTACGATTCAAGAACCTTCATAGCCTCATCCGCGATGCCATGCAGCTCCCGGTGAAGCTTGCGGCGGATCTTGCCCAGCAGGTGCTTCGCGAGCAGTGGAATGTCGCCTTTGCGGTCTCGTAGAGCGGGCACCTGTATCTCGACCACCTTCAACCGGAAGTAGAGATCCTCCCTGAAGGAACCGTTTCTCACCAGCTCTTCCAGAGGGCGGTGCGTCGCAGCAATGACCCGCGCCTTCGTGCTGCGCGGCCGCTCACCGCCGACCGGATAGAACTCGCGCTCCTCCAGCACGCGCAGAAGCTTCGCCTGGAGCTCGGGGCCCATGTCGCCGATCTCGTCCAGGAAGACCGTGCCCGAACCGGCCAGCTCGAAGTATCCTCTGCGGCTCTCCACGGCGCCGGTAAACGCCCCCTTCACATGGCCGAACAGTTCGGACTCGAGGAGCGTCTCCGTGATGGCCGTGCAGTTGACCGCGACGAACGGCTCGGCGGCGTGCGGCGAGTTGAGGTGGATCGCCCGGGCGATGCATTCCTTGCCCGTGCCCGTTTCGCCGCGGATGAGCACGGTGGCACGATTTTCGGCGAGCACGCCGATCAACTTATAGATCTCGATCATCGCCGGTTCCCGGCCCACCAGGTGCTCGAGCTCATGACCCTCCGAGGCCTCGGCGGTGAGATGGCGAACGCGGCGGCGCAACGATCGGTCCCGGAAGCAGCGCTCGAGCAACAGGTCGATCTGGTCCAGATCGAGGGGCTTCACCAGGTAGTCGTAGGCACCCGCCTTCATCGCGCTGACGGCCGTCTTCATATCTTCGTGCGCCGTGATGACGAGAACGTCTATGTCCTTGTTGGCCTCCCGCACACGTCGGAGCAGCTCGATCCCATCCATCCCGGGCATGCGGATGTCGGTGATAACAAGGACCGGCTCGAAATCCGGTAGGAGAGCCAGCGCAGCCTCTGCAGTTTGCGCGGTCGCTACCTCGTGCCCCTGCCGAGCGAGGTGATGCTCGAAGGTCTCGCGGATAGATGCGTCGTCGTCGACGACCAGGATGCGCTCGCTCATGATTCCGGCTCCGGAACGGCGAGCGGAAGCTCAACAACGAACACGGCACCGACTCCCGTCGCGCTCTCCTCCAGCTTCAGCCTGCCTCCATGCTCCTCTACGGCGTGCTGTGCAAGAGCGAGGCCGAAACCGACTCCCTCTTCCTTCGTGCTGAAGAACGGCTCGAAGATCCTCTCCCTCAACTCCGGCGATACGCCGGGCCCCTCATCGGCGACACGCACACGTATCACTCGCGCCCGCTCCTGCGCCGCGTCCCGAGTCTCGGTGGAGATCCGCAGCGTTCCACCTTCAGGCATCGCCTCTACCGCGTTCAGGAACAGATTCAGGAACACGCCTTTCAGCTGCTCCGCATCTCCGCGAACCGTGTCCTCAGAGCCCCGGAGATCTTCCTGCACATCGACACCCTGCTCTTCGAGCTGAGCCCGCAGTACCTCGAGTGCATCTGCGACCGCGGCGTGGACCGAGCAGGGCTCCCGTGTCGGTGCGCGGGTGCGGGCCACGTTGAGAACCCCACGGACAACCCGATCAAGGCGGCTAACTTCGCGCAGGCATATAACGACGGGCCGAGCCGAATCCCCGGGAATCCGGCCGCTCGACGCGTCGCGCTGCAGGCTCTGCAGGTTGAGCTTGATCGAGGTGAGCGGGTTCCGGATCTCGTGCGAGAGCTGCGAGGCGAATTGCCCGATCACCGCCATCTGCCGGCCTTCCTGGATCCGCCGCAACATGTCGTGTACCTGCTCCACCATTATGGCGAACGCCGCCGAGAGCTTCCCAACCTCGTCACCGCCTGCGGCCGGAAGAGTCGGCTCGAAGTTGCCCGCGGCCACCTCATCGGCCGCCGTTGTGAGCGACCTTAGCGACCTTGTCATCCTCCGGGTCATCAGCAGGAAGGCCACCGAGATCACCGCCGCCACCAAGAGCATGAGGCCAAGGTTCACGAGCCGGGTCCGCGCAAACGGCGGTGCGAATTCGTCGACGGAAGCCGAGGAGAGAACAGTCCACGGCGGTGACGTCAGGCTGACAAAGGATGCAACCCGCGTTGCCCCTTCCTCTTCGTAGCTGAAGTTGCCCGTTTCAACGGAGAACAGGGTCGCGTCCACATCCCAGTTTGCAGACCCCAGGAGAACCGCGGCGTGCTGCCTCAGGAAGGCCCGGCGCGGATGAAAAAGCACCTGTTCGCTGGCCCGGTCCAGGATCACCGAGTAGCCCGCGCGGCCGAACGACGCCGCAAGCGCGTCGTCGGGAATCAGCGCACGAGCCCGCACTGCGGCGACCAGCGTTCCGAACTCGCCCGAGCCCTCGATATCCCGAATCGGTTGAACGACCAGTATTACGTCTTGTAGCTCGGGGCCTCCAAACTCCTCCGCCCTAGTCCGCTCCATACGGTCCACGCCCAGCGAGTACAGCAGGTCCCCTGCCGTGTCGCGGAACTCGATCCAGCGGTAGGGGGGCGCGATCACCTCCCAGGCACGGCGCAGGTAGGCATCCGCCATTCCATAGGCCGTCTCTATCGCTCCCGCATCGCCGGTCAAGCGGGCCTGGCAGAGACGCTGGGTCTCGGCGTTCTCGGCCAGCAGCAGGAGGTCGGACTGGCGAAAAGCGTAGCTCTCGGCGATGTCGGTCGCGGCTCGCTCGGCTATCGTCGCCGTACGCGAGGCGATGAGCGATTCGACCGCCTTGATCGATCGGATATAGTTGAACACGCCGAGCGCGACGATGGGCGCCACGCCGAGGACGGCAAAGAGAGCAAGCAGCTTGGCACGGAAGCTCATGAGGCACGTGCCCTCGGGCTCAGGGCTAACGCGCTCACGTTATAGGGCCGGCCCTGAGCGCGCCACCCCACACCCACAGCCAGGCAAGCTCGATGCCGTGACAGCGAATGGCGTAACCGCTTGGGAATTCGAAATATGCTGTGAAGGGCCGCCAGCGCGCCGAGCCTCCGATGGTAACGATTCGTTACCACCACGGTAAAGGAATGATGCTGGAGAGACGCTCAACGGAGTACCACCCACAGCTTGATTAAGAGCGTTGGTGAGGCGCAGTATGTGTCGGAGCGAGCAGACTAGGTTCCAGCCGGCAACCTGACTCGCGGTCAACGTCTTGCAGGGTGGTGGTGCCTCGTGAGAATCGTCTACTTCATTCAGGACACGGGTGGCGGCGAGATCAAGGTCGGCGTCGCCAGGAAGCGTCAGCTCCGGAAGCGGGTGGGTAAGCTGCAGCTCGGCAACCCATCGGAGCTGAAGGTGCTGGGAGTGATCCCGGCGAGGAACGCCGGCGAGCTACAGCTTTTGCCGCGGCGACCGGCCTCGTAAGGGGCGTCGAGGGCCTTCGCCATGATGCCCTCGTGTCCCGCGGCCAGACCACTTTGCAGGAACGCCTGCGCCTCCTTCGGGTCGCCGGTGATCGTGCGTGGGATAGGACGCTGATGTGCTGGTATCGGAGCTTCGATGCCAGCTGGCCCGAGTTGAAAGACAGGTACGGTGAGCGGTTCTATCGGATGTGGAAGTACTTCTTGCTGTCGAGTGCCGGGACGTTCCGGGCGCGGAGCACTCAGCTGTGGCAGGTCGTTCTGTCGCCGAGGGGCGTGCCCGGCGGGTACCGGTCGGTGCGGTGAGCGTGAGGGCTATGATTGAACGCATTCGAGAGCTGGAGGCGATCAGCCGCAGGCTGGAGCCCGAGCGCGGTGTGAGGGCACACGTACGCGACGCGGTCATGGCCTACGCAGACGACTTCCTGGAGCGTCTACCCGGGCTCAAGGCGTACGAGATCAGCAAGGAGAAGGCGAAGGATCTGCGGAACTCGCCGATATCCGAGGAGCCGGCCGGCATCGAGGAACTGGTGGAGCTGTTTGAGGGCTGTGTGGTCGAGCCGGGGCTCAACCCTGCATCAGGAGGGCACCTCGCCTACATCCCGGGCGGTGGCATCTACTACTCATCGCTGGGGGACTATCTGGCGGCCGTCACGAACCGCTACGCCGGCGTCCGCTTCGCCGGTCCGGGCGCGGTCGAGATGGAGAACATGCTGCTCGACTGGATGGCCGGCCTGGTGGGTTATCCGGAGGGATCGGGCGGCAACCTGGCCTCGGGCGGCAGCATCGCCAACCTGATCGGGATCGTCACGGCGCGGGACGCGCATGGCCTGGCGGCCCGGGACTTCGAGCGGGCGGTCGTCTACCTGTCGGGGCAGGCGCATCACTGCATCCACAAGGCGCTGCGGATCGCCGGGCTGGGCGAGTGCGTGCTGCGCTACGTACCGATGGATGCGCGCTACCGGATGATCCCGGCGGCGCTGGAGGATGTGATCGCCGAGGACCGGGCCGCGGGGCTCATTCCCTGGCTGGTCATCGCGGCGGCGGGTACCACCGATGTCGGCGCGATCGATCCGCTGGAGGCGATCGGCCGGATCGCGAAGGCGAACGGGCTCTGGTACCACATCGACGCGGCCTACGGCGGGTTTTTCGCGCTGGTGGATGAATGCCGGCCGAAGCTAGCCGGGATGGAGCTGTCTGACTCTATCGTGCTTGACCCGCACAAGGGGCTCTTCCTGCCGTACGGGACCGGGGCGGTGCTGGTGAAAGACAAGCGAGCGATGCAGCGGGCGCACCAGTATCAGGCCAGCTACATGCAGGACATCCTGGCCGAGGAGGCGCTGGAGATCGGCTCGCCGGCCGAGCTGTCGCCCGAGCTGAGCAGGCACTTCCGGGGCCTCAGGCTATGGCTGCCGCTGAAGCTGCACGGTGTGGCGCCGTTCCGGGCCTGCCTGGAGGAGAAGCTGCTGCTGACCCGCTATTTCTACGAGGAGGTGCAGCGGCTCGGGTTCGCGGTCGGTCCGGCGCCCGAGCTCTCGGTCGCCACGTACCGCTACGTGCCGGACTCGGGTGACGCCAACGCCTTCAACCAGGCGCTGGTGGATGAGATCCACCGGGACGGTAGAGTGTTCGTTTCCTCGACGATGCTGGATGGGAAGTTCGTGCTGAGGCTGGCGGTGCTGGTGTTCCGAACGCACCTGGAGACCGTCGACCTCTTGCTCGAGATCCTCGAACAGACAGCGGGCGCGCTCGCGCGAACCTGGAACATCTAGTCTAGGGTGCGAGGCGCACGACCTTCCAGCCATCACCCTCGCGAGTGTACAGGAGGCGGTCGTGCAGCCGGTTGGCGCGGCCCTGCCAGAACTCGATGCTGTGCGGGATGAGCCGGTAACCGCCCCAGAACGGTGGTAGCGGCACCTCGGTGTCCTTGAAGCGCCGCTCGTGCTCGCGGAACTGCTCCTCCAGCTCGCGACGGTTTGCGAGCACTGCACTCTGCTTCGAGGCCCAGGCGCCGAGCTGGCTGCCGCGCGGTCGGGTGCGGAAATAGGCGCGCGACTCCTCGTCGCTGAGCTTCTCCACGGCACCGCGCAGGCGCACCTGCCGCTGCAAGATCCTCCAGTGGAAGACTATCGCCGCCTGAGGGTTCATCGCGAGGTCATCGCTCTTGCGGCTGTCGTAGTTGGTGAAGAAGCGGAATCCCCGCTCGTCGAAGCCTTTGAGGAGCATCATGCGGGCCGATGGCTTTCCGTCACGCGTGGCGGTCGCCAGGGTCATGGCTTCGGGCAGGTACAGGCCTGCGCGCTTGGCGTCTTTGAACCACTCGGCGAAGAGCGCGAGAGGATCGGGTCCTGCCCGCTCTTCGGAGAGTCCCGTGATGACGCCTCTACCGAAGGTGAAGAGCGCTCGCAGAATGGATAGCACAGGCATCGTATAGGCCGATAGCGTCAGCGGTCTTGTACGGGCGTCGGCACGCGTCGGCGCTGGCGCCGACGGAAGCTACCCTGACGCTACGAGAAATCAATTCCGAGATGAAGAGACCCCACCGCCGTGGCGGGTGGGGTCTCCAGTAAGCAGGCTCGAGAGCGCGCCTGCTAGTATTTCACCATCGCTTTGGTCCGCTTGGCCTGTGCGACCCACTTCTTGACCATGCGCTCCGAAGGCACCTGACGGACCAATGCCCTCCGCTTGTTCGTCCTCACCATCTTCTGGTACAGGGCTCCCGCATCGCGGCGCCCGAGCTCCTTGACGGTGTCCACGCCGGACGCCTCGAGCAGCTCCGAGTACTCGCCACCGATGCCCTTGATCCGCATGAGATCGGCATGGTTCACGAATCTCAGAAGCTTCTTCTGCGGGATGCCGCTCTCCTTGGCGACCTTCTCGCGTGCCTTCGGTGTGCGACAGTACTCCAAGAGGGTGTCGGTGCTACCCACACCGACCTTCTTGAGCTTCCGCGCGTGTCCCGCGCCGATCCCCTCGATGTTGGTGAGCTTGGCCATCGTTCGCGCCCTCCCTGGTTCGATTGGTGTGCCTCGGAGTGTTGAGCGACGCCACGTCGGTGTCACGGTTTCTTATCGCCTCTTATATAGTGATTCGAGCGCCGTTTACACAAGCTCTGGCGTGACTGCACGCGGACCAGCGTCAGCGACCGAGTCGCGCTGGTATGACTCACACGACGGCGATCTCACAGAACAGACTGGATCCGTCGACCTCGCTGATCTGCGCTGGCAGTGGATAGGCGGCCAACAAGGAGGTGAACTCGTCCGGGCCCACCGTGGTTGCCTGGAAGCCGTCCTCACAGACGATGACGCCGTCGCCCGTTGCCTCGTCATCGATCGGGCCGATGAGGCCGTACTCGGCCTGGATCCGAAACCAGGCCAGGCGATGGGGCCAGAAGCGCTCGGAGTAGCTCGAGAAGAGGACCCTGCCGCCCGGCCGGGTCACGCGAACCGCCTCCTGGATGAGCGTGCGCTTGTCAATGTTGAAGGCCGAGATCCCGTTCTGGACACAGGCCACGAGGTCGAAGCAGCCATCGCGAAAGCCCAGGGCGGCGGCGTTCATCTGGGCGAACCGGCAGGAGCTGCGCGGGCCGACGTATTCTCGCGCCATCAGCAGGCTGTCTCGCGAAGTGTCGATGCCGACGGCGCCGCGGGCGCTTGCTGCCA
>JGI2171J19970_10001036_pt1 | contig 15468 bp, 10 predicted proteins | sample DeeMarSWOR324_28_FD_19970 | JGI IMG/M metagenome (IMG submission 19970) | reverse complement strand
GAGATCGGCTGGTCTCGCCAGTAGCATGGTTTCAATGCCTTTCTCAATCATGGCCCGGGAGGTCTTCTTGGAAAAGGCATAACCGCAAATCGATCTGACGGTTTCTTCAAATCTCCCCTGAATGCCCTCAAGGATCTCGGGCAGAACTTTCAGCCGCGCGCCCGTCCCCACGAGAACCAGGGCCTCCACGTATTGAGGATGGAGAAGGGTGAATTCCTGGATGATCGCTCCCCCCAGGGAATGGCCGAACAGGCAATAAACATCCCCCGGTAACGCTCGGACCAAATTGAGAAGATGTCCTACATAGGCACCAATCGAATCTTCTCCGTCGCTACCTGCCTCCCCATGGCCGGGGAGATCTACCGCAACAAAGTTAAAGGATTCTTCGAAGAATTGCCTTTGGTTGTTCCAGAGGAGATGGCTCCCCCCGGAACCGTGGACGAAAACCAGCGTCCTGACCCCCGCCCGTATGCCCCCGCTGCCAGTCACGTAACCGACCTGCTTACCGCTGCTCTGAAGTATCGGCATGATGGCCTCCTCGAAGGTCGGAATGCGCTAAGATCGAAGAATGTTGAAGGATCTCAAATAGTTTTTCCTCCCCATGTCAAGGGGCTGTTGCCCAAATCCCTGGAGCGAACATTAAAGAATTGTGGCTAACCATTCTTAGTGAAGCGAAACGGTCGCAAATCCAATGTTTGAGCCCGGAGGGCGAGTTTTAGATTTGCAGTGAAGCGAACTTTAGAATGGTCCAGAATTCTTTTCAGTGAGCGAAATGGGTTTTTGGACAACAGCCCCTCAAGGGCTAATTCCTTTCCTTTTCTGGGCCTGATATTTCTTTATAACCGCGCTCAACCTTCTGACGCCCTCGATAATCTCATCCTTCGTCGGATAGGAAAAGTTAACCCTCATAGCGTTATGCTTAAGATAACCCTTAGGATAGCAGGCTTCACCAGGAACAAAAGCGACCTTTTCCTCGATGGCCATGAAGAAAAGCTCTGAAGTATTTATATCCTCTGGCACCGTTATCCAGAGGAAGAGCCCTCCGTCTGGTTTTGTCCACTCAACACCCATATCCGCGGTGAAATTCTCTTCCATGGCCTCAAGAAAGAAATTAAGCTTTTCACGGTAGTAATCTCTTATCCTCCTAAAATGGGCATCAAGATCGTATTCTCGCAAAAAGGCGGTGCAGATATCTTGATTGAGTTTAGGGGTGCAGAGGGTATTCGCCCCTTTTATGGAGGAGAACTTATCAATGACCTCCGGGGGACCTATGTTAAATCCGACCCTGACACCGGGGCAGAGTATTTTGGAAAAAGTAAAAATACCAATCACGTTGCCCTGGTTTTTATCGAGGGAATAGATTGAAGGAATGTGTTGGCCCCTGTACCTCAGTTCCCTATAGGGGCTATCCTCTACGAGAGGGATCCGATACCTCTTGCTCAACGATAGAAGGGCAAGCCTTTTCTCAAAGCTTGTGGTTATTCCAGAAGGGTTCTGGAAATCCGGAACCACATAGATGAATTTAGGTTTTCTCCCTTTAGTTATGAGATTTTCTATACCCTCCTCGAATCCCCTAACATCGGACCCGTCTTCTTCGATGTCTTCGGCTAGGTATTGAGCATCTTCCATCTCAAAGGAGGCCAAGGCACCCCCGAAGGTGGGAAGATCCGTGACGATTATGTCTTTGGGTTCAAGGAATAATCTTCCCACTAAATCTATTCCTTGCTGTCCTGAGGTCGTTATCATTATATTCTCGGACTCGATATAGACATTATCTTTTTTCAGATAATCTATGATGGCCTCCATCAGCTCTTCTTCCCCGGGAATGGGAGTATATTGCAGAACACGATCCGGATCCTGTTCCAAGGATTTCTCCACGGCATTCCGAACGAGGTCTCGGGGAAAAACATCGCTGCTGGGCAATCCGCCTGCAAAGGAGATTATCGCGGGGTCTTTCAGATACTTAAACAATTTTCCAATTGTGTATCCCTCGAACCCCCTCATAATGTTAGTGAATAATGATTTCATGTTTGCCCTCTACACTGATTTGGCCTCGATTAAGAACCGGCAGAGATCATTTCCCTTGGCTAGGCAGTGGGTTTCAACGGAGGCAACATCCTCGCCGAAAAGGACATGCCCCATGCCGGCCATAACGCCGCGGATCATGTGGCAAACGGGCCCCGTCGATCTTCCATAGGCTTCAGCAAAGGCCGAACATATTACCGTTACGATCAACCTCTTTTCCTCGGGATTAAACTCCTCCACCTTGAAATTCCCCCAGCCGATTTGAGTCCCCATGCTCATCATAAACTGGGCGATTTCATCATCACCGTATCCAAATGTCTCGTTGTATTTCTTGGTGGACAGGTGGCCCCCCGCAAAGCCCCCGCGATAGAGGATCTCTTGAGCTTCCTCCCCGAGCCTCTCCTCCAGGCCTTTTTGAAACTCCACGAGGGTCTCGGGGCGAATGAGAAGATACCTCACTCCCTTGAAGGAGATAGCTCCCCTTTCCCCATCGAACTCCAGGACCTCGAGTATGGGATTTCCCATGACTATCTCCCCCTTGCCTTACTCGATGTCTTTCCCTCGCCCTTTCGCAGCTTTTCCGTTGCTTCCTTATCAATTGACCAACCGTCCTCATTGACGCGGATTCGATAATCCCTGATGGCCGCCTCTCGGGTAATCTTGCCGTCTCGGAGATCAGCCTCTATGGACGAAAATGGCCTTTCCAAAGGATCCCCGTACCCCCCGGCACCAGGGAGCCTGAGGCTGACAAGATCGCCTTTGCTGAGGACATCCAGCCCCTTCGACCTCAAGGGACGCTCTTTTTTGGTCCCGGGGTTTAAGATGAAGCTCCCCGTGCTTCCCTCCTTTCCGCCAAAAAGGCCGAGCGGGGGAAACTTTTGCCTGTCCCCATACCGCGCAAAGGAAACCTCATCTGCCAGCACCCTGATATCCCGACGCGTAGCCAATCCTCCGCGAAACTTCCCCGCCCCTCCCGAGTCGGGTATGAACTCATACCGTTCGATTCGAATCGGAAACTCGTGTTCCACGGATTCTACGGGCGTGTTCATGAATCGAGGAAGGTGGGAGTCCTGCCCGTCCCTCCCGTCGCGGTACGGCCTCGCCCCTGCACCTCCTCCTTGAATATCCGTATAGATGAATCGCTCCCCATCATTGGGGCGCAACCCACCGAAGCCGCACGTGGAGATCTGGCCGTGGCTTCCCGCCATGACCCGATCGGGCAGGACATGGGATAAAGCCCGAAGCATCGCCTCCACGATCTTCTGGGATGCGTTGGTGCGGGAGGCAACGGCGGCGGGAAGGACTGGATGGACGATGGTTCCCGGTTGGGTCCTGATCTCTATGGGGCGATAGCATCCCGAATTGGGGGCAACATGGGGATCAACCACCCCGATCATCACGTAGTATACCGCCGCGTACGTATTGGCTAGGGTGGAGTTGGTATTCCCCTGGGCCTGAGGATCCGAACCCCGAAGATCGACCACCACGTGGTCTCCCCGCTTTTCGATCCTGACATGGATTTTGATTGGGGTATCGGTTACTCCATCATCGTCGATGTAATCCTCCCCTTCGTAGACCCCGTCGGGAATTCCCTTCAATCCCTCTCGGATACGGCGCTCGGAATAATCCAGGAGCATCCGGCTCGCCTCTTGAACCACATCCCACCCGTATCTATCCAAGAGCTTTTTGAGGCGATCCACTCCCACATACACCGAGCTCACCTGGGCCCTGATGTCACCGAGGGTCTTCTGGGGAACACGAATCTGATTCTCTATGATGCTGGTAATTTCCTTGTCCTCCACACCCTTCTTGTAGAGCTTCACCATGGGAAGCCTCAGACCCTCCAGGTAGATTTCTCGAATCCCCCCGGCAACTCCGCCTGCCGCCATCCCCCCTAAGTCGGAGTGATGGGTGATATTGCCCACGAACCCCACCAACTGACCGCCGTAATGAACCGGGGCGATACAGTAAAGGTCCATGATGTGTTGTCCGCCACGGTAGGGATCGTTCATTATGATTACATCGCCTTCCTCCAGATCCCCCTCGCCATAGTGATTCACCAATTCCCTCATGGTGATCTCAAACCCGGCCAAAAGGCTGGGATTATGATGGGCCTGGGCGATGGTGGCCCCGTTGCCATCGGTAATTACGCAGCTAATATCCTTGATTTCGGTGATAATGGTTGATCGGCCCGTCCTGACCAGGGTATACCCCATTTCATCAGCGATCTGCTCCAAGGCATACCGGATAACCTGCATGCTAACGATATCAACTTTCTCAGCCATTCCCCTTGGCCTCATAGCGCGATGGCGATGCTTTCGTCCTCCTCAACCCGCCCCCGATAACCGGGGAGGATGAGGGTGCTGGCAGTAGCCTCCTCGATCATGCACGGTCCCGTGAGCTCACATCCGGGCCCTAACCTGTCCCTTTCGTAGATGGCCGATTCCCGAAATCCCATTCCGTCGAAGTAGATGGGCCTCTTTTCCTTTAACGCCTCCGATGGGTTGGTTTCTCCGCCTCCTCTTCCCTTCAATTCCATGGGAGGTGATTTGCCGAAGGCCGAGACCCGTAAGCTCACCACCTCCACCTTCTCACCCTCGTGGATATAGGAGTACTTCTCCCTATAGATAGCCTTGAAGCTTTCCAACGCCTTCTGGAACACCGCAGGCGTAACCTCCAAACCCCGCTCAACCGGGGTATTAATCTCATAGGTCTGGCCAACCAATTTGATATCGGTCGACCACATGAACTCCATGTGATTTTCTTGGATGTGCTCCTTTTGGAGCTGACGCCTGCCCTCCGCCTCCAATTCCCGAAATATCCTCGTCATCCTCCCAAAATTTAAAGCATCCTCTCTCATGGTGATGGTCTGGACGTAATCGTGCCTCGTATCCGAAACGAGAAGCCCTATGGCTGAAAACGTTCCCGCGAAGGGAGGAATAATCGCCCGCCTCATGTTGAGATCCCGGGCAATATCGAGCGCATGCAATCCCCCTGATCCCCCGAAGCTGACGAGGCTCCACTCTCGTGTGTCGATCCCCCTCTGGATGGTAACGGAGGTAATTCCCTTTACCATGTTGGCATTGATCACCTGGATGATGCCCATGGCGGCTCGCTCAACGCTCATATTCAAGGGTCCAGCAATCCTCTTCTCTATGGATTCTCTTGCGAGGTCCGGGAAGAGGGGCATCTCGCCTCCGTTGAAGTACTCGGGATTGAGCCTTCCCAAGACGAGGTTGGCATCGGTAACCGTGGGCTCATCTCCTTCCAGGTTGTAGCAAGCCGGCCCTGGATCAGCCCCGGCGCTCATAGGCCCCACGTTCAAAGCACCTCCCACGTCGATCCAAGCAATGCTTCCTCCACCCGCTCCGATGATGTGGAGATCGATGATGGGGATCTTTACGGGGAGGTGCTGAAAATGCCCCTCCGTGGTTACCTTGGGGACACCCCCTTCCACGAGGCCGATATCGAAGCTGGTTCCTCCCATATCCACCGATACCACCTTCCTCTCCCCATGGAGTTGGCCCAGAAAAGATGTGGCAACAACCCCCCCGGCCGGCCCTGAGTTCACCGTGTTGACGGCCCTCGTCTTTGCCGAATGGGCCGTCATGACACCACCATTGGCCTGAATAATCCGAATATCCAGAGGACCGTACCTCTCCTCCAGGAGGCCAACGAGATTAGTTATGTACCCTTCAATAATGGGCTGAAGATAGGCGTTAATCACAGCCGTGGAGGTCCGCTCATATTCGCGATATTCGGGGCAGATCTCAGAGCTCATGGTGATATACGCCTCGGGAAATACCTCGCGGCAGATTTCCCTCACCCTCCTCTCATGGATGGGATTCACATAGGAGAAGAGGAGGGAGATAGCTATGGAGCTTACTCCCTCTCTTTTCAGGAAACGGGCGCACTCCCTCGCGGAGTCCTCATCGAGGGGAACGAGGACATTCCCCTGGCTTTCAATCCTCTCCCTGACCTCTCGCCTCAGATAACGGGGAACCAGGGGAGGGGGAAGGTCGACGGAAAAATCGTATAATCCCTCCTCCGGCCGCATGATCCTTCCGATCTCCAGGACATCTCGAAACCCCTCCGTGCAGATCAACCCGGTCTTGGCCCCCTTTCTCTCGATGAGGGCGTTCGTACCCGTGGTTGCCCCGTGGGCGATATAATCCAGCTCATCCATGGACATTTGCGACAAACTGAGGATCTTCTCAATGCCGCGGCAAACTCCCTCCGACAAGTCACCGGGGGTGGTCAAGGTTTTCACGGAATAGATCTCTCCCCTTCGGTCATCGACCATGTTCACGTCGGTGAAGGTCCCGCCAACATCAATCGAAATCCTCAAAGGCGCCTCCCTGCTTCGAACCCCAACCAGATTACCCCTCGCTCAATTGAGCTTCCTTCAGGTTCCAGGGGAAAGAGCGGGATACAGTATACTGATATTCCTTGACAATAACAATTTCTTTCTGTTAGCATGCCCTTGGTCATTGCTCGATGACCTGAGGCATAGGCGTGAATTGCATGTTAGATTCAGCCTAAAGGAGGTGATGGATTCAATCTATCGACGGTAACTCTTATGGTCCCAACGAAAGAAAGGAGGAAAAAAATGAAGAGGATTCTCTGTTGGTCTCTTATGGTGGCCCTATCGGTGACTTTGTGTTTCGGGGTTCCCTTGGTCACTTCTGCCAAAGAAATAGAGCTCAAGGCCATCTGTTTTATCCCCAAGAACCACCCCCTCGTCTCCCAGACCCTGGTCTGGACCGACCGGGTCAACGAGGCGTTCAAGGGAAAGCTCAAGGTTAACTATATCGGTGGACCGGAAATCGTCCCGGGTCTTCAGCAGATGGAGGCCGTGAAAAAGGGCAAGATGGTTCAGGTCATCTTCTACCCCACCGCCTACTACCAGTCAATCCTCCCTGAGGGCGTGGCCTTCACCCTCTCAAAGCTCACCCCGTGGGAGGAGAGGAAGCCAGGGGGGTTTTACGATTTCATGGTCAAGCGGCACAAGACAATAGGCGTCATGTATGTTGGAAGATGGCTCCACAGCCCCTTTTACCTCTGGTCCAGAAAGGAAGTGAAATCCCTTGAGGACTTGAAGGGAATGAAGATGAGGACAACGGCCCTCTATGATCGCTTCATGAGGAGAATGGGAATCGTGCCCGTGCAGATAAGTCCCGCCGATACGTATACAGGCCTCGAACGGGGAACGGTGGAAGGCTTCGGGTGGCCGCTTTTGGGAGCTCGAGACAAGGGGTGGACCGAGGTATGCAAATACATCATAGACCACCCCTTCTATAACCAAAACACACTGATCCTTATAAACCTGGACAGTTGGAATAAAATCCCCAAGAAGATCCAAAAGAAGATGATCGATCTCACGGCGAAGTTCGAACACGATATGGTGGCCCATTTCGAGAAGGCCATCGCGGGGGAATGGAAGAAACTGGATGAGATCGGCGTGAAACGGATCACATTTTCTCCAGCGCAGGCCAAGACCTATCTCGACGCCGCCTATGACGCGGAATGGGAAGAGCTGAATAAGAAGGTTCCCGATCTCATTCCCGAGCTGAAGAAGGTCACCGGACACTAATCCCACCTGGTGGGTGATCGGGTACTTCGGAACCGCTTTACTGGATTGAAACGGGGGGTGGATCGCCCGGAGCGGAGATCCACCCCTTCGCATCTTCTTACGATACCCGGGTGTAGACATGAAGCATTCGGCCAGGGTTGGGACTATTTTCGATGGCATCCTTAACGTTTTTGCCCTCTTGAGCGCGCTGCTGTTAGCCTTCATCATGCTGTCCATCTGTCTGGAAGTAGTCATGCGATACTTCCTGAACCGACCATTGGTTTGGGTCATAGAGATGTCGGAGTACGCGCTCCTCTACATCACTTTTCTGGGCACAGCATGGCTTCTCAGGAGAGAAGGCCATGTCACCGTCGATGTGCTCCTGGTCAGGCTGAACCCGAAATCTCAGGCCGCCCTCGGCCTCTTTAGCTCCATCATCGGGATAGCCATCTCCCTCGTCCTCATATGGTATGGTTCAGAGGTCGCCTGGGATCACTACCAGAGGGGGATTTTCAAACCCACTGTCCTGCAGTTTCCAACGGCTCCCATTCTCGCCATCATTCCCATCGGAAGCATTATCTTGGCCATGCAATTCATCAGGAGGGGGTACCTATTTTTGCGGAAATGGCGTGAAGATGCATCCTGAACACAACCCGCGAGGAGAAGCGACGTGGAGTGGTGGCTCATCCTCTTGATCATCTTCAGTGCCCTTGTCATCCTCTTTGCCCTGGGCGTTCCCGTGGCCTTCGCCTTCCTCTTCGTTAACGTCATAGCGGTTTATGTCTTTTGGGGCGGCGGGGCCGGCCTCAGCCAACTGATTCTGAGCATCTATGAATCGGTGACCATCTTCGCCCTCCTTCCCGTGCCACTGTTTGTCCTCATGGGAGAAGTTATGTTTCGATCGGGGATTGCGCCGCGGATGATGGACGTCCTCGATAAATGGCTGGGCCGTCTGCCTGGGAGATTGAGCCTACTAGCCGTGGGGGGCGGCACCCTATTCGCGACCCTGTCCGGCTCGGCCATGGCCGGCGCTGCGATGTTGGGATCGGTGCTGGTTCCGGAAATGGAGAAACGGGGCTATAAAAAGCCCATGAGCCTGGGGCCCATTCTGGGAAGCGGAGGTCTGGCCATCATGATTCCCCCCAGTGCTCTCGGCGTCCTCCTGGCCGCCCTCGGCCGTTTCTCCGTGGGAAGGTTTCTCATTGCTATTATTGTACCCGGCCTCATCATGGCAGTCCTCTATGGAGCTTACGTCGTAGGCAGGTGCTGGCTTCAGCCCGAACTCGCCCCCTCGTATGCAGTCCCCCCCACGAGCCTTCTGGATAAGATTAGGGCTACACTTCGATACGTGCTTCCACTGAGCTCTATCGTTTTTCTGGTTGTTGGCCTCATTTTCCTCGGGATCGCCACCCCCACGGAGGCAGCCGCCCTGGGGGCCCTGGGGTGTCTGGTCTTGGCCTTCATCTACAGGGGATTAAGTTGGGAAGTCTTGAAGACCTCCGTAACGGGTACCCTTCAAGTCACTATTATGATGCTCATGATCCTCACGGGCTCCACGGCTTTTGCTCAAATCCTGGCCTATACAGGGGCCACCCAGGGCCTGGTTGAATGCGCATTGAGCATTCCCCTCCCACCTATTTGTGTGCTCATCGCCATGCAGGTTGTGCTCTTGATCATGGGAACCTTCATGGAGCCCCTCACCATCATGATGGTCACCCTTCCCATATTCATGCCCATCGTGGAAAAACTTGCATTCAACCCCCTCTGGTTCGGGGCAATCATGCTCCTCAACATGGAGATGGCCACCACCTCTCCCCCCTTCGGCCTCGTCCTGTTCGTGATGAAGGGAGTGGCACCGCCCGGCACGACGATGGGTGACATCTATAAAGCCGGATTACCGTTTCTGGCGTGTGATGCGGTGGCGATGGCGTTGATGATGGTTTTCCCGGAATTGGTGCTCTGGCTGCCGGGTTTGATGAAGTAGTTGTTTCTATCGGGCAGGAAATGATGAATAAGCGACCTGGATCCGTGCAGCCTTGGTAGGCTGGGTTTTCCTACGATCGACCTCCCTTTCGCAAAGCCCTCGTAGCCTCTTCATCCACCGTGAAGGTATTCGGGTCGATTACAACGGCGTAATCCTCCCTGGCGCTTTCGACGGAGATGATGCCGTTTCTCACCTCTCTCCGAACCAGGTCAATGGGGCGTTTCTTGGGATTGCCATACCCTCCACCTCCCCCTGCCTCCTGATAGTAGGTGGTTCCCGCGGGGACATCCTCAACCAAATCCTTGGTGGTGGTACGGTAAACCCTTCCGTCCGGGTAGACAAGCTCAATCTTATTCAAGGTCCCGGGCTTCCCACCCTGGGCGCCAAAAGGAGGTTCCACATCTCCTTCACCGAAGGTCACCAGCTTCACCTTCTCTCCCCCCAACTTGAACTCGGTGACAACCCCCAGTCCTCCCCTCCATTGGCCTGGGCCCCCTGAATCACGGAGATATTCGTGCTGCAAGATAAAATGGGGCGTCTGGAGCTCGAACATCTCGTAGTCCTGGTCCAAGACGCCTCCTGAGGCATCGATCATACCGATGTGGTCATATCCATCCGTTCCCTTGATGGCACCCGATCCCCCCTTCAACCCCATGAAACAGATGTCCACAAAGGGCTCGTTTTTTCGCGGATCCAAGCCCGTGGTCAGGCTGCACAAGAGCTCGTTCCACTCCGCCGTCACACGCTCCGGAATAACGGGCCCTAGAGCCCTCATAATGGCATCGGCATTGATGGGACAGAGGTGGTTCCCATAGGTGGTCGCAGCGGGAAAGGCCGCGTTGAGGACGGTTCCCACTGGTATAACGATCTTGACGGGCCTGACCATACCATCGTTATGGGGCATATCAGGATTGACCATCTGAAGAAAGGTGAGCAGCGTTGCACTGGCACTGGAGGTATACGTACCATTCACAAAGCCCTTGGTCTGGGGATCGGTGTCGGTATAGTCGAAGATAATGTCATCCTTCCCCACCGTGATCTTTACCCGGACGGTATACGTGGAGCCCGGGTGTCTTCCATCATAGTAGCCCGTGGCCTCCCCGGAATAGACCCCCGTGGGAATGGTCCGGATCTCCGCCCTCATCATCTTCTCGGTGGAGTCGAAGAGGTGTTCCTTATGAACGTTAAAGACGTCCAGTCCATATTTCTCGACCAGGGCAAGAATTCCCCTTTCTCCCACCACGCAGCTTCCGATCTGGGCCCGCATATCCTCCTCGACCATCTTCAGCCGGATGTTGGCAAAGATCAGATCCCAGACATCCTTCCTCAGCTTCCCCTTCTCATACACCTTTACGGGGGGAATCCGCAGGGCCTCCTGCCAGACCTCCGTCGCCTGTGGGTTATAACCGCCCTGAACGGCTCCACCGATATCGGCTTGATGCCCCTTGCAAGCGGCCCAGCCCACGAGTTCCTCCCCGTGAAAGATGGGCTTGTAGACGGCCACATCGTTGTTCTGGTTCCCCATGGAGAAGACATCGTTATGGAAAATAACATCCCCTGGGTAGACCTCATCCCCAAAATACTTGACGATATACTCGCATACGGGGCCGAGGGAGAAGGCGAGGATGGGAAGGTTTTCCGTCTGTTCCAACATCTTCCCTTCGGAGTCGTAGAGCCCCGTGACGAAATCCTTCGCCTCACAGAGGATGGGAGAGCGGGTGGTCATGGTCAGCGCAATGCTCATCTCCTCGGTAATGGATTTGAAACGGCGCTGAAGGATGGAAACCAGGATCTTATCAATGTCGATTTTTTTCATGAGAGGATCCTCCCTTTCACCTGATCCTCGGCCTCCTTGACATACATGGTGTAGCTTCCGTACTTGTCCACCAGAACGCTATATTCACTGGCCACAAAGGTGGTGGTATTTACCTGTTCGATGATGGCGGGTCCCTCGATGCGGTTGCCGTAATGGAGCTTGAAGCCATCAAAGACATCGACATTGGTAAATCCCTTCTGCCTCGGAAGGAAGACCCTCCTCTTCTTTTTGAAGGCCGGAGACGGATCCTCCCCCGCATACTCATCCAGCATGAACTCGGGCTTCTCCGTTTTGCCGATACAAACCAACCTCATGTTAATCAGCTCAATGGGCGTTTCCTGTTCCTCCAACGAATACCCATAGAGCTTGTTATGTTGGGGGTGGAACTTATTGGCCATGCCCTCAAAATCCCCCCCTTCGACTTCCCCCTGGGTCACTTCCACGTTCACCTCGTGATACTGTTTTACGTACCGCATATCCAGGGAGTAGAAGTATTCAACCCTGTCCTCGGGAATATTCTCGATCTTTAGCAGCGAAAGACCCTCGGCCTTCATATCGTCGAAGAGGGAGCTGAGCCTCTTTACATCGGCGTCCTTGAGCAGGGTAGGGTAGCTCCTCACGAAGTTGTGTTTCAGATCGGACATGAGCATTCCCGCGGCGCAGAAGATGGAGGATTCCCTGGGAATGATCATAATGGGTATTTCCAGTTCCAGGGCGATCATACAGGCATGATTTGGACCGGCGCCCCCGGCCACCACGAGAGGAAAATCCCGTGGATCCTGCCCTTGTTTAACGGAGACCTCCCTCACGGCGGCGGCCATATTGACGTTGATGACATTGTACATCCCAAGCGCCGCCTCATAGAGGTCAAACTTGAGCTTGTCCGCGATTCTCCCCTTCATGGCCTTCTCGGCCTTAGTCAGGTTTAGAGGCATTTTTCCGCCAGCAAAGTAGTCCTTATCCAAATATCCCAAGACCAGGTCTGCGTCGGTACAGGTGGGCTCCTCCCCACCGAGATCATAGCACGCAGGACCGGGTTTAGCCCCGGCGCTTTTGGGCCCCATGCGGAGCAATCCCCCCTCATCGATCCATCCAATGCTCCCCCCTCCAGCGCCAATGGTCACCACGTTGAGCATGGGAAGCGCAAGCCGAAGCCTGTTGATCTCGCCAACCGTGGTCACAAAGGGAGTTCTGTTTTTGATCAGGGCGGTATCAAAGCTGGTTCCCCCCATGTCCATGGTGATACAGTCGTCATGCCCTTGGATTGATGCGTAGGCGATACCGGCAACGGGCCCTCCCGCGGGGCCGGATAGCAAGGTCACCGCGGCGTTATCAATGGCCACCTCGGGGGAGATGACTCCTCCGTTTGACTGCATGATGAGGAGTACTCCTTCGTACTCCTCAGCCCCCAACTTCTTCAAAAGGGAATTGAGGTATCCCTTGAGAATGGGGCCCACATAGGAGTTCAAAACGGTGGTGCTCACCCGGTCGTAGAAGCGAATGGATGGAAGAAGGGTACTGGAGACCGTCAAGTAGGCATCAGGGATCTTTTCGCAGATGATCTTGGCCGCCACCTCCTCATGAACCCTGTTGGCGAAGGAGTTCATGAAGCAAATGGCAATTGCCTGAACGCCTTCCTTAAGGAAGAGGTCCGCCGCATCGTGGACATCCCTTTCACTTATCGGGGTGAGGATATCTCCCTTGTAATCGAGACGTTCCTCGACGGGATACCTGAGGTATCGTTCGACCAGGGGCTCCACGTTCCGATACCGGTTGTTATACTGCTCCTCCCTGATCCCCCTCCTCATCTCCAGGGCATCCCTTATCCCACGCGTAGTCAGAAGCCCCGTCTTCGCCCCGCTATAGGTCAAGACGGCGTTGGTTGTGACGGTAGTTCCATGAACAACGACGGTCACATCCCTCAGAAACGCCTTGGCCGAGATTCCTCGATCCCTGGCCATCTCCGCAATTCCCTCCATGGTGGCGATGGAGGGATCATCGGGGGTGGATAACACCTTGTAGATCTGTGTCATCCCGTCCTCCATGGCCAAGAGGAAATCCGTAAAGGTGCCCCCCACATCGATTCCTATCTTGTATTTCATGCCCGACTCCTCCAAGCCTTTAATAATGAAACAATTCACAAATGTCAAGGAGTATAGTTCCAGAGTTTCCTCAATTTTGTCGAAAACACGATTGTTCCTGAGCGAAATCTGCGCTGCAGTCGGAAAGGGGAAAGGTGAAAGGTTGAGGTTGAGAGGGCGGAGGCGGAAGGCAAAATGACAAATGGCAAAGTCCAAATGAGAATGAGTTGATTGGTTGTATTGGTTTACTTGATTTTATTGGTTAAAAATGGAAAAACGAGCTCTGAGCGCGAATCAAAGATTTTTTCGCCAAGCCTTGAGAACGAAGGAACGCCTCAGGCGATTTTTGCAAGGAAGCGGACATTTGAATGGTCGAAAAAAGATTTTTAAGCAGCGAAGAGCGAGTTTTCCCAAGGCCTCAAGGGAGAGGTTGGAGGCAGAAGGCGAAATGCCAAATGTCAAAGTTCAAATGTCAAATGGCTGCGGAAAGGTAACCTTCATGCATGTTTACCCCCTGCGCCTACCTCCACCTCACCCGCATCCCCCTCCTGCCACGAGGCATCGACGAGTGCCCCATACTCCCGGGCATACCGATCAATCTCCGATGCCAAATCCGTAAAAAGAGCCCGCGCACCGGGATGCGTGAAATACCGGGCATAATTGAGGGCAATGTCCCTCCCCTGGTGAGGATGATCAATCAACATGCAGGGCCTCTTGTGATTCTCCGAAAAAGGCTGCCGAGCCCGTATCTCCCTGAAAAGGGGTGAACTGAGCACCTCAAGAAGGGACTTGTCCCGAATGTTGTCGGAGGCAAAATGACAAAAGACACAGGGCTCCACATCACCCCGAGCGTTGATGTGAAGGTACTTCCTCCCCCCAGCAATACACCCCTGGGTGAGATGACCATCGTTCCAAAAATCAACAAACAGCATGGGCTTGGTAGCCCGAAAATACCGCAACCGCTCCCTCATCAAATTCCTCTGCCCAGGTGTCGCCATCATCTTGAGATCGGGATTCCTCCCAATGGGAACGTAATAGAAGTTCCACATCAAAATACACCCCTTCCCCACCAAAAAATCGATGAACTCATCACTCGTCAGGATATCGGTGTTAACCCGCGTCTGGGTAGTGGAAACCGCAAAAAAGAGCCCCGCCTCCCTCATGAGATCCATCACCCGCACATTCCACGCGAAGCGGCCCTCCCCCCTTCTCCAATCGGTATGCTCCTGAAGCCCCTCCACGCTGATGGCAGGCATGACATTGCCCAACCGAACAAACCGATCCACCATCTTCTCGTCGATCAGGGTCGCATTGGTATAGATCTGAAAACCTACATCCCCGTGCTTCTCGAAGAGCTCGAATATGTCCCCCCTCAGAAAGGGCTCCCCCCCCGTGAACAGAATGAGGTGAATCCCCATCTCCTTGGCCTCGCCAATCACCCTGTCGATGGTCTCCAGCCCCATCTCCTCCCCGTGCTCATAGTCCCCAGAATAACACCCATCGCAGCTGAGGTTGCACCGCATGGTCGGACTTATAAGAAGGGCATCGGGCGGGTAAATCCCCGTCCTCGCCTCGAATTCCTTCCGCCTATTGGTGCCCACCAAGAGCTGATTGATGATGAAATTGGTAATGATCTTGTTGCGGTGATTGGGATTTGTCTCCCTCACTATTCGCTTCGCCAGCTGAAGCCCCGGGTGCCTCCGCTTAAAGAGCTCCCTGATCCACCGGATCTTCCTCCGATATGATTCCTTGCGGGGAATCCTCTCAGCCAGGTGCGTCAGGCGGATGAGCTGCTCATCGGAGGCGTTGGCCAGAAGCGAAAGGGCACTGGTGGTGAACTTCTCGAGGGAATAGTGCTTCATCCTCGTGTAGACGCTTACCTTAGACATTCACTTCCCCTTTTCCACTGAAATTCTATCTCCACAAAAAACTGCGCAGATATAGCATGCAGATCTTAAAGGTATCAATGACTGGCCTGAAATGGCTCGTG
>JGI2171J19970_10001033_pt1 | contig 15476 bp, 16 predicted proteins | sample DeeMarSWOR324_28_FD_19970 | JGI IMG/M metagenome (IMG submission 19970) | reverse complement strand
CCCCTTGTACTTACCGGAACTTTCATATGCAGCATCGGACTTGAATGGCGAGTCGATGGGTGGGAAAGTGCTCACTTGAATGCTTGCACACTCAAATTCGTCGCATTGCCATACAGGCTGCCAAGGATCTCTCCAGTAAGTACAGGTTGAGGCCTTTTTACAAACCGAACAGAGGCCACGATATTCCCTAACCTCTACCATTGCAATTTTTTTAATCTCCGTGCTGGCACTTTCTTCAATCTCTGGATTCCCTGTGTTGACACTTTTCTTAATTTTTGACATGACCCCCTCCTATTGGTATCCCCACTTTTTTCTTTCCTTTTTTGGCGGCACTCTTTTCTAGCAGGAGAGAGGGATATACATCACCCCACACTTACTGAAGATAAGATTCCTTTGATGGTTTAAACATATTGGTCCCATGAATAATCTGCCGGTACTCGATAGGTACTTCCAACGTATCGGGCAGCGAACAACCAGATAAAGAGCAATCATTGTGCCAGTAGTGAGACTACCGAAATGCGGGGTAATTCTTGTTTAATTAGAACATACTGGAATGCAACAACTAGGGGCTAAGTACTGGAAAATAATAAAATTTCTCGAAATCAGGATTTGTTTTATTTAGTGTTGTTACGTTGAGACTTGATCACAAAGAATTTGGTGGGTTGTCGGGGAGATTTGAACCACTGGGGAGAATTTGGCCGGTGGATTGCTCAGATCGATTGGAGCCCTTAGAGGTTCAGCTTTTCTCGCAACGTCTTGCGGTCAATCCCGAGTATCTTCGCCGCCTGGGTCTTGTTGCCATCTACACTTGCAAGGACATTGCGAATGTATTCAGCTTCTACTTCAGCCAGAGTTCTATTCATTCCTGTTTCCCATAGTGCCGAGAAACGCATAAGCGAGGGCAGGTCGGGAGTCTCTATGAGGTCCCCATCGGTCATGACAACAAGACGTTGGATTACATTCTCCAGTTCTCTCACATTACCTGGCCAATAGTAGTTTTTCAGCACTTGCAAAGCATTATCGGAAAAACGCATTGTCGGCTTGCCCAATTCCTCAGCAAACTTGGTTGCGATATGACTGGTCAACAGGAAAATGTCATTCCCTCTCTGCCGCAAAGGAGGTATGGCAATAGTTATAACGTTGAGGCGGAAGAACAGGTCTTCACGGAAAACTCCCCTCTTCACCAAACTGAGTAAATCCTTGTTGGTCGCAGTCAGAATCCTCACGTCTACTTTTCGTGTCCGTCTGGCTCCGACCATACAGACTTCCTTATCCTGGAGCACACGAAGAAGTTTTACCTGCATGGAGGGACTGGTATCACTGATCTCGTCGAGAAAGATCGTGCCGCCATCAGCAGTTTGAAAAAAGCCCGCCCGGGATTCAGTGGCGCCGGTAAAGGCCCCTTTGACATATCCAAAAAGTTCGCTTTCAAGCAATTCCTCCGGGATGCCCCCGCAGTTTACCGGGACAAATGGAGCCGAAGCCCGAGGGCTACTGTAGTGAATAGCCCTGGCTACGAGCTCCTTGCCCGTGCCGCTTTCCCCGGTGATGAGGACAGTGGCCGGAATTGGTGCAACCTTGGCTATGGCCTCAAAAACTTTGCGCATTTCCGCCGACTCACCAAGGAGACCATAAGCATTGCGGGGCATCCGAGGTAATTGGGCCTGCCTGGCCCTGCGCACATGCAGTTTATCAAGGGCTCGTCGCACGGCGGAAAAGAGTTCCTCATCAGTAAAGGGTTTTGGCAGATATTCCTCAGCACCGATCTTGAGGGCCTTGACCGCCCCTACGACCGTGGCGTAACCGGTAATCATCATGACCTCCGTGTATTTGAAGTTTTCACGGACATGCTTTATCAGATCAAGGCCGCTTACCCTGGGCATTTTGAGGTCCGTTATGACTAAATCAACAGGTGTCGTGTCAAGAATCTTGATCGCCTCAACCACGCCGGGGGCAGTAAAGACCTGGTACCCCTTCGATGTCAGGTTTCTCCTGAGGACTTCCAACGTATTCGGGGCGTCATCCACAACCAAGATACGCTTTTTTTCAACTGAATGTACCATCTTGGCCACTCTTCTTTATGCCTTGCGACCCCGTTACGGGGAGTTGAACCTCAAACCGTGTGCCGCGACCGACTTTGCTCTCAACTTTGATAGACCCCCCGTGCGAAGTTACGATTCCGTGGACCACAGCTAAACCTAAACCCGTTCCCTGATCAACGTCCTTTGTCGTAAAAAAGGGAATGAATATCTGCTTAATAACCTCTTCGCTCATGCCGATGCCCGTGTCTTCCACAATGAGCAGAATATGGCCTTCGCGAGCGATTGTCTGTACCGTCAACCTACCCCCTTCTGGCATCGCCTGCACTGAATTGACGACCAGATTGACCAGAACCTGGTTCAACTGTGCCGGATCGGCAGTGATCTCCGGGAGGTCCGGGGAAAGCGAACGTACTAATTCAATTCCTTCCTTGGCACACCGAGCCTCGAGCAAATAGAGTCCATCTTCAACCACTTGATTAAGATTGACTTGGGTCATCTCTGGCGGCATTTGACGAGCGGATAACAACAGCTTCTTGATGACTTCCCGTGCGTGCAAAGAGGCGGTTACTATCTGTTCAATGTCCTTCTCCACCTGATTGGGCAATCCCGGGCATTTTTTTGCAAGCTGGGCAAATCCCAGGATATTGCCTAAGGGCTCATTCAGCTCGTGGGCCACGCCTGTAGCGAGCTGCCCGATGGTGGCCAACCGCTCAGCGTGTCTGAGCTGATCCTGGAGCTTCGATTTTTCTTGCTCGGTCTCCCTCCGTTCAATGATGAGTGCCACCTGCCTGGCTAGGGCATCGATCAGGCTTCGCTCCTCTTTGAGGAATGGGCCTTCGTCAAGTTCCGGCTTCTTCTCGGTGTAGAAAACCTCGATAATACCCCGCTTTTTACCACTCACAACGATATCCGCCAACTGTTTCTGCCGACTTTCTTGAAAACCAGGTGTTGAGTAAGCTACCCTGTCCAAAATAATCCTACCGAGGGCGATCTCGGAGTACTGCCAGGCCGGTGGAAGAAGCTCCACAATGCATTGGAGAATTTCTTCCAGAGATATGCCGGGGCGTTCAGCCACCTGTGCTATACCATATAGGCACGTCAGTTCCTTGACCCGTTCATGAATGGTCGCCTGTACACGCTGGTTCACCAAAGCGATCCCAAGGTTTTGTGCGAGGCCTTCGTATAACGCTATCTCTTCTTCGGTGAAATAGTCCCCTCGCTTGCTCTTCAATTGCAAAAGCCCAATGTTCTCATTGCCAACCAAAAGCGGGATCAGGGCGAGCGACATGTAGTGTTCGCCGAGGCGGAGGCTTTGAACAGGTTCTTTCCCGTTGGTCTTCGGATGGAGGGTTAATGGACTTTCGGTGTTTCCTGTCCAGAAACTGCCTTTTTTCGTAAAAAACCGTAATGAAGGATCAATGTGGCCATGGATAATGTAATTACAAAGCCGCTCAAAACCTGAGTCTTTCTGCGAACCGGGAATACTCTTGCAGTCCTCATTTTCCGCCCGGGGAATGACTTCAAGGCGGAAAAATTGTTTGGCATGCCGGTTAACCTCGCACCGGGAGTAATTTTCGCCCTCCTTCAGCCGTAGTTCAACTGCATCGCACCCAGAGAAGTCCATGAGCATCTCCGAAACTTCGCGTAGGAAGTCAATTGTCGGACCCCCGCGGTTGGCATAGTGCAATATCCGATGTGATAGATCACGAAAGTCCTTGGCTCGTTTGCAACCGGAGGCAAGGGCATCAATCCGCTTTGAGCGTCTCTTCTTTATTGCTCCATCAGATCCGGGGAACTTGGCAGAATATTTATGTTCACCAGCGCCCATCCTATGACATCTCCTCACTAACCGCATTTATGTACCCCACCCGACCGACGTCCTCCATCAGCCATATGTGCCGGAGTGGGAAAAAGTGATTACCTCAGGTTGCCTCCCATGAGCATTCAAAATTAACAGCTCGAAGGCTAATCTGGGGTATCCGGACCTGTACATCATTTCTGCCGGGGCAAGGAATCGCTGAGGCCCCATTTGCTCAAGGAATGGAAGTCTCTTTGAAAGGACCTTTTATCGTTAGCCTTTAACTCTTCTGGCCGAGACTGGGACTGTTTCGGATAGCCTTTTGTAGAAGGGCTCACGTCCGCGAAGTATCTGTCCACCAATGATTGCGATTACTGAGAGAAGATCTTTGGTTACGAAAACGGAAGTGATACTTTCAACTGTCTGGCAGTTCAACTACTATAAAGCTACCAAACAGGGCGAGGTATGTCAAGCAACACTTAGCATAACGTTGGATATAATGAATGTGACCTCACCATTCGCAAAAGGCTAACATTTTCTGGGGAAGTAGTGCAAATTCCCGGGAATTCCCGTTTATTGATTACTCTCTCTCAAGAAACTTGGCAGGAATTGGGTAAGTTGCTGATATTTATCAGGGTTAGCTTTTAGGTGGGGAGGCTAGGTTAAAAGTCTAACGAAGAGTAGGTACAGAAATACCTTTACCCAAAAGAAGAAAATTTGCGTTGGAATAGGAATAAGGTCATCCAGCCGAGGTTGGTTTTGTCTTTATGAATAATCTCTCAAACGGGATAGCCATTTGGCTTCACCAATGTGGCAACCATTAGAACCTCGGACCAAGCTCCTAAACGCGGGGTTAAAACCACCAGAGAACTATCGGCCTTAACTGCTGGATGACTTGTTTTAGGGGAAAATAACCAAACAGAATGTGAGCTGTCAAGTTTCTTTCATTGGTAACTCGAGCACAATTGTGGTCGAGTCGGTTGCTCCTAAGAATCTACCTGGAAAGATTCTTCCTGATATAACGCGCTCCGCGTAGCGGAGTACGACTGATGCTAACTGAACTCTTGAAATCCTACTTCTGTCAGTTTATCCAATATTTGCAAAGTAAATAAACAGAATTGTTGCCGGGCCAGAATCCTTTTGGCAGCCTTGAATTTTCCGCTCGAGCGAAGCACTTAATGTGGGCCCATCGAGGAGGAATGAGAAAGGTGTGCATTTTGGTTCTGCGGTGTTTTCCAGAAACTACCGTCCAACTATACCTTGTGAGTGTTTACCCATTCTGTTACTATTGGGGCGTCAACGGTTCATTTCTATCGCGAAGGAACGGACAATTCCCCTATGAATTCAGAGAATGTATTGGCCGGAGAGAGCAGAGAATATCTGGATCTCACCGCCATCATCACCATCATCATCGTGATCTTGGTCTGGGGGTTTAACCACACCGCCATAAAATACTCCAACCAGGGGGTTCCCCGGTCTTCACCTCCGCACTGCGCTCCATCATTGCTTCGATCTGCGGCATTATCTATTGCTTGAGCCCCTTCGTGGTGGCCGTGGGAGCCCACTTCTTCCTTAAGGGGGATAGGCTCACCGTGTTGAAAATGCTGGGCCTCCTTCTGGCCTTTTCGGGCATCTCCCTCGTCTTCCTTGGGAGACCGAAGGCGGGCAAACCGACCATGTTCGTCGGGGATATCCTTCTTCTATCAGGCGGTCATCGTTGCCTTCATAAGTTACTTCGTGTGGTTCAAGCTGATACACACCTATTCGGTAAGTGGGCTCTCTGCCTTCACCTTCTTTACACCCATCTTCGGGGTCCTCTTTGGCACCCTCTTGCTCGGCGAGGAATTCACCCCTTCTTTAATGGTGGGGTTCCCCATGGTCTGCCTGGGGATCTTTTGCGTGAATTGGAGGAGAAGGGCGGCAAGCTAAATTGCAACTGAAGTTCCCCCGTCGGGGAAATTGTAAGGACACCGAATCAAGTGGTTGACTCTATGGGGAAACCGACCAGGGCAATCCCCCTCTGGCATTGATAACTGCCAAAGAAAGCGATATTGCTCTCGATCCAATAAGCGGTTTAGGTACAACGGGAGTAGTGGCGGCGGACAAAGGCGCACGGATTCCAGGAGGGTGAATACTCGTGTTGGGATTAACGAGGCCTCTCGCCGCCTTGACAGGTGGAGGATGGACTGTTATACGTATCACGAAATGTTTTGGGAGGAAATATGCAACTAAAGGCAATGATTGTAAATTTTGTCTATGCAGTGATGGGGGGATTTCTAACGCTCTTTTTTATGTATATTGGGTACAGAATTTTCGACAAATTTACCCACTTTAGTACTTCGGCGGAGCTAGCTAAGGACAACAGGGCAGTTGGAATGGTTGTGTTGGGAATATTTGTCGGTGTAGGAATTGCTATAGGCCTTGTCATCGGATTGGGACTTAACTGATACGTTCGTATGGTCGGACAATTCATCAATTATAAGAACCTTTCGATCCCTCTCATCCTCCTTATCCTCTTTTTCCTGGGGACATCCGCCGTTCTCGCATCGGATTTTCCACCGGTGACTTCGAAAAGCTGGACGAATAAATACGACGGTTACTTCAAGAAATATACCAAGCGATATTTTGGTCCCGGGTTTGAATGGAGATGGTTTAAGGCTCAGGGGATAGCAGAATCAAATTTGAATAATGAGGCCGAGAGTTGGGTCAATGCAAGGGGAATAATGCAGATCATCCCGAAAACATTTCATGAAATCAAAAAGAAGAAGCCCTCTTTTGTCGATGTTAACGAACCCCGCTGGAACATCGCTGCAGGGATATATTACGATTACCAACTCTATCAAAAATGGAAGGCAGAGTGACCTTTAAGGGATCGGATGTTCTTCGCATTTGGAAGCTATAATGGTGGCTTTCGAACGATTGTGAGGGCCCAGAAGCTATGTAAAAAAGTCGGATTAAACGAAAATCTCTGGCGGAGTATCAAGAGCATGGCACCAAAAGTTCGTGGCTGGCGTCATAGGGAAACGGTAGGATATGTCGATAAAATCAGCGAAATGATGAATCCTATCGTTGATTAAGAGAGAAAAGACAGAAGCAGGATCAACCGGCTTTTGTTAGCTCTGTGATTTTCAGCGGAACGGGATTTCCCTTTATTCCCCCAATCGTGTGAAATCGAAATCCCCCTCCAGAATTTCTCCCTTCAATTGCACTACATCCTTCTTCTCTTCGATGCCACTCAATATTTCCCTATTACCCCTCACATCCCCCATGAAGATGCAACTGATGATCACGCCATCTCTGAAGATCAGTTTCCGATAAACGTATTCCTTTTCATCCCTCTTCAACAGTGATTCAAACTGGCCCTCCACATCAATCTCCCCCGAGGAAACCAGGTCGATTCTCACCACTTTCAGTCGATTAGACATTACCGTACCCACATACAGCTCCTCCCTCCTGCCATGTTAATACCAGGAACCTCTCCCTGTCTCTCCGCAGCAGGCCAAATCCCATAGAAATGGCCCCGGCCCTTCTCAGTCCATTCCCGGCCTCCAGACTCAAGAGTCCTCCACCGATGAGAAGCACCTCCGTTGCTTTCTTCGCGTACTCCTTTATCCTCCGGGCATCCCCGATGGATCAAAGGGTAAAAACCCCTTCCTTCTTTACCCCTTGAATGGGAGGAACAAAGGAATGCCCGCCTGTGGCTAAGAGGAGTCGGTCACAACCGTACCGGTTTCCCTTGGCACTTCGCACCTCCCATTTATCGGGGCCGATCTCCTCGAAAGAATGATTTCCGAAGATCTATGGGGATCGCTTGTGTACGGGGAAGTATCTTGACAGAACTGTGGTAAGGAAATATGCTCAATCATGGCCCATCGAGTTCGGTTGAGTTGAGGAGGGAGAAATGGGAGAAGAGGCAAAAAGAGCCGTGAACCGGCGTTTTGTGAATTATACCATTGAGGAGAAAATGGCATGGGTTACCATCGATAATCCTCCCCTTAACGCCCTCAATCAAACCCTTATGGAAGAACTGGGCGACGTCTTCAAGGAACTGGAGGAAAACGAGGATGTTCTCATCGTCATTTTGCGGGGCGATGGAGAAAGGGCCTTTGCGGCGGGGGCTGACATCAAGCAGTTTCCATCCATGGATCCAGCCTTGGCGGAAAAGTTCTCCTCTGAGGGGCAGGGGACATTCAATCAGATTGAGGACTTTAAGGGTCCCGTTATCGCCGCGGTCCAAGGTTTTGCCCTGGGAGGAGGTTGTGAATTGGCTATGGCATGTGATATCCGAGTTGCCTCGGAAGATGCCAAGTTGGGGCAGCCCGAAGTCAGCCTGGCCCTTATCCCTGGTTATGGAGGAACTCAGAGGATGTCCAGGTTGATCCCTACCGGGAAGGCGAAGGAACTGATATACACAGGTGAGATGATCGATGCCATGGAGGCATTGAGAATAGGCCTAGTAGAAAGGGTCGTCAAAAGGGAAGACTTGTTTGATGAAGCAAGAAAACTGGCAACAAAGATCCTCACAAAAGGGCCCTTGGCTATCAAAGCCGCAAAAAAAGCTATCAACGAAGGGTTGGCTCTCCCTCAACGAGAGGGGTTGAGGTTGGAATCCCGCTATTTCAGCGAGCTCTTCACGACGGAAGATAAGAATGAAGGGGCATTGGCCTTTTTGGAAAAGAGAAAACCCATCTTTAAGGGAAAATAGCCCTCCGGGCAGTAATTCCCTTTTGGAGCAAGAGGATGGAAACCGAGCTTATCATCCATGAAACACCTCGCCTTTCTCGTCCTTGGTTGATTGGGGGCTATGAGGGCTGGATCGACGCGGGAAAGGTCTCAAGTGGGTCCGTGACCTACCTCCGGGAGATATTTAAGGCACAGAAATTCGCCGAGATCCTTTCAGATGGATTTCACCAGTTCAGGGATTCTAGGCCCAGAGTGGTTGTTGAGAACGGATTGATTCGCGAGATTGAATATCCCAGAAACGAATTCTTTTACTGGAAGAATAAAGGATTGTCGCCTGATCTAATTCTTTTCCTCGGAAACGAACCCCATGTTAGGTGGAAAGCCTTTGTCGATCTATTTCTCAAGTTGGCCTCCCGGTTTGGTGTTGAACGACTGGTAACTATTGGTGGCCTCTATGACCAGGTGGTCCATACGATCCCTCGAAAGATATCCGTTGTAGCCAGCAACCCCGCCCTCTTAAAGGACCTTCTGGCGCATGATGTCCAAATGATAGACTATGCAGGCCCCGGAAGCTACGTCTCCCTTCTCCAACAGCGTGCCGAGACCGATGGGATCGGCTCATTTATGCTTTGGGGGCGTGTTCCCCCTTATATAGTAATGAGATCTTCCTGGGATTGTATCCATATTCTCGAGTTACTTGCGAAGCTTGTTCCCTTTGAAGTCGATCTGAGCGGATTGCGGGAAGAGGCCAAGCTCATCGATGAACAGCTCCAAAAGGCCGTAGAAGAGAAACCGGATTTGAGGACATATGTGAAACAGTTGGAATCCATCCACCGATCCAGACAGCGGAAAAAATCGAAGTCCGGTGACAACGTCATTACCATAGAGGCTTTCCTGAAGCATGTCGACAAAGGGGATAAACAGAAGGAATAAAATTCAGGAATACGTCTCCAGACCTTCCTCAGGTGAGTAAGAAATCATTCACAACGGGTTTTTGAGCCCAAGGGATTCTACCCTTTGGTTTAACAGCACCTTCTTTTGGGCTATGGTGGCCCTTTTCTAGCATAAGTGAAACAAGAATTCCGGTATGTGATTTGGACTTCCGGCAACCGGATGGACGAGATCCTTTATCTCTAAAATATGCGGCGAGGCGAATGCAGGGTCCAGGAGGAAGCCATGGATTTCGAATTGACCGATGAACAGAAGGATATCATCAGGGCGGCCCGGACATTCGCGGAAGGTGAATTTCCCGAAATCACCCAAGAGTGTGACCAGAAGGAGAAATTTCCGAGGCATCTTTGGAAAAAGGCATGCGAGCTGGGATTCGTGGGTGTGTTTAGCAAGGAAGACTACGGCGGGCCGGAATTGGGTTTTTTTGAACACTGTCTCATCAACGAGGAATTCTGGAGGGTGGACCCGGGGATAGGCCTCTCTATTCTGGCAGCAACCTTCGGATCCGAAATGATTCAACTCTTCGGAACGGAAAAACAGAAAAAGGCCTTACTTCCGCCACTGGTGAAGGGGAAGCCATTACAGGAGCGGCAATCACGGAACCCGATGCCGGCAGCGACGTCACCTCCGTGATTACCCGAGCTGTTTCCGTGGAAGGAGAATACGTCATCAATGGCACCAAAAGCTTCACTACCAATGGCACGACAGCGCACTTTATCCAGGTCCTCTGTCTAACGAATCCGGAAGCCAAATTGCGGCACCAACGCCACAGCGTCATCACCATTGAAACGGATCGTGGAGGTTTTGAAGCAACTCCCCTTAAGAATAAACTGGGAATCAGGGCGTCCGAAACAGCGGAGCTGACTTTCAGTGATGTCCTCGTTCCAAGGGAAAATTTGGTGGGCAAGGAGGGGAATGGGTTTCATCAGTTCATGGTCTTTTTCGACCATACGAGGCCGCATATCTGTGCCCAAGCTGTAGGCCTCGCTCAAGGAGCCATGGAAAAGGCACTCAAACATGTCGTGGCAAGGCGTCAATTTGGAAAACCATTGGCTTCTTTCCAAGCCACCCGATTCAAAATAGCCGAGATGGCTACCCGAATCGAGGCGGCAAGAAATCTCTACTATAAGGCCGCGTGGATGCTCGATCAGGGAAAACCCGACTCCAAACTGATCTCCATGGCGAAATGGTATTCAGGGGAAGTAGCAGTGAGGGTTGCCGATGAGGTCCTTCAGCTCCATGGCGGGTATGGATATATGGGAGATTACGACGTGGAGCGGTTTTACCGGGATGCAAAGATCCTGGAAATCTATGAAGGGACCAAGGAGATCGAAAAGCTCATCATTGCCCGTTCCATCTTGGGGAAGGCTTCATCCCCGTCATGACAATACCTCTTCCCTCCGAGGAGATTCCCCTCCCGCGGGTATCATTTTAAATTTACCCCTCAATCCCTCCTGGTAAATCCAATGAGGCAGCGGGATGAATATCCCATCCCTGCAATTATTTCTTAAGGCTGCCCATGGGGACCCCCAAACCATGAGACCCTATCATGGGATTCCATGCCTTGAGGCGATTGGAAAACCAAATTGCGCGATCTAACCTTCACCATTCTCTTGAAGGATTCTTCACATTTTCAATAAATGGGCACCTAAAACTGCCTCCTCCTTTCGTCAGGCCTATCATCGATTAATTCCACGAAGTATCTCTTCTTCCTCTTGCCCCCAACCGCTGAAACGATGGTTCTTAGGGCATTGATGTTGGTCCCCTGCTTTCCCAGTACCCTGCCTATGTCCTGCTTCGAAACCCTAATCTCCAAAATGTTGGCTTGGTCCCCGTCGATCTCTTTTACCTCAACCTTATCGGGTTCATCGACGAGGTATTGAACCATCTTTTCGACTAGCTCTTTCATCGCTCACCCCATCTTCCTATGATTCACCTCTCAAAAGACAACGCCTATTCCGCTCTGTTCCCCCTTATCCCTTCTCATCACCTCCTTCAGATGCCAAAATAATGGCCTTGGTTACACCATATCCGGGAGCCGCTCCCGCCATAACATCGTTCGGGTAGTGAACCCCGAGGTAAACGCGGCTCAATCCAACCAATCCAGCAAGACTATACCACAAAAACCGATACCTTCCATATTGATGAGAAAGCGTTGTTGCAATCATCATATAGAAAAAGTAGACCGTCCGCTCTTCGTCGAAACAAAGAGGATGAAGATAAAGAGAATACCCATCGCCTTGCTGCCAAAACGAGGTATCCAGGGCATGGTTATGTCGAATACCCAGTTTGAGCACGTTACATTGACCCATTACATCACTGATAGATCCAGCGCCGGCCCCATCCCAGTTTTCAAATCGTGCTAAGTTGTAGCCACCAGCCCCCTTGATCGTATCGAGGGGGAAGGCATCGGAATTTCCATATATTTCAGATTCCTCTCCTCAACATTGGCAATCTGGGAATAATGTGGGAGAGGTCATTACCCTTTATCACGACATCGGCAATCTGGTCGAGTTTGTGTGATGAGGAATTGAAGGAAATAGAATATCCCGCCATCTCAAACATCTCCACATCCCCTATGCTATCCCCTATGGCGATGATCTCTTGGCTTCGAATTCGAAAGATATCCGTAATACTGCGAACCCATTCACCCTTTCGATCGTAATGGACCTTGATCTCCACCTCGCCGGTCAGGACATCATCCTCGTGAAGGAGTCGATTGGACACCGCGTAATCAAAACCATATTTCTCCTCTACCCATTCGGACAGCAGGGAGAGGCCTGAGGAGACAAGGGTCACTCTCAGGCCCAATCCCTTCAACAGGGAAGTCAACTCATCCACTCCTGGATTGAAGGGAACAGCTCGAACGACATCCCGTAACTGGTTAACCTTCATCCCCTGCCACACCTGGGCATCCAGTTCGCAGAACCGCTTGTAAGAAATCTTCCTCTCCAGAAAGTGGCTCTGGTACTTCTCCGCATAGCCCTGCCATTTGCCCAGCCTCTTGTGGACGTATTCCCAGATAGATCTCTCCGCAGTAAGGGTTCCATCTAAATCAAAAACGACCAGCTTATACTGGGGAAAATATCCCATCAGGTCTCTCACCGTTTGAATCTTACCATAATATAGACGCGAAGCAAACCAAAAGAATAGACAAAGATATATTTGACAAGAATGGAGCCCTTTGGTATTGAAAAAATGTTTGAAGGCCGGGGGATTTACCTCCCATTGCTTGTCTCGCGAGTTGTCCCTTTAACCAGGGAAGAAAGGGCAGATCCATCTCACAGCGAGGAGGGGGGGGTAATGGGAAGAGATCCCCAGAATCATAAACCACGAATAACACGTATAAAGGGAATGAGGTGCTGGAGTTAACTATGGAAAAGCTCATCATCACGGCAGCCATAACCGGGAGTGGAATCACCCGGGATGTGGCGCCTCACATTCCCATTACGTCGGATGAGATCATCCAATCCGCCATAGAATGTTGGAACGTAGGAGCAGCCATCGTCCATATCCACGTCCGGGATCCGAAAACGGGCCTGAGAACCCAGGATCTGAATCTTTTTCGGCAGGTGGTGGAACCATTGAGGGAGAAGACCGACCTTGTACTCTGCTTAACCACAAGCGGCATCCCGGGGCGTAATCTCCCCATGTCCATGATGGGGCTGATCATGGGAGGACATGTCCGGGTGGGTATGGAGGACAATATCTACTATCAAAGGGGCGTGCTCGCCGCAAGCAACGCTCTATTCGTGGAGCGTATCGTTCTCACATTGCACGGGAGTGCGGCCGGGAGGTTGCCACCCCGAGGGAAGCCAGGGGGATTCTCGGACTGCGCAAGCAGTGATGGAAGGAGGGAACAGGTTCAATGGCTATCGACAAAACCAAATATGATGAAACAAAACCCTACCAGGTCGCATTGCTCCAACTGGAGATCGCGGCCGAAAGATTGGGCCTCGATGAGGGGATGAAACTGAAGCTGCAAAACCCAAAGAGGGTATTGATCGTCACCTTCCCGGTCAAAATGGATAACGAAGCGCTCAAGATCTTTACCGGATACCGCATACAGCATAGCCTCACCAGAGGTCCAGGAAAGGGTGGAATTCGCTACCATCCCTCTGTCGATCTGGAAGAGGTGAAGGCCCTGGCTGCGTGGATGACGTGGAAGGCGGCGGTGGTTAATATCCCCTATGGTGGCGCCAAGGGTGGGGTCCAGTGTAATCCCAAGGAGATGTCCAAAGGGGAATTGGAGCGATTGACCCGAAGGTATACATGGGAGATCGCCCCCCTGATCGGGCCCGAGAAGGATATACCTGCTCCTGATGTGTATACCAATGCCGAAACGATGGCCTGGATCATGGATACCTACAGTACACTGCAGGGGTATAGTGTTCCGGGTGTGGTAACCGGTAAACCCATAGCTATAGGAGGCTCCCTGGGAAGAAATGAGGCCACGGCCCAGGGGGCCGTTTACTGTATTCAGGAGGCTTTGAAACACCTAGGCATGGATTTGGAGAAAGCCACTGTGGCCGTTCAAGGATACGGCAACGCGGGGTCCAACGCCGCCAAGATTATCCACAGGCTCGGTACGAAAGTCATAGCCGTGAGCGACTCAAAAGGCGGAATTCATAACGCCGATGGCCTCGACCCAGCAAAGGTGTTGAAACACAAGGAGAAAACCGGCTCGGTAGTCGATTACAGGGAGGCCGACAACATCACCGACGAGGAACTGTTGGCCATGGACTGTGATATCCTCATCCCCGCGGCCCTTGAGAATCAAATCACCAAGGAGAACGCTCATAAAGTGAGGGCGAAGATCATCGCCGAAGCGGCCAACGGCCCTACCACCCCTTCCGCGGACGACACACTCCACGAGAAGGGCATCTTCGTCATTCCCGATATCCTCTGTAATGCCGGAGGCGTTACCGTCTCCTACTTCGAGTGGGTCCAGAATATCCAGTCCCTCTTCTGGACGTTGGAGGAGGTCAATAACCGACTGGCCCGGATAATGAGGAGAAGCTTCTGGGATGTAGCGGCCATCACAAAAAAAGAGAAGGTTGACATGCGAACGGCAGCTTGGATGCTCGGAGTGGGAAGGGTTGCGGAAGCGACCAGACTGCTCGGCATTTATCCGTAATACTCAGGGCCTTGGGTGGCCAAAACCCATCCCTATGGAGGATATCCTTGCTATATTGACATTTTACGCTAATTCAGCCAGGCCCTGTAAGCTCTCACAAACCCGGAAACGAAAACTTTAGCGACTCTTTGTCCTCTCCCCTCTCCACCTTTACACCCAATTCCATGCGCCCATCTCGGAGTCCTAGGGAGAAAGGCTCCGTTCCCTTTTCCCTTTCTAAGTGAGTGATGGAGCGCATAATCTCAAAGATCTTATCCGCAATCTCCCCGGGAGGTGTTGGGAGTTCCATCTTCTCCTCCGCCTTGACGGTCACCCTGTGCTCGCCTTTCTTCTTCTTGAAGGATAGTTTCCTGGCCTTTTCCGTGGTGGCATAAAGGATGGAGAGGGCCAGATACTTCAGGGCATCCTCTTCCACATCGGCACTGGTTTCGGACGCCATCACCTCAATCTCATTTCTGTAGTCGGTCTCCATGTAACAATCGCACATCTCCTGAAGTCTCGCGTGGTAGTTGCGGGATATCCTTTCCATTGAACTCCTCCTTTCCCTCAATCTTCACATGATTCTTTACTTGTGAACCCGGCTAAAATTCCGTCACTTCCCCTCCATGGATGGGACAACGGGCACCCGTGTTGACATCTAAGGTAAACCCGGGCTCGATGATTCCCGATCGCGTGTAGCCCCGGTCTTCCCAATACCCACCTCTCATGGTATCGGTCAGGGTAATCCGCTCCAGCCATTTGCAGCTCTTGTAGCCATAGAGGTTGGGGATTACCGTCCGGAGGGGTCCCCCATACTCCCTCTCGAGGGGTTCCCCCTCCACTGCATAGACGAGAAGTACCCTCGGGTGGTTCAAGTCATTGAGGG
>JGI2171J19970_10001031_pt1 | contig 15482 bp, 13 predicted proteins | sample DeeMarSWOR324_28_FD_19970 | JGI IMG/M metagenome (IMG submission 19970) | reverse complement strand
GAGCATCTGACTTACTGCCACATCGTGGGCCACTGCACTATCAGCTCCGAAAAGCACATTCTTCTGCACGGGAACTCCCAGAGTGGGTCCAAGCCCTTCCATTGCAACATACCCATCTGTTATCACCATATCTGAAGGGATTAATTCATTGATATTACAGATAGTCTCATTAAGTCCTAATGCGTGTCCTTTCCACTTTTCATTGCCTGGTAGAAGGCCGTAAAGATTTTTCATGGCCAGAGAAAGGATAGTAGCAGCATGTGTCTTGTATTTGGGTATATTTATTACTCCATCACATTTCAAGACAATTTTAGGGATTTTAAATGTATATTCAACTCCTTTTATTCTAAAAAGGACTTCTTCAAACTCTGTAAAGTTTAAATTGATAAACTCTGCGTTAAATCGGTCGTAAACCCCCAGGTCTTTAAACAGTTTTTCTGAGTCATACTGGTGGGCCCCCACCTCCCCCAGGTATACTTTTTTGTCTCTTTCATTCAAGTAATCTACAACGTATGAGATCAAATCAAAATCTACAGTAGCCCCTGTTTGTGATCCTTCTGGTGCAAACAGGTTTGGTTTTACAAAAATCTTCTTTTTTCCTTTGAGTTTTTTGTCTGCATCAAGTTTTGAAAAGAGAAAGTCTACTTCTTTTTTGGTGATTTCCAAAATTTTTTTGGCAATGAAAATGTGGTCTGGCATACATAGGATATATAACTGCTTTTTAAAAAGGTTAGGTACTCATGCACAGATTAAGAGACATTCAATGAAATTGAATGAGTTCGAACTTTCGAAGATACTCCTAACGATAATGGTTCAAAACCTTCAAAATTGTGGTTAAAAGTGGGGCAATGGGAGGTTTATTGTTGTGTTCAGCCTTGTTCAATTGTATTTTGGAATGGAAATTGTTTATAAGGGACAATGCATGAAGAGAACTGTCTTGTTGCATTTTTCTTTGAGGTTTCAAGGAATTGGATACTATTTCCTCAAGGCTATTGTCGAAACGAACTAATCGATTCACACTTTTTTCTTTACTCCTGCACTTATAAATCCATCGCTTATGGATTCAGTGCCTTCGATCTCTGAGAATAAAACCTAAAAATTCTGACATGCCCTTGCTTTGAGACAAAAATAACTTCGACCTCATCTCAACATTCCAGACTCGCTTTCCTTTTCTATCTTGAGATAGATGAATAATGAATAAAATCATTGAAATCACAAAATTCGTCCTAAATCCATCGTTTGGAGAATTTAAAATTATTACGAAAATGTTAAATCTACAATCGCCTTCATTTGATTCTTTTTTGGATTATTCCAGTATAATCAAACAGCAAATGATAAAGGTCAATTATTCCAAGATTATTTTGTCTTTTATGTTTAGATATATAGCTCTGTTCAAATTTTTCTTGGATATCACAATTAACTAGTTTCTGCAATGTAATAATCCTTTTATCGATCTCTAATCTATCGTTTATTTTATTGACAATAATACATGGATTGCCCTCTTCAATAAATCCAATCATACATGCTAATGGCATATTTTTCGAATATTTACCTATAATAAATCGTAAGATTCCATTTTTCACGTATGCATCTACTTTTTTTGAGCTGTTATCCAATCTCTTGCATTCAATTGCATAATAAATATCTTCATCATATTTTCTTAGTTCTTGCGAGCATGCATTGGTGACTTTTATATCCAAAAACCCAATTGTCTCATAAGTCATGTTGATTTCTCCAGGTTCGATTTCAAATCCTAAAAATTCAACACCATACTTTTCTTTGTTTCTTGTCAAATAACATTTAAGTACATTTCGAAGACGATGTTCAAGTTGATATCCACTTTTATATGGTCCAAAAATCTCATTTTCAATGATTTGGTGATAACAGTATATAAGCAGTTTTAAAACCAATTTGAACTCCCCTAGATATGTCCCTTCTGATTTGATAAAGGACTTTGCATCTAATTCTCGGCTCACAAACACTGTTGAACCTCCATTTCAATTCTTCTCAAATCTGCTTTCATCATGGCATCAATAAATTCGCTCAAATCCAGCCTAGCAATAGCTCTATGCCAGTTCTTATATTCATTTGGTTTAATTACATAAAAGGATGTTTTTTCAAAACCTTTTATATCCCTTTGAATATACATATCTTTCATTCTTTCTAGGGATATGTCTCCTAAAGATCTAATTATTTTATCAATATCCTCATCTTGAATAAAATCTATAAATCTTTGAGGTCTTCTCCTGACTATTTTAAAATTTAATGCTACAAAATAGTTAACATTATTATATATTTCTATACAGAAAAACTCATTTGGTCCATTTATCCTTCTTTCAAAATGGTTCAAGAATACTTGAGCATATTCTCTTAATTGATTCTCATTTGGAGGATTAAAAGGTTCTTCTCTGCCTTTGAATAATGGTATTGAAACATCAAATGTGTAATCAATGAGATTTTTTTCAGCAGTATCTATTTCGTATAGGTTGAATATGATTTCATCCAATTCATTTTCTATTTTTGATGCAATTTTCTTGTATTCTTCTGACATGTTTCCATCCTCATTCATTTTTTTATGTATTTGCTGTAGCTGGTCGACTTTACGACTTATTCTGCCATCAATTATGACTGGAAAAGAAAGTCTCTTAGGATTATGAACTTGCTCTCTTTCTATTCCTGTTGATGAGCCAATTAAGAATATATAATATGTAAAAAGTTTTGAATTTAAAAGGCCTAAGAAATTCTTTAGAGTGCTGACATCACGAGGTCTACCTTTGATTGCTGTTACAGCATCTGTAAATGCCCATTTCTGATCTGAAAAAGCAGCTATTGATTGAAAATCCGCATTCAGCATTTTATCCATCAGTATATAAGGTGGTTCAAATAATTCTTCATCCCGTGGTCTATGGAGGTATTTATTCTTCCATTTTGATGCATTCTTTATATCTGTAAAATACCTCTGTAAAATACCTTTTTCTGTATCCAAGTGAGGTCTGTTAAAAAGGAGAGTAGTTAATTTTGGGGGTTTGCCCTTGCTTGGACGCTGCACACCGACGCCTTTTTTGAGTTGTTTCTTGCTCTCATCAATAAGATCTTGAATCGATTTATGATTACATTTTAGCCTCTTGATAAAGCGAAAATCCAGTATACTTCCATAAAGGATAACTTTCCAGAGCCAATCATTATCCATGAAATACCCTTGTTGAATGTGCTTCATATCATGCTTCTCTATAACAATAACTTGGAACAGATCAAAGAAACGATTCGGTTTTAAAGAAATGTGTTCAATTACCTTATTTCTCGTATCTTGATTATGCACAAATCTATAAAAGATGATAGCTCCCGGACCAATTGCATTCTTGAACACGTTTCTTCTGACAGAAGAAAACTCCAAAACTCTATCAATGGCAAAATTTTTCAAGAAATACTCCCGAAACTTCTCTGATTTTATATTATACAATATTTTACTCGTAACGATTAAAGCAATTTTGGTATTCGAGCTGGTAAAATCTTTAACTCTAACTAAAAAGCTTTGTGCAATTTGTTTGTAACTAAGTGGGATGTTATTTTTCTTACAGTAGTGTATATGGGGTCCATCAATTCTACCCCACGGAGGGTTCCCTACTATTAAGTTAATATTCTTTATTTCATTGTTAAAATCATTTTTTAAGTCGAAAAAATCAGAAACAAATAAATTTCTATTTTTTAGCTCAGGAAACGTAAATTTCTCAATTTCTGTTGATTCTTGATAATCCATCAATGTTAAGTATATCGAAAAAATGGAGAGATGTATTGCATCCTCATCCTTGTCTATTCCAAAGATGTTATCTAGAACAATTCTCTCCAGGTCTTCATTTTCTAATTTGTTACTCTTGATTTCTTTTTCTTTGTCTATGAGTCTGCGCAAGGACTCAACAAGGAAAATCCCAGAACCGCAAGCTGGATCTAAAACCTTACAGTTAGAGCTGGACATGTTCTCCAACATTTCATCAAGAGTATGGTTCAAGACATAGTCAACCAAAAACAATGGTGTATAATAAGGTTTGTTAGAATTTTTGCTTTCTCTATTCAAAAAAGTTTCATATATGTTACTTATTAGTTCTACGGGTATTATTGAGAAATCATAAATATCAAACAATACAGTTTGTCTAGTGCCAATGTCATTACCTTTAAATAAGTCATACAATGTTCCTAAGTGACTTTCATTAATTTTATTTTTTTCACCCTCAACGAGGGGAAATAAATCTCCATTAAATTCTGTTCTTAGATACTCAAAGAAGTTGTACAGCTTCTCTTTGCCTAAAATAATTTCCTCGAAATCACATTTATATCTTCTGTAGAAGAAGTCCCTATCTAGCGCTCTTCTGTCTATAAGGTATCTCGAAAAAATCAATCTACCAATAATACTGTGAATTATTGAAAAGGGTAAGCCCTTTTCATGTAGAACTTTTCTGGCATCTTTCAAGTTTCTCAGAAGGTAATCTTGCACACGCTCCTTTTTGCTAAATATCGCCTCATATCTTTTCCAGAGCTTGCCACTAACAAGATTCATGAATTCGAACTCATATATATCATTTCTATTTCTTTCAGTTATCTTTTTCCAAATCTTATTTTTCTCTTTATCTCTATTGAAAATGAATCCATTATAGATTCTTATCTCGTTTGGCAATACAATAAACAAAATCGGCACCTCTCCAAAATTCCACACTTGCTTATGGAGAGAATAGATTTCATCTTCGATATCTTGGATGTTATCTCTTGCAATATCAAATTCTTTAAATAAAATTTGAGGTTTATCTTCTATATTATATATTGCATCATAGTTGATTGGATTGAGGGAAATCCTTATCCTTGATGGATAATTTGGCATCTTCTCTCCATACCTATAGAGTCCCTCATCTTCACTTATCCCCAATTTCCTAAATATATCTTCAAGTTTACTAGACATTTAATACCCCCCGAAAGGTGAAAGGCTGGACCCGTTCTAATTGGCTTAGATTTTTCGCATCGTTTGTCCAACCTTTTTTTCTATCAGGTATCACTGCATCTCCGAACTCATTGATATAGAGGTCCAATATAAAGGTTAGGTTTGCACAATTTTGTGCTAATCTATATCTACATCGGATACCTGATCTTTTGTTTTTCATTCTCATGTGCTTTCTCTTCTTTTTACTAGCTTAAATCTCTTTCGCCTAACCATAGATTACATCTGTTTCTGGTCTTTCAGACTTACATGATCTGAGAATCCAATGATGATGTGGTCTGTAACTTCAATGCTGACTATTTTACCACCCATGTAGAGCTGTTCGGTCAATGCGATGTCCTGTTCAGAGGGCGTGGGATATCCTGAAGGGTGGTTATGGACCAAAATGAGAGATGTAGCACCTGCAGTAAGAGCTGGTCTGAAGACTTCTCTGGGGTGAACTAGAGCAGCATCCAGAGAACCCAGTGAAACTCTTTGATGGCGGATCAATCTCTTATTAGAATTTAGAAGGAGAACTCTGAACTCTTCCTGCTTTAGGTATCTCACGTGTGGTGCCAGTAACTTCACCACATCATCTTTGGAGGTAATTCCGTGGGTGCATCTTTTCACGATATGATTCAGCCCTGTTCCCCAGTTCAAAAACTGCTTTGATCTGGCAGGCTTCGACAACACCGATACCTTTCACTTGGGTAAGCTGGTGAATTGTGGCGGTGAACAAATTGATAAGGTTTCCATCAAAGGTTTTCAGTAGATTGACAATTATCTCAATCGCCTTATCTTTGCTGTATCCTGGAAAAAATAGTAAAGCCAAAAGCTCTTGAATCGATAAGGAATCAGCTCCATATTTGGCCAGATGCTCTTTAGGGCTTTCAGATTTTGGATCTTTTGAACTGGACATGCTACTCCCTCAAGGCTTGTACAAGCAGATTTCTAAGGTATCTCTAATCTTTTGTTGCGGTCAGAATTGCGGGCAGTGTGCCTCGTACAACATTTTTCTGTGATCAATCTGCAAATGGACATACTGCAACGTGCTCTCTAAACTCCGATGTCCCAGTTGCTCTTTGACCTCAATTATAGAAGCTCCATGAGCAATCATGTTCGTAGCCAGAGTATGTCTTAACACATGGGGAGTAACATTCTTTGTGATACCTGCCAGCCTACCATACTTTTTGACAAGAGTATAGACCTGGTTTCTGGAAATTCGTCTCCCTCTCCGTGATAGGAATACTGCTTGCTTATCAGAATCAGGTAAGGACTCAAAGTACTCTTCAAAGACCTTAACACACTTTTCTGATATCACAACTTTCCGATCATAATACGTTTTCGTATCCTTGACAACAATTTCCTGATTCTCCAGATGGAGATCGTCAAAATCAAGGTTGCATAATTCACTGACTCTCATGCCACTGTAAAGCAATGCCATGACAATAGCTCGATCACGTAAGTTAGGAACCACTTTCACCAGATCTTGAGCTTCTTCCACTGTTAGGAAATTTGGCTGTCGTTTATGGCTTTTGGGTGGTTTTAACTTGATTCTATTTCCCAGAAATCGGAAGTAGTGGTTTAGAGCATAGATAATGTTAGCAATCGTAGAATTGGCATAGCCCTGCTCCTGTAAATAATGGTAGTACTCTGTGGCTTCAGCTTCACTAGGATCACCAGTGTTCGCCCATCTTACAAATTTTCTCACTGAATAAAAGTAGTTTCTGGCAACTCTGGGAGAAATTCCTCGCTGGGTAATCAGATAGGTCTCAAAAGCTCCTAACCCAGGAAAATTAGGTTGTTGTTTTTCAGTGTTCAGCTCTAAAACTGTTTGTCTATCTATACTTTCGATCTCAAAGAGATCACTACTCTTATATACCCCCTCACCAATGTCTGTATTGGTGGAGGTGATTCTTTTGCTTAGCATTCTGATCACCTTCACCCCCAGCAGAGGTTGAGTTTCCAGCTTCTCCTCTGCTGGGTTAGTGAATTCTATTTTTTATCCAATTGGTAGCTTGAACTACCTACATTGATTTTAAGCCCACCCTATATAAATGTAATCCGAGAGAGCACTGGAAAAATATTGTCAAATTGCATGCAAAAAAGAAAAGATATATAAAAAAGAAAATACTCCTACAGAAGTAGGAACTTTAATCTAGTAGTTCGGAACATGCTTCCTATACAGGTCTCCATACGTACCCTTAGCCACATGGACGTATCTCAACGTACTCTTGATATCTCTGTGCCCTAAGTGCTGTTGTACTACCACCACATCACAATCACCTGCAATCAAGTTCGTAGCAGCTGTGTGCCGTAATGTATGAGGACCAACCTTCGTTTTCACTTCACCATTTTCCTTGTACGTTCTCAGATCCGCCATTATAGCGTACTTCTTCACCAATCGATTCACCTGATTCCTTGAGATTCTCCTCTTCTTCCGAGACATAAATAAAGGCTTTTCTGCATCATCTCTCGTCTCTAAGTAACGTTCTATCGCACTAATACACTTTTCCGTAACTACCACTGTCCTATCTATCCTGTTCTTCGTATTTCTCACTGCAATAGTGAACTCTTCGAAATCAATGTCTTCTCTGTCCAAATTACAAACCTCGCTCACTCGTAGTCCACCATACAGCATCACCAGCACCATAGCGTAATCCCTGTAGTTGTCAATCTTGTACACCAGACTCTTAGCTTCCATGAATGTCAAGAAATCTACCTGCTTCACTCTCTGCTTCGGAGGTTTCAGATCCAGCTCTTTGCCAATGAAGCTGTAGTAATGCTTCAATGCATGCAAGACATTTCCAATCGTAGAAGCCTTCTTTCTCTCCTTCAACAGCGCATCATAGTACTTCACCGCATCTCTCTTCTCAGGATTCAGTGTATCTGCCCACTTCACAAACCTTTTTACTGAGTAGCAATAATTCCTCGCTACTCCTTCAGATATCCTCTTCTCAACTCTCAAATACAGAGAGAAGTCCTCTAATATGTCGTCTAATGCCGATATCATTTTATCACCCTTGTTGCACAGTTTCGACAATCAACCTTGCAGAAATGGTAAACAAGTTCCGGACTTGTTCCATCCAACCATCTTAGAGTCTTAAAGAAATAAGCAACATTCTTCCTCTGTTCACCGAATAAAACCATAAATAGTGTTGAATCACCAACCTCCAACCTCATCCTCCAATTGAACAAGACCTTCAATTTTGTTCTGTAAAATGAACTTGCTAAACCTTGTACGTTCAGCACTTAGTATGAGTTTTTTCAGAGATTCAAGGGCAGATGTTGCTTCTTTTTCAAGGGGTCTATTCTCATTAAACGGAACAAGGGTATATCTTGTAACCGTTTTTTTCAAGGGCTGCTGTTCAGAAAACAAAACAAGGGTGATAGTATGATTTGTGTATTAGACGATATATTGGAAGACTTCTCAGTCTATCTGAGAGTCGAGAGAGGAATTTCTGAGGGAGTAGCTAGAAACTACTGCTATTCAGTGGGGCGATTCCTGAGATGGATAGATACACCCAATCCAGGCAGAAAGGATGCGGTGAAATACGTTGACAGACTGTTGAAAGAGAAAAAGAAAGCATCTACAGTGAGGAATATTCTGTTTGCTCTGAAGTACTACTATGAATTCAATGGGAAGGAGCTGAGTCTGAAGACGCCCAAGCAGAGGGTCAAGCAGATCGATTTCTTGACAGTGATGGAAGCCAAGTCGTTGTTGTACAAGATCGACAATCTCAGAGATTACGCTATGGTCCTGGTGATGCTGTACGGTGGCCTAAGGGTCAGTGAAATGTGCAATCTGGACAGAGAAGACATTGATTTCGAAGAGTTCACCATCACGGTAAGGAACACTAAAAATAGAATTGATAGAACAGTCATAGTGACAGAGAAGTGCATCAAGGCAATAGAGCGGTATTTAGAGACCAGAGTCGACACTGAAAAGATCCTCTTTGTATCCCGGAAGAAGAGAAGGATCTCTAGAGGTCAGGTCAATCGGTTAGTCAAAAAATATGCTTTGATGGCAGATCTGCGGACCTACAAGGAGGGCAGTGTAGTGAAGACCAAGGTTTCTCCTCACATGTTGAGGCATACAGCTGCTACCAACCTGATCGCCAATGACTGTGATGTGGTGGTGGTCCAGCAGCACCTGGGGCACAGGGATATCCAGAGCACCATGAGGTATGTGCATGTGGCTAAGAGTACCTATGGGGAGCTGTACAGAAAGCATGTTCCCAAGTACTGAGGTGATAAAGAAATGAAATGGAGGTGCAAAAAAGTAAGGATCTCAAAGAAGCCGCCAGGATAACAGGATAGACCCAGGTGGTAACATTGTAGGTGTCTAAGGAGTACCTTGGTCATTTGTAGAACTTGTGCTTCTCTTAGACACCTCTCTCTTCAGAGAAAGAAAATGAACAATAAAGAGGTGATTTCATGGAATTTGAAGTCAAAAAAATCAAAAAACACCAACAGAAAGGTATCCGGGTTATTGCTGGTCGGATGGAACCCAGTAACCTGGGCCATTGGTAGTATAACAAAAGGAAGGGGAGCCAGGTGATCGATAAACTACCCAAGTGTTTGCAGACCTGTCTAAACTGCGGCCATGCAGTCATCTATGAGGAGTACTCAGACACTTCTCGCAGTATTGTCTTTGGCGGCTGCTGGAAGATTGAGGGTATCAAAACACCAGTTGATAGGGGAAAGTGTCAAAAGTTCAAGGAGAGTCCCGAAAGGGTAAAGAGGAGTTTCTGGAAGAAATGGGAAGGTCACATCTATATTGATTATAAAGAAAATCCTTTCAGGTATGACCAGGAGGAAAGAATCAACTATGAAGCTTTTGAGACTGCTGACACTCTACTGCCTGCAGCACATGGAAAACCTGCTGGAGAGCATGAAGAGATTTCCCGGGGAGATGAGCAAGCTCAAGATCCTGAACTGATTGTTACCAAGCATGGAGGATCTCCAGAAGAACATGAGGATCTTGGAGAACTTGGAGAAACTGCTACAGAACATGGAGGATCTCCTCAAGACAACAATGTGATTGCTGCAGAATGTGAAGAGATCACCAAAGAACATGAAGAGATTAACAGAAAAAATGTTACACGTGTAACAAAAACTAATGTACAGAAAAATACCACCACAAGATCGTTAATTCTCCAGGCATTGGCAAACAACATATCCCAGCTCAAAGACATTGCTTCTTTTGCAGATGTGGACCCCTCTACTGCACACTACCATTTGAGAAATTTGATCAGAGAAGAGAGAGTGGTCAAGGTATCCTGGGGTAAATATCTATTTTCAGATGATCAATCCTTGAGAGATAATGGTAAATTTTTGAAAAGTAATGGCCGAACTTTTGAGAAATTTTTGAAAAATTTCAGCCAATCGTGTAGGGAGAGTGCAGGGTCTGTTGAACTGGATCCTGTAGAAAAGAACATTTTAATGGACATACTCTCCAAGGACAATAGGTATGAACATTTCTCTGAAAGGGAATTAGCCAGGAAATCTAATGTTTCCAGATATTCTGTTAGAAAACATACCCAAAAATTGGAAAAAAAGCAGTTGATCAAGATCAAAAGGGAAGGAAAGCAATTGGTGTTTGTACCAACAGAGATAGCAATTAACGGGCTAAGAGCGTTCTTCCAGTCTTGTGAGACTGGCTCAAAAATTGATAGTTCGTCCTTAAAAATTCAGCCAGTATATCAGCCAGTTGAAAATTCAAAAATTCAGCCAATCAGTGAAAAGAGTACTGATCCACAGAATGAAGAATCCTTGAGGAATGTTGCAGCAGAACCACCTGGTACCTACACTCCATCTGAGAATGTACTGGAAATCTTTGATGATTATTTGGCTTGGCAGCAGAAGAATGCGCATCGCATGATTATTCAATTCAAATTGCTGAGATGTAGCCACCCACGATTAAAAAGAACAGGCTGGATCTTTGACAAGAAAAGAATTCACAAACATTTCACTGAAGCCTACATTTTCAAATCCAAGGACCCAACAGGTGAATTTATCAATGTTTTACCCAAAAAACCTTTTATCTTTACATCTCCCTTCGAGTTTGAAGATAAGATAATCGCATTTGTCAGTGAAGTCGTTGACAGACTAAGAGAATATGGCATGGCCCTTGATTTGTCAGAACCTGCAGAAATCAAATTAGAGCATGCAGCATTAGAAGACAATGTATTTGCCAGGAAGATTATCAGAAAGGGATTGTTATACTTCAAGAGCAAAGTAGTAACAGTAGATTCCACTGGTGAACTCATTATCTACGCTATAGCAATTGATAAATCAAAAAAACTACATTTAGAGGTTGAAGGTGCAGAAGCCCACCGTTTAATGGAAAACTGCGAAGAATTTATAGATGATATAGCCACCAAAAGAATTGATCCCAAACTATTAAGAGAATTACCAGAAGAACTCACAAAAATTAAAAAAGGAATTGAAGAAAATAAGGAAAAACAGACTACATTTGACGAAAATGTAAAACTCTTTATAGATACTATTGAATTCTACAGTGAAAATATTAAAACCCACATAAGTGCTCTAACCTCTTTAACAGCATCAATTGATCAATTAACAGAAGCCACAGAGAAAATAGAGAAAGCAGCGGAAGCTGTAGAAAAAACAGCAGAATCTTTAATTGAAGTAATTGGATTACTCAAAAAAACATTAGAAAAAAATACTACAAAAACATTCTTTTCTAGATTACTTCGGGGGATTGTATGAAAAAGGGAAAACTTTTGGAAGTTTTAAGAATTGCCATAATGTGTATTGTACTTGATAAGAAAGGCAGTATGTCCCCGTGTGAACTTGGATCTTTCCTCGGGTGTAAGAAGACATTAGTTGTTGAATATGCAAGAGCGCATGAAACCCTGTTTGAGATCTCCAATGATAGTATCTCATCCAAAAGAATTTCTCTCAGATCAAACAAAAATATAGAAAAGAATTCACAAAAGTTCATTCTTGAACTCCTTGATTTTGCTGAAACTATTTGTGATATTCCTTCAAATCAAATAGTAACAAAGAAATTTTTAGAATGGCTTTAACTGCTCTATCATTAGAATAATTTTATACTACATAGATGGAATGATGGTTTTTTGATAACAAAAAACCATCAATGAATTGAATTGGTTTGAAGGGGAGTGAAGCTTTGAAGTTATTAATGGAGTATTCTTATGATATTGCACGTGATATGCTGGATAAAAACTAATCTACGGATCAAGGATGCCATCCACTAGGAGTAATACTTCAACAAGTTGAAGATGATTCCTCATTTCTTGGGATAGACTTTGAATTTCAGAGATATTTTCATGCCACTGGTTTTTTCAATCTTTCCACTAACATCAACTATTAACGCCGTTATTCCTCCTCCACTATGATACGTCGTTCCACCATCAATTTCCACTGTCACATCGCAAGGCTCAGTGATATGTCCTCTTATTTCCTCATTCAAAGATTCCAGTAACTCACTGAGTTCAATTACTTTTTCCTCCGCTTTTCCTCTCATTGTCTCGATTTTCAGACCATTAATTTCCAGTTTTTCATATTCCTCTGGACTCCGAGAAGATAACCCAATCTTAAGTGTCATAATAACACCTCCTTTAGACTACGATTTCTGCCAACGGGAAGCTATATAATGCATAAGATAACCATGCTGGATTGTCTAATTCTCTGAGGGCGTGTCTTGTTTTTCTTAGTGCTTCTCCTAGAGATAATTTATTCTCAATAATATTCTTATAGAATTCTTCTGAAAACATCATTGATAGTCTGTCAGGAATTTTCCACATAGGTCCCATAAATGCTAGAGCACCTACATCAAGAAAAGCTTCTGCAAAGCCACCAAGACCACTATAGGTGTAACCTGCTCTGCCACTTTCACATGCATTGATGAACACAAATGGTCGTCCTTTTCGCAGGTTGCTGACACTAATATCTCTTGCTTTCAACTCATAATCTGACAATTTCATGTATGAATTATCAGGACTACTCTCGTCATAAAAACATTCACAGGCAAAGTGGAATAGGTTAATTTCTTTGTTAGAAAGTAATTCAAGTATTTCTAAACGCTTTGGCTCTGTTGATAGTATTTCTACATCTTTACTCTTAAGAATTTTCTCAATATTTTCTTTTTCTTTGGGAACGTAAGCTAATTTACCTCTATTATCATATGCTATGACAATGGATTTCCTCACAGGTATTCTTTCCCAAGGAAAGTGAGGAGATAACCATCTACTAATTACATGATCCATACACCAGAAGTCGTCCACCTCTATATTACCATCTCCAGAAATTCTAAAGGGTTTGATAATCTCCCAGGGGATCCATTCTTCGTCAGTTACAATAAATATACTCTGTATGCCTTCTTTATTATCCCATAGAATCTGTTTTAGCTGATCAGGAATAAGTCTCTTATATAAGTTCATACCAATTGTTTCGACCTTGCTAATAGTATTTACATATTTCTCTTTTTCAGAATAGGAAGCTGAAGAGATCATGCCTAGTTCCCTCAGCATGGCGCTCATAAATCGTCTTGGCTCATGAATTTGCACCTCAGTATGGAATTTCTTCCTGAATAATCCCAGCGCCCTTGAAGTGACCTTATATTCTAGGTGGCTGTCTGTGGTTTCTACTTCAATACGCACATCCTCATCTGCTTTTCTTGCGAGACGTGCTGCCACTTCGCCTCTGAACGAGGCTCGTTCAACTTTTTTCCCATTTGTAGGCCTAATAACAGTAGTATCAACAATTATTTCACCGTTGTATTTTTCATTTTGATAAAATTTCAGCCGTATAGTCTTCTTTCCAATTGATTTTGGAGACAAGTAGAAAACTACTGGTTCTGAGTTTCTTGTTAAAGGGACTATCATTTTTTGCTCTGTTTTTTCTATTTCGAAGTCTCTTGCATCCAATGTTACAAGAATTTCAATCTCATCTATTCCTTCTATGTAACCAAATAATAGTATCATGCTATTTGTGGCCTCATCAAATTCCTCTCTTAGTAGTCTCACAACCAAAGGGTACCTTTCATTCAGTCTGATACAAGAGGGGAAAGTAATATCTGCAAATTTTCTTACAGAGGAGATTCTATTTTTAGCTTCTTTCATCGAGTAAAACTCTCTTTCTAATTCCCTAGTAGGAAAACGTTCAACCATCATGGGGGTTTCCATCTCTAGCCAGCCATATTTCGAACGATCCACCATTTCCCTTCCTTGAATCAGGATTTCTCTAAGATCTGTTTCTTCCACTAGACCCGTTACTTGTTTAGGTAGCGTTTTATAGTTCTTCAAAATAGTTCCTACTATTAATACTCTAATAGAGGGTTCTTCATCAACTATATGCTCAGTTAGAACGTTCTCTCGAAGATCTTTTGAAATTTCATCATATTCTCGATAGATTGTTGAAATAACATCTTCCCTAATATCTCCTCTCTTATCTCTTAAGAATAATGCAATCAGATCTTCTCGAACAGTTCTTGATATGGAAGCAAAATGACGTTTGAAGATATTCATAGTTTCTTTTCTAACCTTATAACTGGTATCTTTTGAAAGCTTCATTATTAACCATTCTCTCTCCCTTTTTGGTAGATCCTTAAAATTTTTATGCGCATAATTCACAATATATACTCTATATTTTAGCTCCAATACCTTCAGCAATTTCTCAAATCTTTCTGCTGATGATAGGCCAAATTGATCTAAAATATAATCAATAATTCTTAAATTTACAAAATCTTCTTTGGATTTAACTTCGTGTTCTACGAATTCCCAACGATAGAACTCCATACGCTCGAGATATTCCTTTTCTTCCATAATATTTTCAATTTCCATTTTTATGTATTCGATAAGTTTCTCATTGCTTCTGTGGTTCATTTTGTGTCTCCCGCCTATTTTCCTACAACATAATTTGTTATTTATTCGTTATAAAATTCTTATCAAATAAAAACTTTTCGGTTTTCGGTTTTTGGAGTTGTTGAATTTCTGGATGTTTGTCTCTACCATGTTACACGTGTAACACTGGCTTCTATGGTAGACTATTTACTTCATTTGATTCCTTCAATCTCCAGGAACACTTCATCCTTTTTCCATTTCAACCGTAATGCTGTATCAATTTCAGTGCCTGATCCGTTGTAACGATCCTCAAGAGTTGGCGTACCAGATTTTGTGCTATAATATCTGTGTTTTTTTCACCAAGTCTCTTGATCACCTCATCCTGTGACACATATCTCAATACAATGTGAGTCTCTGTTATTTCTGCACATTCAAACGTGTCTTTTACATTGATACGTTTGAATCCACCTCCTGTATATACAGAACCAACCTCGTAAATCTCACCTATGTGAAAGTCCTCCAGATGGAAAACTTTCTTTGTCCCTACTTTGACTGATTTGAGAAACTCTCTCTTGTACCCGTATGTTGTGTCTAGTCCAGTGATTTTGGCAATCCAGTTCTTTCCACGACGGCTTTCCCAATACTCGTGCTGCTCTACAAACTGTGAGTGTATCTCCATTCTNATT
>JGI2171J19970_10001030_pt1 | contig 15495 bp, 19 predicted proteins | sample DeeMarSWOR324_28_FD_19970 | JGI IMG/M metagenome (IMG submission 19970) | reverse complement strand
CCACCAAACCGCCGCCGCCATATTCATAGACGACCACGTTAAAGTCGGGGACGCGGCAAAGGCCCTCGGGGGCCTCGACATCCTTGTGATCGAAGGCTTCAAGACCTTGGACACTCACGCCAGGATACTAGTCCCGCTTGAGGACGACGACATCCCCAAGCTCAGCAACGGGCTGGAGATAGCCGCCGTGAAGATACACGGCTCAACGTTCATGGGAGACACCGACCTACCTGTCGTGAACCTCGCAGACGCCATGACCCTCGCAGACATCGTCGAGGAAAAGGCCTACTCCATGCTCCCAGGCGTTAACTGCCACGGATGCGGCTACCAGGACTGCCGAAGCCTAGGCCAGGCCATACTAGGCGGCGAAGCACAGGCCAGACAATGCGTCAGGAACAGCGTCGAGTTCACCCTCCGAGTTAACGACGAGCCCGTGCCCCTAGGTGGCTTCGTCCAGCGGGCCTTCAAAGGCATGCTCCTCGGCTTCATCCGAAGCCTCAAAGGCGGAGACAGCCCCCGCAGAGTCGAGATAGCCTTCGAGGTCGACGACGATGAGTGAAGCCTTACACATCTGCATAGACAGCAACGAGGCGTCCAGCCGTCGCGACATAGTCAACTACATGATGTGGAACGGTGTCGAGGTCGACATCAAGAAGCTCGACGTCTGCGACTACGTCGTCAGCGACCGCGTCGGCGTCGAACGCAAAGACGCCACCGATTTCCTCGGTAGCATGAAGGACGGCCGCCTCTTCAACCAGGCACGAGACATGGCCGCGCTGTACGAGCGGCCCATCGTCATCCTCGAAGGGCAGCTCAGCCGCGCCTTAAAACGCAGCGCCATGAGGCCCGTCAGCGTCTACGGCGCCCTCAGCAGCCTGGCCCTCGACTACGGCGTCAACATCATACCCACGGATAGCCCCGAGTCCACCGCCGTACTCCTCCACAGGCTCGTCTTCAGGGAGCAGGCTAAGGAGGAGCGGACCATACAGCTTCGCAGCCTGAACAGAAGCCTCCCCCTTCACGACCAACAGGTGTTCTTACTCTCGGGGCTCCCCCAGATAGGCACAACCCTCGCCCAAGAGCTGCTTAATGCATACGACACTCCCTACAGGGTGATAGAGGAGTTCGCCAAGGCTGAAGTCCGGGTTAGCAAGAGCGGTAAAACCAAGAGGCTCCTAGGCCCCCTGGCGGACGTAAAAGGCGTGGGCCCCGTCATAGTCGAGAACGCCCAGCGGCTGCTCCACGAGTCTTACATAGCGCTCTGCGGAGCCGAGAAGCCATCCTAGGAGTCACCGGAAACTCTTTAATCGCGTCCATCTCGCCTATTTGTGTGCGGGCCCGTAGCATAGTGGATAATGCACCGGCCTCCGGAGCCGGAGATCGCGGGTTCGAATCCTGCCGGGCCCGCCACTCTAGATTCTCTCAAGCTTGAACACGACGGGCCTGAGCCCATCGTTACAGGAGCCCAAAGCGATACCCGGCTCGGTCCCAGGCATGTTCCCACCCATCAACAGCATCCGTAGATGAGGATAGATAGCCACCCAGGCACCGCTACAGAAGCCCTCAGGAATCTCTCCCTCGTGCACAATAAACTCCTGCCCCACAGTATGCATGTAGCAGGGTCCCATCCATTCCTGTTTCTCGATTGGGTATTCGTCACCGAACACCTCATCCGGGTGAAAAGCCCGTAAAACAGTGATCCTGAGATCAGGTATCATACAAACAAGAACACACAATATCATCATAAAACTTCCCAACGCCTCACACCCCATCCCATCCGCCTGAGAAAAATTGAACCTAGTTACCGCCACCGGACCCCAATAACAAACTTATAAGCCCCCCTCCAATACAATGAAACCGTCAAACAGGAGACAAAAAATGGACCCCCTCGCTGAGCTAAGAGCGGAGTGTGAGAGGCTCCTCGTGGACGCCCTAGAGGCTGCGTACTCCGGGACAGAGCTGCCCCAAGCCAAGTACAGCGAGCCCCCGTCCCCCGAGATGGGGGCCATATCATCGCCGGCGTGCTTCCAGCTCGCGAGGATACTCAGGCAGGCCCCAGCCAAGATTGCCGAGAACCTAGTGCAGCACGTCAAGCCGGGGAAGGGCGGCGTGGTGGCCTCGGCTGAGGCGGTGAACGGGTACATCAACTTTCACACCGACGCAGGTAGGTACGCCGAGCTGGTGCTGAAGGCGGCCGTCGAGGGCGACGAAGATTATGGGTTCCTCAAGACCGGGGAGCCCAAGAAGGTGATGGTAGAGCACACCAGCGCCAACCCCAACAGCCCCCTCCACATAGGCAACGCCAGGAACAGCATCCTGGGCGACAGCCTCGCCAAGCTCCTGGAGAAGCGGGGACACTACGTCGTGAGGCACTTCCTGGTGAACGACATGGGCCGCCAAGTGGCCATGGCCACGTACGGGTGGAGGCTCATGGGGAAGCCCGAGCCCGAGACACCCGCGGAGCTGTGGGTGGGCACCATCTACGCCTCCGTCAACGTCATCACCGAGTTAAACAGGTTCAAGGCTGACCTCAAGGAGGCGGAGGAACATGGCTGGGTCTACGAGGCCCAGGAGGCGAGAGACGAGCTTGAGAAGTATGAGACCGCCGCGGATGACCTCAAGGGTAGGTTCCCCGGGCTCTACGAGAGCCTAGCCAAGACGCTACCACGAGTCGAGGACCCCACGGCGGAGATAGTGGCTCTGAACACCGCCTACGAGAACAACGAGCCCGACGCCGTAAAGGACGTGCGGCAGGTGGTCCGGTACTGCCTGGACGGCTTCGAGGCCATCCTGGGGCAGCTTGGGATAGGGTTCGACAGCTTCGACTACGAGAGCGATCTGGTCTGGAAGCGGGCCGCAGACGACGTCCTGAAGGCGCTGAACGAGTCAGGGTACGTCATTAAGGACATGGGAGCCCAGATACTGGACTGCGACTGGATAGCCAGGGACCTCGGCCTCAAGGAGAAGTGGGGCCTGCACCCGGAGCACGAGATACCTCGCCTCGTGCTGGTACGCGGCGACGGCACCACCCTATACACGCTGAGGGACATGGCGTACCACATCTGGAAGTTCAGCTTCGTGGACAGGGTCATCAACGTCATAGGCATGGAGCAGAACCTGGCCCAGCTGCAGCTCAGGATAGCGCTGGCCGCCATGGGCAACCAGTGGATGGGGGACAACCTCCTCCACTACAGCTACGAGTTCGTCAAGCTGCCCGGCGTGAAGATGAGTGGACGCCTCGGCAGGTACGTCACCCTAAACGAGGTGCTGGACAAGGCGGTGGAGCTAGCCTACGTGGAGGTCGACAAACGGAACCCCGGTCTCGGCGAGGCCGTCAAGAGGGACATCGCCCGGATGGTGGGCTTCGGCGCCGTCAAGCACACGCTCCTCAGCGTGGACCCCATGAAGCAGGTGGTCTTTGACTGGGAGAGGGCCCTCAATTTTGAGACCAACAGCGCTCCCTTCATACAGTACAGCCACGCCCGGACGTGCAACATACTCAAGCGAGCAGAGACGACGCCCGACCCCGACTACACTCAGCTCTCGGACGTCAAGGAGATAGAGCTCGTGAACCTCATAGCCCACTTCCCCGAGGTTTACGAGAGGGCCGCCGAGGAGTTGAAGCCCGGGGACGTGACCGCGTACGCGAACAACCTGGCGGACAGGTTCAACAGCTTCTACGCCACCCAGAGGGTCATCGACGCCGAAACCGAGAGGCTCATAGGCGCCAGGCTGGCGCTTGTGGACGCCACGAGGATAACCCTCCGGAACGCCCTACAGGTGCTGGGCATCGAGGCGCCTGAACGGATGTAATAGAACCCAATCTCTTTATATTCCGGGCCGTTTCGCAGACTATTGAGGCTGCAAGAATGAGCCTGAACAAGTTGAGACTATCGATGGCCGGAACCGCGGCGGTGATCATAGGCGCGTCCACCCTAGGGCTCGCGTTGATAATGTCCAGCCTTGGGACGCTGAACCTCACTTCGCTGATAATCCTGTCGGCGGGGTTCAACCTCCTCCAGTGGCTCCTCGCCCCCTACCTCATCAACTTCACCTACCGCGTCAAACCCTTGAGCCCCGACCAGAATCCGGGGCTCCACAGCAGCCTCGAGGAACTCAGCAGACGCTCAGGCATCAAGACCCCCAGGCTCATGGTGTCAAGCCTCCCGATACCCAACGCCTTCGCCTACGGCTCCCCCCTCACTGGAAGCCACGTGGCTGTGACCCGGGGGCTCCTGGACGCCCTCGACGAGGAACAGGTGAACGCCGTCGTCGGCCACGAGCTGGGCCACATCAAGCACAGGGACATGCAACTAATGATGATGGCCAGCTTCCTGCCCAGCCTCTTCTACATAGTCGCCCGGTCCACCATGTTCAGCCGCGACAGGGAAAGGGGAAGCACCGGGCTCGTGGGAGCTACCAGCCTCCTAGTATACTTCGTGCTCAGCCTCGCGAACCTGAGCCTCAGCAGGACGCGGGAGTACTACGCGGACATGCACAGCGCCGGCCTCACGCCTGGAGGCGCCCGAAAGATGGGGGAGGCGCTGGCGAGGATAAGCCAGGCAACCTACCGCACCCAGATGCTTGCCCCGAGGCAAGCGGGCTCTGGGAGCTTCAAGGCGCTGTTCATCTCAGACCCCGACAGGGCCCGCAGGGACCTCGAGGAGATGAACGAGATTGGGTTCATGAGCGACTCCGCGTTCTTGGACAAGATGGCCGCAAGGCCGGTGTCTGGGCTTGAGAGCTTCCTCGAGTTGTTCAGCACCCACCCGAACATGGTGAAGAGGCTTAGGGCGCTAAGGACCCTCGAGCCCAGCTAGTCTCTTCATGTCTTGTTCGAGCTCCTCGACGAGCCGCCTGTTGTAGATGGCGGCCGCGGGGTGGTACAGCGGCACCAGCCTAAACACGCCCCAGCAAGCCTCTATCTCGTACTCCACTCCATGGACTTCCCCAACCACGGCCTTCCCCAGTCCATGCTTCTCGAAGAAGTAGCTTATCGAACTGTTCCCCATGGGGGCCACTACCCTGGGCCTGATGATGTCGAGCTGCTCCGCGATGAACCGATCGCAGGCGTCCATCTCACCCTTCTTGGGGCGACGGTTGTTCGGCGGCCTGCATTTGACGACGTTCATGATGAACACGTCGTCCCTGGAGAGACCAGCCTTCCCCAGCATTTCGTCCAGAAGCTTACCGGCTCTACCGACGAAGGGTAAACTCAACTCGTCCTCGGTTCTGCCCGGCGCCTCCCCTACGAGCACGATCTCGGCGTCGAGGCACCCAGACCCGACCACGGGGTTCGTCCGTGACTCCCACAACGCACAACGCCTGCAGGACTCGGCCCTGTCTCTGATGGCGTCCATGCGCCTCGTCTTGGCATCATCCGTCGAGTGGTACACTACACCACCCCCCGCTCCTTGAGCCTCTCGTACTCCTCAGGGCACACGCTTAAAAGCTCTCGGAGCACCTCATATGTGTCTCCGCCAAGCGACGGTGCCGGCCCCCTGGGGATGGGTCTAGTCTCGGACATCTTGACGGGGTTGCCCTGCACCCTGACGGCTCCGACGCCGGGCTGCTCCAGCTCCACAACCATGCCTCTGACGCCTCCGATATGCTCGTCCTCTGACGTCTCCCTGACGTCGTAGATCGGGCACGAGGGAACCCTGTGCTTGTTGAGCAGCTCTACGATGGCGTCCTTTCCGTGGCTCGTCGTCCATTCCTCGATTAGGGGCTTCAGCGCCCCATGGTTCTCGACCCTGAGTACGTTGGACGCGAACCTGGGGTCCTCGCCGAGCCCCGTGAGGCCTGTCACCTCGGTGAACCTGTCCCAGATGGCGTCGTTGGCTATGCCTATGACGACCCAGCCGTCCATCGCCCGGAAGGTGTCGTAGGGGTAGACGAACTCGTAGCGGTTCCCGATCCGCCCCGGGATCTGGCCGTCGACGTAGAACCGTTGGGGGATGTTCTCCAGCGCCGCGAAGACGCTGTCCACCAGCGAGACATCCACCATCTGCCCCTCCCCCGTCCTCTCCCTAACGTTGAGGGCGGCGAGGATGCCCACGCAGCAGAACAGCGAGCTCAGTATGTCGCCTATCGCTGTCCCTGACCGCGTGGGCGGGCCATCAGGCCAACCGGTGATGCTGAGGAGCCCTCCCATGGCCTGGCCAATGATGTCGTACCCAGGCCTCTCCCTGTAGGGGCCGTACTGGCCGAACCCCGAGATGGCGGCGTAGACCAGCCCCGGGTTCGCCTTCCTGAGCTCCTCGTAGCCCAGTCCTAGACGCTCCATGGTACCCGGCCTGAAGTTCTCGAGGAGGACGTCGCATCTCTTCACCAGTTCAAGGAAGAGCCGCTTGCCCTCGTCGGCCTTGAGGTTCACAGTAATGCTTCGCTTTCCCCTGTTCAGGTTGACGTAGTACATGCTCTCCCCTCCCAGGAAGGGGGGGAACTGCCTGGAGTCGTCGCCCCTGCCTGGGATCTCCAGCTTTATAACCTCGGCCCCCATGTCAGCCAGCAGCATCCCGCAGAAGGGCCCCGCCAAGACCCTGCTCAGATCCAGAACTCTCACGCCGAGGAATACATCACCGTCAAGCATAGAGAAAGATACGGACGATTACGCTATAAAAGCGGTTTCAAAGAAGGGGTGAAAAGAATGGGGGCTACTCTATTACCATCACGGGGGTGTATACGGCGGGTAGTTGACGCTCTATTGTCATCACTGCGCCTTGGCTCGGCCTTATCTCTATTCTAAAGTTCTCGTATGGGTGAGTGTACATTTGGGGCCTGCTAGCTGGGATCGGGTCGAGGTCCGTTAACGGCAGCTCGGTGAAGTCGATTGTCACCTTGAACTTCTCCCCCGTCTCGAGCAGGGTGTCAGTGTCCCCATTGGCAGTAGAGATGGTCATGACCGTCCCGTTAGTGTTATAGATCTCGCCGTGGCATACGTCGTTCGTAAAGGTGGCTACCAACCTGTTGTCATCGCAGTCGACCGGCTCATGCCCCTGACTCAGCTTCATGTAGAAGACGACTTTCGTTAAGCAGATGTCTGCCTGCTGTGCCCCAGGGACAGTTGTGTTAGAGAAGAACGCGACAAGGCCACTGTCAATGAGCATGGAGCTGCTGGCCTCGCTAATGCCGGCAGAGATCACTGACTGGGCCTTCTCGGCCGTCAGGAACCCCATGTTTAGTATGACGAAGGCGAACGCCGCGGCGGTGATTACGAAGGCGACGAGGATTATGGCGGTCTCTAGACCGGTCATGGCTCGTCTTGACTTGGACATGGTCTTCATTATTATACCAACACCAGTTACCTAGGTTTGGAGAGCACTTCCCGTACTGCTTTATTAAGAAAATGTATGTAGACTCCATAAACAACAGTTAGTGCCTGAGCCAAAGGTTATCAATCGACGCCGCCCAGATAGCCATGATCATGGTGCGGAGAGCAAGACCGGCCTACAAGCTCTGGCTGGAGACCGACGAAGGCCACGTCTTTGGCCCAGGCGTCTACAGCCTCCTCAGGAAGATACAGGAGAAGGGGACCCTCAAGGAGGCCGCCTCCTCCCTGGGCATGAGCTACAGGTACGCGTGGGGCCTCATAAAGAAGGCGGAAGAGAAGCTGGGGGAGCCCCTCATTTCTGCCACGAAGGGGGGGAGACACGGAGGGGGAAGCACCGAGATAACGGAGCTGGGGAGACGGTACGTCAGAGACTTTGAGATGTTCAGGATGATGATGGACGAAGTCTCTGAGGCCTCTCTCTGGGAGATACAGGTCCAAGGCACCGTCCTCGACGCGGCTGAGAAAGGAGACCATGTGGAGTACATCGTCGAGATGAGAGATGAGCCGCTAAAGTTCTCGCTGCCTAGGGGCGGCGCTGTCAAGGAAGTCGGGGACGTGGTGCTTTTACACGTGTCCTTGGAGGGCTAGCTTGGGCTTATGTTTAGTATTTCTATGAATTTCTGGTAGCGGTGCCTGATTCCGTGTCCCTGCGGCGTCAGATCGTAGAAGCATTTAGTGCAGTCCTCGGGGCCCTCGCTTTTCGTTATGTAGCCCAGCGCGCAGAGGTCGTTGAGGTGGTGGTAGACGTTCCTTATGTCATTGTCGTTCATGTAGACGTAGAAGCTTGTCTTGAGCTGCTGCCATATGCTGTAACCGTAGGACTCATTTTCGTTCTCGCAGTCGTTGCATATGACTGCCAGTATCTTCATCTTCGTCGCGCCGCATGTTCCCTTGGGTTTAGGCATAGGGCTACCCTCGAAACGCTTATATAAAGGCCGATTTATTTATAATTTACGTATGGGTAAAATATCCATATGCATTTCTCTTGTTTAAATCACGAGGGATAGAGCTAGAGTGAGAGACGAAAAAATCGATAACACGTGTCCCAGATGTGGGAGCACCAACCTCGTAAGTGACCCGGAGAACGGCGAGATGGTCTGCGCCGACTGCGGCCTAGTGGTGGAGGACGAGCTAATAGATAGGGGTCCCGAGTGGAGGGCATTCACGGCCGACGAGAAGCAGAGCCGGACACGCACAGGGCTCGGCATTAGCTACACCCTCTACGACAAGGGGTTGTCCACGGTCTTCAACGGTAACAGGGACGCCCAGGGGAACAGACTCAAGGACGAGACCCGCATCAAGATGGACAGGCTCCGCAAGTACGATAACCGCAGCAAGTTCGACGAGACTTGGAGGCGAAACCTGAGCATAGCCATGGCGGAGCTCGACCGCATGGCGGCGGCCCTGTACCTGCCCCAGAGCGTCAAGGAGCAGGCGGCTTTCATCTACCGCAGAGCCCTCAAGATGGACCTCATAAGGGGCCGTAGCATAGACGCCTTCGTCGCCGCTTCCATATACGCGGCGTGTAGACAGTCAAAGGTACCCAGGCCCCTTAAGGAGATCACGAGGACGTCCACCCGGGAGCACAGCGAGGTGGCGCGCACCTACAGGCTCCTCATCAGGGAGATGAAGCTGAAGATGCCTGTGGACGACCCCATGAAGTTCATACCCAGCATCGCTTCGAAGCTCAACCTGAGGAGGGACACCGAGCAGTACGCCATAGACATACTGAGAAGAGCCCAGGAGAGACAGGAACTCACCGGGAAGGACCCGAGGGGGGTCGCCGCGGCGGCGCTATACATGGCTTGTATCGATAACAACGACAAGAGGATCCAGAAGGACGTCGCGGAGGCGGCTGGCACCACGGAGGTCACCCTACGAAACAGGCTCAGGGGCCTCGAGGCCACGCTGAAGCCTCTACCGGAGACGCTAGAGAAGGAGATACCTCATATAATAGAGTAGTTGCCGCGTAGCTTCACAGGGGCACCGTGGCAAAATAGAAGATCATAAACCTTTTTTCTTACCTATTCTTTCTAGGTGAGATAGTTTTGGCCGAGGAGAAGCACAGCATCGCGGAGGTAATGGACGCGAACCGCAGGTTCATCTACGCGCTGCTGGCTACGCCGTACCTCGGCATGACGATAGCTATTGGGCTCATCTGGTACAGGAAGCCCAGCAATATGTACGTCGCCATAGGCGTCATATTCTTCCTCATGGTCCAGTACGGGCTCACCGTCTACTTCTTCATAAAGAGGCTGGGCAGTGTGGCTAGTGGGGGAAAGACTCATGCCTATAAAGAGTTAAACGAGGATCTGGGTGAGGAGGAGGAGGGCCGATGAAGGAGGTAAAGGTCGAGATAGACGACGACCTGTACAACTACCTCGAGTTCCTCGAGCGTACACGCTACATAAGAAGCAAGAACGAGGCTCTCCACAAGGCGCTGCTCCTCTTCAGGAGGCTCAGCATGCACGACTGGCTCCCCGACATCTACCGCATCGGCGAGAACCGCGTCATCATAATGGACAGGGGCATGCTCCTCGACTTGTTCGAGAGCCTCACGGAGTACGAGACCTACAGGGCAGGGAGCATGACGGCCCTCAAGCGGAAGGTGCTGAAGCCTGAGTTTAGGGACATCAACCTGACGAAGAAGGCGAACTGGCCGCTGGTACTCAACGAGCTACAGAACATGGGTTGGGGGACCTTCGAGAAGGTCGAGGACGAGATTAAGATAGAGAACATGGCGGTGCCGCCCCAGTACCTAAAGGGCTACCTCGAGACGATGTTCAAGGTGACCTTGGAGGAGCACCGCACCAACATCCAGGACCTGATAGTGTTCAGGGTAGCCAAGCCCAAGGAAGACGCGTGGCTCTAGAGCCCCGTCCACGGGCACCTCTTGTAGGGCCCGATCACGATGGTTACCACCGTCCCGAGTATCCCGTCTAGGGCTAGCTCCCTCTCAAGGAAGGCGTTGAGGTCCTCCATCTGCTCAAATATGACCTCTATGAGGAGGTCTACGTCGCCGCTGGTTCGGTAGAGGACGTGGACGTCGGGGTTCTTTTCTATATCCGCGACGATTGCTGAGAGTTTCGCTGGCTGAACCCTGAGGCCGATAAAAGCCTTGATGGCTCTTCCGAGCTTGTGGTAGTCCATTATGACTGTGAACTTCTTTATTATGCCCTCTTCCTGGAGCTTGTCGATCCTGTTCTTGACGGTGGCCTCGCTTACCCCCGCCTCCTCCGATATCTTCTTGTATGTGCATCGTCCGTCGTCGGTGAGGCACTTAATGATCTTCATATCGAGGATGTCCAGAGACATGGCATTACTCTAATGGGTATACTAGTTGAAAAATTTTTAGGTTCCTTTAATGACATTGCGGTTTTCTTCAATTTAATTATATATTTCTTAACATAAAATAAAGATTTTTTTGGATACCTCCCAAATACACAAATATTTGTTAAACTACATCTCGTTTTTATTCAATATTAACATATATAAATAAACGCACAAAAAAAACTTTAAAGAAAGTATAGAAATAATGATTTTTTTTTGGTGAATCCATAATTTAACTGATTTATTCTATAAATTTCTTAATGAAACGTCATATATTCTATAAGCATAGTAAATACTATCGTGGTACAGATGGAAGCCATAAAGAATGTGCCAGTGTCTCTCTACAAGACTCTGTCAGAAAAGCTGGTGTCCATAATCCTCGACTCCGAGGACAGGGACGCCGTGTCAGCCGAGATGACCAAGAAGATCATCTACCTGTGGAGGCAGGACATGCTCGCCTCTCCGACGGGCATCGAGACGCTGGTCAAGGCAGCGATTCAGGTGGACTCCGCCACCGTCGTCAAAGTAATGGACGACTTGGGACTCCAAGAGCTCACTGTAGCCGTAAAGAACCTATAAACCTAAATTTTCTTTATACATTATTCTAGTGGAACATAGAGGATGGATCGAGTTGGTTGTAAGCTATACTCTAGCGAGGGTTCAGCCAGCGAAGGATGTCCAGGTCTACTACAAGATCAAGGAACTCCCTGAGGTCGAGGAAGTGATAACCACCTACGGCGAGTACGACATCATCATAAAGGTAAAAGTCGACAACCTTGAGAGACTGGACGAGTTCGTTTTCCACAAGCTGAGGACCATAGAGGGCGTAGAAGCCACGACGACGCTTATCCACGCTGACTTCCCGAAGGAACGGTAGGTGAGTAGGGTTGGAGAAGTTCCCTTCAGTCGTCTCCGACATAATGAAAGAGCTGGTCACGATTGAAAGCTCAATGTCAGTCAAGGAGGCGGCCGAGAAAATGCTTGAGAAGGGTATAGGGAGCATCGTGGTCACAGATGATGACAAACCCGTCGGGATAGTGACTAAAAGTGATCTTCTAGGCAGGGTCATAGTCGAATGCAGAGATCCGAGGGAGTGCAAGATAGGCGACATCATGTCGAGCCCTCTTATCTCCATAAATAAAGACACGCCCATCCTCGACGCTATGAGGGAGCTGAGGCATAGGAAGGTTCGCCGTCTCCTTGTGAGTGACGGGGAGAAGCTTGTGGGCATAGTCTCCGAGTACGACATGATCAACGCCGTCACTCTCTCGTCGCTGACCCAGTTCAGCACTCTTCTTAGGAGAAGGTAACGGATCGGTTTATTTTCAAACCTTTTTCTTGGGGGTAATTCATAATGAGGTAGTCCCCGGAAACCTTTTTATCAAATAGAGAAGCATTATGATGAATCACTTTGATGAAGAAGGTCACTATCATCACTCCGCCTGAATACGAGGGACTTGTACTGGAGTCCCTCGGTAGATCGCAGGTCATCCAATTCAAGAAAGTGACTGGCGCGGAGTATGAGGCTTTAAAGGACCCTTCTGAAGAAGCCACCGATTATAAACTACTTTACAGCAAGATCAACAATCGTTATGAAGAGCTCCTCAAGATGGGGGACGTTGTTGTCGAACGAAGGGCGCCTAGCATCGAAGAACTTAGAGAATTCACGCTCAGCCCAGATGTAAAGGTAGACGCCATCATCGATGAAGCAACATCGTTGATCGAGGAGGTCAAGGAGAAGCAGGAGCGACTCCACCTCGAGAACAACAGGTTAGTCAAGGAGCTTCAAGCCGAACTGGATGTAGCGAGGGATGAGTTTGAGAAAGAGAAGGGAAAGTTGGTTGGCAAGCTTGCTGACAGAGTCATCCTCTCTACCAGACTTGAATCCATTCAAGCCCTCGAGCCGGAACAGTTTAAGAGTTCCTTCGCTGTCGGCGTCGTGAAGAATGATCTCATCCCAAGTGTGGCTGAGTACCTAAGAAGGTATGAAGGGACTTATTATAGAACGGCTTCGATATCAGAGGATGAAAGCTTCATCTTCGTTTTCGGGACCGAGGAGACTCGTAGATGGGTAGAGGCGCTGTTCCTCGTCTTTGACATCAAGGATATTTTCGATGCCTTGGACTCTCGGGACCTTCTTCTCGTGCTGGACCCATCTAAGAGAGTGGAGGCTATAGAGAAGTACAGGGCTCAGCTCAAGAAGCAGAGTGATGAGACAGGCGCCGTCGACGAGGCCGATGAAGAGGACAAAATCAGGGAAAAGGTCGCGGAGCTTGAAAGTAGTCATAGGCAGCATCTTACCGAGCTGAGAACTAAATACGACATGAAAATCAAGGAAAACGAAGAAGCACATAGGAGAAAGATTGCCGAGTTAATCAATGAACAGAGCGAGAAGATCGGAAAAATTGACTACTTCGTCGACTTGCTAAAGATTCTGTCAAGTAGGAGGGTCCATGTCCTCCGAGGCATGGTCATAAGCGTTTTACAGGGCTACACACCCGAGAGCATGGTTCCCAAGCTCAGGGAGGCTGTAAAAGACGTGGAAAGCGAGATAGGTGAGAACCTGTTCGTCGAGGTAAGCGACCTGGGCCATGGCGACGAGCACGCGCCCACCCCGGCTCTGGATATGCCTGGAGCCTTGGAGCCTGCGTGGATACTAACGAGGCTCAGGGGTTGGCCCTCGGCTAACGAGTTTAACCCTGGTTATATCTCGGTTCTCATATTCTGCTTCCAGTTTGGCTTGATGTTCGGAGACATCGGGCAGGGGCTCATATATTTGGTAATTGGTCTGGCGCTGCGCAACAGGTTCGAGAAAGGCATGATGAGATACCTGACTAACCTGTTCATACCGATGGGCATAGCAGCAATAGTGTTCGGGTTCATGTACGACTCGATATTCCTTGTGGAGCACGCCATTAGGCACATGCTACACGAGGCGCATATACACCTGCCGTTCAACTACCCGATCATGCCCAACCCTGTGCACGAGGTAGGCGAGCTCATGAACCTCATATTCATGGTGGGCGCAGTTGAAATAGTTCTGGGGGCGCTACTGGGAGCCTACAATGCGTTCAAGGAGGGCAACTACGTAGGCATGATAGGCGAACACGGCTTCGGCATGGGGCTGTACGTGACTGGGCTATACCTCTCCGCGGCGTCGCTGTTCACCGAGGGGCTTGACATAATGTTGATGGTGGCAGACTGGCCCTTCAAGCTGATGCTCGCCGGGATGCTGCTATCCTTCGTGGAGCCTGTGCTCCACTCGGTCCAGCACGGACACGGCTTGAGCATAGAGTCCATGGGTGAAGGGTTGGGAGGGCTGCTGATGACCTTCGTGGAGGGCCTAGCCAACATGTTCAGCTTCCTACGTATCGCGGCCTTCGCGCTGGCACACGCCAGCCTAGCCGGTGCGGGTGAAGCCCTCGGCCACGCCATAGGCAGCGGCATACTGGGGCTGTTGATCATGAACGTGATCGCGTTGAGCTTCGAGTTCATCTCCAGCAGCGTACAGTCACTCCGGCTGCTATACTACGAGTTCATGGGCAAGTTCTTCCACGGCGAAGGCGTGCCTTTCAAACCCTTCCGCATTAGGCAGGGATAAAAACCCGTTTTCTTTCTCCTTCTTTCAAGTTTTCATGACTTGGAAAAGATTATATGTACATGTGATACCTTGAGAGAAGAAAAGGAGAGGTAACATAGTGACAACCGAACCTACGTTGCTGTGCAGGCAGGGGAGGCGTTAATGGCATACGAAGCACTCGCTCCGGTTATCCTCGTGATCGTGAGCATCGGGGCCGCGGCGTGGACCATGGTGCAGGGAAGCATCATCAACTCTTCGGCCGAGATGGAGGGTAAGAAGACCCCGGTGTGGGGTGTCGCCCTGAACGCCTTCGGCGGCTTTGCAGTGATAATAAACTTACTGTTCTCCATAGTCATCATATTCGGCGGAGGAGGTGAAGGTGAACTGATTCCAGCAGAAGCATGGGGCGTACTCACCGCTGCTATGACGATGATCGGAGCGGCCTTCGCGTCCGCTCTTTGTATCATGGTCGCGGCTAAGGCGGGCGCAGAGATGCTGACGGAGAGACCGGAGCTGAGCATCTGGTCTCTGCTGTTCGTCGCGCTCGGTGAGGGCCTTGCTATCTATGGGCTCATCGTCGCCATACTGTTAAGCGGGTAGCCCGTTAGACGCCGGCCTCGCCCATTCTCTTTTTAGAAACGTTATTATATTAGCAATATACATACATGAAAATTAAATTAATGACGTAATATACCGGCATTAATGTTTTATATATTTACACTTTTATTAAATAGCGAGTGCCGGTGCCCACTGTAACCGTGTGCATCCGCAGGAACCAAGTTAACCGTGACGGCGTATGAAGTTCAAGGCATTTGTCTATGTTTCTCTCAAGTCTGGGTACAGCGACCCTGAGGGCGACGCCACGGCCGAGGCCCTCAGAGGCCTAGGCTACGGAGTCGAGAAGGTTAGGGCGAGCAAGGCGTACCACGTCACCTTCGAGGCGAAGGAAAGGGTGGCGGCGGATGCGCTGTTAGACGAGATGTGCAGGCGGCTGCTGACGAACCCTACGAAGGACGACTATAGGTACGAGCTAAGTGAGGCGTGATGAGCAGGATCACCGAGTCGGGGCATCCCTTCAGCCACCACGAGGTGGATCTCCTCAACGCCTCGGACGAAGAGCTCCGGGGCATAGCCGAGGCCCTGGGGCTGGGGCTATCGCTGGAGGAGCTAAGGTACATCTCCGACCACTACGCGCTCCGGGAGAGGCGGGCGACTGACATCGAGCTCCAGACCTTCGACCAGACCATGTCTG
>JGI2171J19970_10001029_pt1 | contig 15497 bp, 15 predicted proteins | sample DeeMarSWOR324_28_FD_19970 | JGI IMG/M metagenome (IMG submission 19970) | reverse complement strand
CGGCTGCCTGATCGAGAAGGGGGATGGACCGGAGGACTTTTACATGTGCTACTCTTCCGTAAATATCGGTCACAGCCTCGATAATTACTACCCCTTCCACTCTTGCCTGACGGGCAATTTCAGGATAGATAGGCTTAACTTCCTTCAATAATTTTGGCGGTTTAATCTCTCCGACCGCTCTTATAGGGGCTTCGACTTCACCGACAACACCGCCGAGGATCCCGCCGACGACTCCGCCGAGCACACCGCCGACGACTCCGCCTTCCACTCCGCCTTCGACTCCGCCTTCGATGCCGATATCGCTGAGTTCTTCCTCAGCGATTTCTTCGGGGATTTCTACAGGAGCGACGAGTTTACCAGGTTCGATCGTTGTTTGAGCTTGGACAGGTCTGATACGGGTTCTTTTTTTCGAGCTTTTGCGTTTTTTTGCTGGAGGAGGAGGTGGTGGTGGGGGAGGTGGGGGAGGAGCAAGAAAGGCACTGTAAATTTCTACTGTTGGCAGGTCTTGGATGCTAAGAAGAGGAATAATAATTAAAGCGGCAACGAGAAAAATATGAACAATAATAGCGGCAGGAAGAGCAAAGGCTCTTCTCAAGCCTCCTTTTTCTGCGATAATAAAAGAGTCCTTGAAAATAGAAGGAATTTCTTCCTTAGGTTTTTCTTTTGGCTTAATTTTTTCAGCCATTTTGTTACCTCGGTTTATAGGTATTTTTTATATCGCTAAAAAAAAGTATAAATGAAAAAAACGTTTTTGACAAGTCTAAAATAATCATTTTCTCATGCCTTTTTTTGGCTTGAATATCTTATTCCAGAAGAAAAGGAGCGGACAGGATTGATAAATAGAAGAGTAAGTTCCTGTGAGAACACCAATGATCATGGTAAAAGCAAAATCATTTATAACTTCTCCCCCAAATAGAAAAAGAGCTAGTACAGTCAAGAAAGTTGTTCCTGAAGTGATCACAGTCCGGCTTAAAGTTTGGTTAATACTCGTGTCAAGAATTCCTTCAAATTCTTGTTTCCTCAGAATTCTCAAATTATCCCTGACTCTGTCGAAGATGACAATCGTATCGTTCAAAGAGTATCCGACTATGGTCAGCATCGCAGCTATAACCGGAAGGTTTATTTCTCTGTTGGTCAAAGAGAAGATACCGATAGTGACTAAAACATCATGGGCTAAGGTCAAGATGGCGGCAACTCCGTAGGCAAATTTGAAGCGGATTCCTATGTAGATGAGCATACCGATAAGGGCCCAGACTACTGCTAGAGTGGCTTTTCTTCTCAAGTCATGTCCGACCTGAGGCCCCACTGATTCTTTGCTGAGAACAGCCAAGCTGCCAAGAAATGTTTTGCCCTCAAGGGTGTCAATAGTCTCCTGGCCTATCCCCGTCTCTCGCTGGAGCTGGGCATAATCTTGAATAATTCCTTCTGAGATTCTGAAAGAAAGAATTTTTTGAGCAATGGCGGATGCTTCTTCGGGAAAAGAAGCTTCAAGAATGCGAGTTAATTCCTTCTCATCAACAGTGTTCAAATCTTTAAGCCCCTTTTCGAGAGCTACTCTGTCTTCCTCAAGTCTTAAAGCCTCTATTACTTTATTCCCGATAATTTCATGGGCTTCTATTTCTTCTTCTTGGCTCTCTTCTGTAAGCTGTAAACTTCTTATCAAATATTCTCTTTTGCTGGTGCCGATTTCCTGTATCCTGCTTTTCTCTAAACCAACCGCACTCAATGATTTCCTGACTTCGTCTATTGGAATCTCTTTTTTTAACAACACCCGGACCAGCGAGCCGCCAGCAAAATCTATGCCGTAATCCAGCCCTTTGCCCTTGGTGATATTAATAATGCCTCCGATGATGATGATTCCAGACACGCCGAAGGCAAAGAGCTTGTACTTCATAAAATTGAAGTTGGGCTTTTTAAATATCTGCATTTTTATATACTTAATTTTTCTCTTTTTTTTCTTTTTGCATGGAACACGTCAAAAATTAAGTGGGAGACAAACACGGCTGTGAACATGCTTGCCGTGATGCCGATGATAAGGGTTACTGCGAAGCCTTTAATCGGACCAGTTCCAAACTGGAAGAGGAAAATAGCGGCGATGATTGTGGTTACGTTTGCATCCAGAATTGTCTTGAAAGCACGAGAAAAGCCAGCTGCAATAGAACTCAATATGCCTTTACCTGAAGAAAGCTCTTCTCTTATCCTCTCGAAGACTAAGACGTTGGCATCGACTGCCATTCCTATAGTCAATATGATTCCTGCAATACCAGGAAGGGTCAGGACCGCCTTAAAATAAGCTAAAGTGCCCATCAGGATGATGATATTCAAAGTGAGGGCAATAATAGCATTAATTCCAGAGAGCCGGTAATAAAAAACCATGAACATCAAGACCAGAATAAGGGCTATGAAGATAGCTGAAAGTCCTTTCCGGATGGAATCAGCGCCCAGTGACGGACCGATCGTCCTCTCCTCCAAATATTTGATCGAGGCTGGAAGGGCTCCCGCTCTAAGCACAAGCGCAATATCTTCTGCTGATTCTTGTGTGAACTTGCCTCGCAATATTCCACTGTCAGAGATTCTATCTTCGATAGTTGCCACTTCTTGAATTTTTCCATCCAGGATAATGCTCAGGGGCTTTTCAATGTTTTCTGAAGTAAGTTTAGCGAACCTTCGAGCCCCGTCCGAGTTAAACGAGAATAATACAGCTGGGTTGTTCCATTCATCGACGGAGGGGCGGGCATCTCGCAGATCCTTTCCTGTAACAGGAGCTACTTGAGTCACGAGGTAGTAACCTCCTTCTGTTCTCCGGGGATCTCCCCTTATAACCTGAAGATCTTCAGGAACGTTACCGCCAAAATCCGCAAGCAGAGTCTCTCTGTCAGGTGCTGGTCCTCCTTTAACGAGTTTCCATTCCAAAAGGGCTGTGGTCTTTAGGATATTTTTCACTCGCTCCGGGTTTTCCACTCCGGGAAGTTCGACAATAATTCTCTCGCTTCCTGTTGTTAAGCCCTGCCTTTGTATGGTCGGTTCAGTCAGACCTAGTTCGTCAACCCGGCTTCGGATTGTCTCCTGAGCCTGGTTGACTGACTGGTCCCTGTAATAGCGGGCAATATTTGGTCTTAAAGAAAGAGATACTGTGCTGCCGGTGATAGAGTAATCCCAATCCCTGAAATAGTCGTCCAGGATTTCTTTAATCTGTCCTTCTTGTTCAGGATTGAATGCTTGGAGAGTAAATTTGCCTATGGTACTCTTAGCGAGTGCTTCATATTCAATATTTTTCTTTTTTAACTGTTCCCCAAGACGAAGAACAGCCTGGTCGGTTTCGTAGTTAATGGCGTCATCCGTTACAACTTGAAGGACGAGATGCATTCCGCCTTTAAGGTCAAGCCCTAATTCTATTTTTTCTTTGGGAGGGTAGGCGAGGATCAAAGCAAAAATAACGACAAAGCCGGTCAGAATAAGTTTCCAGCGCAAGCCTTTTTTCATCTTAAACCAGTTACCTTTAGAGGAAGAGAAACGAATGAAATTTATCTATAAACAGCAAATCAAAGATATGTTATTTTTCCTTTTGTTGAGGAGTTACGATGACTGCAATAGAGGTTTTGGCGATATCAACCTTAACATTGGATGCTATTTTTAGCTCGAGTCTATCTTTTTGAACTCCCATGACAGTTCCGTGTATTCCACCTGATGTTATGACTTTGTCTCCTGGCTTGAGATTCTCCACCATTTCTTGATGTTTTTTCTGTCTGGTGCGTTGAGGCCTGATAAGCAGCAAGTAAAAGACCAGGAAGACCAGGCCCATCATGATGAAAAAATGGAAGGAGACTCCTCCGCCGCGAGGAGCGGGTTGAGCTTGAGAGAGGGAAAGGAAAAGCCCACTAAATATCATTTTATTCTTCCTCTTTCTGCTTTATTATACTTCGTTTAAAACTATTGTACGTATTTGATTGAATAGCTTGCCTAATTTTTCTGAAGATGTCAAGATAAAAATGAAGGTTATGGATTGTATTAAGGATAGCGGAGCTAATTTCCTGTCTTTCGTAAAGATGCCGGAGGTAGGCGCGGGAAAAATTCTGGCAAGTATAGCATGAACAATCCTCATCAAGGGGTCTTTGGTCTTGAGCGTATTTTACGTTTTTAATGACGATTTTCCCCTTGCTTGTGAACAGAGTTCCGTTTCTGGCGTTTCTTGTAGGTAGAACACAGTCGAAAAGATCTATCCCTTTTTCCACTGCCTCCAAGATGTCACTTATGTAGCCTATTCCCATCAGATAGCGAGGCTTTTCCTCAGGAACAAGGGAATTGGCTCTCTCCATGATTTCTGTAAGCTGAGATTTTGGCTCTCCTATACCGAGTCCTCCTAAAGCATACCCATCAAAATCGATTTTGAGCAAATCCTCGATGCTCTGCTTTCTCAGGTTCCAATAGACACTGCCTTGGCTTATGCCCCATAGGAGCTGAGAAGAATCCTGCTGCAGGAAGTGAGCCTTGGAGCGTTGAGCCCAGTGAGTGGTAAGCTTCACCGTTTCCTTCATCTTTTCTTCAGAAGAAGGGAAAGGAAGGAAGTGATCCAAGGCCATTATAATATCCGAACTTAATCTTATTTGGATATCCACGACATCCTCAGGAGAAAGAAAAATTTTCGCTCCGTCGAGATGAGAGGTGAATTCAACTCCTTCCTTTTTGACTTTGACAAGAGGAGAGAGGCTGTAGATCTGGAAACCACCGCTGTCAGAGAGAATTGGTTTCTGCCAGGAGATGAAAGAATGAATTCCTCCCAATCTGTTTATTGTTTCAAGTCCGGGTCTAAGATACAGATGGTAAGCATTGACGAGCATGAGCTGAGCTCCCAGGCTTTGGAGCAAGCTGTGGGGAAGACCCTTTACCGTACCCTGGCTTGCCACAGGAGCAAAGGCAGGAGTTTCTACAGTTCCATGCGGGGTGTGGATGATTCCGGTCCTGGCAGAGGAATTATTGTCCGAAGCTTTAATCTCAAATTTTTTCTTCATTATTTTGTGTCGGTATTTGATAAATTAAATCTGCATTTTTTATTCATATATTGTAGGGGTTTGATTCATCAAACCCACACTTTTCTAAATGATTCTCACCTTTTATTATTTATAATTTCCACTGGGAATAATCTATGGTGAGAAGCGGAAATAAATGACATCTCCGTTTTGTACAAGGTAGTCCTTTCCTTCCAGGCGAACGGCTGCCTTTTCTTTGGCAGTTTGAAATGAGCCGTGCTTGAGGAGTTCTTCCCAGGAAATGACTTCTGCCCGGATAAAGCCTTTTTCTATATCTGAATGGATTGAGCCTGCTGCCTTCAAGGCCGTGGTGCTCGCTTTAATAGTCCAGGCTTTGACTTCATCCTTGCCGATTGTGAAGAAAGTAATGGCTTCAAGAAGATCATAGGAAGCCTTTAGGAATTTAGGAGCACTCAGTTCTCTTAATCCGTACTCAGCGAGAAAATCTGCTTTATCCTTTTCTTCCAATTCAAGAATCTCCCCTTCAATATTTCCACAAAAAGCAAGGACTTTTACTCCTTTTTTCTCAGGTGAGTAAATCTTCTCAGGATTATCAATTAAGGGAATATCCTTCTCGTCGACATTAATCATATGAAGAAGTGTCTTCTGGCTTAAAAAAGAGAAGCTGCGGCTGAGCTTTTCCTCTGATGGAGAAAGCTCTATTTCCCGAATTGCTTTTCCTTCCTCGAGATGAGGATAAATGCGCTCAAGGAGTACTTTTTCCTTTTCTCCTTCGGGGACTTTTGACTTTTGCAGTTCTTTTTCCAATTTTTCCAGCCTGGCTTCTATCGAGACTAAATCAGCCAGGATGAGTTCCTCCTCCATGGAGCGAATATCATCCTCCGGGCTTATTTTCTCTTTTGGATGGGGAATCTGAGCATCGAGAAATCCTCTTACAACATGAGTGAGACCGTCTGCCTTTCGGAGATAATTCAGGTAGGCGCTGCTTTTGACATCACCGTAAGAAATTCCTGCTAGATCAATGAAATCGACTGTTGTCGGGATTTTATTTTTTTCAGTGTAAAGAGCCCATATTTTTTCCAAGCGGGAATCAGGAACAGGAAATGTTCTTCGGTTGAGCTCTTTTTTCCCTGTGTCATAAGATTTGACATCTATTTTCGCGCCGGTGAGCAGATTAAACAAGGTGGTTTTTCCTGTTTTTGGATAGCCAAAAAGAGTGATGTTCATGGCTTAAGTATAATATAAATAAGTATAATATAAATAGGTCGTAAAGGCGAATAAAGGGGACAGGCTACTTTTTTGATGTATTGAGGCCTTTCACTTTGTTGTAAAAGAGAAAAAAGTAGCCTGTCTCTTTTTTATTTGATAATTATTCAAGTTTTGCAAGTCTGATCCCACTTGATTATTTATGCAAGAGAAATATAATAGTAATCTTGTGAAAATTAGATGAAAAAATCAAAGGCGATTATCCTCCTCCTGCGCTTACCATTTTTGGTCGTTACTGCGGGGGGGGTTTTTGTGGGAACAGCTTTTGCTTGGTGGCAGAGTGGCCAATTCAATCTAGTATTATTCCTTTTAACGTTTTTTGGAGCCTGTTTCCTTCATATTAGCTGTAACGTTGCCAATGACTATTTCGATTTTAAAAGCGGGAACGATGCTTCTAACAAGAATGCCTTAGTCCCTTTTTCTGGGGGAAGCCGAATGGTTTTAGATGGATTTGTCAAACCTAACGAAGCTATGGCCGTATCCCTCGTCTTCGCTGTATTAGGCTCAGCGATTGGTCTTTATCTTAATTCTGTGTCAAACGGAAATATAATTTTATTCATAGGGCTGGCTGCTCTATTTTTTGTTTTCAGTTACAACGGTTTTCCGGCACGCTTGGTCAACAAGGGATTGGGAGAAATTGCCATATTTTTAGCCTGGGGCCCTTTGATGGTTTTAGGAGCTTACTATGTTCAGGCTGAGAGTTTTTCCTCCTTTTGGGTTCTGGCTGCGGCCTTTCCATCTGGCATCTTAACGACTCTGGTGTTATTGATTAATGAGTTTGCTGATAAAGAAGCTGATTTCTCAACGGGAAGAAAGACCTGGGTCATCCTTTTCGGATTCAAAAAGAGTCTGTTGATTTATCTATTTTTGGCTTTAAGCTGCTATCTCCTTGTTTTGAGCGGGGTAGTTTGGGGAGGCTGGCCGATATGGTCATTATTGGCAGTAGTTACGCTTCCTTTGCCTCTCATGGCATACAAAGTTGGCCTGAGCAACTTGGATAATTGGCCATCTTTTTTTCCGGCAGTTAAAAATACAATATTGATGAATTTTGTTTTTTTGGTTATATTAAGCGTTTCATTCGTGGTTTGAAATGAAGAAAGAATTTAAAGTAAAAAAAGTAAAGAAAAAGCGAGAAAAAAACTTTTATCGGGAATTATTTGAGCTCCTGGCAGAGACAGCAGTATTTGTTTTTTTTGTCATGACCTTTGTTTTCCAAGCCTTTCAGATTCCTACTGGTTCTATGGAACCTACCCTGCTTGTAGGAGATTTTCTACTTGTAAATAAAATTGTCTATTATGAGCCTGTTATATCGGTGGAGGAATTTGTAATCCCCCGAAAAGAAATAAAGAGGCATGACATTGTTGTTTTTAAGTTTCCGGATGATTTAAAGAAGGATTTTGTTAAAAGAGTTATTGGCTTGGAAGGAGAAAAAGTTGAAATTAAGAATAAGCAGGTTTTCGTAGACGATGTGCCCATAACCGAGAATTACAAGGTTCATATTGATAGCCAGCCTAAGGCCGGGGATGATTATTATTATTATAATAATTCTATCAAGAATAATTTCGGACCGGTGTTTGTACCTGCTGGTCATTGTTTTGTCATGGGAGATAATCGGGATAACAGTCAGGACAGCCGCACTTGGGGTTTTTTAGATCTTAAATTAATAAAAGGGAAACCCTGGGTTGTCTATTTTTCATATGATGCTGAAAAGGACGCATATAAAAAGACTGGTATGAGAGAAAGATTAAAAAAGTTTGTAAATTTTATAATAAAAGCAAGATGGAAGCGCCTGTTTAAAGTAATTAGATAGAAACAAGTTGGGGTCAGACCTTTCAAACTTTCAAAATTCTGAAATCCTGATCTTAATTAAAACAATTGAAGTTTTCAAAGCCTGACCTTTTTGTTCCTGATAAGTATTTTGAGTTTTATTGGGCAGCCTTAAATCCATAAGTTTTAGGATTAGGAAATAATATTTTATAAAAGTTTGAAAGGTCTGACCCCATTTTACATTTTACTCCATTTTATCAATATTGACCGCTGGCAAGGATTCGAATAAGATATTGAATAGTGAAATACCCTCTTATAGCCTTGATGACAGATTTTGGGGAAGATGACTTTTTTGTGGCTTCGCTCAAAGGTGTTATCGCCAGAATCAATCCCTCAGCTCGAATAATCGACATCACCCATCGCCTTCCATCCTTTGATATTAAGGCGGGGAGCTTCGTTCTGTTTTCTTCTTATAAATATTTTCCCGGCAGAACAATTTTCTTAGTTGTTGTCGATCCTGGAGTTGGCACCTCTCGTAAGATCCTTCTTGCGGAAACAGATAATTATTTTTTTATTGCTCCGGATAACGGAGTGTTAAGTTTAGCGTTAGAGGAGGAAGATATCAGGCAATTAAGGGAAGTCACAAATCAAAACTATTTTCTTCAAGAGCTAAGCAGGACTTTTGAAGGACGAGACAAAATGGCCCCTGTTGCTGCCTGGCTTTCAAGAGGCATCTCTTGTGAGGAATTTGGGCCTGAAAGGGCATTTTACAAAAAGTTTAAGGCGGAGAAGCCGCAGATAAAAAGAGACGAGATAATCGGTCATATCCTCTACATAGATAAATTTGGCAATCTAATAACTAATATTCCGGAGGGAATGCTAGAGCTTCTCCAGAAAAAAACGGGCAAGAGGGAACTTAGCCTCTCCGTTGAAGATAGAGAGATTACTTCCTTCGAGCAAAGCTACTCTTCTGTGAAGAGAGGAGAGCTTCTTTTTCTTGTCGGCAGCGTAGGACTTATTGAGATTGCTGCCAAGGAGAGCTCTGCCGCTCAAAAATTAAGAATAAAAAACGGGGATAGATTAAAGATAATCGTAAGGAGCCTGTAGCAAATTGAAAAAAACGTCGCAGACGAGTGAGAAATTAAATATGGATTATTTTGAAGGCACTATCGAACAGATCATATACTACAGCCTTGATACAGGATACACGGTTTTCAAATTTGTCCCAGAAAAAGGGGAGTCTATGACGGCTATCGGTTCATTCCCACCCCTATCTCCTGGAGAAGTGTTGAAGATAAAAGGGAAGTGGGTGATTAACCCGAAGTTTGGAAAGCAATTCAAGGTGGAAAATTTTATTCCTGTCCTTCCCGCTTCGATCAAGGGAATTGAGAAATTTCTCTCCTCAGGCCTGATCAAAGGCATAGGACCTGTCCTGGCTCGAAGGATTATTAAAAAATTTGGAGATAAGACTATAGAAGTACTTTCCAAGAATCCTGACAAGCTCCAGAAAGTCGAAGGAGTGGGTCGTATCAAGTTAAAAGAGATAAAAAAATCCTGGGTTGAGCACGAACATATAAGAGAACTTATCATATTCCTTCAGGGGCATAATGTTTCCACCAATTTGGCCACAAAGATCTATCGTCAATACGGAGAGAAATCATTCAGTGTATTGAAGACGAATCCCTATCAAGTCTGCCTCGACATTTGGGGGGTCGGCTTTAAGACTGCAGACCAGATGGCTTTGAAGCTCGGAATGAGTCCTTCTTCGACAGAAAGGATAAAGGCCTATATTCGCTATCTCTTGGAAAAAGATAATGAACAAGGACATGTTTTTTCTCATCAGACGGATTTAGAAAAGAGCTGCAGGGAGGAACTTGAAGTCGAAGAAGAAAGAATTAAGGATGCCATACAAGAGCTAAAAAAACAGAAGTCAGTAATGTCAGAAAAGGTTGATTCGGAGACGAACATTTACCTTCCTTTTTTCTATAAAGCAGAGGAGGAAGTTGTCCGCTCTATTCACGGATTGTCTTCTCTTCCATGTCTCCATCCCGATTTTGACATAGACAGTGCCATTTCTGATGTGGAGAAAGAATTATCCCTTGAATTTTCCTTGATGCAAAAGCGCGCCATAAAAGCGTGTTTCGATAAAAAAATTCTGGTTATAACCGGAGGTCCGGGAACAGGCAAAACGACCATTATTAAAGCTGTTGTTGACATCTTTAATAAATGGGAAAAAGAAGTTCTCCTGGCAGCCCCTACAGGCAGGGCAGCCAAGAGGTTATCAGAAGCAGCCCGGAAGGAGGCGAAGACAATTCATCGAACATTAGAATATAATCCCAAGCTTGGTACTTTCCGGCGCGGGGAGAAATCTCCTCTTGCTGGAGATGCTCTAATCATCGATGAATTTTCGATGGTGGACTTGCCCCTTATGTACTATCTAATAAAGGCAGTTCCATCCTCGATGCGCCTCATCCTGGTCGGCGATAAAGACCAGCTTCCTTCTGTAGGGCCGGGGAATCTGCTTCAGGATATTATCGAATCGCAAGAAGTAGATGTTGTGAGGCTTGATGAAATTTTTCGTCAGGAAAAAGACAGCCTCATTGTTGTTAATGCTCATCGTGTCAATCGTGGCCAGTCATTGGTCTATCCTTCCCGGGGCGAAAAGGACGCTGATTTTTATTTTATTCGTCAGGAGAATGAGCAAAAAGTTTTCAGTACAATAATGAGTCTTTGTGGTTGGCGTATTCCCAAAAGGTTTGATCTGCACCCTCTTTCGCCCGACATTCAGGTCATAAGCCCTATGTACAGAGGTCTTGTGGGAGTTGATAATCTTAATTCAGAGATGCAGAAAAAGTTCAACCGATTTCAAGAAGGCCTTAAATTCGGAAATCGGGAGATACGAAGTCATGATAAGGTGATGCAGATCAGGAACAATTATGAGAAAGAGGTCTTTAACGGCGATATTGGAGTAGTGTCCCATATTGATAAACAGCGTTATAGAGTTTTTGTGGATTTTTACGGAAAATCGGTCGTCTACGAAAGAGAGGAAATAGATGATCTTACTCTTGCTTATGCTGTCTCGGTTCATAAATCACAGGGCAGCGAATATCAGACAGTGGTCATGCCCCTTCTGACCCAGCATTACATAATGCTTCAGAGAAATTTATTTTACACCGCGCTCACACGGGCTAAGAAATTGAGCGTTATCGTTGGTTCATACAAGGCTCTCTACATAGCCATCAAAAACGATAAACCTGTTAAAAGAAACTGCTTAGTGAAAGAAAAACTCATAAAAATATCTCAAAGTGAACTGTAATGGCTTAATTCATCTATTGTAGGGGCTTGATTTATCAAGCCCACCTTTAAAGAAATATACGCCCATCATACAAGATTGAAACACCATGATGAAAATCGGAGGAATAATTGAAATACAGAAGCCTTTCCGTTATATTCTTAAATGATTAATGCGCCTGTAGCTCAGTAAGGATAGAGCAAGGGATTCCTAATCCCTGTGTCGCAGGTTCGAGTCCTGTCAGGCGCACCAGCTTTTCCCCCGAAAAATCCTCATTTTCCTGCTTTGATCTATTAAAATTTTTTTAATTAACCTGGATTATTCACGAGTCGAGGTTGCCGCAGATGCAAGACGTCAGGCCATGAAGCTGTGGTCCTCCACCGCGAATGGGCTGCAACGAAGCAGATGGGGTGAGATCGACTCGCCACCAGGGAGAAAATGCCGATTGATATAGATAGCTTCTTTTCGAATAAGTGTTTATCAGGATCTACAGCAATATCAGGATATCTTTTTGATATTGCTGTAATTGCAGAAAGCATCAGCATTTTATCATTGGAATGACAGGCAGTCATTGGAACAGGCCGTTTTAGTGTGTAAAGAAGTAGAAATAGGCCTGAATGAAGTGGAAAGATGGTCCACTAGCGAGGGAATGATCGATAAGTATAAAAAATTTATAGAGCGATTAAAGGAAAATGAAACTGGCTGATTCAGGCGTTCTATTTAAATTTCACCAAGATTGATAAAGTCATTTATGAAGTGGTAGATTTATCGCTGGAAATTATTCCGTGGAAATTGAACAGAATCGCAGATATTTATTAAACACTTTAATTGGTGAGCTTGATAGATCAAANTCCNGGAACAAGAGCGGGCTTGATAAATCAAGCCCCTACAGAATATAGTATGTCCCTTAATAAGTGCGTATTTGATAAGTCAAAGTCCTGGAACAAGGGCGGGCTTGATAAATCAAGTCCCTACAATAGACAAGGGAAGAGGATTGTCTTTTTTCTGATTTTATCTTTAGTATTTTCATCAAGCGCTTTTGCTGATGCCAAGAGGAATAAGAGATCTATTGGATTTCTTATCGGCGATCCAATGGCATTATCTTTACGCCTACCGATTACTCAGAAGAGCTATTTGAATTTATCTGGAGGTGTCTGGGCCTGGCATTTTTGGCATGATCCCCATTACAATACCGGCATCCTTACAGTTGATTTTGCCTGGATGTTTTCCAAGAAAAATTCGCGATGGAATTATTCTGTTGGAATCGGACTGAATATCTTTTTTGCTGATAATCCCAAGGATAGTAGAGATTATGATGCCTGCCTGGGTATTAGATTTCCGTTGGGCATCGAGTTTCTTGCTTCAGATCACATCTCGATAGGGCTTGAATGTGCACCTTTTTTTCAAATCCTGCCTCCGTTTGCTTTTAGACCGTATGTTATTGATCAGAACGCTGGCCTTGTAATCAGATATTCTTTTTGATTCGCCATCCCCTCTAGCCGGAGTGTGTCATAAAGATATGGTAAGCCCTTCCGTAGCTCCGTACGTCTGAGGAAATTTTTCGCGGGCAAGAGAGATGAATTTGTCAATCTGGTTATCAGAATGGTCGGGATTAAAATGGGAAAGATAAAGCTTGCGAACTCCTGCCTCATTGGCTAGCTTTGTTCCTTCAAGCCAGGTGCTGTGTCCCCATCCTTGTCTTTTGGATTGGTACTCCTCAGGTGTAAACATCGCATCATATACAAAAATATCAGCTTCACGGGCAAAAGAAGCAAGCCTCAAGTCTAAGCCCTCTTCCGAGTGCTCCGTATCAGTGGCAAATACTATTTTTTTCTCTTTTTCCTGGAGTTTATAGCTCACGCTTGCTTGAGGATGAGTGAGCGGGCAGTAGGATATGCTTACGCGTCCGATATTAAATTCTTTTTCTGGAATCTTTTTATATACCTTTTTTGAAGGCGTTTCTCCGAATTCGACAGGAAAATATCTTGCTCCCATCAGACCGCATAAATACTTTTCTGTTTCCTCAGGGCTTGAATCTGCGTAGATGTTTAGGGTTGTCTGAGGAGAATATAGCGGAGCAAAGTAGGGAAGGCCGATGATGTGGTCAAGGTGGAAGTGAGTCATAAGAAGATGAATTTCAATCGGACTTTCTCCGCATTGCCTTAGCAGGCTTTCTCCGAGGTTCTTTATGCCTGTCCCTGCATCGACGATGATCCATTCTCCTTCAGCAGTAAACAAACAAGCGCAAGAAGTATAGCCTCCGTATTTATTTTTATCCTTGCCAGAAGTCGGCATGGACCCTCTTACGCCCCAAAACTCTAGTTTCATTTTATTATTTGTTTTTCTTCGCTGAGTTTTCTTCAAACCGAGAAGGGTGCCTCAGCTCGTAGTTTTTCACTCCCCATATTACTTGAGATGAAGCAACTTTAAGGATTCCTGTAAACGGAACTGCAAAAAGCATTCCCATAGCTCCTGCTATATTGCCTCCGATAATAACAGCCACAACAACTGTTAAGGGGTGCATGTTGACACTTTTAGAGACGACCATCGGGGAAACAAAAGCATTATCAATTGCTTGGACTAGAATAAAGACTATGACGATCCATAGAAGAACCAAGCCCAGGTTCGGAGGATTGTTCAATATGGCTATGATCATAGCCGGAACCGCTCCAAAAACCGGGCCTAGATACGGAATCAAATTGGCTAAGCCAGCAAACATTCCTATGAGAACAAAATAAGGTAAGGGACCATCGAACACAAGATTTATTATGAATAAACCGATAATTGAAAGTATCCCTACGATTAAAGCATCCGTTGCCTGGCCTTGAATATATTTCCCTACCTGATTTTCTATTTTATGAATAATGTTTAAGGAAAGTTCAAAATATCTATTTGGCACTTGAGATATTAAAGCCCTTTTAAAACGTCTTGCATCTTTGATAAGAAAAAAAGTGATAAAGGGGATGATAATCATCGAGGCAAGGAATGATCCTACGCTTTTGAAAAATTCTCCTAAACTTCCGAGTAATTTAAGGCCAAGATCGTTCAATGACGCAGTCACATTTCTTCCCAGCTCAGCGTTGTTAAAATTCCTTTGAAAGAAACTCTCTATCTTAAGGCTGTAATCAGTAATAACATCAGATTGAAGCTTGGATATCATTGACTCCACAGTCTGGATTATACGAGGTATGAGTAAGCTGAATGAGAAGCCAACAATAGCAAATATGAGTATCATAACGATAAAAATAGCCCAGCCTCGGGCGAGTCCCTTATGTTCTAAAAAATTTACCAGGGGACTGAGAAGCACTGAAAGAAGCCAGGCAATTATGAACATGATCAAAACATCTTTGATATAAGGGAAGGCAAACACCAAAAAAGCAATAGCAAGAATAATCAGAAAAATACGCCAGAATATCTTCAATATTTGAGAGTAAAGTTGGAATGCGTAACTATCCATTTCTGGCTTAGTCTTTCTTTTCTTGAATTTTAGTTAAGAGTTCATTAGTGTGACGCAATCGTTCGCCGATTACTTTTGCTAGAGCAAGTAAAACTTTTATTCCTAATTTAGGTTTTCTGTAAATAAGATCAAGGAAGTCCGGGCGGAAAAAACCCATTATCTCACAATCAACCAAAGCGATCGCAGAAGCAGAACGTGGATCCTCGTCCAGTAATGCCATGTCACCGAAAAATGAACCATCGGAGAGATTGGCCAGAGATCTTTTGCCTGTTTTCTCATCCTCCTCTATAATTTCAACAGAGCCCTTGATTATGATATACATACCGAGGCCAGGATCTCCTGCGTGTATTATTGTTTCGTTTTTTTTATAGCTGCGCCGGTGGACAATCTTTTCTACTTCGATTAATTCTCTAGGCTTAAGATCAGAAAAAATAGGGACCTGCTTCAGTATTGCAAAAATGTCGTCCTCTTTCTTTTTCTTCTTAAAAATGCCGTTCCCCCAAATCGAATTTTCCATAATTCCTCTCTTTTTTTGTTTAACATAACATATGAATTGTGAATATCCAATTCATTTTTCAAAAAAGGGGACAGGCTACTTTTTATATCTTGCAGAGGTTTGATTCATCAAGCCCGATTTTGTTGCAGGGATTGATTCATCAAACCATCTCTTTAAAAAGTAGCCTGTCCCCTTTTTATGCCTTTTTTGTGTCTGGACAATATTTCAGTC
>JGI2171J19970_10001026_pt1 | contig 15504 bp, 16 predicted proteins | sample DeeMarSWOR324_28_FD_19970 | JGI IMG/M metagenome (IMG submission 19970) | reverse complement strand
TGGTGCACCGAGTCCTCGTGCAACGATGCGTCGGTGATGAGTACCTTGAGCCTGCGCATGGGCTCGCGCATTAGCGGTCCCTCCTCGACGACCTCTTTGAAAGCCTCGATAGCATAGTCCTCAACCTCGCGCATGTACTGCACACCCTTGCTAACATCAACGAAAATGTTTGAACCGATTATGGAGACCACATTCCGCGCGGCGTGAGTTTCCCAGCCCAGCTCTCGGAGCACGTTTGCGCGCTCCTTTCGGTCCTGTTTTTTAGCAACTTTGCCATCCTCGATTGCTCTGACAACCTCTGGCTCGAGGGGCTCGACTGTAATAAAAAATCGGTTGTGTTTGTTGGGGGACTTTCCCTCGACATGTTCAGCCTTACCAAGAATCGTCTCGCGATAGACGACGATGGGTTCAGACGATTTAACCTCCAGTCCAGCCTCCTTGAGCTTGTACTCAACAATCTCGAGATGGACCTCACCCATCCCCGAAACGAGGTACTCCCCAGTCTCCTCGTTGATCTTTATCTTTATGTTCGGGTCCTCGCGGGAGATCTTCTTGAGTTCGTTGATGAGCTTTGGCAAATCTTGAAAGTTCTTCGGCTCGACAGCAACGGTGACCACAGGTTCGCTGATGTAGCGAAGCTCCTCGAAGCCCTTACCCTCCGCCCCAACCTCTACTAGCGTTTCTCCCACGTAGGCCTCCTTCATCCCGATGAGCGCGGCAATGTTGCCAGCGGGAACCTTGTCGACCATCTCACGCTTTGGCCCTATGTAAATCCCAACCTGCTGGATGCGCGCGTCCTGCCCAGCGCTCACCAGTCTAACTGTTTTGCCCTTTTCAAGTGTGCCGGAGAAGACTCGACCCGTCGAGATGACTCCCGCCTGCTCGTCAACGATGACGTCGGTGACTATCATGCAAATTTTGCCCTCAGGGTTGCAGGAGAGCATGTCCTTGCCGAGTTCACTCTCCATGTCTCCCTTCCATATAATTGGGATTCGGTTCGCCTGCGCCTGTTTTGGGTTGGGGAGGTGGCGAGTGACCATGTCGAGCACGACCTCGTAAAGCGGGCTTCGCTTCGCCAACTCCGCTTGGTTGTCCGTCTGGTAGGCGGTGATGATGTCCTTGAAGCTTATGTTTCTGGCCTTCATCAGGGGGATCGAGAGGGCCCACTTCTCTTTCGCCGACCCAAAGGCAACTGAGCCCTTCTCAACGCTCACCTGCCATTTTTCGGCGATGTCGGGTGGAGCGTACCTCCGGATTAGCTGATTGAACTTGGTTATGAGCTTGACGAAGCATGCTTGCATCCCATCAGGGGTTAGTTTGAGCTCATCGATGAGGCGATCCACCTTGTTGATGAATAGTATGGGTCGCGCTCGCTCGCGCAGCGCTTGGCGGAGCACGGTTTCGGTCTGCGGCATGACGCCCTCGACTGCATCGATGACGACGATCACACCATCGATTGCGCGCAGGGCTCGCGTGACATCACCGCTGAAGTCGACGTGCCCCGGGGTATCAAGCAAGTTGATGAGGTGCTCCTTCCCACCGAAAGTATGAGACAGACTCACTGCCGCAGTCTGCACAGTTATTCCACGCTGCTGCTCGATTTCAAGGTAATCCGTGAAGAGCTGTTCGCCCGCCAGCTCGAAGCTTATGATTCCCGAAGCGGCGACTAAGCTGTCCGTGAGCGTCGTCTTGCCGTGATCGACATGGGCAACTATGCCTATGTTTCGGATCTGTTCTGGCGTCCACATTATTTTGGCCACATCGCCTAGGTGCTTGTAACGTCGCATATCTACCACTTGTTAAAAAATATCTATATATCTCATCGCTTAAAAGTCGAGCTAACGGAAAGGTAGAACATCCGATTCGAGTTCATCCTTCTTCTTCTCAGGCGGTGATGGGAATTCCTTGGGTAGCTCCTCGATGCGCTGCCCTATCCCAATCGTGTTCCCTATACCAGCGACAATCACCACGTCACCCGGCTTTGTTCGCTCCCGCACCGCCTGCTTGACTCTTTCGACGGCTACATCGACAGCGCGTACGAGACGTTTGTTGAGGGGTCTTATAGCTTCCTTGAATGACTCCTTGATCAAAATGGCGTCGAGCGGCACCTTGCGTTTCACAGATGTTTCCTCGATTTTGTATTTCTCCGTGGGGGGCCCACCTATCGCAGCCCCGACGCCCTCGATTACCTGCCCGCTTACATCGCCCTCGAGCTTCAGGGCGGCATCGATCATGATGATTCGACTCACCTTGCGTTGTGTGATTAACCGCTTGATTAGCTCACCGGGTTTGCCAACCCGCCCCCCGGGCCCTTTCGCCTTGACCACGAGCAGCTTTCGCCCGTCGAACTTCGTCTCGGCGTAGACGGTATCTTCGACGGGTTCTCGACAGGGGGCCTTCCCGATCAACTGCGTCGCTGTCATTGCCCCAACGCCGTCACCTATTGGTTTTCCGGCAGCGAAGGTTTTCGTCGCATCCACGAACGCTTTCGCGTACTCCTTCAGAAAGGGTAGTTGCATCTGGAGGAGCATGACGAGCTGATAGCTTTTAGTCTTCTCGGCTAGCAACGTGAAGTGGCGCACCAAGCGATAGAGGGTGTAGCTCGCCATCGCCCCCTCGATAGTCATCTCCAAGTTGGCGGCGACTTCGGGCTCGGCGTTCGGAGCTAGGCGCGCGACGACGCCCTCGAACCTCTTCTTCCGCACATCCAGCACATGCTCAAGCCTACGAAGCACCCCCACCGGGTCATCGCTAACCGGCGCTATTGCGAAGAATTCGAGAAAATTGTTGAACTCCCGCTCGACATCACGCCTGGGTTTGCCATGCTTTGTTATCGCCCGGAGCGCGACCCTTTTGCTCTCCTTCGCCCAGTCCTCGAGCTCGCGGACCGACTTGCGCAGCTGCCCAAGCCCCATGCGTGCTTGGAGCCCTATCATACGAGGGGTGAGTAAGAAGGAAATGACAAAGAAGATGGAGATGATGAATATCCACGTCACTATGTCAATGTCGAACGGCATAGCAATCCCAAATCTTGATTGTCGTCTGTTTTCATATAGGTTTGCCTGCGAAAAATTAAAGCCGTTTGGTGGCGAAGTTTTTTAGCTGCGGGGGTAGCCAAGTCAGGTCAAAGGCGGTTTGCCGGCTGAAGGCGTACGGTTCAGGGCCGTATCCCGTAGGGGTTCGGGGGTTCGAATCCCCTCCCCCGCACCATAGTTTGAAAATTTTTGATACATTTGAAAAAAGAAACGAACTGTATATATTTAGAAACTTGAGATGCAGATTTTAGCTTATTGCATCGTGTTTAAGTGAAAAGGCTTACTGAGACGGTAGCTTGAGCAATCTGGCATTGATTGCCACGATAACCGTGCTTATTGACATCAGCACCGCCCCAACTGCCGGGCTAAGCACGATACCAATTGGGAAAAGAATACCTGCGGCCAATGGGATCGCGATGCCATTGTAGCCTGTTGCCCAAAACAAATTCTGCTTCATCTTGCGATAGGTGGCCTTGGACAAGTTCAAAATAGTTGCCACGTCCTCTGGATCGTTTTCCACCAATACGATGTCTGCAGACTCGACTGCAACATCCGTTCCAGCTCCGATGGCAATGCCCACATCAGCCTGCACTAGTGCTGGCGCGTCGTTTACACCGTCACCGACCATTGCCACTGTGAGCCCGCGTTCTTGGATTTCTTTTATCTTATTTGATTTTTCGTCTGGAAGGACCTCGGCGAAGAAGTCGTCCAATTTCAATTCCTCGGCCACCCATTGAGCGACCTCTTTGCTATCTCCAGTCAGCATCATGCATTGGATGCCCATATCTTTCAGCTGCTGAATGGCTCTCTTTGATTCTTCGCGCACGATGTCGGCCAGCGCAATAGCTCCGATCAACTTGTTGTCACGCACGACATACACCACGGTTTTACCCTGCGCGGCCAGTTTATCCACCCTCTCGTTTTTGACCACAATGTCGTGCTCATTAAGGTAGCCTAGGCTCACAACCTTTATGTTCTGACCTTTCACTTGGGCTTGCGCGCCTTTGCCGGGGAGGGCCTCGAAGGATTCCGGTGACTTCACCTCCAACTTCCGTTCTTCGGCGCCTTTAACAATGCCGCGCGCGATTAGATGCTCAGATTGGGTTTCTACGGTGGCGGCCAAGGCAAGTACCTCGTCATTGGTAACACCGTCTTGCAGGCTGACTACTTCGTCGACGCCGAAGCGACCTTCAGTTAGTGTGCCGGTCTTGTCAAAAACTACACATTTTAAATTACGGGCACGCTCAAAAGCGCCACGCTCTCGGATGAGCAGACCATTTTTAGCCGAAAGCGCGGTCGAAACTGCTACCACTAGAGGAATTGCAAGTCCTAAAGCATGCGGGCAGGTGATAACCATCACTGTAACCGAACGTTCAAGAGAAAAATCTAGCGTGCTACCAAAAATCTGCCAAATGATTAAGGTAATCAATCCGCCCCCCAATGCTATCAACGTGAGCCAGAGAGCAGCACGGTCAGCAAGAAGTTGTGTCATTGACTTACTTTCTTGCGCTTGTTTAACCAGATTGATGACCTGCGAGAGATAGGTGTCTTTTCCAGTCTTTTCAATTTTGACTTCAACCGCGCCCTCGCCGTTGATAGACCCGCCAATGACTTTATCTCCCTTTTGTTTGGGGATGGGTCTAGATTCCCCAGTAAGCATCGCTTCATTGACATCCGTTTCACCTTTTTTGATACTTCCATCTACCGGGACCTTTTCACCAAGTTTGACCAGCACCAAATCGCCAGGCGAGAGTTCGTCTACCGGCACATCTTTTGTAGAACCATCTGGCTCGACGAGATGGGCTATTGACGGCATCATTTTGGCTAGTTCCTCAAGCGCTCGCGACGCACCCATCACCGACCGCATTTCAATCCAGTGGCCGAGCAGCATGATGTCGATCAGCGTGGCAAGTTCCCAGTAGAAGATTTGGCCAGATAGACCGAAGACCACTAAACTGCTGTAAGTATAGGCGACGGTGATAGCGACTCCAATAAGAGTCATCATTCCGGGCCGCTTTTCACCAAGTTCCTCTGACAACCCCTTTAGAAACGGCCATCCACCATAGAAGAAAATCGTCGTGGAGAGAGCGAATAAAACGTAAGAATCTCCCGTAAACTTTAATGCTTCAAGCCCAAGAAGCGACTGAATCAAAGGTGAAAGCAGTAAAATTGGAATCGTGATAAGCAGAGAGATCCAGAACCGTTTCTTAAAGTCCTGCAACATCTGGACATGATGATTGCCATGAGCTTCATGTTTATCATGATGTTCATGCTTTTCGTGAGCATCTTCAACGTGTTGTTTTTTTAGGTTCCTGGTGTGCCATTTTTTCTCTTTTTTTCCACTATTCAAGCGTTTTTCTTCTGGGGTCTTGTTTCTTTTAATCATTTTAACCCCAAACATCCTAACTCCAACTTATAATTGAGGAGAGGATAAACTTATTTTTTTCTTGCCGAAATTTTCCGGAAAGATTCTAGAGGGTACAAATCTGGGGTTCAAACTCCTTCACACTATACAAAAAAAATTTAGTGAAACTTAAGTTTCCCCTTTTATAGGAAAGCAGCCAAGGGCTTTCGGTGAGAACGATGGCCCGAGAGGTAAGCATTCGCTCCATCGTGGCTCCAGGACTTTCCATCTTGTTCATGTGCGCTCTCATCGAGCTCGGTGCCGGCAAGGTGTTTGAGGAGATGCAGGGATACTTCACTACCCTACTTCCCGGACTAATCGTAATGATTCCGCCTCTACTCGGTCTCCGGGGAAACATCAACGGCGCCCTAGCTTCGCGCCTCGGGACAGCACTAAACGCTGGATTAATCGAGCCGCGCCTGACGCTGTCCGCCGAAATCAAGGTCAATTTAACTTCCTCTTTAATTCTCAGCATTATCGCGTCCGCCATTATCGGGGTCTTTGCCTTCGGAGTGAATTTGTTAACCAGCGCCCCCACGATTGGCGTGCTCGAGCTAATGGTAAAACTAATAGCAATAGCTGTTTTTGCGGGCTTTCTTTCGGGGTTGATTCTCGCCCTCCTGACTGTTTTCGTGGCGGTAAAATCCTACGCGCGGGGCTGGGATCCTGATAACATCACGAGCCCGACGATGGCGACGATTGGAGACTTCGTGACCATAGCCTGCATCTACCTAGCTGTGCTCCTGGTGGTGTGAAAAATGGCCATTTACCGTGTCAAACGAATAGTGCTCGAGAGCTTCCCGGTGCTAACAGCAGGAATTATTATATCACTCGTTGCGGGCTACATGCTGAACTCAAGCATCCAAAAAATCGCCGAGCTACCCATAATTCTTATGATGATCCCGCCAATTAATGGAATAGGGGGAAACATCGGGAGTATCCTTGGCGCCCGGCTCACCTCCGCACTTCACCTAGGCACGTTGGAGCCGAGATTGAGCGGGCAGCGAGTGCTACGGAGGAACATGGCTGCCTCATCGCTGGTCAGCTTTATTATCTTCTCACTCATCGGCGCGATATTTTTCGCGATCGCGTATGTGTCAGGTATACCACTCGCTCGCTCGCTTTCCCTAGCGTTCGCATTCTTCATCGCAGGCATAGCGTTGACCGCTGCCGTGATGTTCGTAACGATTGCATCGGCGTTCGTTTCATTCAGGGGTGGCTTGGATCCGGACAATGTGGTAATACCCATCGTAACCTCACTCGGTGATGTGCTGGGCGTAACGTGTTTATTGGTGGCAATAATAATAGTAGGGGTGTAGAAACATGCCAGAATCGTTTAAACCCAAGAGTGTGAGAGAGTTTCTAACCGAAATGAAAGATGTCTCGGACCTTATGATAGACCTCTCCTACGCGGCGATACTCTTCGGGAGCGATGAGCTTGCGAACCATGTGCACGAACTTGAAACGCAAATGGATAGTCTTATGTATCAAATCAGAACGATTGCCGCAGTCGTGACGCGAAACGTTAGTGAAGCCCGGAAAATAACCGGAATCCTCCAAGTTGCAAGTGCGGCGGAGGCGATCTCAAACGCCACCGGTGATATCGCTGACTTGGTTCGAATGGGAATTGAAATCCACCCCGTGGCATGCGATGCCCTCCGAACGGCTGATGAGAAAATCGCTTGGATTGAAGTGAGTGAAGACTCGGTACTCGTCGGCAAGAAATTTTACGAGTTGAAGTTGCCTTCGAGTATAGGCATTTGGACATTCGCCATAAAACGGGGCAAATTATGGATAGTCCCCCCGCAAAAGGATACCGAAGTGCATGTTGGCGATGCGCTCATTGTGAAGGGGCCCCCAGATGGTGTCGTGATTCTATGTAAGATGGCCGGGGCGCGCAGAGAGGTTTGGGCACCCGAGCGGAAATTGTCGTCGATCAGGAAAGTCCTAGCTGAGATGCGCGATCTAAGCAGTTTGATGGTTGACATGGCGTATTCCTCGATCTTGTTCAGGTCCCGCGAGATTGCTGAGGAAGTAATAGAAGTCGAAGAAAAATTCGATAAGCTCAGCTATAAGCTCTGGCTCGCCACGCTTAAGGCAGCAAAGTGGGAACGAAACGTGGCAAGACTCAATGGCTTGTTACAGATGGTCAGGTCTATGGAGCAAATATCCGATGCAGCTGTTTCGATCGCGGATGTAGTGACTCGGAGGGTCGGGTTGCACCCGGTGTTCTCCAGAGCTCTGGCTGAAGCTGATGAACAAATAGGGAGAGTCAGTGTTGCGGAGCGTTCAGATTTTGTGGGTAAATCTCTAAGAGAGCTTAATCTATGGACAACAATGGGGGCATACGTGCTGATGATAAAGCGGGGTGGGCGTTATATGTTCGATCCGAGCAGGCGTACCCGAATTAGTGTCGGTGATTCGTTAATAATACGAGGTTCTCAGCGCGGTGTTCAGAAGGTGAAGAAGGCAGCCGCGGGGTGAAAAGATGAAAATCATGTGGTGTAAGGACCTTGAGGACGTAGTAAACATCGCGCGCAGTCAAGGGTGGCTGTTCTACCTTAACCTCAAGGGCAAGCATTACTACTACGTTTATACCGGGACCGAGGCGGAGCTTCTGTGCATTGCAGTCGAGGCAAAGGAATTCTTGAAAGCTAAATACGTGTCAATCGATGAAGAAGGCAAACTCGTGACCTCGGAAAAGCCGATTATGCCTGCATGCGCCAAGATTACCACCGTAGTTAAGGATGAGGGATTCGAAAAACTTCTCGGGTAAGGCCTATTTTTCTAGGGCTAAGAGCGCTATCTGTTCTAGCACAAGTTTTTGGATTGGCGCAATTTTCAGTTCATCCTTTGGTATCGAAAAGACCTTAAGCAGCTTTGAAACTTTTTTCCGCGTCACATCGAGCACATCATTGTCACGTTTTATGCCCAACTCGCGACGAATGTTGACCGATGCCTGCTTCACTCGTGCACGCGAATCCCCCAAAATTAGAATTGCCAAGTCTTTGCTACCCTTGTGCAAACCAACCTTCTCAAATGCGCGCGCGATCTGCCGCTCCGCGGCCGCCCAGCAGAAGAGTTCGATGTGGAGCGAGCTAGCGAAGTTCTTTTTCGTGGCTTGAGCAATGAGGGCAAGGTGAGCAGCGTGTACCAAGTGTTCTTTGCCGGCTATGCTCGAAGCTTCGAACACTTGGCTGGTAGTTCGATTTTTTTTGTCTATCTTAGCAAGCTTCCTCAAGAATTCGTCGACATCATCCACCCTAGCTCTCCCACCGACCACACCCACGACGCGCTTGCCGAACGCACCGCTTAGCTCAAACATACCCAACACCATAGAAGGCTCTTTAAGGATTTGCCTCGAATATTCAGTGATAAAATGCTCTCGACTGCATATAAACTCAAAATTGAGGACCTAGTGCGTGGCCAGTACGTCCGCTCGCCCGAGGGTACCGAGCCCAGTTACCTACTTACCCCCTGGGGCCAGCACATCCCCCGCGCCCGAGTGTTAGGCACGATCGTGGATAAATTTGTGAGGGATGATCAGGGTTATGCCACGCTTCGCCTCGATGACGGAAGCGAAACCATAAGCCTTCGAGCTTGGCGGGAAGGTGTGCCCGAGCTTGCGGCCTTCAAGATGGGGGACCTCCTCGATGTCATAGGACGCGTGCGGGAGTTCGAGGGGGAAGTATACCTCGTGCCCGATCTTATCTTTCGTGTCGAAGACCCAAACTGGGAACTCGTGCGAGAACTCGAGATTCTGCGCGCGCGGAGGCTGGCTCTAGCGCAGGGGGTACGGCCGCAGCCAAAGCAAGAAGCAAAGCTCGAGCCACGACAGCTGCAGATAGAGGTCTCCCCGACTTCTCCAGAAGTGGGACCAACAATTGAGGCCATAGAGGAGGTAGAAGCGCCTCCGTTGCCCGAGGTGCCCGACGAAACTAAAAAGCGGGTAATCCTTGCGATCGAGAAGCTCGACAAGGGAGAGGGGGCAGCGCCCACAGACATAGCAGCTGAACTCGACCTTCACCAAGCCGATGTAGAGGATGCTCTCCGTGTGCTGATCGTGGACGGAGAAATATTCGAGCCCCGTGCGGGCAGGTTCAGGCGATTGGGATGAGTGAAGACTACGAAAAACTGCTTGACCGCGCCCTCGAACAGGTCCCAAAAGCTGTGTTAGAGAGTTCTCGCTTCCAGATCCCTGAGGCAGAAGTGGCAATCGTTGGGAACCGCACAATCCTCCGGAATTTTCGGAGCATCGCAAGCGCCCTCAACCGCGAACCTGAACATCTCATAAAATATCTACTCCGAGAGCTGGGGGTGGCTGGCAACATCGAGGGAACCCAGGCTGTCTTCCAGGGGAAATTTTTGAATACAGCCGTGGACGAGCGCATCCGACGTTATGTTGAGGAATTCGTGCTCTGTCGCGAGTGCGGAAAGCCCGATACTAGACTTGAGCGGCGCGAACGATTTTACATTCTACGGTGCGAGGCATGCGGTGCTAGAGCGTCGATGAGGAGCGTTTAGCCTTGCCCTCCCTCAGAGTGGTCCGAACTCAGGGCGAGGTGCTCGTCGTGGTCTGCGACCCAGAGTTACTTGGGAAGAAATTTAAGCAGGGGGAGCTGAAGCTTGAAGTCAAAGAATCATTTTATCGGGGCACCGAAGCCAGCGTCGAGGAGTGCCTTGCAGCGCTGCGCGAGGCCACGATTGCAAACCTCGTGGGGTCGATCGTGTGGCATGCGGTCAAAGTCGGCATCATCGAGCGCGCGAATGTCTTCAAGATTCAAAATGTTTTGCACGCGCAGCTCTTCAGGTTTTGAACTCCGCAGCAACAATTGATATAAGCGAATCTTGATAACAACCCACTAATAAACGATAACGCTTTGTACGCTCGGCAACTTTCTTAGCGCCTCGATTATATCGCCGCGTACTGGCTCGTCGGTGATTAAAGTCAGCTTGGGTTGAGGCACAAAGTGAGGGTCGTCCGCAACTGCCTGACGGATGCTTATCCTGAATCGTGAGATGGTGTCCGCCACCTCGCTTATGATGCCGGGCTCGGTTGCGTTCTTCGGCAAAATCTCGATTACCCCCATCCCGAGCTGCTGCGCCACACCCTTCAGGTAAGCTATGGGCTCAAGGTTTTCGAATATCCCACGTAGTTCCTCTTTTTTCAAAATCGTCCGGGCGGTGGCATCGACCACGCGCCGATCGACGCCTACCTCCCCTGCTATCTGGACAGCGGGAATCCGGATATCGCCGCAGGCAATTTCTCCATTCTCCCGTACGCGAAGCCCATATTTGAACAGCGCCCGCGCGACGCTGAGCTGAGCTGGGAAATTAGCGAAAGCATCCTGAATCTTCGCCCACATCCCAGCGCCGCCTACACGCTCGCGCTCCACTCCGGCCATGTGCGCTATCACCAACCGCATCACGCTTTCAATGAACGCGGGTTCCAGCCCCTCACTTTTTGCCCGATTTCTAGCGCGGTTGATGACCGCCCGTTCCCTTGCCGCGTCCCAGATTCCTAGCTTGAGCTTCCGTTTCAGCGCCACGAGATCGTCTGCGAGCTTCAGCCGCTGCGCGAGCAAGAAGATGACCCGTTCATCAATACTGTCTATCTCCCGCCTTAGCGTCTGCAACTTTTCCTCGCTCATGGGCATCTCTCGATTCGTGCGCCCTCGGTGGCCGGCTTGGTGGTGATTATTCTCCCGGACCTCCCCCGCCAAGACCTCTTTATATCCTCGGCGTTACTCGATTTAGCTATTGCTACTACCGCCGGACCAGTACCTGTAAGGCCAGCTGCGAGCGCACCTGCGGCCAAGGCATCTAGCGCTATCGTTGGGTCGTAGCCGAGCGCGCCCGAGTAGAGCAGGCCGTTGAGCGTTAGGGCACCGAAGACATTTCCGCGTATAGCTTGATCGTGTGCGACCTTGACACCCCTCTGAAGTGGCTTGATGCGAGCCATGTTTATCCTTGAAGTGTAGAACTTCTTCGGTGGCACATAAATGAGCACTGTGAGCTTTGGGTCTAGTCTGAACCGTCGAAGCACCCGTCTTTTGATGTTATCCGTCACTGCACCTAAACCAAAAAATGAAGCCGCCGCATCATCAAATGCTCCAGTTATGGTGACACCTGCCTCAAATGCGGCATCGATACCCAAGTCCAGTACGAGTTTTGGTTTTGGTTTTTTACCCAGCGCTGCGAAGGTAGCGAGCACCGCGGCGTTCGCGGCAGCGGAGCTGCTCGACAGCCCCACGGCAATCGGAACCTTGGACCTTGTTTGCACTCGTGCGCCGTAGGTTCGTTCAAGCTTGAAATGTTTGAGAACCTTTTGCACGCATATCTCGATCAGTCGAGGGCTTTCAGGGGAGTCATCAGCCACTCGTCCGATAATCTCCCCTGGTCTATCGGTAAGCTCGCAACTCGCTCTAACTCGAAGCTCGACTCCAAATGCGGCCCCCTTGCCCGTAGCTATCGCGTTAACAACGGTGGCGGAGCCGCACGCCGAAGCAGCCCCTCGACGTTTGACCAGACTCCACACCCCTATGAAATTTACTTGAAGCGATTAGGATTAACTTTTCCGGAGCGCAGCATGTGATCTGCGAGCACCAGTGCAAGCATCGCCTCGGCCACGGGCACGATGCGCGGGCAGATGTTCGGGTCGAATCTCCCCTTGAGCTTTATTTCAACTTCCTTCATCCGAGTGATATCGACAGTTCGTTGTGGTTTGGTTATCGAAGGGGTGGGTTTGACTGCTATCCGAGCGATAATCGGCATGCCTGTACTTATGCCGCCGAGGATGCCTCCAGCGTTATTCGTCGCACTCAATATCCTGCGTCCATGGAGCGTCAAGGGATCATTCATCTCGGAGCCGAGCATTTTGAACCGCCTTGAAACCGGAGCCGATTTCAACGCCTTTGACTGAACCCATCGACATCAGGGCATGAGCGATTTCCGCATCAAGCTTATCGAACACGGGCTCGCCCAATCCGGAGGGCACGTTGAGCGCCCGAACTTCGACTATTCCACCAGTACTATTTCCATCCGCACTTGCTTGCAGCACTGCTTGTTTCATCCTATCAGCCACCTTTGGGTCAGCGCACCGCATGGGGTTCCGCTCGACATTTTTACGGATTTTCTCGGACTTCACATCCCGCCCAACCGCCACGCCTGCGGCCTCGACAGTGTGACCTAGAATCTCGATCCCGTGGGCTGCGAGCAGCTTCTTCGCGATCGCCCCAGCTGCAACTCGCCCAACAGTTTCTCGTGCCGAGGCTCGCCCTCCTCCGCGGTAGTCGATGTGGCCGAACTTGAGCCAGTAAGTGATGTCAGCATGACCGGGTCTAGGCTTAGTTTTTATTTCTTCGTATGGTTTCGAGTCGACATCGATGTTGCGGACGAGCATGCATATCGGCGTGCAGAGCGTCTTGCCTTGGAAAACCCCGGAGAGGATTTCGACTCGGTCACGTTCCCTGCGTGGTGTCGCAAGGATTGACTGGCCAGGGCGTCGTCTGTCGAGCTCGTGCTGTACATCCGCCTCGCTCAGCGGTAAGCCAGCTGGAACACCATCGACAATCACGCCGACAGAAAGACCATGGCTCTCGCCCCAAGTTGTGATCTTAAATAACTTCCCGAATGTGTTCCCAGCCATCAAACCAACTCCACTTTCCCCCCCAACTTTCGTATATCCTCGACAAAGCTTGGATATGACACGCTAATGCTCTCCGCCCCGTCTATAATGGTTTCCCCTAAAGCGACCAAGCTAGCTACCGCGAAAGCCATCGCCATGCGGTGGTCTCCATAGGAAGTGAGTTTTGCGCCTTTGAGTCGCTTCACTCCTCGAATGCGAAGCTCGTCCGGTTGCTCCTTCACTTCGGCCCCCAACTTTCGAAGTTCACTTGCTAGAGCGCGGATGCGATCAGTCTCCTTGAGTCGGAGATGGGGGATATTCAGGAGCCTGGTCCGACCTTCGGCAACTGAGCCGAGCACCGCGAGCGCAGGCACTAAGTCCGGATTATTGCCACAGTCGGCATCGATGCCTGAGAGCTCCCCGCCACCCGAGACTTCGACCGCCTTGCCTTTTACCCCTACATCTGCCCCAAATTCGCGGAGTAATTCAATAATCCGCTTGTCCCCTTGGGCGCTTTGCACATCGAGGTTGCTCACCCGCACGGTCCCTCCCGCGAGCGCGGCTGCTGCGAGCATGAAGGATGCTGAGGAGAAATCACCGGGGACCTTGAAATCTATCGCCTTGAAGACCTGCCCACCCGGAATTTTGAACTCCATAAGGTCGCGACTGCGCTTGATTCGAGCTCCAGCCCCATCGAGCAACTCGAGCGTGATCTCGACATAGGGCTTGGATCGGAGCTCTTCGGTTACGGTTATCTTGACATCCTCTTTTGCGTAGGGGGAAACCAACAGTAATGCTGAGATAAACTGTGAACTTATCGCGCCCGTGATTTCTACCTCACCCCCGCGTAACCCACCACCCACCACTACCGGCGGCCTGCCCCGGAGCCCCTCGCAACGCGCTTTGGTCCCCAGTTTGGTGAGCGCCTCGATCAATGGTCCAATTGGGCGAGCGCAAACTGACGCATCGCCGGTCAAACGCACGAGTTTGGGTGAAATTGCTGCGATTGCACTCATCAAACGAATTGTTGTGCCTGAGTTGCGAGCGTCGATAGTATCAGCACGGGGCTTGAGTTCACCAGCGGTGCCTAGGACTCTCCAAACATCACCTTCTTGGCTGACCTCCGCGCCGAGCGTTCGAGCCGCTTCGATCGTCGCCTCGGTATCGAAGCTTAAAAGTGGGTTGATGATCTTGCTTTCACCCCTCGCCAGCAACGCAACCATGAACGCGCGATGGGTGTAACTTTTTGAGGGCGGCGCTTTAACTTCGCCTGCTAATTTCGAGGGCTTAACTTTCAAAAACGCCATGGGGCTCCCGCTACACAATCTCCGAAAGGTTTAATAAGGATTTGACGCGAGGGGCAGTAACTGGTGTAAGGTATGGCAAACCAGATGAGCTGTGAATGCGGTAATTGCTTTTATTGCTAGAGCAGTCATACCTAGACCGCGAGCAAATTCGCGCTTTTTAGTACACTTTTTAATGTGGGTGCAGCATATCACATACGGAGGTAGTGTAATTGTCCGAAGTTGGAAAACGCGTGAGGCTTGAGCGGTTAATCGACCGGAAAACAAGGCGAACTGTGATTGTGCCTATGGATCACGGCTTGAGCATGGGGCCTATCGCAGGGCTCGAAGACATGGCATCAATTATAAACAAGATAGCTGATGGTGGGGCAAATGCCGTCGTGCTCCACAAAGGCATCATTCGCGCCGGGCACCGAGGATATGGAAAGGACATTGGGTTGATCATTCACCTCTCGGGAAGCACCTCGCTGGGGCCTGACCCTAACAGTAAGGTCCCGGTAGCGACGGTTGAGGAAGCAATCAGCTTGGGCGCGGACGCCGTCTCGGTCCACGTGAACGTGGGTGCAGCGAACGAGCCGGAACAGCTCCAGGCACTAGGTGATGTCGCTGAAACATGCGCAAGCTGGGGCATGCCCTTATTTGCGATGATGTACCCACGCGGGCCCAAGATAAAGAACCAGCATGCCCCCGATGTAGTTGCGCAGGCAGCGCGGGTCGGAGCGGAGCTGGGAGCTGACATAATTAAGACCTCTTACACCGGGGACATCAACTCCTTCCGAAAGGTTGTCCGGGGCTGCCCTGTGCCAGTGGTGATTGCTGGTGGTCCGAAGATGGCGACCGACCGGGATGTGCTCGAGATGGCAGGCGAGGCGATCAAAGCTGGCGCGATAGGGGTTTCGATAGGGCGCAACATCTTTCAGCACCGGAACCCTACCGGAATGACTCGGGCGCTGACGCAGATCGTGCACGGAAAAGTCAGTCGATCGGGCGATGCGTGAGCTCAAGCGGTGAACAAAATTGCGCAAGCTTGTTTGGGTCAGGGCTGACTGGGAGGAGCCTTGGGAAAAGCGAAAACCATTCATCAGTGCAGCGATTGATGCTGGCGCTGATGTCGTGCTGGTGAAGCCCGAGGAG
>JGI2171J19970_10001025_pt1 | contig 15508 bp, 15 predicted proteins | sample DeeMarSWOR324_28_FD_19970 | JGI IMG/M metagenome (IMG submission 19970) | reverse complement strand
CTCACCGCGCGTTCCATGCTGCATTCACGCGCAAGCCAGAGCATGGGATGTCGATGCTGGCCNTTGCAAAAATCGCTCGCCTCGTGGGCGTAGANCAGCTCCANATCGGCACCGCGATAGGGAAGCTTGAGGCGCCACGGGAGGAGGTTCTGGCGCTACAAAGAGCAATCATGAATCGTAACGTTAAAAGCGGGCGACAAATCCTAGCTCAAGAGTGGCGCGCGATTAAGCCCGTTTTCCCCGTCATCTCGGGCGGACTGCACCCAGGTTTGATACCGGAGATCATCGAAATGTTTGGAAAAAATATCATCATCCAGATAGGAGGCGGTGTGTGGGGACACCCGGACGGAGGACGAGCGGGGGCAGCAGCTGTACGTCAGGCCATCGATGCCGCGATGGAAGGGGTTTCGCTCGAGGAATACGCCAAGGAAAGAGGGGAATTGAGGGCCGCTCTCGAGAAGTGGGGGCGTATCAGGCCCAAGTAGAGGTGATTTGATGAGTTCCTTGAAATATGAAGTAGAGTTAATCACGCCCGAGGAGAAGGAGAGGCTCTTTGAACTCAATTTAAAAAGGTACCTGTATACTAAGAAGGCGAACATCTACGGCTGCTGCATAAAACTCCTGACCGAGCTGGAAGACGTGAAGAATTTGTGGGAAGAGAACTTCTACACGATGGACGAGAATGTCCGATCTCACGGTCGCGTCATCGTTTTGGAAGAGGAAGGGGGTCAGCTCGGTGTGAAGTATGACCCCTATACGAACACGGCGTTTTTGACAAACGTCGACTACTATGGATGGATAAAGAGCATCACCCTTTCCGTGGCGGGCGATGTCCTCGAAGACGAGCACGGGATATACTCCGTCCATGGGGCAGCGATAGACGTAGAGGGCACAGGCGTCTCCATCATAGCACCTTCTAGAACCGGTAAGACTACCCACTCCTGGGGCCTGCTGAGATTGAAGGGGGCGAGACTGGTAACGGACGATTGGTATTTCGTGAGGGTTTACGAGCAGGGCCCTCTGGCTTTCGGCTCTGAAAAGAACTGCTACATCGAGGCAGATATCGGGAGCATATGGAGGGAATACGAAGGGCTTGTGAAAAAAGTCCGTTTCGACGAGCGTGGAAGGGCGATCGTAAATGTGAGGTGGGTAGTGGGCAGCGGTGGGGTGATCCCCATGACAACAATCAGGAAAATCATCATGCTCAAGAGGGATAAGGATGACTCAAGGGTGGTCAGAAAGCTCAGCACTGATGAGGCATTGAATTATTTGCTGGTAAATGATTTTTGCAATCCCCATCAGTTGGTGAGAGATCAACGAAAGCTGCAACTCAGGAAGGATTTTTTCAAAAGGCTTTTCAAATTGACGGATGTCTATCTGGTCAACACCGTTGAGCCGCCCCAAGAGACCAACAGACAGATAGTGAACGTCATCAAGACATAATCTCCGACAAACTTGTTTTTATGTAGGTGGAACTAGATTCCTCAGGGGGGCCGTGGGGTAGCTTGGTCTAGCCTCCCAGCTTGGGGTGCTGGTGACCCGGATTCAAATTCCGGCGGCCCCACCACTTGAAGACATGTTGAGAAAAGAATTGATTGGCAGAAATAGAGGTGTTTATCACTTTAGGACGGGTTCGTCTCCTCCGCGTTTCTTTTTCCCCTTAAAGTACAACCTTCGAATATTTCTTGCTTCTTTTATCCAGTTTTCCAAACCCATTTTTTGTATGAGTAAAAGGTTGTATATTTTCGTGTTGTGGGGTATTTCCGATGCTCGGTCGCTGCATGGAACTAGCTTTAAACATGGAAATTCGTCGCATTGGTAACAGAAGTCGAGTTTTTTCTTGTTCACGCAACAATCATATGTTTGGCAGATTGGAGGCCCCATTATAGGTATAACCCCCTTCTCAGCTCGACAACCCATACAGTGAATATCTTCTGGTTTCAAACCTCTATTTGATGCGATCTTCTCAGCCAAGGCCCGATCCTTTGTAGCTAAATATATCGGACATATACCGCAATGAAGCCCGCACACAGAAACGAGTTCCTTTTCCATCAAGAAAAATAGCGCGTAATATTATAAATGCTTATAAATGAACACCTCCGTCATTTTGAAAGTTCATCACAATTTTTTATAACTGCTTAATAACCAAAGTATATTTTATATCTTTAATATCGCATTTTTATATTATAATCGCTTCATAACCGAAGTATTTTTAAATATATGCCGGCTTTTTATATTGGAGAACCAACAACATGGCTTGGAACTATCTCGATACTGCGGAATATTTAAGAAAGGTCGCGAAGCAAGAGATGCCGCCTTTAATCATCTCAGCCGCTTTGACTGGAGGGGTTCACGGCAAAGAACTTAATCCAAATTTGCCAGAAACCCCGGAGGAACAAGCTGAACAGGCTTATGAATGCCTCAAAGCTGGAGCATCTATTGTCCACATACACGCAAGAGATCCAAATAAAGGCTACGCGAGTGCATCAACCGATCCCGCCCAGTACCGCAAAGCAAACAAACTAATCAGAGAGCTTTGCCCGGATATCATTGTAAACAACACGACCGGTGGGGGAATGGGTTTAACTACTGAAGAAAGGGTGAAATCGCTTGATGCCGATCCTGAAGTAGCAAGCCTCAACATGGGGCCCCTAGCTTGGAAGGCTATGATGAAAAAAAGGAGTCCACCATTGTCAGGCAGGCCTGATGAATTTCTCCTCGATGCTATATGGCCCCCTACTTTTACATGGGGTGAAACCGAGATTTTCGCAAAAAAAATGATGGAGAAAAACATAAAGCCTGAAATGGAAGTCTACCACCAAGGCCAGTTTCATCTGGTTTATAACTTGATAAATAAGGGACTAATAAGCGAGCCATACCTTATTCAGTTTGTAATGGGTGCACCAAGTGCGGTTCTACCAACTCCCTCTAACTTACTTTCAATGGTGAACAATGCCCCCCAAAATTCCATTATTAGCGTTATAGGTGTTGGGGCACACCAATTGCCTTTAACGACAATAGCGATAGCGATGGGACTACACGTTAGAGTCGGGCTTGAAGACAATATATATTATAAAAAAGGTGTCTTGTGCCAAAATAATGCTCAGTTAGTTGAAAGAGCAGCTAGGATAGCAAAAGAACTTAATCGAGAAGTAGCCACACCCGCCCAAGCTAGAGAAATGCTAAAAATATCAAAAGAACCTAAACAGTATTAAAAGCGGTCCTTATTTGTTTTTTTGCGCTGCTGTTTTCTCTTTAAGCTTTTTTGACTGCTCTATAAGCCATTCGTCTCTATTTTTTATTATTGACTCAATAGATTTACCCGTGTAGTCGTAAAAACCCTTGCCCGTTTTAATGCCCAGTTCACCAGCCTTAGCCTTGTTTCTTAGTAAATCTGGAGGCTTGTATTTCTCCCCGAGTTTTTTATAAAGATAGTCATAAGCGTTGAAAAAAGTATCCATTCCGCCCAGATCCACGGTCTCAAGAGGACCCAGTATAGGGGTCCTGAAACCCAAAGTCATTTTGACTGCTGTATCGATGTCCTCCGCGCTAGCCAAGCCTTCTTCTAAAATAGATATCGCATCGTTAACTAACGCGGATTGAAGTCTTACGCCTATGAAACCAGGCGAATCCTTACACGTTGCGGGCACTTTTCCAAGTTTCGTGACAAGATCCCTTATAACATTGGTTGTCTCATCAGAAGTTTTTTCTCCTCTAACTATTTCCACCAATGGCATCAGGTATGGGGGATTCCACCAGTGCATGCCCGCTACTTTGTCCTGTCTTTCAGTCGCCGAAGCGATTTCTGTAATGCTGAAGGAGGAAGTATTGGTGGTAAGAATCGCATGTTTTGGAGATGATTTATCAAACTCTCTGAAAACACTTTTTTTAACATTCATATCTTCTACGACTGATTCGATTACAAAATCGGCATCCGAAACTGCTTCTGCAATGTTTTTTCTACCCTGAATTTTTGACACAGCATTATCCGCTTCGTCCTTAGTTATAAATTCTTTTTCCACCAACATCTGTAGATTTGACTTTATCTTGCCAATCGATTCCTGAAGGAGTTCTACACGTCTCCGTGTTATACTCGTTTTATAACCAGCTTGCGCACACACCTGTGCAATTCCATGCCCCATAATCCCCGTGCCGATCACGGCAATGTTTTTTATATCCTCTATTCTCATGATTTTCCACCACCTCTTATTTTTCCTGCACCGCTATTTACCACCCTCAATTACATGTCAATGTGTACCTACCTTTAGTCTGTTTGAAGATCTTTAAGGTTTTCATAGTAATCCAATGATTCCGGATTAATCAAAGCGTCTCTATTTAAGACTGGTTTGCCATGTATTACATTCGTGACTGCACTTTCAACTTTTTTCATGTTCATAGTATAGGGAATATCCGGAATTTCAATAATTTTAGCTGGAACATGTCTTGGGGAAGCATTTTTACGTAAAGTTATTTTAATTTTATTTTTTAAATCGTCTGTTAAATGATGTCCTTCAGCAAGTTTAACGAAGAGGATGACACGTTGATCTCCTCGCCAGTTTTGCCCTATAGCTAAGCTATCAGCGACTTCTTCCAATTTTTCCACCTGATTATATATCTCAGCTGTTCCTATCCGAACCCCTGAGGGCTTAAGAACAGAATCAGAACGGCCAAAGAAAGTAATACCACCTGTATCGCTATGAATCATAATGTAATCACCATGGCGCCATACATTGGGGTATACATCAAAGTAGGCCCTTCTATATTTTTCACCATTTGAATCGTTCCAGAAATAGAGAGGCATTGAAGGAGCAGAGGCTTCACAAACAAGTTCTCCTTGTTTATCAACTACTGGATTACCTTTTTCATCATACGCCTTTATTTTCATNCCTAAAGCTGGACTCTGCAATTCACCGGCATACACAGGACTAATAGGACTCCCAGTACAAAAACAGCCATTGATGTCAGTGCCTCCTGAACTAGAATTAAAATGCAAATCTTCTTTAATTTCCTTGTAGACATACTCAAATCCTTCGGGCAAAAGAGGTGAACCTGTTTGCCATATTTCTCGTAATGACGACAAATCGTAGTCCTTCCCAGGCTTGAGTCCTTGACCTCTAATGTAATTGATATATGTTGCGCTGGTACCAAACATTGTTACTTTTTCATCTTGGATTAATCTCCACATAGCGCTTAGATCGGGATAATTGGGGTTGCCGTCAAATAAAATTAGGGTGTTTCCCACTGCCAAGGAACTTATCATCCAATTCCACATCATCCAGCTACAAGTCGTTATAAAAAAATGGATATCTTCTCGCTTCAAATCGGTCTGGATAATTAGCTCCTTTAAGTGATTAATAAGAACCCCACCAGCTCCCTGCACCATGCACTTTGGCTTACCAGTTGTTCCAGAAGAAAACATAATAAACACAGGATGATCAAAAGGCAATTGCTCAAATTTAATCTCAAGTCCACTTTCTTTAGATAAGAAGTCATTATAACGGACAGCGTTGGGGATATGGTCAATATTAGGTTTATCTTCGATGTAGGAAGCCACTATAACTTTTTTAATTGAAGGTATTCCCTTTGCAATATCAGCCGCTTTTAGAAGAGTATCAAAAGTCTTCCCTTTGTAGAAATATCCATCAGCGGTGAACAAAACTTTCGGTTCAATTTGACCAAAGCGGTCCAAAGCTGCTTCTGGACCAATATCAGTAGCACAGGATGACCATATAGCACCAATACTAGTAGTAGCAAGCATGGCAACAGCCGTCTCTATCATATTGGGCATGTACCCGACTACACGGTCTCTAGGTGCAACTCCCATCTCCCGAAGCGATTTTGCAAGACGTGCCACAGAATCATANAGTTCTGCATAACTCATTCTCGCTGATTTTTGAGTTTCACCTTTAAATACAAAAGCTGTATGATCATCCCTATATCTTAGCAGATTTTCGGCAAAGTTCAGCCTTGCCCCAATAAACCACTTTGCACCAGGCATTTTGTTTACATCGTCGACTACGGTATCATAGCTCTTAGAAGCCTTGATCCCGACGAAATCCCACACGGAAGCCCAGAAATCAGGTATTTTACTTATTGACCAGTCGTAAAGTTCGTGATAAGTGCGAAAGTTCTGTTTATAACGTTTATTCACGAAATCCATAAACTTGGTTATATTGGCATTTCTTTTCCGTTCTTCCGATGGCTTCCAGAGTAACTTACCCATACTGCCGTCCTCAATCTATGCTGTCGAAAGTAGTAGTGCCTCCATCAATAAAGAGTATTTGTCCCGTTACAAAGTTAGATGCATCTGAAGCTAAGTATATAATCGCTCCAAGCAGATCCTCCGGTTGACCCCACCTTCCGAGCGGTATGCCTCTTCTAAACTTTTCTGCAAAATCCTTGTTCTCAAGTATATGTCGCGTCAATGGAGTTTCGATTACTGTTGGCGCGATTGCATTAACATTTATATTGAACTTTCCCCACTCGCAAGCTAATTGTTTTGTAAGCATATTCACCGCACTCTTACTTGTGCAGTAAGCGAGGTAATTTCTGGGAAGGGCGAAAGCACTTCGAACAGATGAAATATTTATGATTTTACCTGACTTCTGAGCAATCATGACTTTACCCACCTCTCTACAACAAAGAAACATGCCAGTCACGTTAATAGACATCACTTTATTCCAATCTTCGAGAGGATATTCTTCAGCTGGTTTTGGGATATTCATTCCGGCATAGGTCACCAAAATGTCAATCTTTCCAAAATTATCAACAACTGTTTTTACCATCCTCTTAACGTCCTCTTCTTTAGTTAAATCTGCCTGAATTGCCATACCTTTCCTTCCCAATGATTTAATTTTCTCGACCACATTTCTCAAAGCTTCTAGGTTTCTAGAAGTGACGACGACATCTGCACCAGCGCTAGCAAGAGCTAAACTCGTAGGTTCACCAAGTCCGCCCGCACCACCGGTAACTATGGCGACCTTTCCCGTCAGGTCATACATACTTTTAACTTGCTTGGAAATCTTTTCTGGTTCGATTGCGTAAGCCTTTTCCATAGAATCACTTTTTCTCAACAATCGCTACCAGTCTCACCATTGAACCGTCGCCTTTCACCCACCTCAAGGGTAACCCTAGAATGGTGCATCTTTTACCGGTCACCTTGTCGATATCGCCGCCAACATTTTCCCAACCGGGAATTCCATGTGTGTAAAGGATTCTGTGGCAAGGTTCCCACAAAGGGAAGTCCTCAATAGCCTCTCTTCCTGTCTCCTTTTTGTATTCCTCTAGTACCCATGGGAGAATTGGTTTATCTCCTGGCCCTTGATACCAAGCTATTCTTGTTGCCAATGGATGGTCTATCGCTTGCTGATCTACGCCAACGGCTTTTACCTTCTTTTTAACGAACCATTTACCAGCCTCCTTGTAAAGCCCAGGCGAGTAGCAGAAGTATTTAATGTTGTCACCAAAGTAACGATGCCAACCCGAGTTGATGATGACGATGTCTCCTTCCTCTATTGTTGGTTCCGATTTCTCCAAGTCCTCCGGCGTGATGACCTCCCACTTTTTCTTAGGTATTGAGACTACAACGCCTTTCCCGCAGTACCTTTCTAGTGGCACCTCGTCGATGTAGGGGTATCCTTCCTCAACGTGGACAGGCGCATCTGCGTGGGTCGAAGCATGCATTGAATGGGTAATATACTGGCTTAGAACTCGAGATTTCGCATGGTAGTGGACTCTGTTAACTACGTAATCCTCGAAGTATGGCCACAGAGGAGTACCTGCACCCCAAGGCTGGCTTAAGTCAAAAACTTCAACATTTTTACCAAGGATGTTGACAGAAGGCTTTTTGAGTATATCTTCGGCTTTACCCAAGTCTTCTCTCTTCAATCCCCCATGCATGTAAATTGAATCCAGAATTTCGCCCTTTTTCAATTTATCACATCATTTTTATTTTTTAGAATATGCGGCAATGACCAACATGGTGGCGGGCACATTTTCTTTATTTATGATATATCGTTCTTCACCGGGGGGTATAAAGAGCGAATCCATTGAGCGTAAGGTTATCTCTTTTTTATCAGGGGTTACTACGGTCACAACTCCGGAAAGAACGAAATACACTTTTTCCGTATCGCTTGAACTCATTTCCGCACCACCACCTGGAAGGAAATGCGACAACCCCACCCAGAAGTTTTCGGTGCCTGTCGTTTCTTTGTGATGGAGTCTGAGAGCAACCATTTTGAAATGCCCAGCCGCCTCATAAGGCTTTACATCTTTTAATTCTACCTTTTTCACTCGCTTTACCCCACAATCTCTAATTTAATCTTTGGACCTAATAAGGAAGTGTTTTAGCCATCCCTGAAAGAGCTTTAAGTGCCCCCATGTCCCCAATTAGCGAGATGAATAGCGGCAACGCGACGCCAAACCAGGGGACCGTACTAGCATCAAAAGGCATTACAAATCCTGGGACCATACCATGGGTGGGGTCAAAGAAATACAATAGATATATCCCAACGATTATCCCGGCCACAATAAACAAGACCTTAATTATGGCTCCTACTTTTATGCCACTTATTATATTAGGAATCAATCTTTTTGGAGGGGGAGCTTGAGGAAGATTCAAAACTCCCATGAGACAGATTAATGCGATAGCAAAAGGCCAGGGTGAATCGGGCCGCAGTTCAATGTTATTTACAGCTAAGATTCCTGCAATGATTGCGATAATCATCCCTATTCCATTAAACACGTTAGGTATGTATGCTGCTTTTGGTGGTGGCATCTTTATTCTCCTCCTCCGTGTTTAAGCATCATTCCAAGTCCCGTATGTGCAACAATGTCCCCGATTATCGACAAGGCAAGCGCCAATGAAACACCTACCCAAAGCCCTCCAGCACCGTCAAAGCCCAAACCCGGTGGCAAAACAACACCCGGTGGCCCCTCAACCGGAGCAATCCAATAGACATACACACCACCAATAAACGCGGCAATAACGAAAAACAGTTTCATAATTGCTCCTATTTTTATCCCTGTTCTCAAAATTGGTACCGCTTCTTTTGAGGGCATTCCTCTCGGAAGGCTAGTTACAACCCCTATGATAGTTATTCCCACGACCGCAACACCGAATGGTGCAAAAGCCCACCCCCAATTTGGAGGGAATTCCCGACTTAATGCTATAGCCGCTGCATACAAGGCTGCAATTAATCCGAGGAAGTGAAATATTGGCGGCACGTATCTTGCGTTTGACACATTTTTTAATAATTTTCATGCCTTTTAAGCCTTTCGGTTTTTTGGATTTTTTGAATATAAATTTGCCATAAATTTGACATAAAAAATAAATTTAATTTTTTTCACGTTTCACTTAAGTTCTGAACCTATTATGCTATCAAAAAGTTTAGTATAAAAAAATTTATAAAGGCTCTGCTATTAAATAAAATCATGCTAGGAATACTCGGATATGGTTATTTTGTTCCGTATCTAAGAATCAAAGTTGAGGAGATTCATAGTGTTTGGAGAAATTATCCTATAAGTTTCTTGAAAGAAAAACTAGGACTTAGCGAAAGAGCTGTGTTGCAACCAAATGAGGATGTCATCACGCTTGCTATTGCTGCCTCTAAAAGTGCTATAAAAAATTCTAAAATTGAGAGAGAAAAAATTGATGCACTTTATCTTGGGACTTATACAAATCCTTACGACTCAAAGCCCTCGGCTACGGTTGTTGCTGAAGCCCTTGGACTTAGTCCGTATTTAATGTGCGGTGATGTGCAATTTTCCGGTAAATCAGGGACAGCTGCAATTCAAATCTGCATGGGACTAATAGAGTCTAAAATGGCAAGTTGCGGGTTGGCAATTGGCAGTGATGCACTCAACCGTCATGCTTGCCCAGGACGTTTATTTGAATATGAAGCTTCAGCTGGCGCGGCTTCTTTTGTAATTGGGAAAGAAGAACCTATTGCTGAGATCGAAGGAACGTGTTCTTATGCAAGTGACACGTCTGAATTTTGGAGAATTGAGGGAGATAGATACATACAAAGTACTGGTCTTTCTCCACGCTCACCAGCTGGTGATCTCTATCCGATGTGGGAGGTTGGGTATGTGGAACATGTCAAACACGCATCAGAATCCTTGATGAAAAAACTCGGTCTTAAGCCTGAAGATTACAGTTATTCGGTTTTTCAGCAGCCTTTCGGAACCGCTTCTCAAAACATCATTGGGAGACTAGGTTTTACAGAAAAACAGGTGAAACTTGGGACGATTGCTAATGTAATAGGAGATTGTGGAGCGGCATCCGCGCTACTTGGTCTGGCAAATGTGTTAGATTCGGCAAAGCCTGACGAACGCATATTTGTGGCTTCATACGGCTTTGGCGCTGGCAGCGACGCTTTTAGCCTTAAGGTGACATCCCATATCGAGGAAAAGAAACCCGAGGTTCCTCTTAAAGAAATTCTTGAAAGGAAAGAGCTAGTGAGCTATGCTGATGCTACCAGAAATGAATACAAATATATGCAAGATCTAAATCCAACTTATTTATAGGAGGAAAAAAAGTTAGGAGGGTTCTAAAAATGGAACGAAAAGTTGCGATTGTAGGTTTTGGTTCAATGGACAATTCACCTGAAGCAAGAAGAAAAGATGATTTAAAGTCATGGAGGTATAAAATTGCAGAAGCTGGTTATGATATTCTAGCTAGCGTGGACAAGGGAATGGATCCAAAAGATATTCAATACATAGTTACCAACTACCATGGGGAGGCCACTGTAGAAGGTGGAAGTCCTGCGGAGATAGTGGATGCTTTAGGAATGGTCCCTGCAGGACATTCTCTTATAACAGATCAATGTACTGGAAGCGGAACAAGTTTCCACGACGCATATGCGTTAGTCGCATCGGGGCAATACGACAGAGTGTTACACATAGGTTGGGATTCTAGGTATGACTTATTAAATCGTGCGGATAAACGTTGCCTTCAATCGAATGTAGATTTCGATTATCATCTCGGTTTCGATCATTTTCACACAACAGATATGGCTGATTATTTTGCATACAAGTACTATGGAAAACGAGACACTTTAGAAGCTTTAGTCACGAACGTAATTTTAAGGTATTGGTATGCGAACAGGAATCCAAAAGCTGGATTATATGGTGTTCCTTGTCCTATTAAAAAAGATGAAATGATGAGCCTTTTGGATACTAACGAAGAAGAATTCCGGAGAAGAATTCCAAGTGGACTATCTACCGATGGAGCAAGCGGTGTAATTCTTGTTCCAGCGGAAGATGCGAAAAAATATACTGATACACCAGTTTACGTTGAGGGTGTAGCCCAAAAGAACACTCCAAATTATCCGGGTTGGCCCATGCACTATCCAGTTAAAAAATATGACTGGGCATCGATAACTAATACTCCTCTCGATAAGTTTGACTTTCTTTGTTCACCAGCACTTTGGCTATCTACAAAAGAAGCAATGAAAAGGGCAAAGATAGAGCCTAAAGACATAGATTTAGCCGAACCGCCATTCCCTGCTATTTTTATGTTCTTAGAAGCGATGGGAGTCTGTCCACGTCATGGTGGTGCGAAATTCATTATAGAAGGTGAAACAGCTATCGATGGGAGACTTCCATTCTCTACTCACGGAGGTGCTGGTGGATTTGGTAAAGCCTCTGGTTCAGACTGGTCAAATGGCTTAGTTGAGGCTGTGATCCAATTGCGCGGACAAGCCGGCAAGAGACAAGCGCCAAAACACGATGTGGTAGTGATCCAAGGAGTTGGAGGAGTAGGGGGAATGGGAGCAATGTCTGCAACGGCAGTACTTAGGAGGGGTTAAATGCACTCCTTCTTTCCTGAGCCAGCATACCAAATTGCTGTATACAGAGAACCGGTGTATTGGAGGGAAAGAAAGGGCAGATATAGATTAGTAGGTTCCAAATGCAAGAACTGTAAAGAATTATGGTGGCCTAGGCGAATATCAGGAGTGTGTCCAAATTGTCATTCCAGAGAATTCGAAGAATATGAATTCAGCCACGAAGGAGAGATATTTGCATTTATGAGGGATGCTGTTCCTGAGCCTTTAATGGGTATGCATGTTTATGGTCGGGACCGTCGAATTATTGCCGCTGTTAAGTTAAAAGAGGGAGTATGCATAATGCCGACCGAAATCGTCGATTGTAAGCTTGAAGAATTGAAAGAAGGCATGAAGGTTCGACTCGTGGTTCGAAAGCTCAGAAGAGCAAATAACGGTAACTGGTTATACGGATACATGTGGACGCCTATTAAGGAATAATTTAAAAAAGCAATAAGATAATTTAATTTTAAAGGAAAAATTATGAAAGCAAAAAAACCGACTATAGTTGTAGCTGGAATATTGGACACAAAGGGCAATGAAATCAAATTTCTCGCGGAGCAGGTTAGAAAAGCTGGTGGTAACCCAATTATTATGGAGGTTAGTTGCGGCGGCGAAGTTGGATGGGCCGACATTCCCGTAAGTGAGCTTATTTCGAAAGAGGGATACAACAAAGACGATGTTTTTAAATTGGATAGGATAAAAGCCGCAGATATCATCGCAAAGGGTGGGATAAAGAAAGTTAAGGAAATGTTGGAAGAAGGAAAGTTGGATGGCGTAATTGCGCACGGCGGAGCCACCGGCACTTTTATTGGAAGCAAAATTATGCAATCTTTGCCTATAGGAGTGCCTAAAATCATGAGTTCGACTATGGCTTCCGCAGATTGCCGTCCGTATATAGGGACACGAGATATAGCCATGTTTTATCCCATCGTTGAAATGGGCTTGAATAAGATAACAAGAAAAGTGCTTACTAATGCAGCTGCTATGATAGTGGGCGGATCAATGGCCCCTTCGGTTGAAAAGGAAGAAATCAAACCTCTCATAGGCTGCACGATACTAGGTGTAGTGGCTCCCTGTACAGAAAGGGCATCCAGACATTTTGAGTCAAGGGGATATGATTTAATCAATCTTCACGCAGTTGGGAGCGGTGCATCGCTGGAGGAATTAATCAGAGATGGCGAAATAGTCGGTTCTCTAGACATAGCAACTCACGAAATGACGGATTTGGCTTGTGGTGGCGAAATGCATGCGGGACCTAGTAGGCTTACTGCCGCTGGCGACATGGGCATCCCCCAAGTGGTTTCTACCGGCGGTATCGATTTTTTAGGCCCTGGCGGTAATAGAAGCCAAATTATCGAAAGAAAGCTGCGATCTAAGGTCACCGGCGGATTATTCGAGGAAGAGGAGAAAAAATTCCAAGGCCGGTCAATCGTTAACCGAACTCCAAATGCAGCAGCCGTAGGTATACTACCGGAGGAGGCTCAAAAGGTAGCTGGAGCCATGGTGACGAGATTGAATAAGGTCAAAGGGCCGACGGCGTTAGTGGTTCCTATGCGGGGTTGGGGTGAATATGACATTAGCGAAGAAATGGCCAGAACTAATCCCAGCTTGACGAAGGGAAAGGGTCCAGGACCATACTGGGATGGTGGTAGCACTGTCAACCCGAACTGGAGCAAGCGAGCAGTGGCCTTTGTCGAAGTCGTGAAGAAATTTGTGGATAGAACCAACCCCAATCTAGATGTTTTGATATGTGATAGACACATCAACGAACCAGAATTTGCGGATTTGCTTATCACAATCTTTGACGAAATGCTCAGGGGGGTTTGGAAGAAAGGCATGCACCGGGATAAAGACAAGGTTGAATCTTACATTCCCGAGTAAAGCTAAACTAGTAAACTGTATTTGGACCCTATTTAGGCTTTTATAATTTTATACATCCTGAGAACATCAAATAATAGCTAATAAAAACATGAAATCCGAATAAAAAAGCGAAAAGATGCCGCAACTGTAAAAACAAGTTTGCTGGAGATTTCAATAAAAAGTAAATCTTTAAAAATAAATACTTGCAATATAAAAGGGAAGGGAAAAAATTTTGACCAGAAAAAATCGATACATCCTAAGTTTTGAAGATTGCGCAGGAGCTTTAGCGAGGGTTGGTAGCAAGAATGCAAACCTCTGTAAATTGATGGGGTTCGGCGTTCGCGTACCTCCCGGTTTTGCTGTAACAACTGATGCATACATTAAGTTCTTTACTATGGGGGATTTTAAGGAAAAAATCCAACAAGCCTTATCAGGAATTGACCCTAATAATCCTTCTGCTATTAATAAGGCAAGTAAAATCATTAGACAAGAAATCGAGAAAACGACCATTCCGAAAGAAATAAGCGAAGCAATTATGGTCGCGTACGAGAAACTTTCGGAAGAATGTGGAGTTATTGATGTCTCGGTTTCGACACGTTCAAGTGGAACTTCTGAAGATCTTCCAGGTGCGAGCTTTGCAGGGCAATATGAAACCTATCTTTGGATCAGAGGTTTTGATAAATTGTTAGAGAAGATCTTAAAATGTTGGTCAAGCTTGTTTACTCCACGTGCTATAGCTTACCGAATTAAAATGGGCATCGAACATGAAAAAGCCCTAATGAGTGTAGGGGTTCAAAAGATGGTGAATTCAAAAGTAGCTGGGGTCATGTTTACTTTGAATCCTTTAAATGGCGATACCTCTAAAATCTCGATAGAGAGTAGCTGGGGTCTTGGGGAAACCATCGTAAGCGGCACCGTAACGCCCGATAGATGGGTTGTGGATAAAGGCACGTTAAAAATCCTCGAAAGAAATATTTCACCGAGAAAAGAAGTAGAATGCACGATAGATCCAAAAACAGATACTTGTATAAACGTTAAAGTTGAGGCCAAAAGAAGAAACATTTCTTGCTTATGTGATGAAGAAATTATCGAGTTAGCCCGCCAAGGTAAGCATATCGAACAAAGTTTCCGAAGAGCTCAAGATATAGAATGGGCTATTGATAAGGATGGTTCGTTCCCTAACAACGTGTATTTAATGCAAGCTAGACCTGAGACTGTGTGGAGTTCGCGCAAAGAGAAGCCAAAAGCGGAAGTGAAAAAACCCAAAGTGGACGTGAAGAAAGACACTTATGAGTATATGCTGCATGTTCTTACTGGAAAAAAGTAGAGCTTATGCTTTTTGCAGCTTTTCCCTCAGCGTTTTATTTCACTTCTCAAATTTTAAATTTATAAACTCGGCAGCACTTCTTTCTCTAACCTATCCCACTGGGTCTTTGAATCCGTAGTTATAGGATAAAGCACTATACAGTAGGCTCCGGTCTTGTAAACCTCATTAAGCTTCTCGATTACATCCTCAGCATTTCCAACGGCTGCGTATTCCATTTTCATCTCGAATGAACCGGCTCCTTGAGTGCGTCCCGCCCTAACATCCACCCAGAAGTGTCGCGCCTCTTCTATGGCTTTTTCCCTGTCTGGGTTGATGTTAACGTTCATCCCCGACATATTTAATCCGACTTCTTTCGGTCCCTTCGGTGCTCGTCCAAGCACGAGTTCCCTTCCAAATTTCTTGCAATATTCTCTCAATTTCTCTATGGCATCTTCCCAAGTAAATTCTTTTTTTACCCCCATACTTTCAGCGCCTGCCAACCCCGGTAGCCACC
>JGI2171J19970_10001022_pt1 | contig 15548 bp, 18 predicted proteins | sample DeeMarSWOR324_28_FD_19970 | JGI IMG/M metagenome (IMG submission 19970) | reverse complement strand
CAGAGAAACAACCATGGCGACCGCCATAACTACGGATAGGACAGCGACTTCCTCATAGTGAGGGCTAAGGGCAACAGCCAATGCCCACGTGAGGCCAACACAGGGCAGAAGACGCCTGCGGGTCAGGCTCGCAGACATGCGGTAGAACTCCCACGTTCCGGTGAGGGTCACTGCAGCCACCAAGAAGCTAGACCAGGGATGGCCGAACCAGATCAGGAGAACGACAAAGGGGACAAGCAGGACAGCGGTGGCGATTCTTCGCTTGAGCACGGCCCAATTGTAGCAGGTCTTGAACAGCTAGAGGCTTTCAGTTTCAACAGAGGTTCGGTTTGCCCTGGGCAAGCCAGCGCGCTAGGTTTCCAGCGAGACATGAGACTACAGCTCCTTTATCTCGCTCTCTTTGGCCTTGCCTAGCTCGTTTGCCTTTTCTATGAAGCTCTCGCCAATCTCATCGACCTGCTTGATCGCACTGGCAAGCTCGTCTTGCGATATCTCTTTGTCCCTCTCCATGCGCCTCAACTCTGCGATGGTGTTTCGCCTCATGTTGCGTAGCGCTACTCGCCTCTCTTCCACCCTCTTGGACACCAGTTTTGCCAGTTCAACACGACGCTGCTCGTTGAGAGGAGGAACGGCAATTCGTATGACGTTGCCGTCATTTGACGGGTTGAAGCCGATATTCGCTTTGAGGATGCCCTTCTCTATACTCCGCAAGGAACTCTGTTCCCAGGGCTGAATGACAATCAGGTTCAACTCAGGCGTCGACACCGTGGCAATCTGCCGCAATGTGACAGGTGCACCATGATAGTCAACCACGACATTCTCGACCAGGGACGGGGTAGCGCGGCCGCTGCGGATGCTAGCTAGTTCACGAGCTAGACCCTCAACGCTCTTTTCCATCTCTGAGTTCAGTTCGACAACGAACTTCTCCGGCATGATCACTCCTCAGAGAGGGACCTATCCCCAGATCAGCAGCCAAGTTCAAACCTGGAGAACCTTCGTACCCCTATGTTCTCACCGGTCCTGGCTATGGCCTCAGTGATTACTTCACCAACGGTTCGGCTGGGCTCTTTGACAAATGGTTGGAGAAGAAGACAGACCTCTTGCGGATCCAATTCCGAATCCACTGGCATTTCCTCCTCAGTGATAAACTGCGGAGAGGTAGCCGCTACCTGCATTGCCAGGTCATAGCCAATTTGCCTGAACTCGTCCGTCCGAGCTACGAAGTCGCTCTCACAGTTCAATTCAACGAGCGCCCCAATCCTCCCATTGTGGTGGACATACGCCTCTACTACACCCTCTCTGGCAACGCGGTTGCCTCTCTTCTGGGCGGTTGCCACCCCCCGTTGCCTCAGGGACTCCATGGCCGCCTCAAGATTGCCTTCAGCCTCCAGCAAGGCATTCCTGCAATCGAGCATTCCACAGCCGGTCCTTTCTCTTATCTCCTTTATGGCCTCAGTTGATATCTTCATCGGAACTACCCCAGGCGTTACTCCTCTGGCTCAAAGGTGTAGGAACGCAGGATCTCTACGGACTCCTCGGATTCCACAGGCACCATGCCACTCTCTTCCTCCTCCTCAGAGATCTGCAAGCGCTTGCCTTCGATTACGGCGTCAGCCATTCTGGCGCAAACCAGCCTAATAGCCTTGATGGCATCGTCGTTCGCAGGAATAGGATAGTCAATCTCCTCAGGATTACAGTTTGTATCCACAATGGCTACAACAGGGATCTCCATCTTCCTTGCCTCAATCAATGCAATCCTATCCTTTGTGGGGTCAGAAATGAAGAGAGCCCTGGGCAGCGCGGTCATTTCCTTGAAACCGCCCATCTGCTCATTCAGACGCGCAAGTTTCTTCTCTAGCCTGACCCTCTCCTTCTTGGACAAGCGGTCAAACTCGCCCTTGTCCTTTCCATCCTCCAAACGGACAAGATAGTCGATGCGAGCCTGTATTGTAGCGAAATTGGTGAGCATCCCACCCAGCCAGCGCTGGCTAACATAATACATACCGCACCTTTTCGCTTCCTCTTCCACCACTTGCTGAGCCTGCCTCTTAGTGCCCACAAACAGAATGGTCTGTCCCGCAGCCGCCAGATCCCGAACAAAGCTACATGCGGTATCCAGCATCGTAACCGTCTGCTCCAAGTCGATGATGTGTATGCCGTTGCGCTGCGTGAAGATGAACTTCTTCATCTTGGGGTGCCAGTAGCTGGTATGATGGCCGAAATGGGCACCTGCTTCCAGGAGCTCTTTCACTGACGGGTTTTCCACTAGATGTCCATCCTCAAGTGAGCCGGAAGGCGAAACCTGCGTAATCTAACACAATTGGCACTGATACTGCAAGCCTGCACGTACTCCGAGGCAACGGCAGTAGAATGGACCAGCGGGAATCGCTTCGACACTGTAGAGGTTCAAGGCAGAGGCAGACCCATGTTGCTGTCTTCATGCCCAACGGCAACATATGGGGCTTGAACCAGTCGGGGATTGCATCGACGCTGAAGAGGCTTGAAGCAGACACAGGCCTGCCCTGTAATCCTCACACCTTCCGCCGGACGTTCGCTTGTCTGTTGCGCAAATCGCGCGTCGATACCATGACCATCAAAGACCTGGGCAGGTGAGAATCTCTGGAGATGGTGCAGCGGTATACGCGCTCTGTGACCTTCAATGACAGCCTGAGGCTCTACAAGGCCCCTCTATCGTGACGCACCCCAGGTCGGTCAATTTCGAGGATAGTCTGAAGCTGCACCGGAAGCTCGAAGGCCGCTCCTGACTGCAGGCTGTTGTCAGTATGCCACCAAGCCTATCATTGGCACAACAGTCCTTTTGACAGACGTTAGCCAGATGGCTGGCCGGTCTCGTACTCCTCGATTATGCTCACGAGCGTCTTTTCATCGAAGGTACACGCATCATGGAAGCCGTCCTGACGGGCGGTCTCCCAGTATTGCCTTGCCTCTTCCCAATACGAAAGGTACAGGCGACGCATTATGCCAACGAATTCAACTATGTCCGCGAGCTTGTACACCCCCTTATCAGATAGCTCCAACTTGAACAACAGATAGCCAAGTCCACCGCTACCAAGTACGTGTACCAGTCTCTGGTGGTTCGGAATGCGGCCTTGCCGCTCCAATTCCCTGTCATCGTACATGCAGGAGTCCTTGTGATGGACAATGCGGAAACCACCCTCAAGAGAGGCCACTTTGTCCGTGTACCATTCAAGTCAAGCCAGCCATCTTCCGGCTTCTCGATGACTTCGCCGCACGAGTCACAAATCCATTGCTTCAGAGGAATCAGTCTCATCTCTCACCTCCAACTCTCACTGTCTCACGGTAGCTGTAGCTGACTTTGAATGGAAGAGCTTTGGTTGACCGAACCAAAGGCCACCCCCCTTCTCAGGTATTTGGACAAGCCGTCAGGAAATGCGCCGTAGCAGATTCTGGTCACTAGTTGCCAAGTCTAAGTCGCGCTATCGCCATAGCTAGGAAACCGGCGCCCAGACCAATGAAGAGGCCCTGCACAAGGTACCCCAGTGCCCAGCCAATCCCCATACCGATAAACAAACCTGCTGGAATGAACAGTCCACTGATTTCCCGTCGCCTCTTGGACTCCTCAGTCTCATTGCTCAACTCTCTTACCTCCTTCCATTCTTCCTCTACCGGTACTGCTTTCCTATGGTTTGTAGAATAGACCCATAACGGGTTGGTAGGCAAACATCTGAACCTTCTCTGCCCCTATATCAACTAGACCGGTTAGTGTAGATTGTTGCCCTACGGGGTCAGTCGTTTCTTGGTGACCTCTCTCCCCTGGCCCTCTTCCCTCAGGGATTGACGAAGGGAAGGGCGTAGATCTTGGGCAGGGACCAGTGCCCTTCTCCAAAGAAGCTCACCGCTAGTGATTGAATATCGGAGCTATGCATACGATGAGGTAGGGGTATCACCTTAGCGCCTGGCCCAAGAATAGAGGCCAGACTACCAAGCCCAGGATAATCTTCCACCAGACTAGCTGAGCAAAAGTAATGGTGAATAGCCATCCGATGAACCAGATAACGACCCCGGGAAAACCTGCTGCAGAATCTGACTTGCTCATGGCTTCCTCCTCTAGACGTAATCCTGTGACATACGCAGGACTCTACTCTGTTACCTGGCTTCCGTCAATGAACCACTATACCACCGTTCTTCATTGCGTCAACCAGTAGACACAGCTCAACCGAGCCGCAAATCCCTCTCATTCTCAGCTTTTTGCGGCCCATTTTCCGGCCCGTAGGCAGACGTGAGTATGCTTCTTCCTGAATGTGAATGACGGGAAAAATCAGCCCGATGGCTATTATCCTAGCTTCAAAATGAGGAGAGAATACTAGGTCATGCTACCTGGCTTAGAGTCCGCTTGGCGGCTGTGCTATCAGTGCACGACCCACTGCCTCAAGTCATCCTTATTTGCGGCTCTCGAGTGCGCAGTGTCCGGTGAGGGGAAAGAAGTAGTAGTAACAAGATGGAGTCAATGGGAGCCAAACCGCCTCCCACCCTCGTCCCTTGTAAGCGATTACACCCCTGGGCAATCGCTAATGGAAAGGTTTTGGCTCGCCAATCCAAAGGCCGGCCTCCCTCGGGATTCAGGACAACCCGTCAGGAAATGCGCCATGCGGTATTGGGCAACGGGAGCAGTCTATGTCGTCTTAGCTCCCAGTCAGTTATGGCAACCGAGGTTGCTTTGTTACCCGCTGTGTGGATATAGACTATGTCTGTGGTTGTTGCCCCAACTGGCACATTCATTCCGTTGGTCCGCTGAGAATACGTAGCACCGTGGCAGTATGCCTCAAAATACACTTGGTAGAAGTCAATCTCCACATTTCCGGTGTTCCATACCTCAAAGCACACTACCACGTCTCCCCAATCGTCTCTATACTCGTAGTATTCCTGGTCCCAGCTTGCCACAGTACACATGGCAGACAGGCTCTCCATGGGGGCAACATTCTCGGTTTGGCTGGGTTCCGACGACTCCGCTGTCAGTTGTATTTCCAGCACGGAGCAATGCTCAAGAAGAACATTGACGAAGCAACCCTCACATTTGCCCTCAACGGTGACCTTTTGCCCCTCGTCAAGAGGTACCACTTCCTCTTTGCTGTCGAAGAGGCATTGTACACCCCATACCTCAAATCCCTGTCCACTACCCAGTACTATGTAGGCGCCACTGGCAATCTCTTTCCCAATACTGATGACTATGCCTGTCACACGAAGGGTCTCGCCTTCGTATAAGTCAGCGGCTCTCACTTCATTGGCGTCAAACTCGGCGTACAGTTGAGCGGCGGTTGTCTCTATCGCGTTCGGGCCTGACGCAGGCATTGAGGGTTGCGAAGATGGACTGCCACAGCTAACCAGTAGTAATAACACCACAGAAAAGGCCGCTACAATGACCCGTTTCGTCAACCTCAACTGCCCTCAATCAACCATGCCTCGGTTGCGTCAAATAGTGTCACGGGTGCCGGTGGGTGGCTTTCTTGTACCTGGCGGCTGTGCTATCAGTGCACGACCCCCTGCCTCATACACCTATCTGAATGACTATTTGCCGAGTTTAAGTCGCACTATCACCATAGCTAGAAAACCAGCGCCCAAACCAATCAGAAGACCTTGTACAAGATACCCTTGTGCCCAACCAATCCCCATACCAATAAACAAACATCCTGGAATACACAGTCCACCGATTTCCCATCCCCTCTTGGACTGCTCAGTCTCGTTGCCCAACTCTCTTACCTCCTTCTATTACGTATTTATGATACCCCATATTATATTGATATGGGGGGGGCTAAATACGAAAGGGAGTGAAGGAAGGGGAACTTGAAAGGTTGATAACGTATTTGGTGGGGGGTTGGGTTTGGTTTGTGCAGTTCAATTCACGCTGGCAATAGGAGTAAAATAGTGACAGAGAGACAGACAAGGTAATGTGAGCGCCTGTTCCCGCATCCGATACAGGTTTATACTTGTGGTTGATAGCACAATCCTGAAACTTTGGTTGCCGACACGAGTAACTGATGTAAGAAGAATGGCACGCAACTCCCAAGGAACTGCCAAGAGATTCACTACTTCATTCTTCATGCTATTGTCTGGAATCGTCACTGTCCTGGTTGGCTTAGGAATAATCTACCTTGTCATCTTTCATTGGTCAGGGACGGCACATATACTAGAAGTGATAGGGGCTTTGTTTGTATCGTTGATGGTACTTCGATCGGGTAGTTGGCTTATTCATGCTGCAATAAGAGAGGTAAGGACATCTGGCAAGGATGAGTAGTACAGGAAGCTCAAGATGACCGATAGACAAACGAGGTAGCACAGGAGACTTCGTGGGCTTGATGATTGTGGTCCTTCAGAGGCATTAGTGCCAGGTGAAGATATGGAAAGCTATCAGTTACGCGATCACAGGGCAGACTATAATAGTGCCAATACAACAGTGAAGGCTTGTTATGAATGTGATTGTTGGGGCTATCCTGGGGCTTTCTGGTCTCCTGTTCATCTATCTAGCTTATGCCCGCAAGTGGTCCAAAACTAAGCTAGGGGCACTTGCCTTATTCATCCTGTCTTCACCCGGCTTAGCTTCCGGTCTCCCTATGCTTCATTGGGGTGTGAGGATCATTATCGAGAAAGAGACACCGTATGAATATGAATGGTGTAGCGGGACTCTCCGTGGTAGCTCCGCCGTAGCTGTGGGTGTGGTCTCGATACTAATGGGACTCGCACTGGTTATTTGGTGGGTATATGCACTCACGGACTGATTAGGAAGTTGGTCTGGGATACTCAATCCAGAAGGCTTGAATTACCTCATTGGGTAGTCTTGACTTCACATCATGGATACAAAAGCCGATACCGAAGGAATGGGCATTACCATTACAGTGAAGAAACAAAAAGCCTCCCATTTGGGAGACTCATGCTATTTGACGGCCAATCGACCGCTAGTACGGGATTTCATTCATGGCACAAACAACTGTGGCGGTTCGAACGCGCGTATATGGGCCCTTCGGAACGGTCCCCCAAGTCCGGCTTGAGAAGAAGCAGCTGACTCCGGACCTCCAACAATTGCCAATCCCAGGTTCTCATCCCATGGAGGAATGGAGTGTTATTGACGTTGCACAGGCATAGGCGTTTCTAGCAGGTGTGCTGCTATTCTTTCGTAGCAGTCCCACTGCTCTTGCTTTATCACAGGCCGGTGCCACCATTTGGGGGTTAGTGAGTCCAGTATTATCCAGTAGCCGTTCTTAGGAGAGGTTCGGACCTTCACCGAATCACCGGTCTCTAAGATTGCGTTGCCTATTGCTCTGTCGTTGCTCAAGTGTTGCGCAATGCCCGTTTCCTGATAGTCTCCCTCCCAGCGCACGCCGCCTGACCTGATCTCCGTTCGCGGCAGGCTTCGCGAGTCACGGATCCAACATTCGACTACCCACTCGAAATCATCACTTAGACCCACCCCCGTCAGTTTGATCCACCGGATGGGGCTTTGAACGATAGAGATAACCTGAAGATGCCCCTTGCCGGTTGGATCGCCTTCAGTAATTCGGGCGTTCACACCCAATGCACGCAGATCAGTACATAGCTCACCAAGTTTGATCATCCAGTCTCGTTGCGCTGACTCCAACAAAGCTCGCAAACACCGATGAGCTCTCTTCACTACTCTTCGCACTCCATTCCCGAACATCGCCATGTACCTAAACATTTTCTCCCGAATTGTACCACCGAATCGCCATCTCACTTTTCCCCGCAGTTCGCCTATAGAGTTCGAAGTGCTCGGCGAGTGAGCTAAGTTGAATAGAATCCTTTTCCACTTGTTCCCAGCGCTTATCTCTTACTTGCGTCCGTGACCTGGGTGTGATGAGGAAGTGATATTCGTGCAACTTCGAACTAGATAAGGCAGCAGGTCGGTGCATAAGAAAGAATCGCCATTCCTGGGGGACTCCAATCTCAATGGCGTCCCTGGAGGGATTCGAACCCACGACCCGCTGCTTAGAAGGCAGCCGCTCTGTCCAGCTGAGCTACAGGGACCCGGCCCAAGTATACCACGGCATGGGGCAGTCACTAGAAATGGGAAGCCCGCTCCCCCTTGTCTGTAAGCTTGTGCCCCACAGTCTTCAGCACCTCACCCGATCCATAGCATCGTCTACGATTCTACACCCTTCTTATCCGCACCCTTATCTGTGGCTTCTGATCCCTCAAGCGGGCGACCGTGATCCTCTGCGACTCTGGAGTCCGTGATGTAGAAGCCCGAGCCCTTGAACAAGATGGGCACCGGGGAGAAAAGACGGCGCGCAGCCCCGTGGCACAAGGAGCAGACCGCCACCGGTTTGTCATTGAAGCTCTGCCTGAGCTCAAATCGATGCCCACAGTCATCACACTGGTACTGGTAGGTAGGCATTTATCGCTCTCCTCAAGCCCTCGCTTATGACGAACGGGCTCCGATTGTCACGTTCCGCTGCACTCTCCCTTCGGCACCCTCGAGCAGTGATCATAGACCTATACAGAACTACCCGCAGGAGAAGAACACCCAAAGCAAACCCGACGATTCATGCAGTCGCTGGCACTCGCAATGCCAGACTGCCAATTATACGAGACGGGTGATATTCCATCAAGTAGCGGCAGGATGGTGACCTCAGACCTAACTCATGTAGGCACCCTCCATGGCACACGCAGCCAAGCGACAATACAGACCCAGGGCACCGGCGGTGTACCTGGGAGCCGGTTGCTGCCACGCAGCCCTTCGCTGCTCGAGTACGTTCCTCATCTCCACTGGTTCTTTCCGCCGACCCTGTATGCCCACAACATCGATGGACCGCCGTCGCAGGCTGATTTGAATCAGGTCTTCGTTCTCCACCAAGGCTATGGGCCCCCCACTGAAAGCTTCCGGTGACACATGGCCGATCACAGGGCCAGACGTAGCACCGGAGAACCTTCCGTCGGTGACCAAGGCGATGGACTTCCGGTACTTCTCCAGACCAACTGTCGCTGCTGTGACATAGTAGAGCTCTGGCATCCCACTCCCTCGCGGCCCCTCGTACCCCACAACAACAACCGAGCCTGGCTCAATCTCTTGCCGAGTGATGGCTCGATAGCAGTCCTCTTCACAGTTGAAAACAACAGCTCTGCCTGTATGTTCGTACATGGCAGGGTCGCACGCACTATATTTGAACACCGATCCCACGGGAGCCAAGTTCCCTTTGAGAACGGCCACGGAGCCATACGTATTCTTGGGATCATCCGGGGCTCTGATCACGTCCTCTCTGTTCAACTTCCTTGAGCCGCCGACGGTGGCGTAGTTTCCCAGGCAGCCTTCAACCGCCCTGAAGAAATCTGAGTCCAGTACCTTCTCCACGTTCTTCCCCACTGTCTCTGCCGTCACAGTCAAAGCCCCCAGATCCAGCAGTCCCGACTCCCTCAGGAGAGCGACAACTCTCTGCACACCACCAGCGTGCCAGAACTGTCTCGAAGAGTATTCGCCAGCAGTATGGATATTCGTCAAGTAGGGGACTTCCTGGCCCATAGCATCAAATAGACTAACATCAAACTCGATCCCGGCAGCGTGAGCAATGGCTGGCAAGTGCAATAGAGCGTTCGTGGAGCCACCAGTAGCCTGATGGATGACCACGGCATTGCGCAGGGACGCCTCGGACAGGATATCCCCAGCTTTGAGCCCCTCCTTCAACAGCCTCATAACCAGATTGCCTGCTTGCCTGGAGCTCTCAAGAATGTGGTACTCGTTCGCCGGCGTCAGTGCCGAGGTAGGAGGTGCCAGGCCAAGAGCCTCCGCCATAACCTGCATCGTTGATGCAGTGCCCATGAACTGACAGGCTCCCACACAAGGTATAGCCTGTCTCTGAACGAACTCCAACTCTTCCAGCGGCAGGGAACCAGAATCCACCTTGACCGACGTAAGGCCGATGGAGCCACTCATGAGGTAATTGGACCCGACTTCGCTGGAACCTCCCGGCACTACTACCACCGGGATATCATCCTTCAACCTGGCAGCAGCAATCAGAGCGGCAGGGAGGGCCTTGTCACAGCTTGAGATCAGCACAGCGCCGTCGAACCGGTGAGATTGCACGTATATCTCTATCAGTCCAGCTATGTAGTCTCTCGATGGGAGTACATAGTTCATGCCATCGTGACCCTGGGCGATGCCATCACATACATCGGTCGTAGTGTACTTGAAGGGCGTTCCTCCAGCCTCGCGCACTCCCATCATGGCCTGTTCCACCAGCGAGTCCAGGTGGAAACTCCCGCCGTGTGAATGACCTGCATTGGAGTGAACCAGGATCAAGGGCTTGCTCAAATCAGTCCGTGAGACTCCTCCAGTCTGAAGCAGGGCAGGATGCTGGGCACTCACCCGGCGCATCTCGTCACTTCTGAGCTCCATTGTTCTCCCCTCCTGTTCGATATCGCGTACCTCCGTATTCACTCCGAGCCTAGTCACATATGCGGCCTCTCGATAGGCCGATACTCATATCCGTGAGGCGCTCTATTCACGGTCGAGAATGTTACAGGAACCCTGCTTTGTTGACAACCGCTCTGCTCGATGCCTAACATACCACCGTAGCTATAGGCACAATTCAACCAGCGAGAGACACTATGCCTAAACAAGGCCTCAGAGACGTAGACGTCCAAAGGAAGAGGGTACTGCTCAGAGTGGATTTCAACGTCCCTTTGGACACGGATACGGGTGCCATCACCGATGACAGCCGAATCAGGGCTTCTTTGCCCAGCATCAAGTACCTTGTGGATCAGAGAGCCAAGGTAATCATCTGCTCTCATCTAGGGCGGCCCAAGGGCAAGATAGATGAGAAACTGCGGATGAAGCCCATCGCGGAGCACTTGTCGCGGCTCATAGACTTGCCGGTGAGCACGGCGCCAGATTGTGTGGGACAACAGACTGAACAGCTCGTCAAGGAACTTAGAGAAGGTGATATCCTCTGTCTCGAGAACGCCCGCTTTCACCGTGAAGAAGAGTCAAATGAACCTGGCTTTGCCCGGGACCTAGCCAGCCTGGCCGATATCTTCGTCAATGATGCTTTCGGCACAGCTCACAGGGCTCACGCCTCCACGGTAGGTGTAACGACCTATCTGCCAGCGGTGGCCGGGTTCTTGATGGAGCGAGAGCTTCTGGCCATGAGCGGCCTTCTGAATGACCCAAAGCGACCTTTTGCCTGCGTCATGGGCGGCGCCAAGGTGAGCGACAAGATGGGCCTGGTAGGCAACATGCTGAGGAGAGTCGACAGCCTGCTCATCGGCGGAGGCATGGCTGCCACCTTTCTGAAGGCACAGGGATACGAAGTAGGGCGTTCTCTTGTGGAAGATGACAAGCTGGATCTGGCCGAAGGGCTACTGCACCAAGCGAGCGAACGCAAGGTGGACGTGCTACTGCCGGTCGACGTAGTCGTAGCCGAGGAAGTGGAAGCTGAGGCAGCGGCTCAAGTAGTCCCCATAGCCAAGATATCATCGAAAGACCACATTGTAGACATTGGACCTCAGACCACAGAGCTGTTTTCCGGTGAGTTGAACAGATGCCGCACCATTGTCTGGAACGGGCCAATGGGCATCTACGAGATGCCCAGGTTTGCCCAGGGAACCAAGTCGCTAGTCATCCTTCTTTCCACTCTCAATGCGACCACAGTCATCGGTGGCGGCTCCAGCACTGACATCGTCCATGAAATGCGGTTGGCAGATAAGATGACTCATGTATCCACCGGAGGTGGTGCCACACTGGAATTCCTCGAGGGTATCCCCTTGCCCGGCGTGGAGGCCCTGCTGGACAAGGTGTAGTAAGGCAAGCTCCCCTTAGCTGCCGGACTCCAGCGAAGGGAGAAAGCAGAGGCCTTGGATTATGCGCATCCCATTTATCATTGGCAACTGGAAAATGAATACCACGGTTGCTGAGGCAACCGGCCTCGTTCACGACATGCTGGGGAGTCTCGACAAAGTAGAAAGAGTGCGCAAGGTGATCTGCCCGCCCTTTGTTTCACTCACCGCCGTGGGGGATCTGCTAAGGGGGTCCTCTTTGATACTGGGCGCTCAGAACATGTGTGCAGAGGCTGAGGGGGCATATACCGGAGAGATTTCTCCTCTGATGCTTGCGCAACTGTGCCAGTTCGTCATTCTGGGGCATTCGGAGCGGCGGCGGTATTTCGGAGAAACAGACCAAACAGTAAACGCTAAGGTCGTATCGGCCTTGAAGCATGGACTCCAGCCCATCCTCTGCATCGGGGAAAAGCTCGAAGAGAATGAAGCTGGTAGAACCGAGGAGGTTCTGGAGCGCCAGCTGGTTCAAGCTCTCAATGGTGTCGCTGGCAGCACCGACATAGTGATCGCCTATGAACCGGTGTGGGCCATCGGCACAGGCAAGGCAGCTAGTGCCGAGCAAGCGGCTGCCACCATCGGCTTCATCCGCGATACTCTGGCCAGACTATGGACTGGCGAAATCGCTCACAGTCTGGCGATTCTCTACGGCGGCAGCGTCACAGGTGACAACATCGCTGAATTCGCGTCCCATCAGGAGATCGATGGTGCCCTGGTCGGAGGCGCGAGCCTCAGAGCGGAGGAGTTCGTGCACATTGCCAAACAGATAGCCAGCATAGCCAAAACATGTCGCTAGCTACTTCCATTCTTCAAATCTTAAAAGAGAACGAATTCGATGAACCACGTTGTCGCCATCGTCGGCCCCACAGCAGTGGGTAAGAGCGACCTTGCCATCCGGGTGGCCCAAGAACTGGATGCTGAGATCGTGAACGCCGATAGCCGCCAGGTGTACCGCTACATGGACATCGGCACCAGCAAGCCCGATTTGGCGGAAAGAGCTCTGGTTCCCCACCACATCATCGACGTCGTTGACCCCGATGAAGACTTCAATCTAGCCGCATATCTGCATTTGGCCCACGAGGCCATTGCGGGCATTCGTGAACAGGGCAGGCTCACCCTGCTGGTGGGAGGTACCGGGCTCTACATATGGTCAATACTGGAGGGGTGGAGCTTACCTCGAGTTCCACCTGACCGCCGACTAAGAAACGAACTCGAAGCCCGGGCAAGGACTGAAGGCGAACACGCCCTCCACAGAGAACTTCGGGAGATCGATAGCCAGGCAGCCAATAGGATCCACCCAAGGAACGTACGCCGTGTGATAAGGGCCCTTGAGGTATACCGTGCCACGAGGCAACCCCCTTCACTATTGCTCTGGCGTAGCCAACAGCCCGACTTTGCGGCCCTCGTCATCGGACTTGCCCTTAGAAGAAGTGAACTGTATGGAAGAATTGATCGCCGCATTGACAGGATGATGAAGCTCGGACTGGTCGAGGAGGTGAAGGGCCTGTTAGAACGGGGCTACGGCTCTAGCTTGCCCTGCATGTCGGGCATCGGCTATAAACAGATAGGCCAGTTTCTACGAGGCGAGAAGGGCATCGCCTGTGCCGTAGAGCAGATGAAATTCGCTTCCCACCGCATGGCGCGTCATCAACACGGCTGGTTCCGTCCCAGTGACAAGAGAATTCGCTGGTTTGATGCAGGTGGGGGCAAAGTCGCCCAGGAGGTGGTAGACTTGTGCAGGTCGCTTTAGAGACGGGCCAAAGACAGATACACGAAGAGACAAGGAGGCAGTGCAACGATAGTTCATGGAGTTCTCCAAGTTCCAGGCCACAGGAAATGATTTCATCCTCCTAGACGCGAGAAACGCCCAGCGAGACTGGCCGAAGCTAGCCAAGGCCGTGTGCCAACGCCGCTTTGGCATCGGAGCCGACGGGCTGATAACAGTTCACGAATCTGAGATAGCTGACCTCAAGATGCGCATTTTCAACCCCGATGGGTCCGAAGCCGAGGCCTGTGGTAACGGACTGAGGTGTTTCGCTAAGTATGCCATCGAGGCAAACATGGTTAGCAGGCCAGATTTGACCATAGAGACTGCATCGGGCGTACGTCAGGCTAGAGCCTGTGTCTCGAACGGTGAAGTGAGGCATGCTGAGGTAAGCATGGGCATGCCTCAATTCCAGGCCGAAGAGATCCCGGCTGATGTGGATACTCACGGAGCACCTATACTGAGTTACACCCTGGAGCTGGCAGAGTGCCAACTGGTCGTATCCCTGGTGTCTATGGGCAATCCCCATGCCGTGAGCTTCGTGTCCGTTCCAGTGCAGGATATGCCTCTAGCGACGCTAGGGCCTGAGGTAGAGAGGCATCCCGTGTTTCCACATAGGACAAATTTCGAAATAGCCAATGTGATGAACAGGAACAAGGTGAAAGCAAGAGTGTGGGAACGTGGTGTTGGAGAGACTCTAGCCTGCGGCAGCGGTGCCTGCGCCATAGCCGTGACTGGCCGATTACTGGACTATGTTGACAGTCAAGTGGACATAACATTGCCAGGGGGAATTCTCACCATATCCTGGGATGGCGTAGGGGAGGCACTGCTCAACGGGCCGGTTGCACGGGTTTTCAGCGGAGAATACCCTGACTGAGAGGAGACCTGCAATGAACTTGGCTACAAGGCTCGACAAATTGCCTGCGTACCTTTTTGTTGACATAACCCGGAACATAGCAGAGAAGCGGGCCAGGGGAGAGGACATCATCAGCTTCGCAATAGGGGATCCTGACCTGCCGACGCCTTCCCATATCATCGAGCACATGTGTCGAGCAGCTCACGAACCTGAGAATCACCGGTATCCCGAGACGAATGGTCTGCCGGAGCTTAGGCGAGCCATAGCGGAATGGTACGAAACGCGCTTCGGAGTCACCTTGGACCCAGAGACAGAGGTGCTTCCCCTCATCGGGTCCAAGGAAGGGATCGGCCACGTCGCCTTCTGCTTTGTTGAGCCTGGCGACATAACGCTGGTGACCGATCCTGGTTACCCCGTGTACTCCATGAGCACCTTGATAGCGGGCGGCGAACCTCATTTCATGCCTCTGACAGAGGAGAACGACTTCCTGCCGGACTTCAATGCCATCCCCGCCGAGGTACTTGCCAAAGCGAAGCTCATGTGGCTTAACTACCCCAACAACCCCACAGGAGCCACCACCGATCTTGGTTTCTTTGAGAGGGCAATTCACTTTGCCAAGGATCATGACCTGGGTATCTGTCACGATGCCCCCTACACCGAGGTCTACTTCGACGACCAGAAACCTCCGAGTGTGCTGGAAGTACCCGGCGCCAAAGAAGTTGCCATAGAATTCCATTCCTTGTCGAAGACCTACCACATGACGGGCTGGCGAATAGGCATGGCAGTGGGCAATGCGGAGACAATTGACGCTCTGTTCCGAGTCAAATCAAATCTGGACTCCGGCATTCCGCAGGCAATACAGTATGCTGCAATAGAAGCTCTCCGTGGCTCACAGGAGTGCGTCTTCGAACACAATGCCATTCTGCAACGGCGCCGGGACAAACTGACGAGGATCCTTGGCAAAATGGGCCTCAGGGCCAGAGTGCCCAAGGCCACTTTCTACGTCTGGGCCAAGGTTCCTCCAGGCTACACTTCCATTGACTTCACCAACAAGCTGCTAAATGAGGCAGGCATAGCTGTTACTCCCGGGATCGGCTACGGGAGAGAGGG
>JGI2171J19970_10001021_pt1 | contig 15560 bp, 13 predicted proteins | sample DeeMarSWOR324_28_FD_19970 | JGI IMG/M metagenome (IMG submission 19970) | reverse complement strand
CGAAAGGAGAGCTTCCCAGCAGCGACGGCACTGCGAATGATGTCTGCATGATTTTGTTTCGCGGCAGCATTCGGCTCTGCATAGACAGGTACCGCCAAGAGTCCCCATAGAATCATTAACACAGTCGGTAAGTGAAACGGTTCTTCTGAAAAGCTGATATGATTGAATACTCGCATACGACTCCCTCCTTTCAGTAATCCGGAATTTACCATTTGGCTTCGTGATAAGTGCTCTTGCTGCCACACTGTCAGTCGCGATTCTTCATTTCTGTTCTCCTTCGCGTCTTGTCTACAGCACGATTTTGCATCGCGGACGTCTGTACTTCTTTTAATGTAAAGTAAACATTACATAATGTCAAGTACATTTTACATGTTTTTCATAACTTTTTTCTTTCCCTCTCTTTCTGTGGGTACGTAAGAGTCCGAGATTGGCTTTAGTTTTTCCTCAGCCAATGCGCGGCAGGATCTTCATAATCCATTTTCATAAAAGAATTTATGGTCACATTGGCGCATTGAGGTTTGACTTTGCTTGTTCGTGATTGGATCTGCAACTGAGCAACGAGTGGGATTCCGTAGGCGACAGCTCGTTGGGCTGTGTCAGCTCTCGCAGGAGGCGCAAGGCTCGAAGCTCGGCCATTGTTTTGAACGGGCTGGGCTCGATTCGCCGCTCATACATCAACCGGCGCTTGAGCCCGGGTGAATCTGACAAATCCTTGATAGCCGCCCGGCCGAGAACGAAATCCGGATGCGAGCCTGTCAGACCGTCGTGTGCTGGACGCAGGTGTTTTGGAAGCACCGACCGGAGTTGCCTGGCCAACGGGCTGGGGCCATCACATGCGATCACCACCTCGACGGCTTGGTTCTGGATGCGTCCGACACGTCAAAACCTGAGCGGATTGTCCGCAGTGTTGGATTTTTTCGTTGACTTTCCGCTTCAATATGGTATGATTGTTGGTTGTGAGAGCAGTGGTGGAAAGTCGGCAGGATGTGGGTTCAAGCTTTCCCCTTTCACATAGTCGCTTGTTGTCAATATGACTCCAGATACCGGCTCAGCCGGGAAGAAGAGGAGTAGGGAGTAGTCAGATGATGAAACAGAAGGTGATTTTCGCATGCATTATCGCACTGGGTGTTCCGCTGGTGCTGGCCGGTTGCTGCAGCAGAGCCGAAATGGCGCGCCTCAAGGCGGATTTGGAGACCGCCGAGCGTCAACGAGACTACCTCCAGGAAAGATTGCGGGCTACCGAGCAGGCGCCCGAACAGGCGCCCGGCCCGTTGCAGACGCAGGTCGATGAATTCATCAAAATCCGCGATGCGCTGCTGCAGCGCGAAGTTGAGCTCACCCGGTTGCGGGACGCGGCTCTTGCCGAGGCACAGACAGCCCAGGAACTCATGAACAAGCTTGGCGCTCAACTGCAGGCCGAAACGGAGAAGGTCAACGAGCTACAGGACCAGTTGCAGCAAGCTCAGGCCGCCATTGAAGAACTGCAGAACAAGCTCCAGTAGTGCCACGCCGGGGCCGTTCCGACTGAATATGGAGCCGGGCCTGTAGGAGCTCACAGGGCAACCCCTGGATGGGCCCCGTGTTCGTAGAATCGACAGTCTCGGCTTGAAGAGATTGAAGGAAGAGCATCGGAGCGCCAGAATCGAAGAACTCAGGCAAACCGCCCGCTGTATCTACTGAGAATCTCCGTCACCTGGCACACATCTCGCCACCAAGTCCGCCGAACATAACACAATCCCTCTGCAACCTTAGCTCTCCAGCCTGTACAAAGCTCGCTCCACTTGTGTGCCATAACACATCAGCAGAACAAAACCTGAGTCGCTGAAGAGCGAACTCAAACGTGAGGGTTGCAGGTATGACGCTTGCAGCCTTTTTTGTTTGTCGGTGGCCATCGGTACGTTGCGTTATCAGCGGGGGACTATTCCTTTTGCCGGCCAGATTCTTTGTTGTAACCGCAAAAACGACCAACGCCGACTTTCGCGCAGGACAATATATTGTAGCAAGTGTTTGACGGTGAGTCGGGGGAGCGTTAGAATACAGGATTGTGAATAGAACGGGCAGCGGCCATTTTGAGGCGATTTCTGTGGTCTATGGCAGGTAACGGAAGAACTCAGACGGCAAAACCTCCGGCGTCCGCGAGCACGGGGACGGAGGCCCCCGGCGCGGCGGCGACGGTGCGGAGTATGCCGGAATCGTTGGCGGCCGAAGCGGCGGTCCTCGGCTCGATGATTATCGACCCGGAGTGCATCGGGGAAGTTGTCGAGGTCCTGGAACGCGATGCCTTTTACCGAATCGAGCATCGCCGCATCTTCGAGGCCCTGATTTCGCTGTATGAAAAGAACAAGGGCGTCGGGATCGACGCCGTGCTGCTTCGGGATGAGCTCATCAAACGTAACTGTCTCGAAGAGGTCGGCGGCGTCGAGTATATCGGCAAGATTCTGGATTCCGTCCCGTCGTCGGCTAACGTCGCGTACTACACAGGCGTCGTCAAAGACAAGATGCTGCTGCGTGAGCTGATCAGCGTGGCCGGCGAGATCCTGGATAACGCGTATAGCGAAACCGGCGAGACGCGGGAGGCGCTGGATGAAGCCGAGCGGAAGCTCTTCGCCGTGACGGACAAGAACATCGTCGGGAATGCCGCAGCGCTGAAGGATCTGGTCGTCCGGTCGTTCGAGCTGATCGAGGGTCGTCAGGGCACGCACGTCACGGGCTTAGCAACGGGCTACTACGAGCTCGACGATCTGACCTGCGGGCTGCAGAACGGCGAGATGATCATCGTTGCGGGCCGGCCGAGCATGGGAAAGACATCCCTGGCGTTGAATATAGCCGAACACCTCGGTCTGATCGAGAAGGTTCCCACGGCCATATTCTCGTTGGAGATGGGCCGGCAGCAGTTGGCCGAGAGATTCCTGTGCAGCATCAGTGAAATCGACAGTCAAAAAGTCCGGCGGGGCCTTCTGGGTGATGAGGACTATAAGAAGCTGGCGGATGCCTGTGCGGAGCTGTCCGGCGCGCCGATTTACGTCGATGACACCTCGACGCTGTCGCCGCTGGAACTTCGCGCCAAGGCACGACGCTTCAAGAGTAAGCACGATATCCAATGTATTATGGTGGACTATCTACAGTTGATGCACCTTGGCTCCGGGCGTGTCGAGTCGCGTCAGCAGGAGATTACGGCGATTTCAAGATATATCAAAGCTTTGGCCCGCGAGTTGAATATCCCCGTTGTGGTTCTGAGCCAGTTGAATCGGGCTCCGGAGGGCCGAGAAACGACAGGACACAGGCCGAGGATGAGCGATCTGCGTGAGAGCGGCAGTATCGAGCAGGATGCGGACGTTGTCATGCTGCTGCACCGTGAGGCTTACTATCACAAAGACGAGCCGGACTGGAAAGAACAGAATCCGGATAAGGTCAATACGGCGGAATTGATCGTCGCCAAGCAGCGGAACGGACCCACCGGGCCCGTGAAACTGGTATTCAGGGAGAAAGTCACGCGGTTTGAAAATGCCTCCCATGTAGGGGAACAGGTGGCGCCATTTTAGTCTGAGGTCTGGGATTCGTGGTGCGGTCGTTCGGCTCACGATGCACAAGAGATTGAGACACGAGATGCAAAAAACGATCTTGACGGTTGTACTATCGATGACGCTTTCAAGTCCAGCCCTATGCAGTTCATTTGGCCCTCCGGGGGGCACGGGAGGCCGCCGGCCACGGGGTATGGACACGGATCGGCTGGGAAGCCCCGCCCTGGACAGCGGTCTCGGCGTGATCAAATCCATTGAATTTGAGAACAATCGCAAGTACAAAGACAAAACGCTGCTGAAAAAGCTGGATTTCGTGGTGGGCGATTACCTCGATCCCGTTCTGGCCGAGTCCGGTGGAATCGCCCTCGCGGAGTTCTACCGAAGCAAAGGATATCCCTACGCGGAGGTGGTGCTGAACCGAAAGAAGCTCTCCGAGGGCAGGGTCGTCTATACCATTGTCGAGGGCCTGCGGATCCGGATCAGGTCGGTGACGTTCAAAGGCAACAAGGCCCTGAAGACCCGCGATCTCAGAGAGGCCATAAAGAGTGAGACCCGGAGCTGGTTGCTTTGGCCGGCCTATTACACCGAGGAGAAGGTCGCCGAGGATGTCGAGAAGCTGCGGAGACTGTATTATCGAAGGGGATTCCTGAATCATCGCATCGGCGTCGAGGGCCAGGCGCACATCACTTTTCTCATCGAGGAAGGGCCGCGCTACAAGGTCGGGAACATCGCGCTCAAGGGCAACACCTACTTCGATGATNAAGCCCTGCTGNCCGGGCTGGAGTTANAGCCGGGAGACACCTACTATCACCAAAAGGCCGTGGCACACGCCAGGCACATTCTCAAGCTCTATCGTGAGAACGGCTTTATCGATGCGAGCGTCCAGCAAGAGCCCCGGTTCCTGGCGACGCCCAACACCGTCGATGTGGAATTCCGCATCAACGAGGGCAAGCAGTTCCGGATCGGCAAGGTGGATATCATCGGCAACCAGGAGGCACAGGACAAGGTTTTCCGGCGGATATTGAACGAGTATGATTTCGTACCCGGCGAACTGTACGACGCCCATATGGCTCCCAGACAGGGCGGCGGCCAACTGGAAAGATATTTGCAAGCGATGACATCGTCCGAGCGGGTCATCATCCAGCCTGTTCCACCCGCCGACGGCTCGCAAGACCGCAGAGATGCAGAGGTGGACGTCCAGGAGGGCCTGACGGGGATGTTCAACCCCGGCGTCTCTATCGGCAGCGACACTGGCCTCGTCGGTCAGTTCATTTTGGGACAGCGCAATTTTGACTATAGGGACTGGCCTGAAAGCTTCGGTGAATTCATCAAGATGCAGTCCTTCAAAGGCGCCGGCCAGAGGCTCAGTATGACCCTTGCGCCGGGAACGCACGTCAGCTACTATTCCGTCGATTTCACGGAACCCTATTTCAGGGACAGGCCCACGTCCCTTGGCATCACCGGGTCGAGCTGGGAGCGATGGAGAGAGAGCTACGACGAGAAAAGGACCAAAGGATCTCTCGCACTTGAGAAGCGACACAAAAGTGGCTGGCGCAGCCGGGCCGGCTTTCGCCTCGAGAATGTCGAAGTCCAGCACCTTGAATTCGACGCCCCTCAGGAGATCATTGATGTCAGCGGGTACAATCTCCTCGTGGGAGCGAAGCTCGGCATCGGCAAAGACGCGACCGACGATCACATTGAACCCAGCGAGGGCTATACTTTCAATATCGGCTACGAGCAGGTGACTGGGGACGACGATTTCGGGAAACTGGAGGGAACCGTCGTGAGATATTGGACACTTTATGAGGATCTGCTCGAACGAAAGACCGTGCTTGCGACGAAGCTGCTCGCGGGGACAACACTCTCTTACGCGCCGCCTTTCGAGAAGTTTTATGCCGGTGGAACGAGGAAGTACGGCATCCGAGGCTTCGAGTATCGAGGCGTCAGCACAAGAGGGCTGCAAACGAACGTCCCCAAACCCGCGCGAATAGACCCGATCGGCAGTGACTGGATCTTCCTGGCCAATAGCGAGATCGTCGTGCCTTTGATCGGCGAGAATATTGCCGCGTTGTTCTTCCTGGACAGCGGAACCATCGACACCGGCAGATACCGCGCCTCGATAGGGGCGGGTATAGAAATCACGATTCCCCAATTGCTTGGCACGCGGGTACCCATGAGGTTTGAGCTCGGCACGCCACTGAGGAAAGACGACGAGGACGAAACACAGGTCTTCAGCTTCTACATGGGCAGATTGTATTAAGTTGATGTTTGAATTGCTAATCAGAGCGCGAATCTGGAAAGGATCATTTATGAAGGTCAAAACGCTGGTTTCAGGTTGCTTGATGGGTATCGTTGTTTTGTTCCTGGCCCATGAGTTCGGTGCGGCTCAGCCGCTTGCGGATCAGCCGGCCTTGAACATCGCCATCGTCCACGTCGGGAAGGCCCTGCAGAACTGTCAGGCTACGGTAAAGTTCAAGGAAAGAGCAAACGCTGAAAAAGACGCAATGGATGCAGAGGAAAAAGGGCTCTCCGACGAGATCGAAGCGCTACGCGGCCAGGTGCAAGCCCTCATGCCCAGCAGCAACGACTACTTTGTACGGTCAAAGGAGATGATGCAGAAGCAAAAGGAATTGGAGGGTCTACAGGAATTCAATCGCCAGGTCAGAGCCTTGAAAATCCATCAATGGACGGCGAAGATCTATCCGGAAGTCCTGCGGATCACGAAGGAGCTGGCGGCGAAAAAGGGGCTGGCTCTGGTGCTTGCGGTCGACGAGCCGGAATTTCCCTCGCCGCGGCCCGAACAGCTTTCGGCGGCCATCCAAACTCACAAGGTCCTGTACAGCGGCGGATGTTTAGACGTGACGAGCGAGGTGGTCGCCGAGCTGGATAAACTGGATTTCCTGCTCGCCAATTGAATACCGGTCCGGCGAGCATCCCTGCGAAAGCAGGGATCCAGAAACGTAACGGCACACTGGATTCCCGCTTTCGCGGGAATGACAATACACAACATCAGATGATATGATGTACGTAAGTATGTGACTCTGCTATGAAGATGACGATCGGACAATTAGCCGAGCGGATCGGCGCCGAGCTGGCCGGTGACGGCGCCAGGCCAATCACCGCCGTGCAGCCGGTCGAGGCGGCGGGCGAGACGGACGTGACGTTTGTCACGGATGGCAGACATAAGGCCGCACTCGGTCGGTCACGTGCCGGGGCGGTCATTGTCTCGGCGCGTCTCGATGCGGCCAGCACGCCGCAACTGATTGTCAAAGACGTCAACGCCGCCCTGATCGAGACCCTGAGCCTTTTCGCGCCGAAGCTCATCCCCCCGACTGAAGGGGTCGATCCGATGGCCAAACTCGGCGATCATGTCATGATCGCCGACGGCGCGTCCATCGGTGCGGGCGTCGTGATTGACGATGGGGCCCAGATCGGACGCAACAGCGTCATTGGCAACGGGTGTAAAATCGGCGAGAATTCAAAGATCGGAGCCAACTGCCGTCTCGACAGCAACGTGGTCATCTATCACAACTGCCGTTTGGGGAATCACGTCATCGTTCAGGCAAACGCCACAATCGGCTCGACGGGGTTTGGGTATTCATTAATTGATGGCGTCCATCGGCTGATTCCGCATAACGGAGGCGTGGTTATTGAAGACTTTGTCGAGATCGGGGCCAATAGCTGCATCGACAGAGCCAAGTTCGGGAATACGCTCATCGGAGCCGGGACAAAGATTGATAATCTTGTCCAGATCGCCCATAATGTGGTCATCGGCAAATGCTGTCTGATCGCGGCGCAGGTGGGTATTTCCGGCAGTTGTACGCTTGGCGACGGTGTCGTCTTAGCCGGGCAGGTCGGCTTGGCGGACAACATACAAATCGGCGACGGCACGATGGTCGGCGCTCAGTCGGGTGTGATGAAAGACGTTCCTCCCGCGGAGAAAATGCTCTGGACACCAGCACTCAAGAGAGATGAGGCGATGCGAATCATCGGTCTGACCATGCGCTTGCCCAAGATGGCCGAGCAGCTCAAACGACTGAGCAAGAGGATCAAGAAACTTGAAGTTGCAGAAGACGATAAAGAGTGAAGCCAAGGTGCGCGGGCGCGGTCTGTTCGGGGGCAAGGAAGCCAAGGTTGTTTTTCGTCCGGCCCCCGAAGACTCGGGCATTACGTTTATGCGCACCGATGTCCCCGAGCCGGTGCGGATCAGCGCCACGGCGTCCAATCTCGCCGAGCGGAGTCGCCGGACGACTATCCAGAAGGGAACCGTCAGCATCGAGACCGTCGAGCATTGTCTGGCCGCCATCAACGCTCTGGAGATCGACAATATCACGATCGAGGTGCATGGCCCGGAACTGCCGGCTCCGGATTGCAGTTGTGCCGAGTATTTCAAGGCCCTCAAGCGCGTCGGCGTGGTCGAGCAGAACGTCAGCCGCAAGGAGTTCGTGATCACCAAACCGATCACGATCACCGCCGGGGACGCGTGCATCTATGCCCTGCCGCAAACCGACAACGGATTGAGTCTCACGTACGATCTGGATTACGGCGGGCACACCGGGATCGGCAGGCAGATTTTCAGTTGTCAGCTCACACCGGACAACTTCGAGAGGCATCTGGCGCCCGCCCGAACGTTTCTGCTTGAAGCCGAGGCCAAGCAGTTCCAGGCCCGCGGCATGGGTACCCACATCAGCCCTCGGGACCTGCTGGTGATCAACTCAGACGGGCCGATCAAAAACAGCTACAGATTCCCAGACGAGTGCGTCCGGCATAAGATCGTCGATTTGGTGGGCGATTTGACGCTTATCGGTCGGGCCGTGAAGGGCAGGGTGGTCGCCTATAAGAGTGGACATGCCCTAAATCAGCAGCTTGTGCGGAAATTGTACGAGGCCGCCCAGCAGCAGGAGCGCATGGCCAAGTTTGGCACCGATGCTCTTTTGGATATCCGGCAGATCGCCAAGATTCTGCCACACAGATATCCCTTCCTGCTGGTGGACAAGGTCATCGAGATCGAAGGAGACACACGAATCAAGGGCGTCAAAAATGTCAGCTTTAACGAGCAATTCTTCCAGGGCCATTTTCCCGGCACGCCGATTATGCCCGGCGTTCTGATCGTCGAAGCGATGGCCCAGGTGTCCGGCCTGTTGTTTGCGCAGAGACTGGAACATACGGGCAAGCTGGCCGTGCTGTTGAGCATGGACCATGTCAAGCTGCGGAAGTCCGTNGTGCCCGGCGACCAGTTGATCCTGACCGCCGAGACGATGAAGCTGAGAAAGAGAACCGCACAGTGCCGGTGCAAGGCAGTGGTCGGCGATGCCGTGGTGGCCGAAGCAGAGATCAAATTTATGCTCGTCGATGACGAGAAAGTGTAAAGGAGAATCAAAGAGATAACATGACTCAGATACATCCCAGCGCAGTAATCCACAAAGATGTTCAGTTGGCAGAGGACGTGGTCATCGGCCCGAATTGTGTTATCGGCGCTGGCGTCTCGGTCGGCAGCGGGACGATACTCGATGCCAGCGTGGTGATTACCGGAAATGTCACCATCGGCCGGAAGAATCACTTTTTCCCGAACTGCGTGATCGGGAGCTGCCCGCAGGTTTTGCGTCTGACCGCCGATTCCGAAATCGGCGGGCTCACCATCGGAGATGGAAACGTCATTCGCGAACAGGTGACAATCCATCCAAGTATGCATCCGGGTTCTTTCACAACCGTCGGCAATGATAATTTCCTGATGGTCAACGTGCACATCGGGCACGACTGCACCTTGGAAGACAGGATTGTGATGAGCAACCTCGTGCAGATCGGCGGACACTGCAAGATTGAGACGGGAGCCTGGTTCAGTGGATTGGCGGCTTCGCATCAGTTTGTAACCATCGGCAAATGGTGCTATGTGGCGGGTCTGGCCGGACTGAACCGGGATGTTCCGCCGTTCCTGACAGTGAGTGGACATTACCCGCCCAAGGTGCGAGCGGTGAATAAACGAGGCATGGTCCGGGCCGGCCTGAGCGAGCAGCAGCAGCAGAACATATTCGAGGCGTACAGGAAGCTGTACCGGCAGCCCGGCACGCTGCTTGACAATGCGAACGCTTTGGCCGCGCAGGACGGACTCGATGAGAATGTTCGAGCGATGATCGATTCGGTCATCAAAAGCAGCAAACATCAGTTCGGCAGACACCTGGAGACGCTCAGGTAACATCAGGCACCGATCGTCTCAGAGCCTTGACGGTGAGAGGTCGAGCCGCTGGGCAGCAACCGGTCGCCAGTTAGGATACGACATGCAGAACAAAAATGTACGCGTTGCGGTGATCGGCGCGGGCAAAATGGGGACCATACACGCGAAGGTCTATGCTCAGCTTCCCCAGTGTGATTTCGTGGCCGTGGTTGATATCGACCCCAAGAAGGCACAGCGTCTGGCCGACCGGTACAACTGCCTGGCCTGCACGGACTGCGGGGACATCCTGGACAAGGTCGACGCGGTGACCATCGCAACCCCCACGGTGACCCATCTGGAGCTGGCGAAAATCTTCATCAAGAATAAGATTGCCGTGCTGGTCGAAAAGCCGCTGGCCGCCAATGTCAGAGAAGGCAAGAAGATCGTCGCCCTGGCCAAGAAGAATAACAGCGTGGTGGCCGTGGGTCATTCCGAGCGATGCAATCCGGTTGTTCAAGCCATCAAGAGACTCGATATCCAGCCAAAGTTTATCGATGCCGACCGCATCAGTCCCTACCCGTTCCGCTCGACCGACGTCGGAGTGGTGCTGGACGTGATGATCCACGATATCGACATTATCTTGGCCCTGGCGGCCAGCAAGATTAAGAAAGTGGATGCCGTAGGCGTCAATGTTGTTGAAGAAAAGGAAGACATCTGCAGTGCGCGGATTATTTTCGAGAACGGCTGCATCGCCAATGTCACCGCATCGAGACTCGCTTTGAAGACCGAAAGACGAGTCAGGGTGTTCAGCCGGCAGGCATATCTGAGCGTCGATTATCTCAAGAAGAGTGGAATTCTGATAAAGGCCGATCCGAATATCAACGTCCTCAAGTGGATTCAAGAGCACAAAGAGGCCGGGGATTTCGACCTGACGAGCGTGAACTGGCCGGACCTGCTGCATATCGAGCAGCTTGACATAGACGGCAAGGAGCCGATCCGCCTGGAGCAGGAGGCTTTTCTGCAGGCCGTGACCGATAGAGAACGCCGGCCCGAGGTCAGTGCCGAAGAGGGGCTGGCGGCGCTGGAATGCGCGCAGAAGATCCTGACGTCGATCAGAAAACACAAGTGGCATGAGAGAATCGGCGACAACACGTAGCAGACGAACCGCAAACAACGTAAACACCGCATCTGAAGGATTACAGCTTGAGAGGACCATGTCATGATGAGCAAGTATTGGGTCTGTGGATTGTGGACGGCCGTCGTTCTGATCTGCGGCTGTGCTGAGAAAACGAGCAGAGCGCAGAAAGACGCGGAAGGACTTAAACTGGAAAGGAATATCGTGAAGTCGGAAAGCAACGTGGTGAAGCTGGAAACAAGCATGGGTGATATCGTCATTGAACTTGATAAGCAGGCAGCGCCCGTCACCGTGGAGAATTTTCTCGAATACGTAGGGGCGCGATTCTACGACGGGACAATATTCCACAGAGTCATACGAGACTTCATGATCCAGGGGGGCGGCTTGACCGCCGAAATGGAAGAAAAACAAACGCGAGCCCCAATCGTTAACGAGGCCAGCAATGGTCTGAGCAATAAGCGAGGTAGCATAGCGATGGCGCGGAAACCTGATCCTGACAGCGCAACGTGCCAGTTTTTCATTAACCACGCGGACAACGCGCCTTTGGACTACGCCGGGAGCCAAAATCCGGGGTACGCCGTATTCGGCAAGGTCATTGAAGGGATGGACGTCGTCGATGCCATCGCTGCGGTAAGGACAACGACGCGGAAGAGCAAAAAGGGTGTGGATATGACAGACGTGCCGGTCGAGCCTGTCGTGATAAAATCCGCACGTGTTGTTCCGAAATAAGCTCGATGTAGAACCAGGGATTGGATGCCGTTAAGTTCTCAGCTTTAGCTTGCTGACCGATTGGTGGGCGAGCCTGGTTGGCTCGGGCAGGCGATACTTGGTCGTACAGGAAAGTGTGATTTCTATCGCATCTTCTAACAGGCACTTGTTACCTACAGAGACGAAAACCGGCTCAACATTGGTGCGCGTTCTGACTACTGCCCCGATTGTCTCGTATTGTGTATCAGGTTTGGAGTCTTGGGTCTTGGGTCTTACGTCTTTCAATAGAGTATATCCGCCTTTTTCAGGCGGGGGTTCTTTGAATTGGCCAGTCAGTCTGCTTTTCGCACAGCCAATGGTTGGCTTGTCGAAGAAAAGTCCCAAATGTGCTGCCAGACCAAGGCGGCGGGGATGAGCGATGCCCTGGCCATCGATCAGAAATGCGTCCGGCTCAGTTTTGAGTCTTTCAACGGCCTCAATGCAAACAGGCGATTCGCGAAAAGAAAGCAGGCCAGGGATATATGGGAAAGTCAGTTTTTGAGCGGCACTTGCTGTCTCGATAACCTCGAAACCAGACGATTCCGACGGTCCCCAAAGGCTTTGTTCCGCACTTTTGATCCCCAGAACAACAACGGCAGCAAGAATCTGTTGACCATCCTTGCTGAGAGCACAATCCAAACCTGCGATCAACTTCGGCGGTTCTTGTATTGCGGTAAATTGTACTTCGCAGGCGAGGCGCTTTTGCAGTTCTACAGCCTCTGAATAAGATAATTTCCAGCTATGTAGCTTCTTCGTTAGCATACAATACTCAACCTAATTCAGCCAGTTTCTCTTCAAGATTGCTGACTGGAGTAAAGTACCACGCTCTCCCTATTTTCTGACTCGTGAGAAGGCCGCGATTCTCCAGGTCAAACAGGTCAAGCCGGCTCGTCTGATAGACTACGTTATGGCTCGTTTGGTGAGACCTGATCGTGTACCGCTGATACGGATGACGCAAAGCATGGCTAATCAGCGCACGCTGGCGATGGTTGAGCACTGCTACACCGCGGAGTTCTCGTTCAAGCGCCTGCAGCCGTTCAGTTCTGCGCTTGATATACTCATGAAGCTCTCTTATTGCCCGATGAATAACGTCCACGTGATACAGAATAAAATATGTCAGGTCGTTATCGTCCGTTTCCGTATACAAGAAAGCCCGACCATACTTCGCTGGCTCCTTCAAGATGATTTGGGAGATCGAGATAAACTCGAAGAGCCAATAGCCATGTCGAAGCATTGACCAGTAAAACAAAGCTCTCGCCACTCGACCATTACCATCGACAAACGGATGATCGTATGCCAACCAAAAGTGTAAAATAATCGATCGAATCACAGGATGTATAAAGCCTCCTGTGCTTTTGCCATTGGCAAAGGCGCACATCGCTTCCATTCTCAGCTCAAGCTGGTTTGCAGGCGGCGGATCATGAAAGACTTCATTGTACATGTCACCAATAACGATTCTCTCGTTGGCTTTGCGAAAACGCCCTGTTGCTGATTTGTCCCTGAGGGTTTTGTCAGTTATTATTTGATGGATTTGAAAGATCAACTCTCTGGTCAACGGTTCATTNTTAAGTCTCCCAANACGTCGCATGNTCTGATAATTATTGAGAATCATTTGTTCGCTCTTGTCACGAGGCGCACGTCCCGTTTTAATCATCTCCTTTGCGACCTCGCGTGTCGTTGCGGCTCCTTCAAGCTGACTTGAAGTGATTGCTTCTTGGATGAGTGAGCTTACATAATACTGGTCTCTTGTGTCAGGATTCGTAACCGGCTCCGGCATCCGGATGAAGCCCCCAGCACCTTGATCTATTTTGTGAAGCATTTCAGGGATCGGATCTGCAATCAAGTATTTGAATAGGGTTCCATTCTTATCACGCAAGGGAATAGCTTTGAATAGAAACTGTCGTTCTCGCTTTAAAGCATACCACCACTCTTCGTGGGAATAGCCTTCCGGAGGTTGATAATAGCGCAGTTTATCCCAATGTAGATATCTGCCTGCGGTTGGAAGTTCTCTGATCAATTCGTAAATCTGAAAGAAGCGCTCCGGATCACCTCTGATTTTCTCCCAAATCACATCCTGTTTAGGAGGCTTTTTTGGCATCTTCATACGGATATCCCTCGTAATAGAAAGAACCTACGCAAATACTAACCATATACTAATTTATTAAAATTCAGTATATAGACTTTTCTATTCCTGTCAAATACTAATTTTAAACATTTTAGTATTAAATCAGTACAACCAAGACCAAATCCGCTTGCTCCAATAATACTGTTAGTTTTCCCTGAAAACAAGGGCTCTAAATCAACAGACAAAACACTTGTTTCTTCGTTCGGTGCAATGTTACAATAACCGGTTTGTATTATTGGTACATTTTCGCATTGGGGTAGCCAAGGTTGGCAAGGAAGTATGATGGCAGGGCGAGCAGAAAAGGTCATCAAAATCACAGGTGCCGCCGAACACAATCTCAAGAATATCAGCTTGAGCATCCCACGGGATAAGCTGGTGGTCATTACCGGCATCAGCGGCTCGGGTAAGAGCTCCCTCGCGTTCGATACGATCTACGCCGAAGGGCGTAGAAAGTATGTCGAATCACTTAGCACCTATGCCCGGCAGTTTCTCGAACAGATGCAGAAACCGGCGGTCTCTGAGATCACGGGGCTGCCGCCGACCATCGCCATCGAGCAACGAAGCGCCAGCAGCAATCCTCGCTCGACGGTCGCCACGACCACGGAGATCTATGACTACTTCAGAGTGCTATTTGCCCGGGTGGGCCAGCCGCACTGCTGGGTCTGCGGCAAGGAGATCACGAGCCAGCACTCCTCCCAGATCGTCGAATCGATTCTCGCGCGGCCGGAGGGCACGAAAATCCAGATCTGTGCCCCGCTGGTCCGCGGCAAAAAGGGCGAGCACAAAGACGTTCTTGTCGGCATACAACGCGAAGGCTTTGTCCGCGTCCGGGTTGACGGAGCGATTTGCGATGTGCGCAACGTCCCGGCGTTGAATAAGAATAAGAAGCACGATATTGCCGCGGTTGTCGATCGTCTTATCATCAAAGATGGGGTTCGTATCCGCTTGGCCGACTCCGTCGAGACGGCATTGAAATTGGCCGACGGCATACTCCTGGTATTGTTGCAGGAGCCCGATGCTGATAAACACAACGGCGGTGACGGCCGCTGGGAAGAGGCCATTTATAGCGAGAAATTTGCCTGTGCCGAGCATCCGCAGGCCAGCCTCGAAGAGCTTTCGCCGAGGTTGTTCAGCTTCAACAGTCCCTACGGCGCCTGCAAGAGCTGCGACGGCCTGGGCACGATTCTGGAGTTCGACCCCGACTTGATCGTGCCGGACAAGACCGTTTCGCTGGAAAACGGCGCCATCGACGCTTGGCGCAAAGGCGGCAAGAGAATGAACATCTTCTACAACCGCCTGGTCAAACGGTTCTGCAGAAACACGGGTATCAGCAAATCCATCCCGTTCGAGCGAATCCCGGAGCAGTACAAAAGGATTCTGATGCACGGCACGACCGCCGCCGATGAGGACAAACACGGCGTGTCGTTTGAAGGCGTCATCCCGAACCTTGTCCGGCGGTGGGAGAACACAACCAGCGAGTACGTCAAAACCAGACTGAGCAGCTATCTATCGCAGCAGCCCTGCCGGAGCTGCGAGGGGCCCGGCTTCGACCCGAGGCCATCGCAGTAACCGTTGGGGGCAAGAACGTCCACCAATTGACGGCACTGAGCATCGAGAAGGCACAGAAGTTCTTCAGCAGACTGAAGCTGGACGAAGAAAAGACCGTGATCGCGGCTGCGGTGTTGAAAGAGATCAAGGCACGGCTCAAATTCATGGTTGACGTCGGACTCGGGTATCTCACTCTGGACCGAACGAGCAGCACCCTGGCCGGCGGAGAAGCCCAGCGAATCCGCTTGGCCACGCAGGTCGGCAGCGGCCTCGTGGGCGTGTGCTACGTGCTCGACGAGCCGACCATCGGTCTGCACAAGCGTGACAACGACC